>Ga0209415_10012099_pt1 | contig 14431 bp, 14 predicted proteins | sample PeaSoiSIISIP2007_FD_187696 | JGI IMG/M metagenome (GOLD analysis project Ga0209415, IMG submission 187696) | Peat soil microbial communities from Weissenstadt, Germany - SII-SIP-2007 (SPAdes) (version 2) | ecosystem: Environmental > Terrestrial > Soil > Wetlands > Peat | place: Germany...
CATGTCGCCGGACATCTCCGGCTCGGCGGCGCTCGCTTCCCTGGTTTCCGTCACGCGATCCTCCCTGGCGGTTTTGGATCACGTTGCGACTTCAAACGCCTGTTCGCAAGCTCCCAATCACCCGGATGAATAACCGCGGAGATCGCGGAGGCTCGCTGAGGGACGCAACGGATAAGAACGAACGGCGGCGCCGGCCGGCGCCGGATTGAGTCGCTTCGGAGGCGAATGTTCGGCTGGGAGGCGACCGTTTGGCCCGGTTCAAGTCGACCGTTTGGCCCGGTTCAAGTACTGATTAAGTCTCAGTCAAGGCCAAGATTCCTAACACGCGTTAAGTTTTCCGGCTTGATGCTCCGGGCGGCGCATCTACAGTGCGTAACCTGGGGCGGGTCAGGTGGCGGCTCGCGGGCAACGACCGGCGCATGCTGGAAAGCGGGGCTGTGATGAAGGTGACTTTGGGCGGATTGCTGGGCTCCGCGGCGCTTGCATGCAGCGCGCTGTTGATGGCGACGCCGGCCCAGGCGATCACGATCGACCCCATATTCTCGTCTGGTTGTTCGAATTGCGGCCTCCCCGAAGGGGATCAGGTTTCGCTAAGCACCGTTCCAGGGGCCGAAGCCGCGATCGAGGCTGCGGACGCGCAGATCGCCTCGCAGTTCGGCGGGAACATGACGACCCACGTCGTGTACGTTGGTTACGATGGATCGATCGGGTTTCTTGGCGCCAGCAGCTCCGGCCAAACCCTCTACACCTACAGCGACTACGTTGCGGCCCTGACTGCAGACGCGTCGGCTCATCCGAGCAACACAATACTCACCACGGCCGTCGCCAACCTGAAATACGGTAACGGATTTACCGACCCGAACGCGCTCATCGCTCTGAACACCACGGCTGCGCGCAACCTTGGACTAGCTGCTGGCCTCGGGGGCGACCAGACACCCGAATTCGACGCCAGCGGCAACTACGTCGGATCTGATGGAGTTGCTGACGCTGTGGTCTTCCTGAACATCAACCAACCGCTGTCGTATACCCGCCCAATCCCGGACGTTTCGACAGGCGTCTTCTACGACGCAGAGACGACGATGGAACACGAGACCGATGAAGCCCTGGGCATCGGCGGCGCCGGATCGACGCTTAACAACCCCAGCCCGGATATTTATGGACCGTTGGATCTTTATCGGTATGCGGCGCCGGGGACGCCAAGCTTCGATCCAACGCATGTCTTCGTCACGGGTTGCGGCCCGCCCACTTGTACCGGCCAGCCTTCGCCCTACTTCTCAGTCGACGGCGGCGTCACGTCAATCGACACATTCAACCAGGTGTTCCCGCTCCAAGTGAGCGATGCTGGAGACTGGGGACTCAACCTCGCGGCGCTCTGCCCTGGCGGCACGGGATTTGGCGGCACGGGCGATGTGCAAGACGCGTTCAGCTGCAACAATCATTCGGCCGACGTGATGCCTGGGACGCCTTCGTTCGATGCGCTGGCGGCGATTGGGTACAACCCCGCAGTTCCCGAGCCGGCGTCCTGGGCGTTGATGCTGACGGGCGTCGCCCTGGCGGGCGCTGGCCTGCGGACGTCGCGTCGTCGCCACGATATGACGGCCACGGTAGCCTGACCTAACACCGCGTCCAGAGCGTAAGCGCCGCTGACCTACCGGTCGGCGGCGTTTTCGTTTTCGGTGGCCGACGCGCCGCGCTTACAGCGCCTGCTCGACTGCCTCGACGATGGTCGGGTCTTGCGGCGGGGTCCTTGGGCCGAAGGCGGCGATGGCTTCGCCGTCGGGGCCGATCAGTATCTTGTGGAAGTTCCACACCGGCACGGCGGGCGTCCCGAGCTTGTCCTCGGCCCAGGCGTAGAACGGGTGGCGCGCGTCGTCCTTGACGTCGACCTTGGCGGTCATCGGGAAGTCGACGCCGAAAGTGGTGGCGCAGAAGTCCTTGATCTCACCCTCCGTCCCCGGCTCCTGGCCGGCGAACTGGTTGCAGGGCACGCCCAGCACCACCAGCCCCTTGTCGCGGTAGTCGCGATAGAGCGCCTCCATCCCCTCGTACTGCGGCGTCAGCCCGCACTTGGAGGCGACGTTCACCACCAGCACCGGCTTGCCCTTAAAGGTGGACAGCGGCAGCGGCTGGCCGTCGATGCTGGTGAAGGAGAAATCATAGGCGCTGGACATCGGCGGCTCCTGCAACGGGGTTCAAACGAGGCCCTGCTGGACCATAGCCGCTTCCACCGCCAGCGCCAGATGCAGGGCGCGCTCACCGTCGCGGACGCTGGCCAGCGGGGCCGCCGCCTCGCCCCGCACCGCGGCCACGAAGGCGGCGATGCTGGCGCCGAGCCCATCGCGTCCGGCGGCGGAGTCGGCGAAATCGGCGGCGAGCGGGAACGGGGTGGTGTTGGTGAAGGCGCGGGTGAGGAAATCCACCCGCACCTCGCCTGACGGATAGACGATCCGCATGGTGCGCTCGCGGCCCTCGGCGATGCGTGAGGCGCGGAAGCGGGCGACGAAGCCGTCCTCGAACTGCGCCTCCGCGTCGACCCGGTCGAGCGTGCGGTTGGCGACGCAGGCGCCGTCCGCTTCGATCGCCATCGGTTCGTCCGGGCTGAGCGCCAGCGCCAGGTCGAGATCGTGGATCATCAGGTCGAGCACCACCGAGACGTCGAGGTTGCGCAGGCTGGGCGGCCCGACGCGGACCGCCTCCAGCAGGATCGGCCGCTCGGGGATGTCGAACAGTCCCATCGCCGCAAGGCCGGCGCGCTCGAGGAAGCCGCAGGCGGCGACGAGGTGCTTGCTGCGCGCCAGATCCACGATGCGCGCCGCATTCTCCTGCGACGTCGCGACCGGCTTTTCGACATAGACCGCTCGGCCCGCCTCCAGCGCGGCGATCGCCGGCTCGGCGTGGTGGATGGCGGGCGTGGCGATCGAGACGATGTCGACCGCGGCGATCAGCTCGGCCTCGGTCGCGAACACCTGGCCGCCGTGCTTGGCCGCCAGCGCCTCGGCGTGGACGGCGTGGTGATCGTAGACTCCCGCCAGGGTCACGCCCGGCAGGGCGGCGTACTTGCCCGCGTGATAGCCGCCGAAAACGCCCGCGCCGATCACCCCGGCGCGCAGGACCTGACCCATCTCGTTCTTTCACTCAGCTTTGCGGCCGCCTAGCACCCGCAGGGCTGCGCCGCCAGCGAAGGAGTGTTGCGGTTTGTTTCCTCGAAGCGCCGTTCCTCCCTCCGGATCGGTACCGGCTTGCCAAACGCCGCGGAACCGGAGCTTTGATGCGGCAGGCAACGAGGAAACCGCCATGACCAAGTCCCGCGAGATCCGCTTGAAGAGCCGGCCGTCTGGCATGCCGAGCGCCGACAACTTCGAGCTGGCGGTGGTCGACCTGCCTGATCCGGGCCCTGGCCAGGTCCAGGTGAGCAATACCTGGATGACGGTCGACCCCTACATGCGCGGCCGGATGAACGACGTGAAGAGCTACACCCCGCCGTTCCAACTGGGCGAAGCGATGCAGGGCGGCGCCGTCGGCGTGGTGGCCAAGTCCAACGATCCGTCGCTGCAGGAAGGCCAGCTGGTGCAAAGCTTCTTCGGCTGGCGCGAGGCGTTCAACGCCCCGGCGCAGGTGGTGCAGAAGCTGGATACCCACGGCCTGCCGCCGCAGGCGTTCCTTGGGTATGCGGGCATGCCGGGCCTGACCGCCTACGTCGGCCTCGTGCGGATCGCCGAGATGAAGGGCGAGGACGTGGTGTTCGTCTCCGGCGCGGCGGGCGCGGTGGGCTCGGTCGCCTGCCAGATCGCCAAGCTGAAGGGCCACACCGTGATCGGCTCGGCCGGCGGACCGGAGAAGACGGCGTTCCTGAAGGAGATCGGCGTCGACCACGCCATCGACTACAAGGCCGAGCGCGACCTCACGGGCGCGCTGCTGCGCGCGTCGCCTGACGGCTTCGACGTCTACTTCGAAAACGTCGGCGGGGCACACATGGAAGCGGCGCTGATGGCCGCCAAGCCGTTCGCCCGCTTCGCGCTTTGCGGCATGATCTCGCAATACAACAACACCGATCTTGGCGAAGGCGTGCGAGGGCTGGTGATGGCGGTTGGCAAGAGCCTGACGCTGCGCGGCTTCATCGTCTCCAACCACGGCGACATGCAGGCCGACTACGTGAAGGAGCTTTCCGGCTGGGTCGCGGCCGGCAAGTTCAAGAGCCACGAGACGGTCCGCGAAGGCATCGAGAACGCGCCGGCCGCGTTCCTTGGTCTCTTCAAGGGCGAGAACCTCGGTAAGATGCTGGTCAAGCTCGGCTAGCGTCGCGGCAGTTTCCACCCGTTCGCGGTCGACGCCCTCCCGGCGTTGGCGCTAGAAGGCGAGCCTTACCGGAGCGCACCTTTGGCCCGCCTGTTCAACGCCTATGTCATCGTCGATTGGAGCGCGGCCTCGAAGCCGACAACAGGCGCGGATTCGATCTGGGTCGGCGTGCTGAAGCGCGACGTGCGCTTTCGCATGGCGTTCGAGTCGCACAATCCGGCGACGCGCGCCGAGGCCGAGAAGCTGATCGCCGGCATCCTCGACGACCGGGCCAAGCGCAGCGAGCGGACCCTGATCGGGTTCGACTTCAACCTCGGCTTTCCACGCGGCCTCGCCGCCGGCCTGAAGCTGCCGGCCGAGACGCCGCCGTGGCTCGCGGTCTGGAACCAACTCGACCGCATGGTCAAGGACAAGACCGACAACACCAACAACCGCTTCGGCGTCGGCTCGGAGATCAACCGCCGGCTCACGGGCGGACCGTTCCCGTTCTGGGGCGTGCCGCCGAAGGACGCGCTGACTACGCTGCAGCCGAAGAAGCAGCGCGCCCACGCCGCCGGCGACATTCCCGAGTTCCGCCACGCCGAGCTGGCGGCGAAGGGCTCGAGCCCGGTGTGGAAGCTTTACTACCAGGGCTCCGTCGGCGGTCAGGCGATCCTCGGCATCCCGATGGTGCGGCGGCTGAAGCTGGCCAGGGGCGAGGCAATGCGGGTCTGGCCGTTCGAGACCGGCTGGAAGGCGCTGACCGAGGCCGACCTGGCCGGCGTCGACGTGGTCGCGGCCGAGGTCTACCCGTCGATGTTCAAGGGCCAGGCGCTGCCCGGCGAGGTGAAGGACGCCACCCAGGTGCGCCTCACCGCCGATCACTTCTTCCGCCTCGACGAGGCCGGCAAGCTGGGCGCGGCGTTCGGGCCGGCGAAAGACACCGCGGCGGACGTCGCGGTCGACGCGGAGCGCGAGGAAGGCTGGGTGCTGGGGGCCTGAGGTTCAGGCCCCCGCACCGCGCATCAAGGCCCTGACGATGATTGGGTGGATGCGCCCGACCGGGATCATGTAGAGCCGGCCGAGCAGGTTGTGGGTCCTGACCGCCGTCGAGAGCGCGTAGCGCGCCGCCCCACCACGGACGAACTTCAGCACCGAGACGCGCACGTCGAGGTGACGGTCGTCGATGCCGAGCACGATCTCGTCGTCGGTGCTGGCCATCAGGGTGAAGATGCCGAGGCGGTCGCCGATCTGATAGGCGGCGGCGGGCCGCTCGACGCGCTCGGCGAGGGCGCCCACGTCCTTCAGGCCGACCAACCTCACAGCGCGGTTGCGGATCGCCATCAGCCGGGCCGCCCAGCGGGGCGTGGCGCGCGAGGCGCGCTGGAAGATCTCGATCGGAGAAAGACCCGGCTCGCTCAGGTCGGCCTCGAAGGTGTCGTGGAACGTCGCCGTCTGCAGCCAGGGCCAGAGCTGGCTGCCGCCCGGAACGTCACCGCCGGTTATCGAGGGCATGGGCCACTCCTTTGAGGCGTCGACGCCGCCCCTTTGCCTGGACGACCCACGCTGCGCCACCGTGACATGGCTGGCCGGCGGCGCGCCAGCCTAGTCGCGCCGCGCCAGCATCCAGAAGCGGCCGAGCAGCAGGCCGGCGGAGATGTAGGCGGCGATGATCGCGGCCCAGACGATGCCGCCGATGCCCCAGCCGAGTGGGATCGCCAGCACATAGGCCAGCGGCAGCATCACGGCGACGTAGCTCGCCAGGTGCGTGCAGCTGGGGACCAGCACGTCGCCGCGGGATCGGAGCGCCTGCGCGACCACCACCTGCATCCCGTCAGGGAGGTAGAAGATGGTCGAGAGCGCCAGCGCGCCGACGCCAAGAGCGATGGCGGCCGGATCGGAAGTGTAGAGCGGGATGATCGCGCCAGCGAACGGCCAGATGGCGAGGCCGATGACGACGCCGAAAGCGGCCGTCACTGCGAAACCGATGGCCGCGGCGCGCCGCAGGCCCTTGGCGTCGCTCGCGCCGTAAGCCCGCCCGACCATCACGCCGGTCGCGGTCGAAAGGCCGAGCGGGACCATGAACACCAGCGCCAGCACGTTCAGCGTCACCGCCCAGGCCGCGACCACCAGCGGCCCGATCCAGCCGGCGATCACGTTCATCGCCGCGAATGCGGTGATCTCGAAGAAACTGGACGCCGCCGCGCCGTAGCCGATCCGGCGCTGCTCGATCTCGACAGGGCGCGAGCGCTCGGGCTTGCGGAAAACGCCCAGGGCGCGAGCATCCGGCATCAGGGCGATGTACGCGAGCGTCGCGAAGCTGAGGAACGTGCGCCCGCTCGCCGTGGCGATGGCGGCGCCGTTCGCCCCCATCGCGTGCAGACCGAAGCCGCCCGGGACCAGCACCAGGTCGATGCCCAAGTTCAGCAGGTTGGCGATCCACATCAGCACCATCGGCGGCGTCATGCGTCCCAGCCCCTCGAGCCAGGAGGCGGCGGCAGACGAGACAGCGAAGGCGGGCATCGAGAGCGCCAGGATCACCAGCGGGCCGCTGGCGCCGGCGGCCAGGCCGCCCTTCATGCCGAGCGCCGCCAGCAACCGCGGACCCACAAGGCAGAGCACGGCCGCCGCAGCGACGCCGACCCACAGGCCGTAGACCAGACCGCGCCGCAGCGCCGGGCCGGTCAGGTCGGGCCGCCCCTCACCGATCGCCCGCGACGTCATCACCTGCACGCCGGAGAGCAGCCCCATCGCGGCGCCCAGCACCGTGCTGGCCCCGGCCCAGCCGAGCGCCAGGAAGCCCAGCTGCTCGGCGGAATAGCGGCCGACGACGATGGTGTCGGTGAGGCCCATGGTCATCACGCCGAGGCGCGAGACCACCACCGGCCCGGCGAGCTTGGCCAGCCGGGCCAGGTCGGTCCTGATGGGATGCGTCGACGACGCCGGGCGCGACGCCGCCACCGCGGCCTCGCCGCTCATCGTCTCACCTTTGAGTCAGGCGGCGCTATCTGGACGAGAAGCCGCGATGGGGCAAGCCGTCAGGCCGGCGCCAGCCTGCGGGCCGCCTGCTCCACCAACAGCTCGAAGTGCGCCTGCAGTGTCGTCACCATGCGGTCGAAATAGGCGACGTCGCGGTGTGTGCGCGCCTGCATCACCGCCCCTTCCATCGCCGTCAGCACGAACTCCGCCAGCGCCTTGCGATCCAGGTTCGGCGGCAAACGTTCCGCCGCCTCGGCCAGCCGCGCCTCGATCGCCGCGGTCCAGTTGGCGAAGTTGGCGGCGAGCAGAGCGCGGACGGCGGGATCCGGTTCGTGCAGCTCCAGCGCCAGGCTGCCGATCGGGCAGCCGTAGGCGCAATCGGTCTCGACGATGCGGCGGCGGTAACGGTCCAGCAGCGCGAAGATCTTGTCGATCGGGTCGGCGACGCCGTCCCACGCGGGCGAGAGCAGCATCTCGCCGATGCCGTCGCGATAGGCCTCGAGCACGGCGATCAGCACGTCCTGCTTGCCCGGGAAGAAATGGTAGAGGCTGCCGGAGTTGACCTGGCTGCGCGACAGGATGTCGGCGACCGAGGTGGAGTTGAAACCCTTCTCCCAGAAGAGCTCCATCGCCGCGACGACGATCCGGCTGCGCGTATCCATCGACTTGATGGATCGTTCAAGCGGCGCGCGGGGTCAAGGCAGGTAGCGCACTTCAGCCCTTGGGGTGTACGACGCCCGCCCCCGATATCCGCGACGAACGTGACTGAGGCGCGATGGCTGCGAAGTCTGGGCCAGAGGAGGGCCTACCCCGGCCAGCCCGCCGCGGCTATGACCTCGACCTCTTTCGAGGAACGGCGCCCTACTATGCGCGATACCGCGCGCCCTATGCCGCCGAGGCGATAGACTTTGCCGCGGCTCGGCTCGGCCTGACCGGCGCGAGCCGCCTGCTCGACCTCGGCTGCGGCCCAGGCACGCTGGCGCTGCCGTTCGCGTCCAGAGTGGCGGAGGTGCTCGCGTGGGACCCCGACCCGGACATGCTCGCTGACGGGCGAGCCCTTGGCTAAGACGGCCGGTCTCGAGAACATCGCCTGGCGACAGGCCGGTTCAGAAGACCTCGGGCAATTGGACGGCTTGTTGGCTGGCGCGGTGATGGGTCAATCGTTCCATTGGATGGATCGCGACCAGGTGTTGCGCGACTTGTTTGGTCTGATCGAGGATGGCGGCGGTATCGCTCTCATCAATCCCGGCCAACGGCGACCGCAGGAGGTCTGGCAGGGCGCCGCAAGTGAGATCGTGAGGGCCTATCTTGGCGACCGCCCCCCACATCCTCAGCGGAATCCAGAGGGGCGTCACGAGCCGGCGCTGCTGCGCTCGGATTTCGAGATCACCGATGACGTGGAGTTCGCCTCGACCATCACGCGCGACTTCGCGTCGGTGTTGGGGTCGATCTATTCGACTTCGGACACTTCGCCGGCGCACTTCGGTGACCGCGCGGCCGCGTTCGAGGCCGATCTGAAGGCCGCTCTGCTGGAACTGAACCCCACCGGCGTCTTCACTTCGAGCATCGAGACCGGGGTGCTCGTTGCGATGAAGCGCTAGTCGCGAGAAGGCGCCCTACTCCGCCGCCCGCAGCCCCGCCAGCCGGTCGGCCTTCAGCTTTTCCGCCACCAGGAACGCCAGTTCCAGCGCCTGCTCGCCGTTGAGGCGGGGGTCGCAGTGGGTGTGGTAGCGGTCGCCGAGGTCCCCTTCGGAGAGCGCGCGGGCGCCGCCGAGGCACTCGGTGACGTTCTGGCCGGTCATCTCCAGGTGCACGCCGCCGGGGTGCACGCCCTCGGCCTCGGCGATCTCGATGAAGCTCTTCACCTCGCCGAGAATGCGATCGAACGGCCGGGTCTTGTAGCCATTGTTGGCCACCAGGGTGTTGCCGTGCATCGGGTCGATCGCCCAGACCACGCGGCGGCCCTCGCGGCGCGTCGCGTTCATCAGCATCGGCAGACGCGCGGCGATCTTGTCCGAGCCGAAGCGGCCGTAGAGCGTCAGCTTGCCGGGCTCGTCGTCGGGATTCAGCGCGTCGATCAGCCGGATCAGCTCGTCCGGCTCCAGGGTCGGGCCGACCTTCAGGCCGACAGGGTTCTTCACGCCCTTGCAGAACTCGACGTGGGCGCCGTCGAGCTGGCGGGTGCGCTCGCCGATCCAGATCAGGTGCGCGGAGGTGTCGTACCAGTCGCCCGAGGTGGAATCGACGCGGGTCATCGCCTCCTCGTAACCGAGCAGCAGCGCCTCGTGGCAGGTGAAGAACTCGACCCGGTGCAGGTCAGGCTGGGTCTCGGGGGTAACGCCGATGGCGGCCATGAAGGCCAGGGTCTCGGAGATCTTGTCGGCCAGCTCGCGGTAGCGCGCGCCCTGGGGCGATCCCTCGACGAAGCCCAGCGTCCAACGGTGGATGTTATAGAGGTCGGCGTAACCGCCGCCGGCGAAGGCGCGCAGCAGGTTCAACGTCGACGACGATTGGGCGTAGGCCTTCAGCAACCGCTCCGGATCGGGACGGCGCGCCTCGGCGGTGAACTCCATGCCGTTGATATTGTCGCCGCGGTAGGACGGCAGGGTGACGCCGTCGATGGTCTCGGTCTCGGCTGAGCGCGGCTTGGCGAACTGTCCGGCCATGCGCCCCACCTTCACCACCGGCTTGCCGCCGGCGAAGGTCAGGATCACCGCCATCTGCAGGATCAGGCGGAACATGTCGCGGATGTTGTCGGCCGAGAACTCCTTGAAGCTCTCGGCGCAATCGCCGCCCTGCAGCAAGAACGCCCTGCCCTCGACCACCTGCCCGAGCAGGTGCTTCAGCCGCCGCGCCTCGCCGGCGAACACCAGCGGCGGCATGCGGCGCAGCTCGGTCTCCACGCGCGCCAATGCGGCCACGTCCGGGTAGTCGTCCGGCACATGCTTGGCGGGCAGGGTCCTCCAGGACGATGGCGTCCAGTGGTCGTTCATGACAGGCCTTCTTCGAAGGGCGCGGTTTCTAACGTAGATGGGAACCGAAGGCCACAAGTTGATATGCCGGCCTGCGATGCCTGCTGACACGGCGAGTGTGGAAGCGCCGCTAAGGCGAAACACGAAGAACACAAAGGACACGAAGGCGCGCGGAGCGCGCGCTACGCTCACCCTACCCTGGCTGATCTTCCTGCCGCGCGGAGCGCGGCCTTCGTGTCCTTTGTGTTCTTCGTGTTGAAAAACAACAGTTAGGCTTGGCGCCACGTCACGGAGAAGAGCGCGATGCAGAGCTATGAGCAGATTTTCGAGCGCGCCGCGGCGCGGAAGGGCGGGGCGGCGGCGTTGGAGGCGATGATCGGGGAGTATCCGCCAAAGAGCCGCGCCGAGTTGGCGGCTATTCCCGACAGTCGCTGGCTGGCCGAGATCACCCGCGCGGTGTTCCAGGCCGGCTTCAACTGGCGCGTCATCGACAACAAGTGGCCGGGCTTCGAGGAAGCCTTCCACGGCTTCGATCCCAAGCTCAACGCGGCCATGAGCGAGGAGGAGTTCGACGCCCACCTGAAGGACACGCGCATCGTCCGCAACGGCCAGAAGATCGCCTCGGTGCGCGCCAACGCCCAGTTCCTGGTCGATCTTGCCGCGGAGCACGGCAGCGCGGCCAGGTTCTTCGCCGATTGGCCTGACAGCGACCTGGTCGGCCTGCTGGAGCTGATGAAGAAGCGCGCCGCGCGGTGCGCCGGCGAGACGGCGATGCGGCTGCTGCGGCGCATGGGCAAGCCCGCGTTCATCACCACCCGTGATGTCTCCGCCGCCCTGGTCGAAGCCGGCGTGCTGTCCGCGCCGCCGAAGAACCGCAAGGACTTGCAGGCGGTGCAGGACGCCTTCAACGCCTGGAGCGCGGCCACCGGGCGCGACCTCAACGCCATCAGCCGTACGCTCGCGCTCAGCGCCGGCCCCAGCTACGATCCGGAAGCGCCGCCCTGGCCGCGGTGAGCGGCGGGCGATCCCGGGAGGTTCAGGTTGCTCGACATCCTGCTGTACGACGGCTTCGACCATCACGCCGCTGGCGCTGAGCGCTACGCCAGCGAGCTCGAGGCGGCGGCGCAGGCCGAGGTTCCGCCCAAGCACCTGGTGCAATTCGCCAAGGTCGCCGTCCACACCATCGGCGAGCACCTGGGAGACTGGCCCCGCGCCCGGCGGCTAGCCGACCGCCTGCTGTCGGGCCGCCCGCCCGACGCGGAGACGGCGAAGGCCTGGGGCCATCTCTATGTCGCGCGGCTGCTGGCCGGGGACGGCGCCGGCGCGGCCCAGGCGGAGATCGCCTTCTGCACCGGCGTTGGCGCGGACTTCCGCGCGGCGATCGTCGAGATGAAGTTCATGCTCGTCGCGGCGCTGGTCGGAAGCGGTCGCGCCGCGGAGGGGGCGGCGCTCTACCAGGGTGCGCTCGACCTGGCGCGGACGCTCGGCGACGCAGCCCCGCACCGCGCGATCGCGGTGGCCGGCAACAACCTGGCGACCGAGCTGCTTGAAGCCAAGTCCCGCACGGCCGACGAGGCCGAGCTCATGCGGCGCGCCGCCGCCGCCTCGCACGAGTTCTGGCTCAGGTGCGGCGACTGGCTGAACGACGCGCGCGGCGATTACCTCGAGGCGCTGGTGGCGAACGTGCTGGGCGATGCCGCCGCCGCGCTTGGACACGCGGACCGCGCGCTCGCGCTGATCGCCGCGAATGGCGGCGCCGCGATCGACGAGACCTTCCTGCATCTGGCCCGCGCCAATGCCCTGAGGCTCGCGGGCGACGACGAGGCCAGCGTCGCCGAGCTCGAGCTCAGCGACAACGACGCGCTCGGCTGGGACGACGAGGGTCTTGTGTCCTGGTACGTCGAGGAGCGCACGCGCACGATACCGGACGCCCCGCCGCTCGACGTCGACGAAGAGGCGGCCTGAGCGATCATTACCTCGCGGCGCCGTTGCGCGCCGGCGTCGGCGGATGCATGGCTTTTGCGGAAGAGCGCGCCACTAGAGCGCGCCCGGAAACACGCCAGGGAGTGAAGCCATGCCCGAAGCGATTCTCGAACCCGAGCTGCCGATCGTCGATCCGCACCATCACCTGTGGGATCGGCTGGGCGGCGCGCGCAGCCCATTGCCACCGCAGCCAGACGGCCCGGTGCATCCCTTCACCAAGGTCGTCTCGCGCAGCCCGCGCTATCTGCTCGACGAGCTGCTGGCGGACCTCCGCAGCGGCCACAACGTCGTCGCCACCGTGTTTGTCCAGTGCGGGGCGATGTACCGCGCCGACGGGCCCGAACACATGAAACCGGTCGGCGAGACCGAATTCGTCAACGGCGTCGCGGCGATGACGGCCAGCGGCATCTACGGCGACGTGCGCGCCTGCGCCGGCATCGTCGGCCACGCCGACTGCACGATCGGCGAGGCGATCGACGAGGTGCTGGAGGCGCACCTGAAGGTCAGCGACCGCTTCCGCGGCATCCGCCACAGCTGCTCATCCGATCCCGACCCGGGTGTGCTGGGCCCCCTCGCCCGTCAAACGCCCGGGCTCTACCTCTCCGAGGCGTTCCGCAAGGGATACGCCAGGCTAGCGAAATACGGCCTCTCGTTCGACGCCTGGCTGCTGGAGCCACAGCTGCCGGAGCTGATCGACCTGGTGAAGCGGCAGCCCGACATTCCCGTGGTGCTCGACCACGTCGGCACGCCGCTCGGCCTCGCCAGTTACGAGGGCCGCCGCGAGGAGCGGTTCGGCGTCTGGCGCGACAACATCCGCCGGCTGGCCGACCTGCCGCACGTGAACGTGAAGCTGGGCGGCCTGGCCATGGCGTTCTGCAACTTCCCGTCCTTCATGGCCGACCCACCGGCGTCTTCGACTCAGCTGGCGGCCGACTGGAAGCCCTACCTGGAGACCTGCATCGAGGCGTTCGGTCCCTCGCGCTGCATGTTCGAGAGCAACTTCCCGGTCGACCTGGGCTCCTGCGACTACCCAACGCTCTGGAACGCCTTCAAGGTGTTCGCCAAGGACTACTCGGCCGCCGAGAAGGCCGACCTGTTCGCCGGAACCGCCAAGCGCGTCTACCGGCTCGATCTCCCCAACTAGACCCCGTTCGGAGGAACTCCCCATGGCCATCGATTTCGAAATTCCGCCGGAGGCCAAGGCCATCCGCGAGCGCGTGCGCCAGTGGGTGCACGACGAGTGCATCCCCGCCGAGAAAAAGCTGATCGACGGCGCCGACTACAAGACCACCCTGGCGGAGCTGCGCGCCAAGGCCCGCGCCCAGGGCCTCTGGTGCCCCTTCATCCCCAAGGAATACGGCGGCATGGCGCTCGGGCCGCTGGCCAACGCCCTGGTGCAGATGGAGCTCGGCGAGAGCCATCTCGGCGCACTCTCGATGAACACGCAGGGCCCTGACGACGCCACCATGCTGACCCTGCTGACGCACGGCACCGACTTCCAGAAGGAGAAGTTTCTCAAGCCGTTGCTGAACGGCGAGAAGCGCATCTGCTACTCGATGACCGAGAAGGCGGCCGGCGCCGACGCCACCGGCATGCAGACCCGGGCGGTCAAGGACGGCAACGAGAACTATGTGCTGAACGGCGAGAAGTGGTTCTCGTCCGCCGCCTCGGCCGCCGACATCGCGCTGGTGATGGCCAAGACCGACCCCGACGCGCCGCGCCACCAGCAGTTCTCGACCTTCCTGGTTGAGCTGCCGAACCCTGGCTACAAGATCAAGCGCGACATCCAGACCATGGCCGCCGAGGGCCCGCTCAGCCACATCATGGGCGGCGGCCACGCCGAGGTGGAGATCAAGGACCTGGTGGTGCCGGCCGAGAACCTGCTCGGCGGCGAGGGCAACGGCTTCAACATGGGCCAGCACCGCCTCGCCTACGGCCGCCTGCGCCACGGCATGCACAACGTCGCCATGGCCCAGCGCGCGCTCGACATGGCCACCGCCCGCGTCACCACGCGCAGCACCTTCGGCAAGCCGCTGCACGAGCGCCAGGCCGTGCAGTTCATGCTCGCCGAGTGCGCGACCCAGCTCTACATCTCGCGCCTGATGCTGCTGCACATCGCCTTCAAGGCCGAGAAGGGCATGGACCTGCGGCAGGAGAACTCGATCGCCAAGGTCTATCTGGCCAACATGGTGCACCACGTGGTCGACACCGCGATCCAGCTG
>Ga0209415_10012100_pt1:0-12500 | contig 14430 bp, 10 predicted proteins | sample PeaSoiSIISIP2007_FD_187696 | JGI IMG/M metagenome (GOLD analysis project Ga0209415, IMG submission 187696) | Peat soil microbial communities from Weissenstadt, Germany - SII-SIP-2007 (SPAdes) (version 2) | ecosystem: Environmental > Terrestrial > Soil > Wetlands > Peat | place: Germany...
GAGCCGACGACGGGACTCGAACCCGGAACCGGCGGTTTACAAAACCGCTGCTCTACCAATTGAGCTACGTCGGCGCGACTGCGCAGTTTACAGCAGCGCGGCGAAGGTACGCAACGGCCGGCCGACGCGGGGCGCTCGGGTTGGCCGGCCGTCAGCGCGTGACGTCCACCACGCAGAAGCGGTTGCCTTCCGGGTCGGCGAGGATGATGTAGTCGGCGTCCGGCGGGCGCCTGGCCCATCGGACCTCGGTCGCCCCCAGCGCCAGCAGGCGCGCGACCTCGCCTGCCTGGTCCTCCGTGTACAGGTCCAGATGGATCCGCGGCGGCACCTGGACCGTCGAGTGGACCCGGTCGAGCGAGACGTTGGGCCCGACGCCGTCTCGCGGCTTGAGGAGCACGAAGTCATCGTCGCCACCCCGACGGGGCTCGTAGTCCAGGGCCGCGGCCCAGAACGCCGCCTGGCGCTCGACGTCGTCGACGCGGATGACGATCGAGCCGACACGGATCACGCGGGCTCCAACGGCTCGGCCTTCAGCTTGCGGGCCCGGGGCTTCCGGACGGTCTTCACCGGTTCTGGCGACCCCGCGCCGGGGAGCAGCTCGTCGGGAGGCGCGGCCTCGAGGATCGATGGCGTGGCTGCTGCCTTGCGGGCCCGCGGCTTGCGGGGCGGGGCTTCCATGGCGGCTTCAACGGCCACGGCTTCGGCGGGCACATCCGGGGCGTCCGACGCCTCAGCGGCGGTCTCATCGGGCTCCGGCGCGGGCGGCGCGTCGGGCAGGCCGCGCTGCGTGGCGGCCTCCAGGAGGAGTACGGAGCCCGCCACGGCCGCGTTCAGCGACGCGACCTTGCCGTGCATGGGGATGCGCACGACGAGATCAAGCCGCCGCCGGACGGCGCCCGACAGGCCGCGGCCCTCGCTGCCCACGACGAGCACGAGCGGTCCGCGGAGGTCGGCCTCGCGGTAGGTCAAGGGCGCGCCGGCGTCCGCTCCCACGAGGCGGAGGCCCCTGGCGCGGAGGTCGGCCAGGGCGCCGCCCAGGTCGTCGACCGGCACCAGCAGGAGGTGCTCCACCGCCCCCGCCGAGGCCTTGACGGCCGACGGCGTGAGGGGCGCCGCGTGGTGGGTCGGGAAGTAGACGCCGTGGACGCCGGCCGCCTCGGCCGTGCGCAGGAGGCTGCCCAGGTTGTGGGGATCCTCGAACGAGTCCAGGACCAGCACGAAGGGCCGCTCTTCCCGCTCGGCCGCGCGCGCCAGGACCTCATCGAGCGTCGCCCAGCGCCGCGGTGCGACGGCCACCGCCACACCCTGGTGGCCGTCGAAGCCGGCCAGAGCCGTCAGGCTGCCCCCTTCCACCTCGACGACGGGGATGCGCAGCGTGGTGGCGTGGAGCACCAGCGCCTCGAGCGGCCCGCGCCGCTGCGGCACGACGTAGAGCCGGTGGACCTCCCGCCGCGCGGCGAATGCCTCTTCCACGGGACGGCGCCCGGCGATGAGCTCTTCCTCAGGTTCCAGGGAGATGGCGGACTCGATGACCGGCCACTGCCGCTCGAACCCCTGGCCCGGTGCGCGGTCGGGCCGGCCCGGACGACCCGGACGGTCGAACGGACGCGGCCGGTCGTACGGGCGCGGCCGGTCGGGGCCGCCACGGTAACCCCCGGCGGGGGGACCACTCGGGCGGGGCCGATCCCGGTCGTAGGGTCGATCCGCGCCACGCCACGGCGCGGGGCGGTCCCCGCCACGGGGCAGGGCCTCGGGTGGCCGGTCGCCGCCATGCGGCGGCGATCCCTCGCGACGCGGCCACGGTGCGGAGCCCGGTCGTCGGTCGGGCGGGGGGCCGGACTGACGGGCCGGCGGTGGTCCCGCGGGCCGAGCCCACGGCGGCGGGCCGTCCCGCCGGACCGGTGGTGGACCGTCGCGCCGACCCTGCGGCGGCCGATCGCCACGCGCCCACGGCGGGGGCGTGTCACGACGCTGCCACGGCCGCGGGTTGGGACGGGGCGGACCCGAACCGGGCCCCGATCGCGGCCCGGGGCCGGGTGCCGGCCGGTCGGCGCCCTCGCGGTCGGGACGCTCACCGGGACGCTGTTGCCACGACGGCCGATCGGTACGACCGGGCCCCGGGCGGCCCGACCGCGGCCGTTCGTCATCACGCCGCGGCCCCCGCGGACGCGGCCGCTCAGGCATTCACGGCCTCCTCGGCGCGCCGCCAGCGCTGGCCGTCACGCGTGTCCTCGACAAGGATGCCTCGCGCCGCGAGCTCGTCGCGCAGGCGGTCGGAGGCGGCGAAATCGCGGTCGGCGCGGGCCTCTCGGCGGGCCTCCAGCATGGCCGCGACCTCCGGCGCCAGCCCCGACTCCTCCCCTTCTTCCTCGGCCACGGCCAGGACACGGTCCAGGTCGCGCACGAAGGTGGCCGCGCGTCCGGCGTCCGCGGTGGAGATGGCGCGCGCGGCCAGCCGGCGGTTGACCTCGCGGACGAGGTCGAAGAGGGCCGCCAGCGCCGGCGCGATGTTGAGGTCGTCATCCAGGGCGGCCGTGAACGCCGTCCGCGTCGCGTCCAGCAGCGTCGGCAGGTCGCTGGCGTCGGGCGTGTCCTCGCGGTAGGCGTCGAGCGCGCCGAGCAGGGTCGAGAGGCGGTCGACGGCGGCGGCGGCGGCCTGGAGCGCCGCCTCGGAGAACTCGAGGCCGGCGCGATAGTGCGCCGCCAGCAGGGCGTAGCGCAGGGCGCGGGGACTGTAGCCGCGGGCGTAGACGGCCGCCGGCGCTTCGATGTTGCCGACCCGCTTGGCCATCTTCTGGCCGCCCATCGCCAGGTGCGCACAGTGCAGCCACATGCGCACGAAGGGCTGGCCCGTCGCCGCCTCGGACTGGGCGATCTCGTCCTCGTGGTGGGGAAAGATGAGATCCACGCCGCCGGTGTGGATGTCGAAGGACGGGCCGAGCTCGGCCATGCTCATCGCCGAGCATTCGATGTGCCAGCCCGGGCGACCCTCACCGATGGCCGTGCTCCACGACGGCTCGCCCGCCCGGGGCCCCTTCCAGACGGCGAAGTCGCGCACGTCGTCCTTGCCGTATTCATCGGCCACGACCCGTTCGCCGACGCGCTGCTGGCTGGGGTCCAGGCGGGCCAGGCGACCGTAGGCCGGCCAGCTCGCGATGCGGAAGAAGATCGACCCGTCATCGGTCCGATAGGCGTGCTCGCGTTCCAGGAGGGTGGCGATCAGCGCCGCCATCTCGGGGATCCGCTCGGTCGCCCGCGGCATCGCGTCCGGCGTCGTGACCCGCAGGCGCCGCATGTCCTCCAGGAAGGCGGCCGTGTGGCGCGCGGTGAGCTCGCCGATGGGCACCCCCTCGCGGGCGGCGTCGCGGATGATCTTGTCATCCACGTCGGTGATATTCATGACCCACCGCACCTGGTAGCCCCGCCACGCGAGGTAGCGGCGCAGGAGGTCGGCGAACAGGAAGCTGCGGAAGTTGCCCACGTGGGCCGGGGCGTAGACGGTCGGCCCGCAGGTGTACATCCGGACGCGGCCCGGCTCGAGCGGCTCGAACGCCTCGAAGCGGCCGCCGAGCGTGTTGCGCAGCTGGAGGCTCATGTGGCGCGCCCCGACGGGACGATCGTCACGAGCGCCCGGGCGGCGATGCTGCGCCCGGCGCCGGTGGCGCCGTCCAGGTTGCCGGTCGAGGCACGGACGGAGACGGCGCCGGGATCGAGGTCCAGCAGGCCCGCAATGGCGTCGCGCATCGCGTCGAGCCGGGCCCCGCCCAGGTGCGGCCGGGCCCCTTCCAGCTGCAGGTCGACCGCGGACGGCCGCCAGCCGGCCGCGGTCAGGTCGGCGACCACGGCCCGCACCAGCGCCGATGAGGCGATGCCCGCGGTGGCGGGGTCGTCGGCCGGGAAGCGCCGACCCAGATCTCCCAGGGCGGCGGCGCCGAGGAGCCCGTCGGCGATGGCGTGGAGGGCCGCGTCACCGTCGGAATGGCCATATAGCCGGGGCGCGGCCGGGAGGACGATGCCACCCAGTGCCAGCCCGTCGCCCGGGCCGAAGGGGTGGCTGTCCTGGCCCAGGCTCGTCCGCGGCGCCCCCCGGCGCGCCACGAGCAGCGTCTCGGCGAGGCGCAGGTCACCGAGCGTGGTGACCTTGAGGTTGTCCGGCTCACCCTCGACGGCCGCCACCGCGAACCCGTGGGCCTCCAGGATGGCCGCCTCGTCGGTGTACTCGGGCGCATCGGCGGCCGCGGCGCCCGTCGCCGACATGGCCGCTCGCAGCAGGTCGAGCCGCGCGCCCTGTGGCGTCTGGGCCGTGGCGAGGCCGGCCCGATCGACGGTCCCGGCGATGCTGCCGTCCCGCACGCGCTTCAGCGTCTCGGCCACGGGCAGCAGCGGCACGGCGGCACCATGGTCGCGTGCCGCCGCGGCCACGCGGTCGGCCAGGGCCGGCGTCACCAGCGGCCGGGCCCCGTCGTGGACGAGCACGACCTCCGCGTCCGCCTCGGTCAGGCCGGCCGCCACCGACACCTGGCGCCGCGGCCCGCCGGCCACCACGCGGGCGCCGGTCGCCTGCAGCCACGGCCGAGCCGCCATCTCGGCGACCCGCTCGGGGGCGACGACGATGATGAGGCGACGCACCGACGACGCGGCCGCGAGGCCCTCCAGGGCCCACGCCAGGAGCGGCCGCCCGAGTAGCGGCGCGAGGAGTTTGTCCTGGCCCATCCGCCGGCTGGCGCCGGCGGCCACGAGGACGGCGTCGGCATAGCCGGCGGCGGCGCTGGGCGCCATCAGTCGAGCCGCGGGTGGGCGAAGACCATGCGGCCGGCCACGGTCTGCAGCACACGCGTGACCGTCACGTCGAGGTCGCGGTCCAGGAAGCGCGCTCCACCCTCGACCACGATCATCGTGCCGTCGTCCAGGAAGCCGACCCCCTGCCCGGCTTCCTTGCCCTCCTGGATGACGCGGATGCGCAGCTCCTCGCCGGGCAGGAAGGCCGGTTTCACGGCGTTGGCCAGGTGGTTGACGTTGAGCACGCGGATGCCCTGCAGGTCGGCGACCCGGTTCAGGTTGAAGTCGTTGGTCAGGATCGCGGCGTCGCGCACCTTGGCCAGCGCGACCAGCTTGGCGTCCACCTCGTCGATCTCGGGGAAGTCCTCGTCGGTGATCTCGACGGGCAGGCGCTCGTCCTTCTGGAGCGTGCTCAGGATCTCCAGGCCGCGCCGGCCGCGGTTGCGCTTGTTGGCATCCGGGTGGTCGGCGATGTGCTGGAGCTCCTGGAGCACGAAGCGCGGCACGATGAGCGTCCCGAACAGGAACCCGGAGCCCACGATGTCGGCGATGCGGCCGTCGATGATGGCGCTGGTGTCGACGACGATGAAGGGCGAACCGGCCGGCGACCCGGGGTTGACGGGCTGGCGCTGGGGCAGCACGCCCAGCGCCTCGATGGCCTCCAGGAGATCGTGGCGCTTGGCCACGGTCAGGCCCAGCATGCCCAGGCCAAGGACGAGGGAGACACCAAGCGGCAGGAACTGGCCGTAGGGCGGCCCGAGCCCGGCCAGCGGCGCGCCGAGCAGGAGGCCCATGAGGAGCCCGACGAGGAGACCGGCGATGGCCGTCACGAACTCGCCAGTCGAGAGCTCCTGCACCCGCCGCAGCAGCCAGGTCGCCGGCACGATCGTCAGGTAGGGCGTGATGAGGAAGCCGACCACCGGCCAGGCGAGGACCCAGGCGGCCAGGAAGAAGCCCGCGTTGGACGAACTCGAGAACGCCTCGAACGAGTTCGCGGTGGCGGCGGCGATAAGGAGGCCCAGCAGGGCGCCGAGCGCTCGAACGAAGAGCGTCATAAGGGCCCGGCGAGCCTAGCACAGGCGTCCGCCCGTGCGAGGTCAGCCCTTCGACGCGGGGTGCCTCCGGCGCGCCGGCCCGAGGGCGACCGCGAGGGCCGCCTGGAGCGTCGGTACGGCCACGATGTCCAGGTCCGCGAGCTCCGTCGCGTCGGCGCGGCTCGCCCCGGCCGGGACGATGGCCCGGCCGAAGCCCAGGCGCGCCGCTTCACGCAGACGCCGTTCCAGCCCGCCGACCGGCCGCAGCTCGCCGAGCAGGCCCACCTCGCCCACCAGGACCGTGCCGGCGGCGACCGGTGCATCGCGGAAGGACGAGGCGAGCGCGACCGCGAGCGGCAGATCAAGGGCCGGCTCCGCCACGCTCAAGCCACCGGCCAGGCTGGCGTAGATGTCCTGTCCGCCAAGGTCCAGGCCGACCCGCCGGCCGAGCACCGCGATGAGCAGGGCCAGCCGGCTGGGCTCGATGCCGCTGACGGTGCGCCGCGGCGCGCCGAACCCGCCCGCCGGCGCGACGAGCGCCTGGACCTCGACGAGCAGCGGCCGGCTGCCCTCGAGCGTCGCCGCGACGGCCGTGCCCGCGGCGTCGGTGGCCGGGCCAAGGAAGGCCCGCGCGGGATCGGGCACCTCCCGGAGGCCGCTGCCGGCCATCTCCAGCACGCCCACCTCCTCGGTCGAGCCGAAGCGGTTCTTGGTCGCCCGCAACAGGCGCAGCGTGCCGAAACGCTCACCCTCGAGCGCGAGGACCGCATCGACCAGGTGTTCGAGCGTCTTGGGCCCGGCCAGCGAGCCGTCCTTGGTGACGTGCCCCACGAGGACGACCGGCACACCCGAGTCCTTGGCGAAGCCCAGCAGGCGCGAGGCCGCCTCGCGCACCTGGCCGACCGAGCCTGCGGGTCCGTCGAGCGCGTCCAGGGTGACCGTCTGGATGGAGTCCACGATGAGCAGGTCCGGCCGGCTGGCCAGGGCGTGCTCGATGATCCGCTCCACGTCCGTCTCCGCCAGGACGTGCACGCGCTCGCCAGCGGGATCGTCGGCCAGCCCCAGCCGCTGCGCCCGGAGCCGCAGCTGCCCGCCGGACTCCTCGCCCGAGGCGTAGAGGACGGCGACCTCGGCGCCGGCCCGGGCGCCACGGGCGATGCCGGCGGCGGCCTCCAGGACGAGCGTCGACTTGCCGATGCCGGGCTCACCACCTAGGAGGACGAGCGACCCGGGCACGAGGCCGCCCCCCAGGACCCGGTCCAGCTCACCGATGCCGGTGGGCCGTCGCCGGAGCGGCGCCTCGGTCAGGTCGCGCAGCGCCACCGGGACGCTACCGCCCGTGTGGCGAGCTTTGGCGGCGGCGCGCGCGCCCGGTGCGCGCTCGTGGACGAGCGTTTCGACCAGCGTGTTCCAGGCACCGCACGTCCGGCACTGCCCCTCCCAGCGCAGGAAGGACTCGCCGCAGGCCTGGCAGACATAGCGGCTCTGGGTACGGGCCATCAGACGAGTCTAGCGAGCGCCTCGTGCCGGCCACATGGCGGGCCCGGGACCGGGCTAAAGCGCGGCGGCGACGGGCGTCTTCTCCACCAGCGGCTCGATCGTCAGCCCGGCTTCCTCCGCCCGGTCGACGACGACCGTCTGGCCCGCCTGGAAGCGGCCGACCAGCAGCGCCTCCGCGAGCGGGTCCTCGATCATGCTCTGGATGACCCGCCGCAGCGGTCGCGCGCCGTAGTCGGCGTCGTAGCCCAGGCGGATGATGTGCTCCTTGGCGGCCTGCGTGACCTCGAGCTGCATCTCCTGGGCCCGCAACTGTTCGCGCACGCGCGCCAGCATCAGGTCGACGATCTCGCCGATCTCCTCGACCGTCAGCGACCGGAAGACGACCAGCGAATCGACCCGGTTGAGGAACTCCGGCCGGAACTGGGTCTTGAGCTGGTCCAGGACCTTTTCCTTCATGCGGTCGTACTGGCCCTGCGCCTTCTCCTCGCTGGACCCGCCGATCGGCTTGAAGCCGAGGCTGGTGTCCTTCAGCAGCGACTTGGCGCCGACGTTGCTGGTCATGATGATGACCGTGTTGCGGAAGTCGACGCGGCGGCCCTTGGCGTCGCTGAGGTGGCCGTCCTCCAGGATCTGCAGCAGGATGTTGAAGACCTCGGGATGGGCCTTCTCGATCTCGTCGAGCAGCACCACGGAGTAGCTCTTGCGGCGGACCGCCTCGGTGAGCTGGCCGCCCTCCTCGAAGCCGACGTAGCCTGGCGGGGCACCCACCAGCCGGCTCACGTTGTGGCGCTCCATGAACTCGCTCATGTCGATCTTGATGAGCGCGTCCTCGGACCCGAACATGAACTCGGCGAGGCTCTTGGCCAGCTCCGTCTTGCCCACGCCGGTGGGGCCCAGGAAGATGAACGAGCCGATCGGCCGCTTGGGATCCTTGAGGCCCGCGCGGGCGCGGCGGACGGCCTTGCTGATGGTGGAGATGGCCTCCTCCTGGCCGATCACCCGCGCGTGCAGGCCCTCTTCCATGTGCAGCAGGCGATCCGACTCCTCCTGCGCGATGCGCGTCACGGGGATGCCGGTCCACATGGCCACGACCTGGGCGATGTCCTCCTCGCCGACCTCGGGCGACTCCTCCGTGAGGTGCGCCTGCCAGGCGGTGCGGAGCTCCTCCATGCTCGCGCGGGCCGTCTCCTCGACGTCGCGCATGGTGGCCGCGCCCTCGTAGTCCTGGCTGTTGATCGCGGCGTCCTTCTCCTTGGTGACGCGCTCCAGCTCCTTCTGGGCCGCCTTGAGCTCGGGCGGGGCGGAGGAGTGGCGCAGGCGCACGCGGCTGCTGGCCTCGTCGATGAGGTCGATGGCCTTGTCGGGCAGGTGGCGATCGGTGATGTAGCGGACCGACAGGTCGGCCGCAGCCTTCACCGCCTCATCGGTGATTTTGACGTGGTGGTGGGACTCGTAGCGCTCGCGGATGCCCATCAGGATGTCGATGGTCTGCTCGAGGGTGGGCTCCTCCACCATGACGGGCTGGAACCGCCGCTCGAGGGCCGCGTCGCGCTCGATGTACTTGCGGTACTCGTCGAGCGTCGTGGCCCCGATGCACTGCAGCTCGCCGCGCGCGAGGGGCGGCTTGAGGATGTTGGCGGCGTCGATGGCGCCTTCGGCCGCGCCGGCGCCCACCAGCGTGTGCAGCTCGTCGATGAAGAGGACCGCGTCGTTGGTGTTGCGCAGCTCCTCGATGATCTTCTTGAGGCGCTCCTCGAACTCGCCGCGGTACTTGGTGCCGGCCACGAGCGAGCCGATGTCGAGCGTCAGGACGCGCTTGTTGATGAGCGTCTCGGGCACGTCGCCGGCCACGATGCGCTGGGCCAGGCCCTCGGCGATGGCGGTCTTGCCGACGCCCGGCTCGCCGATGAGGGCGGGGTTGTTCTTGGTCCGGCGGGAGAGGATCTGGATGACCCGCTCGATCTCCTTCTCGCGCCCGATCACCGGGTCGATCTTGCCCGCCCGCACCGCGTCGGTGAGGTTGATGCCGAGCTGGTCGACGGTGGGGGTCTTGCTGGCCCGCTTGGTCTCGGCGGCCGGGCTCGCGCTGCTCGACTGCGACAGCACGCGGATGACCTCGTGGCGCACCTTGTCCAGGTTGACGCCGAGGGACTCCAGGACGCCGGCGGCGATGCCCTCGCCCTCGCGCACGAGGCCCAGCAGGAGGTGCTCGGTGCCGATGTAGTTGTGGCCCAGGCGGCGCGCCTCGTCGATGGCCAGCTCGATGACCCGCTTGGCCCGCGGCGTCAGCCCGACCTCGCCCACGACCGGTCGATCACCGCGGCCGATGATGAACTCGACCGCCGTGCGCACCTTGGGCAGCTCGACGTTCATGTTCTCCAGGACACGCGCGGCGACACCCTCGCCCTCGCGCACCAGGCCCAGGAGGAGGTGCTCCGTCCCGATGTAGCCGTGGTTGAACCGCTGCGCCTCGTCCTGCGCGAGCGTCAGGACCTTCCGCGCGCGGTCCGTGAACCTGTCGAAACGGTCGCTGGTGGCCATGGAGTCTTGAACGCCCGTCCTACCCGTCGGGTGGGCAGCCGCCTACCCTGCGGGTAATCGTAGCACGGGGTATCTGTCGCACCGCCGTGTTGGACCCGTGCTCAGGCGTCCGCCGACGGCTCTTCCGCAGGGGGTTCGTCGCTCGCGGGCGGGGCAGTCTCCTCGGGCAGGCTGGCGATGAGGTCGGCCGCGACCGCCTCCTCGGCCTCCTCGTCGGCGGCCACCTCCAGCACGACATCCACGATGTCGGCCGCCGCGGGTGCCTCGTTGGCCTCGTTGGCCGCGGCGGCATCCTGGAGCTCGGCGATCTCCTCGGCCGCGGCCGCCTCCTCGGCGATCTCCTCGGCCGCGACCGCGGTGACCACGTCGATCGCGGTCAGCGGCTCCTCGGCCGGCTCCTGGGCGGCTGCCTCGGGCTCCGGGGGCTCGGGCTCGGCGGTCTCCGAGGAGGCTGCCGGGCTGCCATCGCCCTCGGAGGCGGCCATCTGCTGGCGCACCTGGGCGAAGGCCGCGGCGAGCGTGTTGTCGATGCCGCCCTCCGGTTCCTGGATGGCCTGCGAGGCGTCGTACGAGCGCTCCGCGCGGCCGCGGCGTTCGCGCGGCTCGGGCGCGGCGGGACGAGGCGGAGCTTCCTCGGCCTGCTTGAGGCTGAGGCCCAGGCGGTGACGTTCGGAATCGAGGGAGATGATCTTGAGCTTGAGCAGCTGGCCCTCGTGGACGACGTCGCCCGGATGCGCCACGCGCTGGTGCGACAGCTCGCTGATGTGGATCAGACCTTCCAGGCCGTCGCGCACCCGCACGAACGCCCCGAAGTTGACGATCTTGGTGACCGTGCCGTCGATGATGTCGCCGACCTTGAAGTCGGCCACCGTCGAATTCCACGGGTCCGGCTGGAGGCGGCGGATCGACAGGCTGATCCGGCCGCGCTCGTGGTTGATGTCGATGACCTCGGCCTCGACCTCGTCGCCGACCTTGTAGCCGGATTCGGGGTTGTTGACCTTGTTCCACGACAGCTCGCTCTTGTGGACCAGGCCGTCGATGCCGCCCAGGTCGATGAAGACGCCGAACGGGGCGATCGAGCGCACCGAGCCGGTCACCTTCTGGCCGACCTGGAGGCTGCTGAACAGTTCGTCCCGCTTCTCGCGGCGCTCCTCGTAGAGGGCCACCTTCTCGGAGAGGATCAGGCGGTTGGCCTTGCGATTGACCTCCAGGATCTTGAGGCGCAGCTTGCGCCCGACGAAGGGCTGGAGCTTCTCTGCGATCTCCTGGGCCGCGTCGCGTGGCTGGTCGTTCTGCGGCCGGCGCGGGAAGTCGACGATCTGGCTGATGGGCACGAAGCCGCGGATGCCGCAGTCGACGATCAGGCCGCCCTTGTTGTGGTCGATGACCGGCGCCTCGATGATGACGCCCGCCTCGAACTGCTCCTGCATCGAGCGCCACTTGCGCTCCAGGCCGGCGCGGCGGAGCGAGAGCACGGCGTGGCCGGCTTCGGACTCCGGCTGCAACACGTAGACGAGCACGATGTCACCGACAGCGAGCACCGGCTGCGCCTCGGCGTGGCGGCCGTACAGCTCACGGTTGCTGACGACGCCCTCGGACTTGGCTCCGATGTCGACGAGGATCTCGTCCTTGTCGATGCGGACGACCGAACCCTCCACCACGTCGCCGTGCTTGAGGCTGCGGATCTCCTCGGGCGAGCTCGCCAGGAGCTCCTCCATCGTGGTCGGCTCGGGGCCCTCGTAGCGCGGTGGCGCGGGTGGCGCGACCGGCGCGGGCGGAGCGACGGGCTCGGCCGCCGGGGGCGGAGCGACGGGCTCGGCTGGCGGGGCCGCCTCGACCTCCTCGGCCACGAGCATGACGACCTCGGCCGCAGCTGGGGGCTCCGGCGCGACCGCGACGGTCTCGGCAACGGTGGGAGCTTCGGCCGCCGGTTCCGCGGGCGAAAGCGCCGCGGCAGGCGCCGGCTCAGGCTCGGGTGCGGCGGCCGGCACCGGCACCGGCTCGGGCTCGGGCTCGGGCTCGGGCTCGGGCGCCGCGGCAGGCGCCACGGACGCGGCGGGGGCAGCCTCGGGCACGGCGGCTTCCGGGGCCGCCGCCTTGACGGGCGTGGGCTCGACGGGCGGGACGGCGGGGGCGGTGATCTCGGCGGGCTCGTCGGCGACGGCGGTCGCGACGGTCTCGGCGGGGCTGGTCTCGGGCGACGCCTGCGCCTCGTCGGTCAGCTCCGGCCCACCCTGGGGCTCTGCGGTCAAGGTCGGTCTCCTTCGATGGTCTCCTGCCGGGGAATCAACGAGGCCCGAGCGACGCCCGGGCCTTCGATGGTCGGGATGGTTCGCTCGTCTGCCGGTGGGCTGGTGAGGCTCCTCGATCGCGTCGGCTCGGCCGGCCTGCTCTGCTGTTCCCCTTCAGGGCCCGCGCATGGTACCACGCGCCTCCAGCGTGCTCACGGCGCCGGCGGGTCGTTCCGTCGCCCCGCGCGACCGGTGCTACGCTCGGCTGGCCGTGCCGGAGCTGCCCGATCTCGCCATCCTGGCCGACGCGTTCCAGGCCACGCTGGTCGGTCGCCCCGTCGACGCGCTGGATGTCAGCCAGCCGCTCGTGGTGCGGGGCACGCCGGCCGAGGCCGCCGCGATGGCCGGCCAATGG
>Ga0209415_10012101_pt1 | contig 14428 bp, 12 predicted proteins | sample PeaSoiSIISIP2007_FD_187696 | JGI IMG/M metagenome (GOLD analysis project Ga0209415, IMG submission 187696) | Peat soil microbial communities from Weissenstadt, Germany - SII-SIP-2007 (SPAdes) (version 2) | ecosystem: Environmental > Terrestrial > Soil > Wetlands > Peat | place: Germany...
GGTTCCCCGTTCAGAATTCCCCAAGGCGTATTTACAGCGTTTTTTCTTGTAGGTATAAAAAAATGCGGGATTTTAGGAATATAATATTGTAGCAAGGGGGAGCTATATGACTTTGTCGATAGAAGCAAGGAAATATACTTATGCTGATTATCTGAAATTTCAAGGCGATGAAAGATGGGAAATTATTGACGGAGTACCTTACATGCAATCAGCGCCAACTTGGCAGCACCAAAACGTACTTTTGGAATTAGCTGCTCAGTTTAGAAATTACCTTTCAGACAAAGGATGTAGAGCGTTTATTTCTCCATTTGACCTAAGATTACCTAAAATTGATGAAGATGATGAACACGCTACTATGGTGGTGCAGCCTGATATATTAGTAATATGCGATAAATCGAAACTTAAAGGAACTGGGTATTGTGGTACACCTGAAGTTGTGATTGAAATAATATCACCTTCTACAGAAAGAATGGATAGGCTCACTAAGTTTTGGGCATATGAAAAAGCTGGCGTAAAGGAATACTGGATAGTAGCGCCAGACACAAAGATTATAAGTGTATTCATTTTACAAGATAACAACAGATATGGAAGACCTGAGTTGTATACGGAGGCCGATAATGTTGAAGTATCAATTTTCCCTGATCTTACGATTGAGTTAAGTACAGTTTTTAATTTTTAAGGTGATCTTCACATGTTCACATTGGTATCAAAGCAAGACAGCAGATTGAATAATGAGATAAGATTAGAGATTATATAGCACCAGCGTTCTTATTGATAGAATTCTGGTGTTATTGTCATAAACTCCATTCGACAAATTATCACGTGAGGCCCTGGCTTCATAGTTCAACAGCGTTCTTTAATTTCCTGCGAAGCTCTAACCAGGCTAAAATATCTTGCCAAACCTCTTCCCGTTCGGGCTCTCTCACCAGCTCATGGTACAATCCCTCATACAATTTCAGCGTTTTATCTTGCGAGGAAATTTGAGCGAAGATTTCCTCTGAAGCGTGATAAGGGACGATTTTATCCGCTTTGCCATGCAGAAAAAGCACAGGCAGTCGGTAACTTGAGGCATTACCTTTAGCCAAGGTAATGCCCCGGCAGATAAACTCGCAGACAAATCCTACGGTTTCATACTTCAGTATGTAAGGGTCATCTTTTAGCTTTGCGCGGAAAGCCTTGTTTCTTGTGCCTTTTCGGGCTAAAACGGAGTATATCCTCACTCGTGCAAAGTGACGTTTAAACAGTGCAAATAAACTCTGAGGAATAAATCCTGTTCCTACCGGCATTCCAACGGCCGGTCCGGTAAAAATTTGACCCTGTATCCCTTCTGGATAAAGAATTCCATAATAAAAAGCGATCAGACCACCCATGCTGTGTCCAAATATAAAAAGAGGTAGGTCTGGATGTTCTTGTTTCAAGTGTCTTACCACGACGGCCATGTCCTCTATTAAGACTTCAAACTGCTCAATATGCCCTCTCTCTTCTTCAGAGTGGCCATGTGCTCTATGGTCATAGGCGCACACGCCATACCCGTTTTTAAGCAAAAAATCCATAAACTCTTCATAGAGTCCGGAATGTTCCCCAAAACCGTGGCTGATCATGATTAGTCCCTTGGCATCCGGCGGAATTTGTTTATAATAATAGATTCGTAGACCCTTGTCCGTCTGGAAACATAGTAGTTTATTGTTCATAGCATCTCTTTCTCATTTCTACCACTAGTATTATACTGGTTCGCTTCGCGCCTTCATATTACCTGCAGCTAAAGACTTGGCGACATCAATATTGCTGAAATTGCGTGATGGGACCTCTTGACGGTGGTTTAGGTTAAGTCTTTGAAGTATCTAAATAATAAAAGAATAAATAAAACTTAGCAGGAATTACAAGAAAGATGAAGAAATAGGGTATTGCACGAGGTGGGATAAAAGGAAATAGCTTTGAATTTTAAGCATGAAATATGTATCGGAATTGAGTTCCAAGAGTCAGAAAGTAATTGATTTTAAAGGCTTCAGGATGATTATATAAAAACCAGAAAGAAATTCAGGAGGAAAATGAATGAAAAGAATTATATTTTGCGTTCTAACGACTATCTTTTTAGCCCTATCCCTCGCAGGATGCAGTCAAGACCTGTCAAAGAGTACAGACAAAACCAGTTTGGGGGGGCAAACTCAGCAGGCCAGCAGTTCTAACCAGGCGGGTAAAAAGACTATCGCCTTAGTTATGAAAACTTTGACAAATCCGTTTTTTATTGAAATGGAGAAGGGAGCTCGCAAAGCAGAGAACGAGTTGGGTATTAATTTGATCGTGAGAACAGGCGCGAAAGAGACTTCAATAGAGCAACAGATCTCCATCGTGGAAGACCTTATTAACTCGAAGGTGGATGCAATCGTCATCGCGCCAGGAAGTTCAACGGATTTGATTCCGGTTCTTAAAAAAGCCCATGATGCGAATATTCAAATTGTAAATATTGATAACAGGTTGGACCCGACGTTTTTAAAGAAAATGAACTTAACAGATATTCCGTTTATCAGCGTAAACAACGAAGGTGGAGCTTATGAATCAGCAAAATTTATCAGTGATAAAATCACTAAGCCGACAAAAGTTGCGATTCTCGAAGGGATTCGTGGCGCTGATAATGCCGAGCAACGTAAAGATGGAGCCTTAAGGGCTTTTAAGGAAAATCCGAACATTCAAGTAGTGGCTAGTGAAACGGCGAATTGGGAAATTGATGAAGCTTATAATGTAACAAAAGCTATTTTTGTCAAGAACCCTGACATAGGGGCAATCTTCTGTGCCAATGATATGATGGCCTTGGGAGCAATCCAGTACTTTGATGATTCTAGTCGTAACGATATACTGGTAGCGGGGTTTGATGATTTAGAAGAAGGCGAAAGAGCGATCAGTAAGGGAAAACTGCAGGTCACGATTAACCAACAGGCAGATGTTCAAGGTTACACTGGCGTTAAATATGCTTATGAAATGTTAAACGGCAAGAAACAACCGCTTGAAACTATTGTTGATGCCAAGGTGGTTACTTCGAGTAAACAGTAGACTCGTTCAGCTTAGGCTAAATTGTGAGATTTCAGGTAGGAAGTTTACTTCACCCGAAGTGTGAGAACTGGGGAGATGCCTCCTTATAGAAGTGGGCGTCTCCCCGGTTGGATTCATACTGTTTTCAACAGAAAGGTCTTGAGTGATGCTCACTGCGAAAGGATTAGTTATATGTTTAATAAATCAATCAGAATGAACATAACTCAAAAACTTTTTGTTTATCTCTTATTAGCCTGTGTGGTTCCTCTGGCCTTTTTAGGGATGATGTCCTATAGCGAGTCAAAATCGATCTTAAGGAACGAAATCGACAAATCATCGTTGAACTTGATGGAAGAGAAGGAACGGCAGTTAGAAGGCATCATGGAAGAGGTTGAAGGACTGATTGCTAACCTATCAAGTATTGAAGATATCAAAGACGTTCTTACAAATGATGGGAACGGGACTTCTGATTTTGAAAGACTAGCTACACAAGCCAAAATAGGTTATTTATTGAGCAGTTATACAAATCTTAAAGGGCTGATCTCGATCGATATTTATTCATTAAAAGGTGAGCACTATCATGTGGGGGATACCCTCGATGTTCAACAGATTAATGTCGAAGCAAAGGAAAATTTATACAATGAAGCGTTAAACTCAGGAAATTCTATCCTATGGGAGGGGGTAGAGGATAACATCAATTTGAAATCGAAAAATAAGAAGGTTATTGTGATTGCTAAGGTCCTGAAGAGGATTGATCCCAACACTTTCACGGAAAAGCCGATAGGCTTACTCATAATTAATTATGATATTGACGTTTTCTATAATCATTTTACAAGTACTTATAAAGATACGGAATATATGATTCTGGATAGTAAAAACAGAATTGCCTATCATCCGGATAAAACAAAGATTGGCAGTAATCCCGGAGAATTACTTAAAAACTTGAAGTCTAATTCGGGTAGTTTTAATACAAACGTTGAGGGCGAAAACAAATTAGTTCTTTTTGACAAGTCGAATAAGAATTCATGGACCATTTTAGCTCTTATATCCGAAAAAGGTATTTCCGACAAAGTTAAAAATATCGGTAACGATACTATTTTATTTTTAATAGTTGCCTTTTTCTTTGTATTTATTTTTGCTCTTGTCATTTCCAAGAAAATTGTGAGGCCAATTAAGAGGATTACTAATTCCTTTAAGGAAATTCAAAAAGGTACTATTAATTTTGAGACACGGTTGCAAGCAACATCAAATGACGAAATTGGCGAGTTATGTAAATGGTTCAATGAGTTTATCCAGGGCCTGGAATTAAAAAGAAAGACAGAGCTGGAATTAAGGGAGGCCAAGGAAGCGGCTGAGACAGCAAATATTGCCAAAAGCCAGTTCTTAGCCAACATGTCTCATGAAATCAGAACACCTATGAATGGGATTATCGGTTATATAGAACTACTTTCCGATATGCGCTTGGAAAGGGAACAAGCCGGGTATTTAGCAGAAGTTAAGGCCTCTACTGATGCGTTACTTTTATTAATTAATGAGATCTTGGATTATTCGAAAATCGAAGCGGGAATGCTGCTGATTGAAAATATACCGTTTAATCTCCATAGCCTAGTGGAAGAAGCAGTTTCTTTATTTTCACCTAAAGCTCAAGGCAAGGGTATCGAAATAGTTTCATATATTGCAACTGGAGTACCCCGCGGAGTTCAAGGAGATCCGGGTAGATTAAGGCAGGTCTTAAATAACCTTATCGGCAACGCTGTCAAATTTACAGATAAGGGTGAAGTGGCTGTAAACGTAAGGGTGTTGAAAGAAAGCATAGAAAAGGTGCTTTTGGAGATTGAAATTCAGGATACGGGTATTGGAATATCTGAAGAGGACAAGAGAAAGTTGTTCCAGGTTTTTATGCAAGGAGATGCATCGACAACCCGAAAGTATGAAGGGACAGGACTTGGGTTGGCTATTTCTAAGAAGATAATTGAGCTTATCGGCGGCACGATTGAAGTAGTTAGCCAACTGGATAAAGGCAGTCAATTCATTATTACGTTCGAACTAGAAAAAGGGCAACTAAAGGACGAAGAGCAGAAACTAAAGCCCCATAAGCCCAATAGCTTAAACAAGTTAATTGTAATGATCGTCGATGATAATGAAAGCACCAGAATGATCTTTCGCGAATATCTCGGTGAGACAGGATGTAAGATTATTAGCAGTAAAAATGGTCTAGAGGGGCTAGAAATCCTTAAAGGGCTGACCTCTGCGAGTTTGCCCCAAATTGTCCTTGTTGACTACATGATGCCTGGAATGAGTGGTTATGAATTTGGGAAACAGTTATTAAGTGATGAAAGGTTTAAGGATATAAGGCTTATTCTAATTACCTCTGCAGCACAGAAAGGGGATGCCAAGCTAGTCCAAACTTTGGGATTTTCCGGTTACCTTTCCAAACCTGTCCGAAAAATGGAATTGATCAACATTATTTCGAGTGTCGCTGCCTTAGAACCTCAAGAAACCATGGAAAATTTGGTTACGAGACATTCAATTATTGAAGAACATCGTCCGTCGACAAACATTAATATCTTACTCGTTGAAGACATGTTAGCCAATCAAAGGTTAGAAATGCTGATGTTAAAAAAGCTTGGTTATTCAGTAGAACTGGCAATCAACGGGGAGCAAGCTGTCAAGATATGTAATGACAAAAAATACGGTCTCATATTAATGGATTGTCAAATGCCTGTGATGGATGGCTATGAAGCGACGGATCAAATAAAAAAGACGAGTAGTTTAAACAAGAACACAATCATAATTGCCATGACCGCCCATGCTATGGAGGGCGATCGAGAAAAATGTATCGCAGCAGGAATGGATGACTATATTAGCAAACCAGTTACTATGGCACTGCTCGAGAAAGTACTTGAGAAATATTTGAATGGGGAAAGACTAGATACTCTTTAACATTCGGGCGGGAGGAATATGATGTTTGAAAAAAACTGTATTTTGGTTGTTGATGATAGTTTATCGGGACGAAACCTTCTCAATGCAATTTTAAAACGTGAAGGATACCGAATTGAATTTGCCATCAATGGTAGGGAAGCGCTTGAAAAATGCAATAGACTCAAGCCTGATTTAGTTCTGTTAGATGTGATGTTGCCAGATATGGATGGATTTGAGATATGTAGTATGATCAGAAGCAATCCGTATACATCCTTAATGCCAGTGATAATGGTAACCGCCCTAGATGATCGAACTTCAAAATTAGAAGGGCTTTTATCTGGTGCGGATGAGTTTCTCAGTAAACCGTTCGATGCCTTGGAAGTAAAAGCAAGGGTGAATACTGTTCTAAAAATTGACCGTTTTCGAAGACTGCTCTACGATCGAATTACTGGACTTCCGAATGAGATGCTTTTTATGGATTATATAGATAATATTATGATTCAAAGAGGGCAACAAGAGCTAGAACAATTTGCAGTTTTTGCCGTAAAATTGAGTAATTCAATGTTCATATACAATTACCTTGCTAAAATTGATGATCAGAAAATGTTAAAGGGGCTTCTGGCGAATTTCCAAAATGAATTAAAAGACGTCAAGATAATATCCTATAATCGGGAAGGTTATTTCGCTATTTTACTGGATAACGCCGGACCAGATAAGGCAGTCAGATTCGCAGAAGAGCTAGTAAATGCCTTTAGCAAGCCCGTGAAATATTCCGATGGTGAAATGCTCCTTTCTTGTAAAATAGGGATTTCTCTATATCCGGAAAATGGTTCCACAGGAACTGAACTTATTAATAATGCTCGACTAGCTTATGCTGAAAATCGCCACGAGAAATTCAGCATTCGATTTTTCGACGAAGAACTTGAAAAATCATGCAAACGTAATGTGGAAATTGCCGCAAATTTATATAACGGGATTGATAATAACGAATTTATGCTCTTCTTCCAGCCTCAAATAAGGGTAGATGACAGAGAAATTATTGGCATGGAAGCCCTTATCAGGTGGGATAGTAAAAAGTATGGTTTTCTACTCCCGGATTTTTTTATTCCGCTGGCGGAAGGGAATGGAACTATCATAAATTTGGGCAATTGGGTAATAGAGGACTCAATGAGATATTTAGCCGAACTCACCCGGAAAAATATTCCAACTTCAAATCTCTCTATCAACGTATCAGCGCTACAGTTTAACGATCCGTGCTTGGAGGATAGAATTTTAAATCTTGCGCAGGCGTATGATCTGAATCCGGAAAGAATAAAAATCGAAATCACGGAAAGTGCAATAATGGCTAATTATGATGAATCACAAAAGAAAATGCAGGCACTCAAAGAAAAAGGTTATAAACTATCGATCGATGATTTCGGCACAGGCCAGGCATCTTTAGCCTATCTAAAAGATTTTCCCATCGATGAAATTAAAATTGATAGAGTCTTTATCCAAAATTTTGTTACGCAGAAAGTAGATTTTGAGATTGTCAAACATATAATCGGATTGGCGCACACTTTAAATCTAACAACTGTGGCTGAAGGGGTAGAAGAAGAACAGCAGGTTAAATTGCTGGAAAGTCTCGGTTGCGATGTTATACAGGGATATTATTTCAGTAAACCAATTAGTAAGAACGAGATGTGTAAATTGCTTTTAACTCAACCTTTTCGAAGATCATCTTCACGATGACTATTTCTCGATAATCATACCATTTCGATCGAAATAGCGGATAATTTCTTGGACCGCATTGTCTGAAACGATGAAAAAATTATCGAACTGGGATTCAATGGACTTTAGGTCACCATTTTTTAAAGCGTTACTAATTACTAATGTTTCCTCGTGAATATCTTGAATCCTATAGTTAGCTGAAATTCCTTTGATATTATGATTGATGAGTCCTAATTGGGCTAAGTTTTTTTCAGATAGAAAGGCTTTTGCTTTAAGAATTTCTGAATTGATTTCCTTGATGAAATCAGAGAAAAGATCGGCGATGTCTTCGATCGGGAGGCCAAGATCAGCAGAAAAGCCTTTTAGATCATATCGGCAGTCGGAATCCATGGTGTTAACTCCTTTCAAAACACGTTGTCATTTCTTTGCATAATTGCTTTTGAGTTTGCTTTCCAACCTTGTTTATGCTATCAGTTAACTAATACTCATAATAAGCTACAGGTTGATTATATCATTTTTTAAAACTGGATTGGGAGAGGGTCGGGATGGTTCGAGATAATTTTTGGAATAAATCGAACGTTATTAATAAGATATATATCAATGTTCGATTTTCCCTTGACCTTAATAACACCTTCTTGTAGAATGAACTAAACGTCAAAAAATTTATAAGGAGTTCATATAACCGCGGAAATATGGTCCGCAAGTTTCTACCGGGCTACCGTAAATGGCCTGACTATGAGCGAAAGTGTACCTAGGGCAAGTGACTTGTCCGAGTGGTACAGATTTGATTGAAAAATCAAATTACACCGAAGGGATAAAAGCCCAGGCGGGTAGGTTTCACTCTTATTAAAGGGAGAAATTTGCCCTTCCTGGGCTTCTGCTTGGTATAAAAAGCACTCGGCTGAGGTCAAGTTTTGAGGCGTTGCTAAAAGTTCGTACAAAAAAGGGGCGAGAGGAGCGAAAATAGAATGAGCCAGATTGGGGTTATTATGGGGAGCGATTCAGATTACAAAATCATGGAAGAAGCCATGAAAGTTCTCCGTCAATTTGAACTTGAATTTGAAGTTAAAATTTCTTCTGCTCATAGGACATTAGATAGAACAGTAGACTGGGTGAAAGCTTTTGAAGCTCAAGGAGGAAAGATCATCATTGCGGCGGCAGGGTTAGCGGCCCATTTACCGGGGGTTGTCGCGGGGGCAACAATTTTACCAGTGATTGGTGTTCCGTTGAGCAGTGGCGCGATGGAGGGAATTGACGCCCTTTACTCTATTGTACAAATGCCTCCCGGAATTCCAGTTGCGACCGTAGGCATCGGAGCGGCCCGCAATGCTGCGTTGCTGGCAGTACAGATCCTGGCCATTCAGGATGGAGCCTTAAGTAATAAAGTTAGAGACTTTCGAGCGCAGATGTTGAAAGATATCGAGGCGAAAGATGAAGCGTTGCAATTAAAGTTAAGTGAAGGAATCTGAGGAAATGATGAGGGATCATTCAGGAAAAAGGAGATTTTAGTATGATCGAACGATATACGCTTCCTGAAATGGGAGGGATTTGGACAGACGAACATCGGCTTGCTCTATGGTTGAAAATTGAAATCGCAGCGTGCGAAGGGTGGGCCAAACTAGGGAAGATTCCGAATGAGGCGGTTGAGGTCATTCGTGAGAAGGCTTCTTTTTCTTGGGAGAGGGTACAAGCCCTTGAAGAAGTGACCCAACATGATGTGTTGGCTTTCTTGACTAATGTGGCTGAGAATGTAGGAGATGAAGCAAAATACATTCATCTCGGCCTTACCTCTTCAGATGTCCTCGATACGGCCTTGTCCTTGCAGTTGGTTGAAGCGTCCGATATTCTGTTAGTTAAAATAGAAGCTTTGGAAGCTGTCCTTCGCCGCAGGGCGTTAGAACATCGTGACACAATCATGATGGGCCGAACGCATGGGATCCACGCCGAACCGATCACCTTTGGCTTGAAGGTCGCTGTGTGGTATGACGAAATCAGGCGTCAAAAGAGGCGCCTAGCTTTTGCCCGTGAGGAGATACGGGTTGGGAAAATTTCTGGTGCAGTGGGAACATTTGCTAATGTAGATCCTCAAGTTGAAGCGCATGTTTGCCAAGTTCTTAACTTAGAACCAGCTCTAATCTCAAATCAAATACTCCAACGCGATCGGCATGCCTGTTATATGACAACACTCGCGGGAATTGCCAGTTCACTCGATAAGATGGCGACCGAGCTGCGCAACTTACAGCGGACCGATGTTCATGAGGTCGAAGAAGCTTTTGGAAAAGGGCAAAAAGGATCTTCTGCCATGCCGCACAAGAAAAATCCCATTACGCCGGAACGTATTTGTGGAATGGCCCGCGTGGTTCGTGCGAATGCCCAAGTCGCTTTGGAGAACGTAGCCTTATGGCATGAACGGGATATCTCCCACTCTTCAGCCGAACGCATGATTTTGCCGGATAGTACCATCGCCTTAGATTATATGCTTTACAAGATGACCCAACTTATGGATCGTTTGCTGGTGTTTCCAGAACAAATGAAGGAGAACATTGCTAAGGGTTATGGTTTGATTTTTTCACAACGCGTGATGCTGGCTTTAGTTGAAAAGGGTGTGAGCAGAGAAGCTGCCTACGCTTTGGTTCAACGCAATGCTATGGAGGCCTGGAATACCAGGGAACAATTTCAAAGCCTGATTGGCCGAGACCTAAGTATTGGGGAATATTTAGACGAGGAAGAAATTGCAGCTTTGTTCGATTATAAGTACCATACTAAGCATGTAGCAGATATTTTTCAGCGTTTAGGTCTCATTTGACCAAGTAAGATTCAGAAACATGCATGCAAGTAAGAACCGTCCCTGATTGCAAAGAACCGTCCCTGCTTGCACTAATAAACTGACGATTGAAAGGGGTAAGATTAATGGAAAAGTTAGCTTTAAAATATGAGGGAAAAGCCAAGAAAGTTTATGCGACAGATGAAAGCGACTATTTATGGGTAGCCTATAAAGATGATGCGACTGCTCTAAATGGAAAGAAAAAAGGAACAATCCACGATAAGGGAGAAATCAATAACCAGTTATCGGCACTCTTCTTTGCAGAAATAGAAAAAGCAGGAATTCTAACCCACTTTGTTCGTCTTCTAAGCAACCGAGATATGCTCGTGCGTTCTCTAGAAATGATTCCGCTCGAAGTGGTTGTGCGCAATGTTGTGACCGGGAGCTTAGGCAAGCGGCTGGCTGTGCCGGAGGGTTTTGTGCTCTCCCAACCCGTTGTGGAATTGTATTATAAAGATGATGAACTGGGAGATCCAATGGTCAATGAAACCCATATCGCGGCAATGGGCTGGGCAAGTGCTGCGGATACTCAAGAGATTCAGGCTTCGGGCTTGAAAATCAATAAAATATTACAGGACATTTTGGCCAAAGCGGGAATTGAACTGATTGACTTTAAGTTAGAGTTCGGGATTGCAGACGGAAAAGTTTATCTTGGAGATGAAATATCTCCCGATACTTGCCGCTACTGGGATATTGAAACTCGGGAGAAGCTGGACAAGGACCGTTTTCGACAGGATCTCGGACGCCTCGAAGAAGCCTATCAAGAAGTTTTTCGTCGGGTCAAAGAGGTCCTTGCACCGGCCTAAGGTAGAGAGGGGGACTGAACGTGTTTGATTTTAGTGAGGACAAGCCAAAAGAGGAATGTGGTGTCTTTGGGATTTATTCTCCTGATCAGGAGGTAGCTCGTCTAACTTACTACGGGCTTTATGCCTTACAGCACCGCGGGCAGGAAAGTGCAGGAATTGCGGTTTCCGATGGACATAACATTGCTTTGCATAAAGGAATGGGTTTGGTATCGGAAGTATTTTCTGACTGTGTTGTGGAGAGTTTGAAGGGAAAAATGGCGATCGGGCATGTTCGTTACTCTACTACAGGATCAAGCCTACTCGCGAATGCCCAGCCCTTGGTGGTACACTACCAAAAAGGTATGATGGCCTTGGCGCATAATGGCAATTTAACCAATGCGGCAGAATTAAGGGAAGAACTGGGGAAAAACGGGGCGGTTTTCCAAACCACGATTGATAGTGAAGTGATTATTAACCTCATTACTCGCTATCGCCGGGAGTCCATGGAAGATGCCCTGGTCAAAACTATGCTGGACCTTCGTGGCGCATACGCGCTTGTGATCTTGGCAGAAGACAAACTTTTTGGACTTAGAGATCCCCATGGTGTCCGGCCTTTATGCATTGGGAAGCTGGGTGAGAGGTATTGTCTGGCCTCAGAAAGTTGTGCCCTCGATACTATCGGCGCAGAGTTTATTAGGGATGTGGAACCCGGCGAAATTGTCGTAATTGATGAAGAGGGGATACACACCTTCATGGGACTTACAAAAACTGAACGAGCCTCTTGTGCTTTTGAATATATCTATTTTGCTCGGCCGGATAGCACAATCGATCAGTTGAACGTATCTGAGAGCCGGCGCAGGATGGGTATTGAATTAGCTCGTGAATGTCCAATTGAAGCGGATCTTGTGATCGCGGTTCCGGACTCAGGCACTGCTTCAGCACTGGGGTATGCCACGGCCTTGGGGTTGCCTTTTGGAGAAGGACTGATCAAAAACCGTTATGTCGGTCGAACGTTTATTCAACCAACTCAGGCTATGAGAGAAGTAGGCGTTCGTCTAAAACTCAATGCTAATACGAGTGTTCTCAAAGATAAACGTGTGGTTATGATTGATGATTCGATCGTCCGTGGAACGACTAGTTGCAAGCTGGTGGAAATGGTCAAAAAAGCCGGCGCCAAAGAAGTCCACTTTTTGATCAGCTCTCCGCCTGTATCTTATCCCTGCTACTACGGAATTGACACGGCAGAGCGGGAGAAACTTATCGCCAATCAATTAGATATTGAGGGAATTCGGAAGTTTGTCGGAGCGGACTCTCTGCACTATATCTCGGAAGAAGGCTTACTTCGGGCCCTAGGTACGGATTCCGTTTGCTTGGCTTGTTTTAACGGAAGGTATCCCATTACAGTCTCAAACTTTAATTGTGGTAAAAATAATTTTGAAATGCGGACTTCTTGCGGGTGATGATTGGCAAAAAAAGTGAGGAGGAATGAAGGTTGGGATACTCATACCGAGATGCTGGCGTCGACATTCAGGCCGGGAACGAAGTCGTGGAACGCATTAAACCTGCAGTCGCTAGGACACTTCGTCCGGAGGTCATCGGCGGACTGGGAGGGTTTGGCGGACTTTTTAAACTGGACCTAAATAAGTATCCGGACCCTGTGCTTGTTTCCGGAACGGATGGCGTGGGAACCAAGCTGCGCCTTGCGTTTCAGATGAATAAGCATGATAGTATTGGACAAGACGCAGTAGCCATGTGTGTCAATGATATTTTAGTTCAAGGGGCGGAACCATTGTTTTTCCTTGATTATCTAGCCGTCGGCAAAGTGGAGCCTGGGCGGGTGGCCGAGGTGGTAGGCGGGATTGCGAAAGGGTGCGAATTGGCAGGCTGTGCGTTGATCGGAGGGGAAACGGCAGAAATGCCGGGTTTCTATGCTGAGGACGAATATGATATTGCCGGCTTCTCCGTAGGCGCTGTGAATCGGGATCAGTTGATTGACGGATCCAAAATTCAAGCGGGGGATGTGCTGATTGGCTTGCCTTCCACCGGTCTACATAGCAATGGGTATTCTTTGGCCCGCAAAGTATTTGAAACGTATTCTTTAGCTGAAGTGTTTCCCGAGCTCGGTGAATCGCTCGGAGAGGCACTCCTTCGTCCGACACGGATTTATGTTAAGTCAATTTTACCGCTTCTCCCAGGGGGAGAGATCCTGGGGATGGCCCATATCACTGGAGGAGGTTTAACGGATAACGTCCCCCGAGTTTTGCCTCCCGGTCTAGGAGTTCGGATCGACACGTCTGCTTGGGAACGCCCTCCGATCTTCACCTTGCTTCAACGTTTAGGAGATGTAGCTTGGCCAGAGATGTATCGGACTTTTAACATGGGCGTTGGGTTTGTGATTATTGTCCGCCCTGAAGATGAGGGTTCTGTGCGTTTGGCGCTCGGTGAGTTGGGAGAAAAGAGCTTTGTAATGGGAAGCGTAATACTCGGAGAAGGTGTGTCTTATTGAGGACCGCGATACTGGCGTCTGGTCGGGGGAGTAATCTTCAAGCCTTAATTACAGCCTGCGCAAGCGGTAGCCTTCCTATTGAGATTGTGGCTGTGGGAACGGACCAATTAGGTGCTGGTGCACTCGAACGAGCTAAGGCCGCAGGAATCCCCACCCGAGTTTTCCAAGTTAGAGATTACCCTCATCGTCAAGCGCAAGAGGAGGATCTTCTGATCTGGATGCGGGAGCTACGGGTGGAGCTTTTACTTTTGGCGGGATTTTTGCGAGTGTTAGGACCGCATTTTATTCGTCAGGCCAATTTTCCAGTCATGAATATCCATCCTTCGTTGCTTCCCGCTTTTCCGGGGCTCCATGCCCAGCGTCAAGCTCTCGAATATGGGGTCAAGGTGAGCGGGTGTACGGTCCATTTAGTGGATGAAGGTTTAGATAGTGGACCTATTATTTTACAGGAAGCGGTGCCCGTGTTGTCGGGGGATACGGAAGAGAGTTTGGCGCAGAGAATTTTAGAGGTCGAACATCGTCTCTATCCCGAAGCCGTGCGGAGGTTGGTATTAGGGAAAATAGAGCGCACTGGGCGTCGAGTACAGATATTATTGCAGGAGGGGTTAGAATGAAACGAAGAGCGATCATCAGCGTTTCAGATAAGACGGGGAT
>Ga0209415_10012102_pt1 | contig 14426 bp, 9 predicted proteins | sample PeaSoiSIISIP2007_FD_187696 | JGI IMG/M metagenome (GOLD analysis project Ga0209415, IMG submission 187696) | Peat soil microbial communities from Weissenstadt, Germany - SII-SIP-2007 (SPAdes) (version 2) | ecosystem: Environmental > Terrestrial > Soil > Wetlands > Peat | place: Germany...
TCTCAAGCCGAACGACTCGATCGATTGCGAGCACGGCATCTACCAGATCGGTGGCATCACGATTCACGACACCCACATCAACGATCTTCTTTCGCCCACCCAGATCCTCGCGCGAAGCTCGAACATCGGGGCGTTGAAGATCGGTTTGCAGCTCGGGGAGCCCGCGCTGTACGCGACGTACAGACGTTTCGGCTTCGGCGAGGCCACCGGCGTGCCGCTCCCCGGCGAGGCCTCGGGAGTGCTGAGGCCCAAAGGTCGCGCGTGGTACGACGCCGAGACGGCCAGCGCGAGCTTCGGTCAAGGGCTGTCGGTGACCACGCTCCAGCTCGCGATGGCGATGAGCGCCATCGCGAACGGCGGAAGGCTTCTGGAGCCGGTCCTGGTCAAGAGGGTATCCGACGGGCGCGGCGAAGCTGTACGCGAGTCCGGCGTCCACGTTCGCCGAGAGGTGCTAGCGCCCGGCGTGGCTCACACCGTCGCCGAGATGCTGACCGCGGTCACCGAGGACGGGGGCACGGCGGTCGAGGCCTCGATTCCCGGCTTTCGCGTGGCCGGCAAGACATCCACCGCGCAGAAGGTCGACCCCGCGACGGGGAGGTATTCGACCGAGAAATACACCGCGGTCTTCGTCGGCTTCGTGCCGGTGGATCGTCCCCGCATCGTCGTGGCCGTCGTGCTCGACGAGCCGATGATAGGCCGCTACGGCGGAGATCTCGCGGGGCCGGTCTTCCGTCGCGTCGCCGAGGCCAGCCTGCGCTACCTGGGCGTCACCCCGTCCGCGAGCACCGCGAAGGTTTCGGCCGTCAAGCGGCAGGGCGATCCCGCCGACGCCTCGATCGCCACGACGAAGACAGCGCAAGCCCAGGCGCCTTCGCCGCCGCTGCCTCCGGGGAGCGTCCGCGTCCCGGACATGGCAGGAATGGCGGCTCACGACGTGGTCGTCTCGCTCAGCAAGGCCGGGCTCGTCCCGCAGATGGATGGATGGGGCCGCGCTGTACGACAGACTCCCATGCCGGGAAGTACGGCTCCCAGGGGGAGCTCGGTGCGCGTGGTGCTCGAACCCGCGTCATGATGTGTCTCGTGGCGACCGAGCAGAGACCGGTTGGGCTTCGCCTCGACGAGCTCGCGCGCGAGCTGCCCATGCCCGTGGAGGTGGTGGGTGACCCGTCGGTACGGGTCCGCGGCCTGCGGCAGGATTCCCGCGACGTTGCGAGCGGCGACCTGTTCGTTGCTCGCAAGGGCCAGAAGACCGACGGAGCCACGTTCATCGAGGAAGCCATCGCGCGCGGTGCTGTGGCCGTCCTCGGCGCGCGCGGCACGGTCGATCCTCAGCGGGCGCGCGTGCCGGTCGTCCTCGTTGACGACGCCGGGGCTGCCTTGGCGTACGCCGCGTCGGCGGTGTACGGGCAACCGTCCTTCTCGCTCGACGTCGTCGGCATCACGGGCACCAACGGCAAGACGACGACCGCGTATCTGACGCGCGCGGCGATCGACGGGGCTCTGGGGCGGCCGAGCTGCGGCGTCATCGGGACGGTCGGGCACTCGTTTGACGGATGGACCATGCCGGCGGCGCATACGACCCCGGAGGCCGACGAAGCCGCGCGCGCGATGGCCGAGATGCGCGACCGCGGGGCTACCCACGTCGCTATGGAGGTCTCCTCTCACGCGCTGGCGCTGGGCCGGGTGCGCGCCGTACGCTTCCGGGTCGCCGCCCTGACGAACCTCACGCAAGATCACCTCGATTTTCACGGATCCATGTCCGCGTATGCGACGGCCAAGGGCCGCCTGTTCACGGAGCTGGGTCCTGGCTCGGCGGTGCTCAACGTGGACGACGCTTACGGGCGAGAGCTCGCAGCGCAGGTGCGGGGCCCGCTGGTGCGCGTGACGGCGCGCCCGGGTGCGGGCGTTGCCGACGCGGAGATCGCGGCTCGGAAGACGCGCGTCGATTCGCGCGGGATCGAGGCCATCGTGGGCACCCCGTGTGGCGACGTCAGGATCGCGTCGCGCCTCGTCGGCGCCCACAACCTCGAGAACTTGCTCGTCGCTCTCGGCATCGCCTGCTCGCTCGAGCTCGACCTCGGGCGCGCCGCTGACGCGCTTTCGCGCGAAGGCGGGGCCCCGGGGCGGCTCGAGCGGTGCGACTCGGAAGGCGATGACGTGTCGGTGTTCGTCGACTACGCCCACACTCCCGACGCCCTCCAGCGCGTGCTGGAAGCCGTGCGAAACGTCACTCCCGGCCGACTCTGGTGCGTCTTCGGATGCGGCGGAGACCGCGATCCGACCAAGCGCGCGCCCATGGGACAGGCCGTGGCGCGAGGCGCGAGCGTAGCGGTGCTGACCACCGACAACCCCCGGACCGAGGATCCCAGGGCGATCGCGGAGGCAGCCGCCGAAGGCGTGCGCGCGGCTGGGCTCGAGCCGATCGTGCAGCTCGACCGCAGCGCCGCGATCGACCTCGCAGTTGCATCGGCTAGACCCGGCGACGCGATCCTGATCGCGGGCAAGGGCCACGAGGACTATCAGGTCATCGGGACCACCAGGCACCCCTTCGACGATCGCGTTGAGGCGCGACGAGCGCTCGAGCGGCGCCGGCGCGGCGCGCGAAGCGGTTGAGATGGCGACGCCCATCCCCAAGAACCAGGCCTCCTTCGATGCGCCCGCCGCGGCGGAGGCGGCCGGTGGTCGCGTGATGCGTGCGAGCCAGCCTCCTCTCGAGGCGCACGGTCTGACGACCGACAGCCGGTCGGTGACGCCCGGCTGCGGCTTCGTCGCCCTCCGAGGAGAGCGCCATGACGGGCACGAGTACCTGGACGCCGCCATCGCCGGGGGCTCGCCCCTCGTGGTCGTCGAACGCGGGCGAGCGCCCGCCGACGCGCGGGTGGACGTCGTCGAAGTGGACGACACGCTCGTCGCATGGGGCGCGCTCGCGCGTGCCCACGTGCGGCGATGGAAACGGTCGAACGCCGGGGCGCGAGTCATCGCGATCACCGGCAGCGCCGGGAAGACCACTACGAAGGAGCTCTGCGCCGCGCTTCTGCGGGCGGCGGCCGAGTGCCATTCGACGGTCGGGAACCTGAACAACCGCGTGGGCATGCCGGCCGTGGCCCTTGCGCTGGAGCCCCACCACCGGTTTGCCGTTTTCGAGATGGGGATGAGCGTCCCTGGCGAGATCGCCGCGCTCGCCGCCATCGCCGAACCGGACGTGGCGCTGGTCACGAACATCGGCCTTGCCCACGCCGGCGGCGTCGGCGGGACCCTCGAAGACGTGGCGCGCGAGAAGGGAGCGCTTTTCGCCGAGCTTCGTGGCCAGGGCGTCGCCGTGGCGAACGCCGATGACGCGGCGGTCATGGCGCAGGTCGTACGTGCGCCGTCGGGTCGCGCCGTTCTCTTCGGGACGTCAGAGCGAGCTGACGTCCGCTTGGTACGCCGCAAGCCCCTCGGCGCCGAGGGCTCGCGGATCTTCGTGCGCCGCGCCGATCGAGAGAGCGCCTTCGTCCTGCCCATCCCCGGCGAAGCCGCCGCTGTCGATTTCGCAGCCGCCCTCGCCGCGGCCGAGGCGGCGGTGGGCGCCCTGCTCGACGACGCCCGCATTGCGTCGGCCCTCCGCATCCTTCCGCCAATCGCCGGCAGGATGCAGGTTCGCCGGTTGCTTGGGGACATCGTCGTTATCGACGACGCCTACAACGCGAATCCCGCAAGCGTCCGGGCTGCGCTTCGCACGCTCGGAGAAATCGCGGGCAAGCGCCGGGTCGCCGTCCTTGGCGAGATGAAGGAGCTCGGCCCGGTGGCCGAAGGCGAGCACGAACAGCTGGGCGATGCCGTCGCACGCGCCGGGGTCGAGCTCCTGGTCTCGTGCGGAGGCCTCGCGGACCTGACCGCCCGTGTCGCGAAGCGGGGAGGGGTTGACGTGTTCTACGCCAACGACGCGGCGCAGGCCGCGCGCTTGGGGGTAGAGCACGTCCGGGCGGGCGACCGCGTCCTCGTGAAGGCCTCCCGGGGCGTGGGCGCCGAGAGAGTCGTCGACGCTCTGGTCCAGGCGCGCGGCGAGGCGCGTCGCTGATGCTCTACGAGCTGCTGTTCCCGCTGCGACACGAGGCCGCCTGGCTCGGGTGGCTCAACGTCTTGCGGTACGTGCCGTTCCGCACGATTGCAGCGACCGTGACCGCGATGCTGCTCGCGTTCGTCCTATCCCCCTGGTTCATCCGCGAGCTGCGGCGCAAGCAGATCGGTCAGGTCGTGAGGGAGGATGGCCCGGCCTCCCACATGGTCAAGAGCGGTACGCCCACGATGGGCGGGGCGCTGATCCTCCTGAGCGTCCTCTTGCCCACGATCCTCTGGTGCGACCCTCGGAACGTCTTCGTCTGGGCCACTACCGCGGTAACGGCGGGTTACGGCGTCATCGGGTATCTGGACGATTACCTGAAGATCCGGCTGAAGAACTCCCGCGGCGTCCCCGGCCGCTACAAGCTGCTCGGCCAGTTCGCGATCGGCGGCGCGGTGCTTTCCTATGCATTCTTCGCGCGGGATCACCTGCCGTCCGATTGGTGGGACATCCGCTTCAACCTGGGCGTGCCTTTCGTCGCGTTCTCGAAGCACCCGATCGTGCTCCCCGTCTGGGTGTACCTGCCGTTCGCGGTCCTCGTCGTCGTCTGGACGTCGAACGCCGTGAACCTCACCGACGGCCTCGACGGCCTCGCGATCGGCCCCGTGATGATCAACGCCGGCACCTACCTCGTCTGGGCGTACCTCGCCGGGGCGACCTTCGGTATCGCGCACGTCGCCCAGCGCTTCGTCGTCGCCCGTTATCTGGATATCCCCTTCATTGCGAGCGCTGGAGAGCTCGCCATTTACTGCGGGGCCATGGTGGGCGCCGGGATCGGCTTCCTCTGGTACAACACGTATCCGGCCCAGGTCTTCATGGGCGATGTCGGCTCGCTCGCCCTCGGCGGCGGTCTGGGGATGTGCGCCGTCTTCACGAAGAACGAGCTCCTCTCGGCGATCCTAGGCGGGGTCTTCTTCCTGGAGGCGGTCAGCGTGGTCATCCAGGTGGCAAGCTTCAAGCTGACCGGTCGGCGCATCTTCCTCATGGCGCCGATCCACCACCACTTCGAGAAGAAGGGCTGGGCTGAGCCGAAGATCATCGTACGCTTCTGGATCATCTCCATTCTCTTGGCACTTTGCAGCCTTTCGAGCTTGAAGTTGCGATGACGCCGGTGTCGGAGCTGTCCGGGAAGCAGGTCGTGGTCGTAGGGCTCGGCGCCAGCGGCGTCGCGGCTGCGCGCCTGTGCCTGCGCCTCGGGGCCCGGGTCGTCGCCAACGACGGGAAGCCCCGTGAAGGACTGTCCGATGACGCCCGCGCCCTCGAGGCCATCGGGGCGACGCTCGTGGCCGGCGGGCACTCGGGAGCGCGCATCGACCGGGCGGACACCGTCATCGTCTCCCCCGGCGTTCCGCCGCTCCCCGAGATCGCGGCGGCCGAGAGCAAGGGGATCCCCGTGTGGAGCGAGGTCGAGCTCGCCGTGCGGTCGATGACCCATCCCGTCCCCGTGGTCGCCGTGGGAGGCACCAACGGCAAGAGCACGACGACGTCTCTGTTGGGCACGATCCTCCAGGCGCAAGGCCTACGCGTGTTCGTGGGCGGCAACCTCGGCGAACCCCTGGCCGACCGTGCGCACGAGCGCTTCGATCTGGTGGTCCTCGAAGTGTCAAGCTTCCAGATGGAGCACGTCGATCTCTTTCACCCGCGCGTCAGCGCGCTCCTGAACGTCACCGACGACCACCTCGACAGGTACGCGAGCTTCGACGCGTACGTCGAGTCGAAAGGCAACGCCTTTGTCCGTCAGACTCAAGGAGACTGGGCCGTGATTCCCTCGAACGACGCCGTCTGCGCTCGGCAAGCAGCCCGCGGGCGAGCCTCCGTCGTGACGTTCGGTCCCGGCGGCGTGCTCGACGTCGGACGCGAGGCGATCATCGATCGCCGCACGAACGAGCGCTACCCGCTGGCGGAGATGGCGCTGACCGGGGGGCACAACGCCCTCAACGTCGCGGCGGCCATCGCGAGCGTGAGCCCGTTTCAGGTCACATCGGACACCGTACGCCGCGTGCTCGAGCAGTTCCGCGGCCTGCCCCACCGGACCGCACTCGTCGCCGAGGTGCGCGGTGTCCGGTTCTACGATGACTCAAAGGGCACGAACGTCGGCGCATCGGTGACAGCGCTGGGAGGGCTCCTGGAGCCGAAGGCGGTGCTCATCGCGGGTGGTCGCGACAAGGGCGGCAGCTACGAGCCGCTCGCCCGCGCGCTCGCGTCCAAGGGCCGGGCGGCGATTGTCCTGGGGGAAGCCGCCGGAGCCATCGCTCGCTCCATCGGCGACAAGGTGCCCGTGCATCGCGCCCGCTCGATGGAGGAAGCCGTGCGCCTGGCCGCCTCTCTTGCTCGCCCTGGCGACGCCGTGCTTCTTTCTCCCGCTTGTTCGAGCTTCGACATGTTCCGCGACTACAAGCACCGAGGCGACGAGTTCGCCCGCGCCGTCCGGACCCTGCAGGAGGAGATCGCATCGTGACCTACGGCGCCCCGCGCGACCGCTCGCGCCCTGGCGCCCCGGGCGTGGGGGCGACCTTCCGAAACATGCGCCGTACGGTCGGGCTTCAGCTCGCTGCGCCGCTCGACGCGAAGCCGAACGCCGCGGGCGCGTCGGGCCCTGTCGACGTCGTGCTCGCCGCCGTTCTCGTCGGCCTGGTCGGCTTCGGCGTCGTGATGGTCTACACGGCGAGCGCCGTGCAGGCGACCGTTCAGTACCACGACCCGCAGTTTTTCCTCAAAAGGCAGACGGCTTACGCGGTCGCGGCGCTTCTCGCGGCCTGGGTCGCCAGCCGCATCGACTATCATCGCCTCTACAAGCTGACGTACCCCGTGCTCGCCGTCGTGGGAGCGCTCCTCGTCCTCTGCGTCGTCGGTTTCGGTCACTCGGGGGTCGGCGCGGCGCGCTGGCTCTCGGTCGGCCCCGTGCACGTCCAACCCGCCGAGATGGCGAAGCTCGCGCTCGTCATCTGGCTCGCCTACTCCCTAGCGAAGAAGGCCGAGCGCGTGAAGACGTTCACCGTGGGCTTCCTGCCGCACCTCATCGTCGCGGGCGTCTACATGCTCCTCTGCCTCAAGCAGCCGGACTTCGGGAGCGCCGTCGTTCTTCTGCTCCTCACCTTCACGATGCTCTTCGTGGCGGGGGCCAAGGTCGGCTACATCCTGGGCGCTTCCATTCTGGGCGCCGCCGCCGGAGCGGCGCTGGTCCGGTTCCGCGAGTACCGCTACGAGCGATTCCTGGCGTGGCTCCACATGGAAGAGCACCGCCAGGACCTCGCGTATCAGCCCTTTCAGAGCGTGATGTCCTTCGGGTCCGGCGGTCCGACCGGGCTCGGGCTGGGCCGGGGGTTGCAGACGCTGTACTTGCCGGAGGCCCACACGGACTTCGTCGCGGCGATCGTCGGAGAAGAGCTCGGGTTTCTCGGCGTGGCCGCGCTGTGCGCGGCCTATCTCCTGCTGGTCGCGCGCGGCGTCCGGGCCGCCCTCCAGGCGCCGGACGATTTCGGCGCGTTCCTCGCGTTCGGGCTGTCGGCGACGTTCGGTGTTCAGGCGCTCGTAAACCTGGCCGTCGCACTCGCCATCCTCCCCACCAAGGGGCTGACGTTGCCCTTCGTCAGCTACGGGGGGTCGTCGCTGCTCGTGAACGCCGTGGCGGCCGGAATCCTCATGAACATCTCGCGGCAGACCGGAGAGACGGACAGCGCGAAGCCGGCTCCCGTCGCCGGCGAGGCCCAGGGCTCATGAGCCGGCCAACCATCGTGATCGCGGGAGGCGGGACGGGCGGCCACGTCTTTCCCGCCGTCGCTGTGGCCGAGGCGCTCCACGCCCTCGCCGACGTCGAGGTCGTGTTCTGCGGCACGGACCGGGGCGTCGAGGCCCGCGTCGTCCCCGCGCTAGGGTGGCGCCTCGAACGGATCGACGTCGTGCCCATCAAGGGCGGCGGTGTCGCTCGGGCGGCCCGCGGCGCGCTCTTGGCGGCGCGAGCGACTTGGAAGGCCCTCCGGCTCGTGCGCGCGCTGCGGCCGAGAGCCGTCCTCAGCGTCGGCGGCTACGCCTCCGGGCCGGTCGCCCTCGCCGCGGCCCTGCGCGGCGTACCCGTCGCCGTTCTCGAGCCGAACAGCGTGGTAGGGCTGGCCAATCGCCTCCTCGCTCCTTTTGCCAAGCGCGCGTACCTCGCGTGGGAAGATGCCGGGCGACCCTTCCGATCGGCTGCGCGCCGCGCGTACGGGGTGCCCCTTCGCCGCGGTTTCTCGCCCCAACCCTACGCGCCTGGCCGTACGGCCCGCGTCCTCATCGTGGGTGGCAGTCAGGGAGCCGCCGCGCTGAACGAGCGCATGCCGGAAGCGATCGCACGGCTCGCGTCCAGGGTCCCCGCGCTCGAGGTCATCCATCAGGCCGGGCGCGATCGCGACGAGGACGTGCGACGCCGCTACGCGGCCCAGGGCGTGCCGCGCGTCACGGTGAAGGCGTTCATCGAGGACGTTGCGCGCGCGATCGGGGAGGCGGACGTCATCGTGGCGCGGGCCGGCGCCGTGACCGTCGCCGAGCTCACGGCGATCGGCCGCGCATCGGTGCTCGTGCCATTCCCCTTCGCGGCGGATGACCACCAGGCGCGCAACGCCGCCGCGATCGCCCGCGCGGGGGGGGCCGTGTGCATTCGACAGGAGGAGGCGTTCCCGGCGCGGCTGTCCGCGGAACTCCAGAGGCTCCTCGAAGACGACGCGGCACGAGCCGCCATGGCCGACGCCTCGCGCGCCCTGGGCAAGCCGAACGCTACGCGCGACATCGCGGTGGACCTGCTCGCGCTCGCCGCCGTCCCGGAGCGCGCTGCCGGAAGGCGAAACGGGACCAACGGCGCGTCGCTGCGCCCCTCGCAGGCGGGCGCCGGAGGATCGGGCTGATGTTCCGGGGCCGTGTGCGACACGTGCACTTCGTCGGCATCGGCGGAATCGGCATGAGCGGCCTCGCCGAGGTCCTCCGCACGCTCGACTTCGACGTGAGCGGTTCGGATCTCAGACCGAACGAGAACACGCGACGCCTCGAATCGCTGGGCGTCAGGCTCTTCTTCGGCCACGCCGCCGACAACGTGGCAGGCGCGGACGTCGTCGTCTACACGAGCGCGATCGGCGCAGGCAACCCCGAGATAGATCGGGCCCGCGCGCTGGAGATCCCGATCATCCCTCGCGCCGAGATGCTCGCAGAGCTGATGCGCACACGCTACGCGGTCACGATCGCGGGCTCCCACGGCAAGACGACCACCACGTCCCTCGTTGCCACGGTCCTGCGCGCGGCGGGGCTCGATCCGACCGTCGTCGTCGGCGGCAAGGTGAACGCGCTCGGAACGAACGCGCGGCACGGCGAAGGAGACCTCTTCGTCGCCGAGGCGGACGAGAGCGACGGCTCTTTCCTCAAGCTCACGCCCACCATCGCCGTCGTGACGAACATCGACGCCGAGCACCTCGACCACTACGGCACGCACGACGCCGTGAAGGATGCCTTCGTGCAGCACGTGAACAAGGTGCCGTTCTACGGGCTGTGCGTGCTCTGTATCGATCACCCGAGCGTCCAGGAGATATTGCCGCGCGTCGAGCGACGGCATCTCACCTACGGCATCTCCCGGCAGGCGGACTACCGCGCGAAGAACGTTCGCTTCGAGGGTCTCGCCACGCGCTTCGACGCGTCCCACCGGGACGCGGCGCTCGGGACGTTCGTCGTTCACATGCCGGGAGCGCACAACGTTCTCAACGCCCTGGCGGTCATCGCGGTCGCCGACGAGCTCGAGGTGCCGCTCGACGTGACATGCGAGGCGATCGGGAGTTTTCACGGTGTACAGAGGAGATTCACCGTGCTCGGGCAGCCAACGATCGCCAGGGGCGGAAAGCGGGGCGACGTGATGATCGTGGACGACTACGGCCACCACCCCGCGGAGATCGAAGCGACGCTCGACGCCGCCCAGAGCGGCTTTGATCGAAGGGTCGTCGTCGCCTTCCAGCCGCACCGCTACACGCGCACCAAGCTCCTCTTCGACGAGTTCACGCGCGCCTTCAACAAGGCCGACCTCCTCGTCGTCACCGACGTGTACCCCGCCGGCGAGAAGCCGATCGCGGGGGCCACCGGCGAGGAGCTGGCCGAGGCCATCCGGGCGCACGGCCATCGCGCCGTGTCGTTCGTGCCCGACAAGAAGCGGGTCGCGCAGACGCTCTACGAGGTGGTCGAGCCCGGAGACCTGGTCATCGCGCTCGGCGCCGGCGACATCAACGCGAGCGCACGCGAGCTCCTGGGAATGCTTCAGGAGCCGGCGCGATGACCCCCGGCAACCGCCGCGTCAAGAACCTCGTCCCCGTCGCGCGGGACGGGGAACCACCCGTTTCGCCGGCACAGACGCCGCCTGGCGGTGAGACTCGCAAAACCGGCCGGTGGAGCCGGGTCCTCGCGGTGCTCCGCGCCGTCGCCGGCGTTGCCCTCGTGACGGGCGCGTCCGTGGGTCTCGCGTGGACGGCGCGCCGGCACGTGATGCACAGCCCCCGCTTCGCGATCACCGATATCGCCGTAGTCGGCACCGAGCGCCGCACCACCGCGGACATCGTGGCCGAGAGCGGCCTCGCCCTGGGCGCCAACGTCTTTGCCGCGGACCTCGACGCCGCGCGCTCCAGGGTGCTCGCGGATCCCTGGATCTCCGAAGCGACTCTCGCGCGCCGCCTCCCGGGGACCATCCTGATGCAGGTGACCGAGCGCAAGCCCGTCACGCTCGTCGCCGTGACCGCACCGACGGCGCCCGCCGCGGTCGCCGCGAGCAGGACTACGCCATGGGCGTCGAGTCTCGTCTCCGGAGCCTGCGGGGACGCGACGCGTGCGTCGAACGACGTGGCCTCGAACGCGAGCGATGCCAGCCGCGTGTCGCTCAGGACGACTGGCCCCGACGCCTCCACGGTGCTGCTCCCCGCCGAGACGCGTGCCGACACGATCAGCGTCGGGAGCATGCCGACGGCCTCGACGTGAGCGCTGCCGGGTTCGCCGAGGGGAGACTGGGGCCAGAGGGCCGTCAGATCCGCGGGCTGGATGCTCGGCGCATCGACGACTGCATAGACGCTGCTGCCGTCGAGGATGAAGAGGGCGGTCGTGGGGATCGCGCCGACGGTGCCTTGCCAGGAAACGCGTGCGGACCGCTCGCCGCCGTGCGCGGCGGGTTGCTCGAGGTGCCCCTGGACGGACCCGTGGGTCGTCGTGCCCGAGGGCAGCCCGCGCGCCGTCACGTCCGCGTGCGCGAGATCGAGCACCAGCGAGCCGGGAGCCACGCGGACCATGGCGTCGAGGCTGCTGACGTCCACGTCGAGCGGAAGCACCGGCAGCGGGCTGCCGTGGACGGTGACGTGGTCAACGCGGGCTTGCGGGATCTCGAGCCGCACCTGGCGAGCGGCAGGCGAGGGCGCGGTGGGCTTGTCGGGCACGCACGCCCGGACCACCCGCAGAGGGCCCTCGGGCGCAGGCTCGAGGCTCACGTCGGCGCTTTGCGCGACGACCTCGCTGAGATCGATCGCGAGTGGACCGGTGGACCCGAGCGAGCGGAGCAGCCCCAGGGTGTCGATGCGCGCCGTCAGACCGTGGACCTGCAGGACGTCGACGCCGGTCGGATCCGAGATGGTCGCGTCGACGCCGCTCACCCGGTCGAGGTCCAGGGAGTCGAGCTTCTGGATGACGATGCGTCCGGGCAAGACCTTCTCGAGCGCAGCGTTGACGCGCACGAGGATGGTGCGCCGCACGGTGGGCAGGTTGCGATGGGCGAGCAGGCCGCCGACCGCGGCCAGCACGAAGACGATCGCCGCCCCCGACGCTCGCGCGAGGTGGCCCGCCAGGCGCATTCAGAAGGCCTCTCCGATGCCGAAGGAGATGGCCATGGGAACACCGAAGATCTGCGGCTGCATCCCCTCGGTGGGATCGTGAGCGGCCACGTCGGCCTCGTTCGCGTAGCCGAGCACCTGCAGGAACGGGATCCGGTAGCCGATGTCGAGCCGGATGGGGCCCACGGGGGTGTCGTAGCGGCCTCCGAAGCCGCACGACAGGTGCAGGTGCGTGGGGCGGACGTCGGTCTGCTGGGCCGAGACGTCCCCCGCGTCGCAGAAGAGGGCGGCGCCGAGCGGGCCGGAGACGTCGAACCGCACCTCGGTCGACGCCTCCCAGAGGGTGAATCCGCCGATGGGCACGGAGCAGCGTGACGCGTTGTAGGTCTTGCTGCCAGGGTCACACGCCAGGGCGACCTGCGTGGACGCCGACGCGGGGTTGAGGAACGGCACCAGACCGTGGGGCGCGATGCCCCGGAGCGGGAAGCCCCGGTTGGAGCTGGGGCCCCCGGAGAAGAAGCCGCGGAAGTAGACGATCTCGATGTCGCGGTCGACGTCGCTGTAGGTCTTGTCCGCGGCGCCGGGCCGGGGCGAGGGGGCGGCGGGCTCGGAGAGATGGTGCTGCACGTAGTCGCCGTAGTTCTGCGCGAAGAGCAGCCCCACGGAGCCGCGCGCCGCGAACGTGATCCCCTTGCTCAGGGGGATGTACCCGCGCGCCTCAGGCTGGATGCGCAGATCGTCCGCGCTGCCGCCGAGCCCCGCCACCTGCAGGTCGTTCGACAGATAGAAGCCGGAGTGCGGGTGGACCGCGTCGTCTCGAAAGTCGAGCGTGGTCGTCAGCTGCGGGTACGCCAGGAGAATCTGGGGAAGCGGCTGCGCGATGGGCAACGACGCGATGTACTGGAACGGGAGCTCGCCCTGGACGTTCTGCGAGATGCTGGCGACGAAGTGCTTGCCGAAGCGCCGGTCGAGGCCCACGGCCCCGCGCGGCTCGACGTAGCCGACCACCGGCTGGCTCGGGTCCGGGTTGGGCTCGACCAGCAGCGGGTAGACGTTGAGCTCGGGCCGCACGAACAGCGTCGTCCGGTCTTCGATGAACCCGGGCTGTCGCAGCTGCAGGCGCAGGTGCTCCTCCGGCAGCGGGTTGGTGGGCGACACCAGGTTGTCGACGCGCGTCGGGTAAAGGACGACGCCCGGCGTGAAGTCGACGCTGAAGTCGCGCAGGTTCCCGAGGAAGTCGTGGTCCTCCCAGCCCACGAGCGCGTGGACCTCGGTCTTGATCTCGTCGAGCTCGAAGCCCGCGCCGATGCGCAGCGTGCGAAGCTTCGAGGGCTCCACCTTCACCGTGAGCGGTACCACGCGCGTCGGCGGGTCGCTCAGCGTCGGGGTGATCTGCACCGAGCTGAGCACCTCGAGGTCGAGCAGCGCCTGGGTCGCGGTCTCGATGGCCGTGGTGGAGTACGTCTCCCCCTCTTTCATGTGCAGGGCCTTGCGCAGGGGAGGCTCGTCGATCTCCGGCTGCTTGGGGCCGGGGCCGTCCGGATCCAGGCCCTCGATCGTGATGGGCCCGAAGACCGCCTGGATGCCGGGCTTCACCGTCACCGAGTAGTCGACCGCGTGCGCCGTCAGGTCGACCTGCGCCGTGACGTCGACCGTCGCGTACGCGTACCCGCGGTCGGTCAGCGCGCGGACGAAGGACGCCTTGGCGTCCTTGAAGTGGTCCTCGTCGAAGCGATCACCCTTGTGCAGCACGGTCGTCGTCGTCAGGACCATCGTCGCGGCCACGTCGGGGGGCAGCGCGGCCATGTCGACGACCGTCACGGCGCGGTTGACGGTCGGCACGCCCTCCTCGACGACGATCTCGACGCGTACGTGGTCGGCCGCCACCTGCACGACGCGGGCGGTCCGGGCGTGCGCCTCGAAGAAGCCGCGGGACCGGTAGTAGCGCTCGACGCGGGCTAGATCGCGCTGCAGCGTGGACGCGTCGAAGATCGCGTAGTCGTAGAAGAGGTGGAAGACGCCGAGGAAGCGCGGCGACGCGACCGTCGAGATCTTGCTCGCCACGTCGCTGGCGTCGAGCGCGCTCGCGTCGTGGATGCTCACCGAGTCGACCGCGGATCGACCGGGGGGGATGGGTGCCCCGCACCCCACCAGCGACGACGCGAGCACGAGCGCGCACCCCGGCAGCGTCCGCCGGACGCACCGTGGTGATGAGAAGAGCCTCGCCTCGGGCATCTGTCGCGGCGGGATTGTACGTGCTTCAATCGCCCGCGGTGTCCCGGCTCGCGGTCGCCATCCCATTGATCGGGCTCGCTTGCCTGGAGCCCGGCTGCGGGCCCCTCATCCGGCGCCCCCCGTACGTCGCTCAGACCGAGGACGCCCTGGTGCGGGTGTGGTCCCCCCCGCCGCCCGCCCGCGTGGAGATCGTCCCCCCCGAGCCGGCGCCCAGGGACGTATGGGTGGACGGGGAGTGGATATGGCGACGGAGCCAGTGGGCGTGGCTGCCGGGG
>Ga0209415_10012103_pt1 | contig 14426 bp, 12 predicted proteins | sample PeaSoiSIISIP2007_FD_187696 | JGI IMG/M metagenome (GOLD analysis project Ga0209415, IMG submission 187696) | Peat soil microbial communities from Weissenstadt, Germany - SII-SIP-2007 (SPAdes) (version 2) | ecosystem: Environmental > Terrestrial > Soil > Wetlands > Peat | place: Germany...
GCGCTGCGCGACGCCGGCACGATGAACCCGGTGATCCTGCTCGACGAGGTCGACAAGGTCGGCGCGGACTGGCGCGGCGACCCCTCAGCAGCGCTGCTCGAGGTGCTCGACCCGGCGCAGAACCACTCATTCCGCGACCACTACCTCGACGTTGAACTCGACCTCAGCCAGGTCATGTTCCTGGCCACTGCCAACGTCGCCGACACGATCCCCGGTCCGCTGCTGGACCGCATGGAGGTGATCCGCTTCGACGGCTACACCTCAGAGGAGAAGCTGGCCATCGCCAAGGGCTACCTGTGGCCGCGCCAGCGCGACCGCAACGGCCTGCGCGAGGACGAGGTCGAGATCTCAGACGAGATGCTGCGCACGATCATCTCCGAGTACACGCGCGAGGCCGGCGTGCGCAACCTCGAGCGCGAGCTCGGCACCGTGCTGCGCAAGACGGCGACGCGCATCGCCTCGAGCCTCGAGCAAGAGCCCAAGGCGCCTGAGGTCGAGCCGTCCGCGCCCGCGGAGGCCGAGCCGTCGAGCAACGGCAAGGTCACCCCGTCCGTCGCAGACAAGCAGGAGAAGCCCGTCAAGAAGGCCGCGTCGGCCAAGGCGAAGGCAACCAAGTCCAAGGGCAAGGGCAAGGCGATCCAGACGCCCGTGAAGATCGACCTGGAGGTCGTGCGCGACGCGCTCGGCCGCCAGAAGTTCTTCCAGGAGTCGGCCGCCCGCACCGCCACCCCCGGTGTGGCCACCGGACTGGCCGTCACCGGTACCGGCGGCGATGTGCTGTTCGTCGAGGCCACCGCGATGAAGCCCGGCGGCTCCGGCGGCAGCGGCCTGGTGCTCACCGGGCAGCTCGGCGACGTGATGAAGGAGTCCGCGCGGATCGCGCTCTCCTACGTCCGTGGCCACGCCGAGGAGCTCGGCATCGACGAGCACGCGTTCGAGAACAAAGAGTTCCATGTCCACGTGCCCGCCGGAGCGATCCCCAAGGACGGCCCGAGCGCGGGCGTCACGATGGTCACCGCGCTCGCCTCGCTGCTGTCCGGACGACCGGTCAAGCACACCGTCGGCATGACGGGAGAGGTCACCCTGCAGGGCAGGGTGCTGCCGATCGGGGGCCTCAAGCAGAAGGCGCTCGCCGCCCACGCCGCCGGCCTGACCGACGTGATCCTGCCCGAGCGCAACCGAGGCGACCTCGACGACATCCCCGATGAGGTGCGTGAGCAGATGACCTTCCATCCGGTGATGACCGTCCAGGAGGTCCTCGACCGCGCGCTGGAGCCCGCTCGCGATGTCGCGCCCCTCTCGTAGGTGTGAGCCCGTGCCGGTGGAGGTCCGCGAGACCGCGGACCTCCTCGAGCGGCGCTGGCAACTGTCGATCATCTACGCCGCCCTCACCGGCGCGCTGCGCTTCAACGAGTTCGCCGACGCGGTCGCCGGCATCTCGCCGCGCATGCTCTCCGAGCGCCTGCGCGACCTCGAGGCCGCCGGCCTGGTCGAGCGCACCGTGATCCCCTCGAGCCCCCCGACCGTCGAGTACCGCCTCACCGAGCGTGGCCGCCGGCTCGGGCCGATCATCGAGGCGATGCGCGAGTACGCGAGCTCCTACTAGCAGGAGGTGGCCCGGCCGGCAAGCGGCCGGGCCTCGAGAGGAGCTCAGCCGAGAATGCGAAAGCCGGCCGTTTCGGTTGCGAGCACGCTGCGCCCGGCGAGCAGCGACGCGCTCAGCAGATACTTGCCGGCGGGCAGCCGTTTGCCGCGCAGCCTGCCGCTGAAGCGCAGCGTGTTCGTCCCGGCCTTGCCGTCCACGGCGAAGGACCCCCGCAGCAGCACCCTGCGCGTGCAGCGTCTGCCATGCGCATGCCCGCCCGCGGTCACACACGCGCCGCCCCTGATCAGACCAGGCTGCAGCTGGTAGACCGTGAAGCGCACGCGGCCGGCCTGGGACAGCTTGAAGCTGACGCCGACGCCGGAGTGGCCAGGCACGACGCTCGCGCCGTGCTTCGCCGCGCGGAAGCTGCGCGGGGAGACCGCGAGGCCGCTCAACAGCGCGACGCGCAGCGGCGGCCCGCGCAGCGGCGACCCGTGCGGCGGCGGCGGCGCGACCACGTTCACGTGCACGACCGCCGCGGCGCTCACGCCGGCTGCGTCCGTCGCTGTGAGTGTCGCCGTATGCGGCCCCGGCGCCGTGAACGCATGGCTCGCGCTCGCTCCCGCCGGCACGGCGGCGCCGTCGTCGAACGTCCACCGGTAGCTCACGACCGAGTCGCCGGGTTCGGAGACGGTCGCCGAGCCGGTGAACGAGACGCTCTGGCCGGTGACCGCGCTCGTTGGGCTCGCGTTCGCGCTCACGACCGGCGGCGCGAAGCCGTACTCGTAGGCGCCGATGTCGCGCCGTCCGTGCACGATCCGCGGGTTGCCTTCGAGGTCCGTCGCAAGTTCGCCTTCGGCGAGCGGGCCCGGCACGCCCGCGTCGATCAGCGGCGAGCCGGGCGCCGGGTGCAAGCCGCCTTCGAACAGGCCAGCTTCGGCGGGCACGGGGTTCACAAACAGCGGGGGTTCGTGGATGTCGGCTTCCTGTTCGACGATCGGTTCGCCGTCTCCCGACGACCCCTCTTCTTCTCCACCCACGAGATCTGAGTAGAGAGCGCGTAGCCGCGCCGTGGCTTTGTGCCCGACGTGGATGGGCTCGGCGCTCGCCTGCACGTCGTAGGACGCCTGCGTCGCTTCGTCGATCACCGAGCTTTCGAGCACGGCGCTCGCCGCCGTCGACGTCCCACTTTTTGTGTTGGCTTCGACCACGAGGCCGTGCTTGCCGCCGACGATCGTGAGCCCGCGCAGCGTCGCGGTGGTGACTTTTTCCTGTCCGGCCTGAACGCGTACGCCGGCGATGGCGCCAGCCTTGACGTCCACGAGCGCGTCTTCGGCGAGCAGGTTCCCTTCGCCTTCGGAATTGCCGCCGACATCGACGCCGACTTTGCGCGCCCCGATCACGCACCCCCTCACCGCGAGTTGTCCCGTCCGAACAGCGACCACCCCGTAGGCACCCGTAACGAAGCAGCTCGAGATTTCGCCGCCGAACGCGAACACGCCGTCGGCTTCGCCTTCGGTTTCGGTTTCGGGCATGAGGATCGCGCCGACGGTGAACGACGCCCCGGGGTGGATGTACAAGCCGACGTCTTCGACGCCCCCGCCCCCAAACACGTCGACGTGTTCGAGCCGTGCCCCGGCTTCCAGGAGCAGCCCGCCCTGTTCGTTGCCTTTGCCTTCGATCGGACGGGGCACCTGGGCGCCCAGCCGCGACACGGCGGCGATCGCTTTCGCCGCCGGTTTCACGGTGAGGACTACCGCTCCAGGTGCGCCGTCATCGCTCAGGAGGGTGCTCGTTTCCCCCGCCCCCCGGATCGTCACCGCGCCGCCTTCGTACTTGAAGCCGCCCGCATGCGAGTAGTCGCCGGGGCCGATCAGCAGTGTGCTTTCGGGCGTTTCGCCGGCCTTTTTGAGCGCCGCCTGCAGCTGTTCGCCGTTGCCCGCTTCGCCGAGGCTTTCCCCCGGGCACGAAGGTTCACCCACGCAGTAGGTCGGCCCGCTCGCGAGCGCAGCCGGAGCGAACACGAGCACACCAGCCGCGACCGCCGCGAGCGCTCCTCCACGCCAACGCATCACACCGGGAACTGAAGCACACTCGCCGCGCCCGCGTCAGCTCGCGGCGACGCGCGACCGCTTCAGACCGACTACGCGGACGCCTGCTCGGCGAGCTCGCGGCCGGTGCCCACGAGCTGCCCCGCGGGGCAGTGCTCGGCGGTGACGATGCCGCCCGGGTTGCGGATGCCGATCACGCCGATCACCCCGCCGACCGCGAGCAGCACCGCGGCGATCGCCATGCCCACGTGGAAGCTGTGCAGGGAGGCGGCTTCAGCGGCCGCGCTGACGGCGTGGGCCTGGCGTGGAGGCAACCCCTGCACGTCCGGCCGGCCGAGCGGCAGCCGCTTGGCCTGCGCCACGGCGGCGTTCGCGGAGGGCCCGAGGCGCACGCCCGCCAGACGACTGTCGAGGTTGGCGGCAAAGGAGCCCGCCACCGCGGCGCCAACCGCGGCGGTGCCCATCAGCCCGGCCACGCGCGCGATCGCGTTGTTCACCCCGGAGGCGATCCCCGCGTCCACCTTCGTGGCGTCCGCGAGCACCGCCGCGGTGAGCGGCGCGACCGTCATCGAGAGGCCCACGGAGAACACCAGCAGGGCGGGAAGCAGTTCGGTGAGATAGTCCACGTTGGTGCCCACGCGCTGGAACAGCAGCAGCCCGCAGGCCCCCACCAGCGGACCGGCGCCCATGAAGAAGCGCGGGCCGAAGCGGTCGGCGAGCGCGCCGAAGCGGCGCGAGAGCAGGAACATCACGACCGTCACCGGGAGCGTCGTCAGGCCGCTCTTCAACGGCGAGTAGCCCGCGATCTGCTGCAGGAACAGGATCAGGAAGAAGAACAGGATCGCGAGGCCCGCGTACATCGAGAACGTCTCGATGTTCCCGGCCGAGAAGTTGCGCTTCTTGAACAGCCGCAGCGGCAGCATCGGGTCGCGGGCGCGCGACTCGTAGAAGACGAACGCGCCGAGCAGCACCGCTCCGCCCACGAGCGACACCATCACCGCCGGGCTCGACCAGCCGAGCCGCGGCTGCTCGATCAGCCCGAAGACGATGCCGCCGAGGCCGAGCGCGCAGAGCAGCGCGCCCGGCAGGTCCACGGTGCGTCCGCTTCTCGCGCGCGCGGGCGCGCGCGGGATCGCGACGAGGATGATCCACACGCAGGCGATCACGAACGGGATGTTGATCACGAAGATCCACCGCCACGAGCCGATCGCCAGCAGCTCGCCGCCGACCAGCGGCCCGATCACCGCTGCGATCGTTCCCCACGCCGTCCACGCACCGATCGCCGCTCCACGCTCGGACTCGGGGAACGTGTTGACGATCACCGCCAGCGACGCGGGCGTGAGCAGCGCGCTGGCCACGCCCTGGACCGCGCGCGCGGCCACGAGCAGGCCCACCGTCGGCGCCAGCGCGCACCCCAGCGACGCCAGCCCGAAGCCGGACACGCCCAGCGCGAAGATGCGTCGCTCGCCGAAGATGTCCCCCAGCGAGCCGCCCACCAGGATCAGCGATCCCAGCGTGAGCAGGTAGCCGTTCACAACCCACTGCTGGGCCGCCAGGCCACCCCCGAGCGCGCGCTGGATCGTGGGCAGCGCGACGTTCACCACGGTGCCGTCCAGCAGCGCGATCCCCGAGCCCATGATGCAGGCGATCAGCGTCAGACGCTTGACCTGAGACTCAGAGCGCGAGGGCATGGGCCTACCGTAGCTGTCTGCTCGCCGTCGCATTCGCGCTGGCGGCCGCCGTCGGCGGACGAGCGCGAACGGCTCAGGCCATGCGCCGCAGCGCGCTCACGTCCACCTCTGCGAGCGTCGTGTGGCCGCTCAGCGCGACCGTCAGGTCGAGCTCGGCGAGCAGGCAGCGAAGCACGGTTTCCACGCCCGCCTGTCCGTCGAGCGCGAGACCCCACACGAACGGGCGGCCCAGGCAGACCGCGTCGGCGCCCAGCGCGAGCGCCTTGAACACGTCCGCCCCGGTGCGAATGCCGCTGTCGAACAGCACCGCGAGCTCCTCGCCGACGGCCTCGCGCACCGCCGGCAGCGCGTCCACCGCCCCGATCGCCCCGTCGACCTGACGGCCGCCGTGGTTGGAGACGATCACCCCGTCCACGCCAGCAGCTGCGGCGTGGCGCGCGTCGTCTGCGTGCACGATCCCCTTCAGCACCACCGGCAGCTCCGTCTCGTCGCGCAGCCACTCCAGGTCGGCCCAGGTGATCGTGGGGTTCGAGAACTGATAGGCCCAGTGTCCGATCGCCGCCTCGAAGTCCTCCTCGGGCGGACGCGCGAGCGCCCCGCGGAAGACCGGGTCGCTGAAGTAGTTGGCCACGCCCTCGCCTTTCAGGAACGGCAGGTACGCGTTGGTCAGATCGCGCGGGCGCCAGCCGAGCATCCACGTGTCGAGCGTCAGCACGATCGCCTCGTAGCCCGCGTCGGCCGCGCGGGTGATGAAGCTGAGCGCAAGATCGCGGTCCCTCGGCCAGTACAGCTGATACCAGCGGCTGGCCTCCCCGACCGCGCCGGCGACCTGCTCGATCGAGTGCGAGGCCGCGGTGCTGAGGATGAACGGCAGGCCGAGCGTCCCGGCCGCGCGCGCGGTCGCGAGCTCGGCCTCGGGATGGACGATCGACTGCACGCCCACCGGCGCGAGCATCACCGGCGCGGGCATCGCGGTGCCGAGCACGCTCGTGCTGAGATCCCGCAGCGACACGTCGCGCAGCATCCGCGGCACGATCTCCACCCGCGCCAGCGCCTCGCGGTTGGCGCGCATCGTCTGCTCGGCGCCGGCGCCACCGGCGACGTAGCCGAACGCCTCCGCGCTCAGCTTCTCCCGCGCGCGCGCTTCGAGCTCGTCGGGCAGCAGCGGCAGCGAGGGCCGCTCGCCGCCCAGTCCGCGTCCGTAGATCTCGTACTGGTAGTTGCCGAGCGGAAGTGGCGGCTCGGGAGGGGCGGGCTCGGAGACGCTCATGCGCGCGGGACACTAGCGGCCGCCGGACGCGCCGGCGTACGCGGGATCACAGCGCCGTGGCGGCTCTCACCCGAGCACGAGCTCGGCGGCCGCGCGCAGCGTGGCGGCGTCACCGGAGATGAGCAGCGTGGTGACCACCGACTCGCGCCACTTGGCGAGGTCCTCGCGGATCTTCTCGTGCGGGCCGATCAGCGAGAGCTCTTCGATCAGCGCGCGTGGGATCTTCGCGCCGGCCTCGTCCTTCTTGCCGCTCAGGTAGAGGTCCTGGATCTCGGCGACCTCCTTCTCATAGCCCATGCGGATCGGCACGTTGGCGTGGAAGTTGGCGCCTTTGGCACCCATGCCGCCGAAGTACAGGGCGTAGAACGGGCGCAGCGCGTCGGCCGCCGCGTCGAGGTCGTCGGTGACGATCAACGGCACGGTCGCGCATACCTCGAAGTCAGCAGCGCCGCGCCGCGCACCCGGCCGCGCCCAGCCCTCCTCCAGCGAAGGCCTGTAGAGCTCGTCGTAGACGCTCGGGGAGAACAGCATCGCCAGCCATCCGTCACACAGCTCCGCGCACAGCGCGATGTTCTTCGGACCCTCGGCGCCGAGGTAGATCGGGATGTCCTCGCGCAGGGGATGGATCGAGGACTTCAGCGGCTTGCCGAGGCCGGTGCCGTCGGGCAGCGGCAGCGGATAGTGGGGCCCTGGCGCCTGCACCGGGCCCGTGCGGGCCCAGATCGCGCGCAGGATCGAGATGTACTCGCGCGTGCGCGCGAGCGGCTTGGCGAACGGCATCCCGTACCAGCCCTCGACCACCTGCGGGCCGGACACGCCGAGCCCGAGGATGAAGCGACCGCCGGAGAGCAGGTCCATCGTCATCGCCGCCATCGCCGTCGCCGCGGGCTGGCGCGCGGACATCTGCACGATCGCCGTGCCCAGCTTCAGGCGTTCGGTCGATGCGCCCCACCAGGCGAGCGGCGTCAGGCAGTCTGAGCCGTAGGCCTCGGCCGTCCAGATCGAGTCAAAGCCCAGGCGCTCGGCCTCGGCGACCGACTCGGTAACCCCCGGCGGCGGCCCTCCCGCCCAGTAGCCGGTGTTCAGTCCCAGCTTCAGCTCGCCCGCCATCGCGCGGGACTATAGTTGGCCGGCCAACCAAGGGAGGAACGATGGCTGTAACCGTGGGGGTGCTCAGCGACACGCGTCGTGGGACGCTCGAGGCCGTCTGCGACACGTTCGCGCCAGCGCTCGAGATCGAGGACGGCAGCCCGGAGCTGCGGTCCTTCTACGCCAGACCGGCCTCTGACCTCGGCGTGGCCGCCCAGATCGAGGGCCTGCTCGCGCAGACCGCGATGCCCGAGGAGATCGAGGCGCTCGGCCAGCTGCTCGACGCCCTCGCCGAGCAGGACCTCGCTGGTCTGCCGCTGGACGCCCGTACCGGCGTGCTGCACGCGGTCTCCGACTCAAGCGCCGAGGCCAAGCTCGGCGTGCGTCAGCTGCGCGCGCTCACCTTCCTGTTCTTCTACGGGTTGCCCGACGAGTCGGGCGCCAACCCCAACTGGCCCGCGATCGGCTATCCGGGACCGATCTCCGCCGCCCCCTCGCCCGAGCAGGCGCCGAAGACGATCACGGTCGAGCCAGTCGCCGGCGAGACCGCCGCGCTGCAGGCCGATGCCTGCGTGGTCGGCTCGGGTGCCGGCGGCGGCGTGATCGCGGCCGAGCTCGCACGGGCCGGCCGTTCGGTGATCGTGCTCGAGATGGGCGGCTACCGCAACGAGTCCGACTTCCACCAGCTCGAGCTGCCCGGCATGTTCGAGCTCTACCTCGGCGGCGGCCTGGCCGCCTCCGAGGACGGTTCGATCGCGGTGCTCGCCGGCTCCACGCTCGGAGGCGGAACGGTGGTCAACTACATGAACTGCATCCGCACGCCCGAGCCGATCCGCCGGGAGTGGGCGGCGATGGGCGTGGAGGGCATCGACGAGCCCGACTACGAGCGCCACATCGACGCGGTCTGGAAGCGGCTCGGCGTCAACGACACCGCCACCTCCCAGAACCGCACGCACAAACGGATGATCGAGGGCTGCGACGCGCTCGGCTACCCGCACCGGCCGCTAACGCGCAACAGCGATGTGGCCTGCGAGGACCCGGGGACCTGCGGCTACTGCTTCGTGGGCTGCCAGAAGGGCTGCAAGCAGTCGACGATGAAGACCTTCCTGCAGGACGCCTCCGACGCGGGCGCCCGCTGTGTCGTTGGCGCGCGCGCGGAGCGCATCCTCACGCGTGACGGCCGCGCCATCGGCGTGGAGGCCACCGTCACCCACGCCGACGGCTCGACCACCACGCTGACCGTCGAGGCATCGACGGTCGTGGTTGCCGGCGGCGCGATCGAGTCGCCCGCTCTGCTGCTGCGCTCTGGCATCGGCGGACCCGCCGCGGGTATGCACCTGCGCCTGCACCCCGCCTCCCTCGTCGCGGGCGTCTACGAGCAGCAGGTCGAAGGCTGGATCGGCCAGATCCAGTCGGCGCTCTCGGACGAGTTCAAGCACTGCGAGGGCGACTGGGGCTTCCTGATCGAGGCCACCACCGTCGCTCCCGCGATCGTGGCGATGTCGCTTCCGTGGCAGGACGGTCTCTCGCACAAGCAGCTGCTCGCGCAGAAGCTCCGTCACCTCGCGCCGTTCATCTCGGTCGCGCGCGACCACGGCGAGGGGCAGGTCGTGATCGACGACCACGGCCGCGCCGTCACGCGCTGGTCGTTCGCCGACGAGCTCGACGCGCAGCTGTTCCGCCGCGCGATGGTCGAGCTTGCACGCCTGCATCGCGCAGCCGGCGCCGGCGAGATCATCACCTTCTACCAGCGGCCGATGCTCAGCTGGCGCGAGGGTGAGGACTTCGAGGCCTTCCTCGCCGCGATCGAGCAGGGCTCGCTGCTGGCCAACGACGTGGCCGCCTTCACCGCCCACCAGATGGGGTCCTGCAGGATGGGCTCCGACCCCGCCGACTCGGTCGCCGACGGCCGCGGCGAGCTGCACGACACGAAGGGGGTGTGGATCGGCGACGCCTCGGCCTTCCCCACCGCACCGGGGGTGAACCCGATGATCTCGATCATGTCGCTCGCGCATCGCACGGCAGCGAACATCCTCGGGGGCGCGTAGCAGCGCCACTGCGTCTACTCAGGCTCGACCAGCGCCAGCGTGAACCCGTCGTAGCCCTTGCGCCCGACGGTCTGGATCGTGGTGGCGCTCACGCGTGGCTCGCGCGAGAGCAGCTCGTGGAAGCGGCGCATGCCCAGCGCGCGGGGGTCGTCGGTGGCGGCGTCGGCCACCGCGCCACCGCGAACCACGTTGTCGGTCACGATCAGGCTGCCGGGCCGCGTGAGCTCCAACGCGAGCGTGAAGTACTCGGGCGTGCTCTGCTTGTCTGCATCGATGAACACGAGATCGAACGGGCCGGCCTCCTCCGCGACCAGGCTGCGCATCGACTCGATGGCGGGCCCCACGCGCAGCTCGACGCGGTCGGACAGGCCCGCACGTTGCACGTTGGCGGCGGCCACTTGCGCATAGGCGGGCTCGAGCTCGAGCGTGATCACCCGCCCGGCGGGCGCCAGCGCGCGCGCGAGCCAGATCGTGCTGTAGCCGCCGAGCGTGCCGACCTCGAGCACGCGCCCGCTGCCGTGCACGCGGGCGATCAGGTACAGCATCTTGCCCTGCGCGGGCGAGACCGCGATCGGCGGCAGCCCCGCCTCACTGCTCGCGGCGAGCGCCTGCTCGAGTGCCGCGTCGGGCCCGAGCAGCGCGTCCTCGATGTAGCGGTCGACCTCCGTCCAGCGCTCCTGGCTCATCGCCAGGCCCCGTTGCGCTCGGCGACGCTCATCAGCGCGAGGGGCACCGCGAGGCCCGCCGAGCGCTTGACCGTGGCGATCCTGCGTCCGGGCTGGACCGCCGTGCGGATCGAGCCCACGTCGGGAGCAAACGCCGCCGCCGCCCGCTCGAGGTCCTCCACGGCCAGGGCGAGTCCCCAGAAGCGCGCCGGGCCGTCGGGGCCGCCGCTACTCGCGAGGACCTCCTCGGGTTCCTGCACGAGCTCGAGTATCTCCGCGCCGAGCCGGAAGAAGGCCTGGCGCGGCGCTCCTGCAGGCGTCGGCTGCTCGCGTATCCGGCGCAGGTCCAGGCCGGCATCGCGCAAGGCGTCCACCGAGCGCTCCAGGTGTGGCGACATCGCCACGACGTGGTCGATCGCGACCGTGCCGTTGGGGTGGACGGGCGCAGGCGGCGGCGCGAGCGTGTGCGAGATGCTCGTGGGCAGGCCGTCCAGCGCGCTCGCCGCCGCGTCGCGCAGCGACCAGCCAACGATCCCCGGACCGGGCCGTGCGCCTGCCAGGCGCACGCGCACCGAGCCGATCTGGCAGACCCCGTCGCTGACGTCGAAGCCGCGACGCTCCCAGCGGGCCGGGTCGTCCGCGAGCGTGATCTCGTCGATCGTCACTGCGCACATCCTCGATCCTCCTCGGCGGTCGCGGTCCGCAGGCACTCAGGCGCGCCCGCGCTGGAACTGGGGGCGCCAACGCTACAACGAAGCCGGCGCGAGAGCCGGGCCTAGGCCCGAAGCTCGACGAAGCCCGCGGCCGAGAAGTCACCGTCGAAGGCGAGCGCCTCGGCGATCCTCCGTTCGCGCATGGTTGCGAAGCTGGTCGCGTCAACCCAGGAGAACTCGCGATCGTCCCGCCTGCGCAGCCACGCTGCCGCGTCGGCCTCGACGGACGCGGACACTCGTACCAGCTCGGTGCGCGGCGAAGCGGCAAGCGCATCGAGGAATGCAACCGCCGGACCGTGGCCGGCTCGCCGGCTCAGGAACGTCCAGGTCTCGCCCCGCACTTCGTTGGTCGTGATCAGGCGATCGCCGCCGTGCGATTCCAGGAGAGCCCGGGCGTCGAGGTTCCGCGGGTCACGCCGGTTCGTCAGCGCCACCCAGAAGGAGGTGTCGACGAAGATCAACGGCCGTAGACAGTGTCATCGACGTCGCCGGGCTCGAAGTCGGCGCTCCCGGCAAGCGACGTCAGGGGGTCCTCGGCGAGCGGGGGTAGCGGCTGCAGCCCGAGGCTCACGTAGTGGCGAACGAGCGAGGCCTTCGACACGTGGTCCCGCTCAGCCTGCCGGTCCAATGCGCGATCGACGTCCTCGTCGATCATGATCTGCAACCGCTTCATGCTCATCATCTTACACCACTTCAGCGATCCGCTGTAACACACGCGCCCTACGGCAGCCCTTCACCCGGGCGCTAATGTCGAGCCCGTGAGGACCGACCGCTCCGCACCGAGCGAGGATCCCGGCCCGATCGACGGTCACGTGTGGACGATGCGCACCGTCCGCTACATCCTGCCGGCGGTCGTCATCCTCGCCGGGCTCGTGGTGATGGTGCTCGGCAGCGAAACCGACCTCGAGGGCGGGGGCGGCATCGTGAGCGCGGGCCTTGCGATCTTCTTCATCAACTGGCTGTTTCGGATCGGAGCTTCGGGAGATCGCGAGCGCGAGGCCGAGGATGCCGCACGCGACTACTTCGACCGCCACGGCCGCTGGCCGGACTGACCGGGACCCCCTGCGAGACGGTTGGGACAGATGAGCATGCCGGGCGCGACGGCTTTCTCCACCCGTCGAATGTGAAGCGGCGAGCGCGGCGGGAGGATTTGAGCGTGAGCTCGGGGGCGCAGGCGCAGGCGACGCAGGGCTATCGCCCCCAGGCGCCCTTCCTGGACGAGCTCTTCGAGCCCGACGGGGCCCCGCGCCCCACCGCCGAGCCGCTCGTCGCTGAGCTCAGGCGACTCGGCCCGGAGGGGCTCGTCGAGGCCGGCCGGCGCCGCGATGCGATCTTCATGCAGCAGGGCATCACGTTCGAGACGAGCGGCAGCGAGAGCTCGCACGAACGCCCCTTCCCGCTGGACCTCGTGCCGCGCGTGCTCAGCGGCGAGGAATGGCGCGCGATCAAGCGCGGCCTCGCCCAGCGCATCCGCGCGCTGAACAGCTTCGTCGACGATGTCTACCACGCCCGCGAGATCGTGCGCGAGGGGCTGGTGCCCTGGCGCCTGGTCGCGTCCTGCCCGCACTTCGCGCGCGCTGTCCACGGCATCCGACCGCCCGGCGGCGTCTACACGCACGTCGCGGGCTGCGACCTCGTGCGCCACAGCGACGGCACGTGGAAGGTGATCGAGGACAACGTGCGCATCCCCTCCGGCATCTCCTACGTGCTCGAGAACCGCGCCGCGATGGCCCGCCTGGTGCCGGAGCTGTTCGCCTCCTACCGCGTGCGCCGCGTGGATCACTACCCGCAGCTGCTGCTGCGAGCGCTTCGCTCGGTGGCACCGTCGGCCGAGAGCGAGGCGACCGTGGTGGTGTGGACTCCGGGGCCAGCCAACCCCGCCTACTTCGAGCACGCGTTCCTGGCGCGGCAGATGGGGGTCGAGCTGGTGGAGGCCTCGGATCTGGTCGTCCGCGACGACGTCCTCTACATGCGCACGACCCGGGGCCTGGAGCGCGCCCACGCTGTCTACCGCCGGCTCGACGACGACTTCGTGGACCCGCTGGAGTTCCGCGGCGACTCCCTGCTGGGCGTGCCAGGCCTCGTGCGGGCCTATCGCGCCGGAAGCGTCGCGATCGCGAACGCGTTCGGCACGGGCGTCGCCGACGACAAGGCGATCTACTGCTTCGTTCCGGAGATGATCCGCTTCTACCTGGGCGAGGAGCCGATCCTCGAGAACGTGCCCACCTACCTGCTGTCGGACCCCGAGGTGCTCGAGCACGTGCTCGAGCACCTCGATCAGCTGGTCATCAAGCCGACGGGCGAGTCGGGCGGCAAGGGCGTGCTGATCGGCCCGCACGCCGCCGAGAAGGACATCGAGCGGATGCGCAGCCAGATCATCGCCGATCCCGAACGCTGGATTGCCCAGGACGTGGTGCGCCTCTCGACCGTGCCGACCGTCGGGGCAGACGGCGTGCTCGTGCCACGCCACGTGGACCTGCGACCGTTCGCCGTGTTCGGCGAGCGCATCGACATCGTCCCCGGCGGGCTGACGAGGGTCGCGCTGCAGGAGGGCTCGTTGATCGTCAACTCCTCGCGCGGCGGCGGCTCGAAGGACACATGGGTGCTCGAGGACGGCGACACCGCCGACCGCGCCGGACCGCCGATCGCCGACACACAGCCACCGGCCCTGCCCGACCTGCGCTACGGGGCTTGGACCGGCCAGCAGCAGCAACAACAACAGCAAGAGCCGCAGCAGCAACAGCAGCAGCCTGTGCCGTCGCGGCGCGCGCTCCGCCGCGCCCCGGCCCGCGCCCGCTGATGCTCGCGCGGATCGCCCACGAGCTCTACTGGCTGGGCCGCAACCTGGCGCGGGCCGAGTTCACCGCACGCGCGGTCGAGGCGGTCTTCCAGGCCGAGCTGCAGGGAACCCCCGAGACCAAGCCAGGGGTGAGCTTCGACTCGGGCGGGCTGCTGGCGATGTTCGGCGACGTCGACGAAAGCCCGCAGAGCAGCCAGGCGCTCGGCCAGCTGACGCTCGACGCCGAGCGCCCAGGGTCGATGCTCGCCAGCATCGAGCGTGCCCGCGAGGGCGCGCGCACCGTGCGGGACGTGATCAGCGCGGAGATGTGGGAGGCGATCAACACGACCGCGCTCGGGCTGCGCGGCGGCGGCCAACCAGGCTGGTCGGCGCCCGGCGGCACCTACCTGGCCTCGCAGTACGTCAAGGAACGCACCGCGCTGATCTGGGGTGTGGCCAACCGCTCGATGCTGCGCGACGAGGCCAAGTGCTTCCTGGACGCCGGCGGCCTGATCGAGATCTCCGACATGGTGCT
>Ga0209415_10012104_pt1 | contig 14425 bp, 13 predicted proteins | sample PeaSoiSIISIP2007_FD_187696 | JGI IMG/M metagenome (GOLD analysis project Ga0209415, IMG submission 187696) | Peat soil microbial communities from Weissenstadt, Germany - SII-SIP-2007 (SPAdes) (version 2) | ecosystem: Environmental > Terrestrial > Soil > Wetlands > Peat | place: Germany...
CCAGCTGCCGCCTGCCTCCTCCGCGAAGCGGCGAACTGCATCTGCAGCGCCCTTGCGGAGCCTGCGACCTTCCAGGTCGACGCCGCTGATGCGCGTCTGCGCGGAGAACTCATGGAACGTGTGCGCCGTCTCGGACAGATCCCGGGGGGGTTGATCGGGCATCTGCGTCACGAGCGCGACGATCGAGCGGCCCTCCGGTGTTTCATCGGCCAGCGAGGCGAGCTGCGCCACGTCCATCAGGTCGCGGGCGGCAATCCCCGGAGCTGCCTGAAACGCGACGGCATGCCGGTCACCGCGCGTGATCGTTCCCGTCTTGTCGAGCACCAGCACGGCAATGTCGGCTGCCGCTTCCAGCGCGCCGCCGGAGGTTGCGATGACGTTGGCGCGCATCAACCGAGCCATGCTGATGATGCCAATCGCAACGATGCATGCGCGGGTAGTGATCGGAATGCAGGACACGAGCAGCGCGATGAGCGCCGAGAGCGCCAGAACGCCGCCTGAACCCGCACTCGTAGGCGCGAGCGGCGCGATGGCCAGCAGGAACGCGATCGTTGCCGCGGCGAGCAACATCGAGCCGGCGATATCCTGCGGGGTGCGGGAGCGCCGGCTGACCTCCGAGATCGTGACCATGGGGTCGAAAAAGCCCTCTCGGCTTCTGACGCGCACGACCAGCCAGTCGGAGAGCACATGCGTGCCGCGGCGCACGAACGAAAGATCCCGGCGCGGCGCGCGCAGTACGGGTGCCGACTCGCCGGTCACCTCGCCTTCACTCACGGAGGCCGCCCCTTCGATCACCGTGCCGTCAGCGGGAATGATGTCGTTGGCTTCGACCAGCACGAGATCGCCACGCCGCAGCGTACCCGCTTCGACAAGACGGTACTCGCGGCGACTGGAGCCGAGCAGCCGCTTCGCGCGCATATTCCGACCCATCGATCGCAGCGTCGCCGCTCGTGCCTTGCCCCACTGTTCGGCGAGGGCTTCTGCGAAGTTCGCCAACAGGATGCTCGACCACAGCCACGCCGCAATCGCAAGAACGAACGCCGCGCGCCGCGCGCCATCCGTCGCACCGAAGGCCGTGGCGAATCCGATGATGGTCGCGAAGATGCTCGCGACGTAGACCTCGAGCATCACGGGGTTTCGGAACTGCACACGAGGGGCGAGCATCGCGAACGAATCCCGAATCGCCGCGAAGACTATAGCGCGGCTCAGACTCACGTCATTGTTTCTCACGCGGCCCTGCAGCGCTCGGAACGGGTTGGGCGAGAATCTGGTCAATCCGGCGGCCGTCCATCGAGACGACCCTGAAGCGCCAGGTACCCCAATCAACATGCTCGCCGATCTTCGGTATGTGCTCGAGCCGGGACAGCACGAAACCGGCGAGTGTCAAGAAATCGCCGGGCGGAAGCTCCTTCAACTCGAGAAGATCCTGGGCGTCAGCTATCGACAGCGTTGCGTCGATCAGGAGGGAGCCATCGTCGCGGCGGGTCACGCTGGGTTCCGCGGGGCGGTTGATCCTCGGCAAATCGCCGGCCACCGCTTCGAGAAGATCGGTTCTGGTGAGGATTCCCTGGATGCTGCCATATTCGTCGACGACGACGGCCGTGTGGGCCGGTGTGCTACGGAAAAGGTCGAGCGTGCGTAGAATCGAAACGCTCTCGGGAATGATGAACGGCGGATGCAGCGCTTTCTCAACGTCGATTTCCCGTTGCACCAGGAATTGGTCCAGTAGATCTTGCTTGCGAATGATGCCGGCCAGCTCGTCGACCGACCCCCGGCTAACCAGCAACTGGGCGTGCGGACAGGCCCGAATCTGGTCCAGGATCTTCTCCTTCGGCACGTCGAGATCAATCCAGGCCACATCGGGCCGAGGCGTCATGATTGTGCGCACGGCGTTGTCCGCGAGAGCGAGAACGCCCTCGATCATTTGGCGCTCGGACGCTTGAATCGCGCCGGATCTTTCGCCCTCGGCAATTAGTGTGTGGATCTCTTCCTCGGTGACGGCTCGGTCGAAGCCGGGCTTCAGCCCGGCAATCCGGAGAATAAACGCCGTCGACAGGTTGAGAAACCACACCAGCGGGGTGGCGGCTCTGCTCACGACGGCGAGTGATGGTGCAAGCCGGGAAGCGATTATTTCAGGATCTTTGAGTGCGATCTGCTTGGGCACGAGTTCCCCGGCAATCAGGGTCAGGTACGCGACTACGACGACCACGATGCCGATTGCAAAGGTCTTGGCGTAAGGCGACACCGCTGGGTAACTCTTCAGCCAGGTCTCGATCGGGTCGCCGAAGGCCGCAGCGGTGAACGCGCCGTTGAGAATGGCGACCAATGTCATACCGATTTGGATGGTGGCGAGAAAACGGGTTGGATCGGCTGTAAGCGCCAACGCCTCTTGCGCACCCGGCCGGCCATCCGCTGCAAGTTGCCGCAGACCGCTCGGCCGCGAGGACACGATTGCCAGCTCGGCCATGGCAAAAAATCCGTTCAGCAGAACGAGGAAGACTACGACCAAGAGGTCGACGGTGCGCATTGGTTCCTACGTCACGGGGCGCTCGAGTAATGCAATTTGTCTCGATTGCGCGTACGTTGCGTGTCAAGAATAGCGCTTTAAGATCGCCATTGTAGTGATTTCCATAGGGATCTTAGCCGGCGTAAAGCGACGAGTTCCATTGCTCGGCACCCCAGGTGTTGATCACGCGAGGGGCGCTCACGACCTTCTCGATCGCCAACGACGTGGCGAAATATTTTGCCATTATCCCGGCGATGTTCATCATCGCCCTTCCGGGTCTGGCGGCGTTGAACGTGATGGGATTGGCGACACCGCAGAGTGCGGTTTTATCGGCGCTGATCTTCAATGCACTGATCATTCCGCTGCTCATCCCGTTGGCGCTGCGCGGCGTGCGTTTCCGCGTCGAAACCGCAGCAAGCCGGTTCTCCCGCAACCTGTGGATCTACGGCGCCGGTGGCCTGATCGCACCCTTCATCGGCATCAAGCTGATCGATCTGATGATTGCACCGCTGCTTCCAAGAGGAACGTAACATGCTCAGCTTCGTCAGCGGCGCAGTGCGCGCTTCCCTCGTGACATTCGTGCTCTGCGGCTTTGCCTACCCCCTCATCGTTACGGGCGTTGCGAAGAAATAGGGCGAGAGGGGAATCCCTACCCCCCAACGCGTGCGGCCATGCTATTTCCCTTAAGCGGGTTAGCGGACTATGCTTCGAGCCGGCATATGCGTTGAACGGCGCGGACCGCATGGCTTGGCACATCGTGCGGCGTATAATCATAGTCCTGTAAACCGTAAGGCGTACGTGCGCCTCACGCGATCACTGGGGTAGCTCGATGGGAGTGACCGAAGTGCTGGAGCGGACGCGCGACTTGACCGCGCGGGCAATGCCGCACGCCGTCGTGACCGTGGTCAGGGCGATCGCACCGACCTCCGCGTATGTCGGTGCGCAGGCGATCGTGCTCGCCGACGGCACGATCCAGGGCTGGATCGGCGGCGGCTGCACGCAGGGCGTGGTCGTCGATGTGGCTAAGGCTGCCATCGATACCGGCGAACCCAAGCTGATCCGAATCACGAACGACCGCTTGCAGGACGCCGACGAAGTCGAACAACACGTCATGTCGTGCGCAAGCAATGGCACGATCGAACTGTTCATTCAACCTTACAGTGCCGGCCACGCACTGTACGTGGCCGGCCGCACGCCGGCGGCCGATGAAGCGCGCTTCCTGGCGGAACGGCTTCGCATCCGGCTCGTTGCCAGTGTCGCTGAGGCCCGGGTCGTGCTCATCGCCACCCAAGGCGAGGGTGACGAAGCCGCTCTCGAAAGCGCATTGCGCAGTCCGGCGAGTCATATCCTCATGATCGCAAGCCACCGCAAGGCCGAAAAGTTACGCGACCTCATGCGCACGCGCGGCATCGACGCCGCCCAGCTCGCGCGCCTGGAGGCACCGGCGGGTCCCGACGCGGGCGCGAAGACTCCCAGCGAGATCGCGCTCGTCGCACTGACCGCCGTGCTCGCGCGACTGCGGGGCCGGATGCTCACCAGCGTCGAGCGCGGGCCGCAGCGCGACGCGGCGCCGGATTCCGGGATGGCTGCAACCGCCCGGGCGGAGGGTTTCGTCAATCCCGTCTGCGGCCGCACCATCGACACCGCGAACCCCAAGCACGTCGAGCAGTATGACGGCGCGTCTTTCTATTTCTGCTGCGACGGGTGCTGGAACACCTTTCTCGGCAACCCGGCGAAGTACGCATCCATCCACCACGAGCACCGGAGGCATCCGTGATTCCCCCACCTTTCGAATACCACGCGCCGCATTCCGTCGGCGATGCCCTGGCGCTGCTGTCGACGCTCGGCGACGACGCCAAGCTACTCGCCGGCGGCCATAGTCTGCTACCCATGATGAAACTGCGGTTCGCGCAGCCGAGCGCGCTGATCGACCTGAATCGAATTCCGGAACTGCGCGGCATCGGCGAAGAGCGAGGCCTCATCCGCATCGGTGCGATGACCACCGAGAATGAACTCATCGCGTCGAAAATGTTGCAGGATCGCGTGCCGCTTCTGCCCGAAGCGGCGCACGTGATCGCGGACCCGCAGGTCCGCAATCGCGGCACGATCGGCGGCGACATCGCGCACGGCGATCCGGCCAACGATCATCCGGCGCTCGCGATGGCACTCGACGCGACGTTCGTCCTGCAGGGGCCGAACGGCGAGAGGCGCGTGCAGGCGGCCGATTTTTTCCTGGGCCCTTATATGACCGCGCTCGCCGCCGATGAAATACTGACGGCCATCTTGGTCGCGCCGTTCGCGCCCGGCACCGGCTGGGCCTACCAGAAGCTCAAGAGAAAGACCGGCGACTGGGCGACCGCCGGCGCCGCGATCGTGCTGCGCATGCAATCCGGAGTGGTCGCGGAGATTCGGATCGGGCTCACGAACGTGGCGCCCACGGCGCTGCGCGCGCGGGACGCCGAGCATGCTTTGTCCGGTCAGCCGCTCACCGATGCCGTGCTGGATCGCGCCGCGGAGGCGATCCGGCAGGTGTGCGATCCAGCGGAGGATCTGCGCGGCGATGCCGAGTACAAGACGGCCATGGCCGCCGAGATGACTCGGCGCGCGATTCGCGCCGCCGCTCAGCGCTGCGCATAACCCCAACTGCATCACTGGAGAATGTCGATGACGAAGCAGATCGTGAACATGACGGTCAACGGCCGGAAAATCCAGGAACTGGTGGAGCCGCGAACGCTGCTCGTGCATTTTCTGCGCGAGCAGCTGAACCTGACCGGCACCCATATCGGATGCGAGACGAGCCACTGCGGCGCCTGCACGGTCGATATCGACGGTCAGTCGGTCAAATCGTGCACGCACCTCACCGTGCAATGCGAGGGCAGCGACGTGCGTACCGTCGAAGGTCTCGCGAATGCCGGCGTGCTGCACGCAATTCAGGACGGCTTCTACAAGGAGCACGGTCTGCAGTGCGGCTTCTGCACACCGGGGATGCTGATGCGCGCCTACCGCTTCTTGCAGGAGAATCCGAACCCGACCGAAGCCGAGGTGCGCGCCGGCATGTCGGGCAATCTGTGCCGGTGCACCGGCTACCAAAACATCGTCAAGGCCGTGCTGCACGCGGCCCGGGCACTCAACCAGGCCAAGACCGCGCCCGGCGTTGCGGCCTAAAGGGAGTCATCCATGAGCGCACTGATCGATGATCGCCAGAAAGAACTGATGGGGATGGGTGTGGCGCGGCTCCGCAAGGAGGACGCGCGCTTCATCCAGGGCAAGGGCAATTACGTCGACGACATCAAGCTGCCGGGGATGGTCCACATGGATATCGTCCGGGCGAGCGTTGCGCATGCACGCATCAAGAGGATCAATAAGGAAGCGGCGCTGAAAGTTCCGGGCGTGATCGCGGTCCTCACGGCTGAAGACCTGAAGCCCCTGAAGCTGCACTGGATGCCGACGCTCGCCGGCGACGTGCAGGCCGTCCTCGCGGACGAGAAAGTCCACTTTCAGATGCAGGAAGTCGCCGTCGTGATCGCCGAAGACCGCTATTCTGCGGCCGACGGCGTCGAAGCCGTCGAGGTCGAGTACGACGAACTGCCCGCGGTGGTGAATCCGTTCGACGCCCTCAAGGCGGACGCGCCGGTATTGCGCGAGGATCTCGCCGGCAAGACGGAGGGCGCGCACGGCAAGCGCTATCACCCGAACCACATCTTCACATGGGAAGCGGGCGACAAGGCGGCGGCGGATGCCGCGTTCGCCGCGGCCGCCGTTACCGTCAAGCAGGAGATGTTCTACCCGCGCGTGCACCCGTGCCCGCTCGAAACCTGCGGTTGCGTCGCATCCTTCGACCCGGTCCGGGGCGAACTGACCACCTGGATGACCAGCCAGGCGCCGCACGTCGTGCGCACCGTCGTCTCGATGCTGTCGGGCATCCCGGAGTCGAAGGTCCGGATCATTTCCCCCGATATAGGCGGCGGCTTCGGCAACAAGGTGCCGATCTACCCGGGCTACGTTTGCGCGATCGTCGCCTCGATCGTGCTCGGGCGCCCGGTCAAGTGGGTCGAGGATCGCATCGAGAACCTCTCCTCGACCGGGTTCGCGCGCGACTACCACATGACGGGCGAACTCGCGGCATCCGCGGACGGCAAGATCCTCGCGCTGCGCACGCAGGTCTATGCCGACCACGGCGCCTTCGATGCCTGCGCCGACCCGACCAAATTCCCGGCCGGGATGTTCCATATCTGCAGCGGCAGCTACGACATCGGCGCCGCCCACTGCCGCGTCGACGGCGTCTACACGAACAAGGCGCCGGGCGGCGTGGCCTATCGGTGCTCGTTCCGCGTCACCGAGGCGGTTTACCTGATCGAGCGCATGGTCGATGTGTTGGCGCAGAAGCTCAACATGGACAAGGCCGAGATCCGGGCCAAGAACTTCATCCGTCGCGAGCAGTTCCCCTACAAGTCCGCCTTCGGATTCGAGTACGACTCCGGCGACTATCACACCGCGCTCAAGAAGGTCCTCGATGCGGTGGACTACAAGGCACTGCGCGCCGAGCAGGCGGCCAAACGCGCCGATCCGAAATGTCCGACGCTGATGGGAATCGGGGTCGTGACGTTCACGGAGGTGGTGGGCGCGGGTCCGAGCAAGATATGCGACATCCTGGGCGTCGGCATGTTCGACTCCTGCGAGATCCGTGTGCACCCCACCGGCAGCGCGATCGCTCGCATGGGAACGATCACTCAAGGCCAGGGCCACCAGACGACCTACGCCCAGATCATCGCGACCGAAATCGGCATTCCCTCAGAGGTCATCCAAGTCGAGGAAGGCGATACCAGCACGGCGCCGTACGGTCTCGGCACCTACGGCTCGCGCTCGACTCCGGTCGCCGGTGCGGCGATCGCGATGGCGTCGCGCAAGATTCACGCGAAGGCCAAAAAGATCGCCGCGCACCTGCTCGAGGTCAGCGAAGCCGACCTCGAATGGGAGATCGACCGGTTCAAGCTGCGCGGCCGCGACGACAAGTTCAAGACCATGAAGGACATTGCCTGGGCTGCCTACCATGCGCCTCCGGAGGGGATGGAGCCGGGCTTGGAGGCCGTCTACTACTATGACCCGCCAAACTTCACTTTTCCGTTCGGCGCCTATCTGTGCGTCGTGGATATCGACAAGGGCACCGGCGAGACTCACGTGCGGCGTTTTTACGCGCTTGACGATTGTGGCACCCGCATCAATCCGATGATCATCGAGGGCCAGATCCATGGCGGCCTGACCGAAGGGTATGCCGTCGCGATGGGTCAGCTCTTGTCGTTCGACGCGCAGGGCAACATCCAGGGAAATACGCTGATGGATTACTTTATCCCGACCTCGGCCGAAACACCGAAGTGGGAGACGGACTTCACGGTGACGCCGTCGCCCCATCATCCGATCGGTGCCAAAGGCGTCGCCGAGTCGCCGCACGTGGGCAGCATCCCGACATTCACCAGTGCGGTGGTCGACGCCTTCGCCCATCTGGGCGTTACCCATATGAACATGCCGCACACGGCGTTCCGCGTCTGGAAGCAGCTGAAACAGCTCGGCATCGCCGGCTGAACCATGGAGTTCAAACTCGACAAGCAGTACAAAGTTGCCGCCAGTGTCGACAGCGCATGGCAGCTGCTGACGAACGTTCCCGAAGTCGCGGGCTGCATGCCCGGCGCACAGATCTCGGAGCAGCTCGACGCGACTCATTATAAAGGCAATGTGCGGGTCAAGGTCGGACCCGCCGTGGCGGCCTTCGCGGGTGATATCGAGGTGTTGGCCCTCGATCCGGCGACGCGCACGCTGCGCATGTTGGGGAAAGGTGCGGACAAGGGCGGATCGTCGGCTTCAATGGATCTGACGGCCATTGTGACCGCGGCCGACGACGGTGGCAGCACGCTCAACGGTCAGGCGAACGTGATCATCAACGGCAAGTTCGCGCAGTTCGGCGGGCGGATGATGGTGTCGGTGTCCGACGTGCTGCTGGGACAATTCGCCGCCACGTTTTCAGACAAGGCACGTGCACTCGAGGACGCGCGACCGAGCGCCGGATCGGCTCCCGCGTCGACCGGCCACGCGGAGCCGTCGGGTACGACCGCCGCGCCGTCTGATGCGCCGCCGCTGCCCGCGCCTGCGCCGCGGGCCGCTGCCGCGGCACCCGCGGCCCGCGAGCTGAACCTCCTCTCGTTGGTTTGGGCGATCCTGCGAGGTTGGATCATGGGCCTGTTCGGTCGCAAGGCTTGATTGTCCCGTGCTCGAGAATCTTGCGAGAAACGCCTTCGTTGCGGTGACTACCTCGTCTGAACTGCGCGAGCGTCTGTTCAACGCCGGCTACGTCGCCGACGAGGATCTGGCCGACCTGCTGTGGATGGGTCTCACGCTGGAACGCCCGATTCTGATCGAGGGCGCGGCGGGTGTCGGCAAGACCGCGATTGCGGGAGCCAGTGCCCGAGCGCTCGGCCGCCGCCTGCTGCGGCTGCAATGTTACGAGGGACTCGATCTCAGCCAGTCCGTCTACGAGTGGAACTACTCGCGGCAGTTGCTCGAAATCCGGCTTGCCGAGGCCGGGCAGATCGAAAGCGCTGCGCTGCGCGAGAATCTGTTTTCGGAGCGCTTTCTGCTCGAGCGGCCGCTCCTGCAGGCGATCCGCTGCACGGAACCTTGCGTACTGCTCATCGATGAAATCGACCGTGCCGATGAAGCCTTCGAGGCCTTCCTGCTGGAAATGCTGTCCGAGTACCAGGTCACCGTGCCGGAGCTCGGCACGCTCGTCGCGCTCAGCAAGCCGCTCGTCGTGTTGACGAGCAACGCCACCCGCGATCTGTCCGACGCGCTGCGCCGCCGCTGTCTGTTCCACTATCTCGACTTCCCGTCGCTCGCCCGCGAGATGCAGATCGTACGCACGCTGGTACCCGACGCCGGCGCCCGGCTGGTCGAGGAAGCCGTCGCCTTCGTGCAGCGCTTGCGCCGCGAGGATCTGGACAAGACCCCGGGCGTCGCCGAAACGCTCGACTGGGTGCGCGTGCTGTTCGGCCTCGGTCACGCCGAATTGCCTGCCGATCCCCGCCTGCTGGTGCCGACGCTGGCGGCGCTCGTCAAGACGCGCAACGACCGCTGGCAGTTGACCGCCGAGCGCCTCGGCAAACTGCTCGACGGACCCCGGAACGCACAGAATCCGAGCGTTGCCGTGCCGCCGGCGTGAGCGCTGAGGCGCGTGATCCGCGCGAGCGTTTGGCCGAGTTCGCCGGCTACCTGCGCGAGCACGGCTTCGCTCTGGGCTATGCCGAGGTCGAGCTCATGACGCGCGCGGCCGCCGACCTGCCGTTATCCGCATGGCCCCACGTCGAGGCGCGGTGGCGCGCGATCGCGTCCGGTAATCGGCCGCAGTGGCTCAAGTATTCCGCGCTGCATCGGGCATTTTGGTTCCCGGATCGGGTTCAGGGTACGACGCGTATCTCGGGCGTATCGCGCCGCCGGCGCACGATCCCGGAGCTGATCGAGCAGCGGCGCGCAGAGTCGGGCAATGAGCCGCCACGATTTGCGCCCGGCTCGCAAAGCACCGGTCTCGGGGCGACCGAAGATTTGGTCGATGACGATCGCAGCACGACCGCACAAGGCGGAGCCAGCCGGACCGAAGCGCTGGAGCAGCGGGATTTCACCGACTGGACAGCGGAAGACATCGAACGATTCGAACTTGCCGTGGACCAGTTTCAGCGTCGCTTGCGCATGCAGCTACTGCGGCGTTGGCAAAAAAGCAAGGCCGGCGGCGCGGTTGATCTGCGCCGAACACTGCGCACCGCGATGGGTACTGCGGGCGAACTGATCCAGCTGCAGCAGGTGCGCCGCCGCCGTGAGGCGCCGCGCGTGGTGCTCCTCGTGGACGTCAGCCGATCGATGGAAGTGCACGCGCAGTTCTATCTGAGGCTTGCCCGCGCGTTCGTCGACGTGATGGATGCCCGCGCGTTCGTCTTTCACACGCGGCTCGCCGACGTTACCGCGCTCATGCAGCGCGGCGGCCGCCGCATGCAGGAGAAAATCAATGCCGCGACCTTCGACTTCGGCGGCGGGACCCGCATTGCGAGCTGCCTGCAGGATGCTTTTCACCACCACCTCAGTCGCACGCTGCGTCGCGGCGATGTCATGTTCATTTTCAGCGACGGCTACGATACCGACGAGCCCGGCGCGCTGGCCCAGGCGCTGGCGCAGATCCGGGCGCGCGGGACGCGCATCGTGTGGCTGCATCCCACGATCCAGGTACCGGAATCCGCGGCCATGGCGATGGCCCGCAATTTGGTCACCCGCTTTCTGCCCGCGCATAATCTCGCCAGCCTGTCACGCTTGCCCCAGGTGCTAAACTGAATCCCGGGCAACGATCGAGTCATTACGAGGCGGCGGCAATGGGATGTTTGCTAAAACAGGGCGGTGGTCTGCACGCGCGGTGGCGCGTCGGCGGCGTGGTGTTGGCCGCAGGGGAGGGCCGGCGCATGGGAGGAGTCAGCAAGCCGCTGATCCGTCTCGAGGGGGTGCCGCTGATCCGGCGTCAGCTCATTGCCCTGAGCGGCGCCGGCGTCGATGAGGTCGTGGTCGTGACGGGTCACGCGCGAGATGCGATCGAGGCGCAGGTGCAGAACTTTCCCGTGACGCTCGCGCACAATGAGGCGCATGCTGAGGGTCAGCAAAGTTCGGTGCGGGTTGGACTCGCCGCACTGACGGGCTCCTTCGACGCAGTCCTGATCGTTCTCGCCGACCAACCGTTGATTGCCGCGAACGATTTGATCGAGCTGATCGGCGCATTCAAAAAACGTCCTCAGGGCCACGTTCTGGTGCCGGTCATCGACACCGCGCGCGGCAACCCGATCGTGCTCGACGAGGCGGCGCGCACGCAGGTGCTCGCGAGCGATACGAATCTCGGCTGCCGTCATCTGATCGAACGTCATCCCGAGCTCGTCCATGTTTATGAGACAGCGAACCGGCGCTTCCTCACCGATATCGACACCGTCGAGGACATGCAGGAGTTGGCTGCGCGCACCGGCTGGAGATTCGAGCTGCCGCCTGCGCAAATGGTCCGTTAGGGACAGGCTGCGTGGCCCGCTCCCGGGCGCCTCGCTGGCGCCTCCCGCTCCTCATTGGGTGCATCGCACTCCTGGCCGCCATCGCAGTCTGGGTGGTGTACCTCGACCGCGTCGTCACCCGAGAATTCCAGGGTCGGCACTGGTCCGTGCCGGCGCGCGTCTTCGCTGCCCCGCTCGAACTCTACGTCGGTGCTCCGGTCGCTGCCGACGACCTCGAAGAGGAACTGCGCCGTCTCCATTACCGAAGCGGTGATCCGTCGGCGGGCCCTGGTGTGTATCGACGGCATGGCGGTGCTTTCGATCTGCAGGCACGCCGGGTGCGCTTCATCGACGAGCTGCGCGAGCCCACGCGAGTGTCAATCCGCGCGGGCAGCGACTCGATCACGGACCTCCGGCATGCCGATGGCACCGAGCTGCCGGTGTTCCGCCTCGATCCGCCCGTGGTCGGCAGTGTGTTTCCCATCCACGGTGAGGACCGTCTCGTCTTGTCGCCTGCCGACGTGCCGCCCTTGCTGCGCTCGGGCATCAAATTGATCGAAGACCGGCGCTTCGATGAGCACCACGGCGTCGACGCGTACGGAGTACTGCGCGCGCTCTGGGCCAACTTGCGAGCCCGCCGCGTGGTGCAGGGTGGCAGTACGCTGACCCAGCAGCTCGTGAAAAATTACTTTCTGTCGGACGAGCAGACCTTCGGCCGGAAGGCGACCGAGGCCGTCATGGCACTGCGGCTCGAGGCGCATTTTTCCAAGGAGGAAATCCTGGTGGCCTACCTCAACGAGGTATATCTCGGCCAGGACGGCGCGCGCGCGATCCACGGCTTCGGACTCGGCAGCGAGTATTACTTTGCCAAGCCCCTCGCCGAACTCGACGTCGGTGAACTGGCGCTGCTGATCGGGCTGGTCAAGGGTCCGTCCTTTTATGACCCGCGCCGACACGCCGACCGCGCCAGCGCGCGACGCAACCTCGTGCTGCAGGAATTCGCCGACGCGCATCTGATCGATTCCACGGCCGCGAAACGCGCTGCCGCGAGTTCCCTTGGGCTAAGGCCGCCGGGCGGCAGCTACGTGCCGGCCTATCTCGATCTCGTCCGACGGCACTTGAAGCGCGACTACGCTGAGGCGGATCTGGCCGCCGCGGGTCTTGCCGTGTACACGAGCCTCGACCCGCGCGCGCAGGCGGCCGCAGAGCGCGCATTGGCCGTGAACCTGAAGCGCCTCGATGCGGCGAGCCGGGTACGCGGTGCATCCCTCGAGGGTGCGGTGATCGTCGCCGAGCCGAACAGCGGCGACGTGGTTGCGGTGGTCGGCGGCCGCGACGTCGGCACCGACAGTTTCAACCGCGCGCTGGACGCGCGTCGGCCGATCGGCTCGCTGGTGAAGCCCGCGGTGTACCTCACCGCACTGGAAACCGGCCGCTACAATGCGGCCACCCTGATCGAGGATGCCCCGATCGAACTGAAGCTCGCCGACGGCAGCATCTGGGCGCCGCAGAACTATGAGCACCAGGTCTACGGCCGGGTGCCGATGGCGCGCGCGCTGGCCGAGTCCATGAACCTCGCGACCGTGCGGCTCGGGCTCGATCTCGGCCTGCCGCAGGTCGCCGATACCTTGCAAAGCCTGGGGCTGGAAACCCGCCCGGCCCTCAACCCATCGCTGCTGCTCGGCACCGTGGAGATGACGCCGCTCGAGGTCGTGCAGGTCTACACCTCCCTGGCGAACGGCGGCTTTCGCGCCCGACTGCGGGCAGTGCGTGCGGTGCTCGACGAGCACGGCCGGCCGCTCAAGAGCTTCAAGGTGCAGGTCGAGGCCGCTGCGCCGCCGGCCGCCGTCTACCAGCTCGACCGCATGTTGACGCTGGTGACGACGCGCGGCACCGGGCATGATGCGGCCGCCCGCCTGCCGCGGGGCACGGTGGTCGCCGGCAAGACCGGCACGTCCTCCGATACCCGCGACAGCTGGTTCGCGGGATTCACCGGCAGCTACGTGGCGGTCGCGTGGGTGGGCTACGATGACAACCGTGCGACCGGGCTCACCGGCGCTGCCGGGGCGCTGCCGGTGTGGGCCGACACTCTGGCGCACCTTAAGTCTGCGTCGTTCCAACCGGTGCCGCCGGAACTCGTCGAGGACCGCTGGATCGGATTCGGGGATGGACTGGAAACGACGCCCGCCTGCAGTGCGGACGCCGTGTCCATCGCGGTGCCGAGGGGCACGGTGTTGCCGGGCAAGCCGGACTGCACAGCCGCGTCATCCGGCCACGCGGCCGCGCCGACCGGCACGGTCACTGATAAGGTCAAGGCGTGGTTCAACACCCTCATTCACTGACGAGGCTCGCCCTCGCATTCGCCGCCGCCGCCGTGCTGCTCAGCGGCTGCCCGGCCCCGGCACCGCGCCCGTCGTTACCGAGTCCGCCGGTGCCGAGCCCGCCGGCAACCGGCGCGTCGCCGTCCGGTCGACCGCCGCCCAGTGCGCCGGCTCCGGCGCCGCGGCCGCCGGCGCCGGTCCGCGAGAACCATTTGTCGCCCGCCACCCGCTCGCTGGTGGCGCAGGCACACACGCTGCTCGCGCGGGGCGACATCGACGCGGCGTCGTCGACGCTGGATCGGGCACTGCACATCGAGCCGAACAATCCCTTGCTGTGGATCGAGCTCGGGCGGCTGCGGCTGGTGGAGAGCGATGCGCATCAGGCCGAGGGCTGCGGCCGCAGGGCGCTGGCGCTCGCGAGCGGCGATCCCGCCACGCAGAGGCAGGCGCGACGGCTGCTGGCCGACGCCTTGCGCGCCCAGCAACGCAATCAAGAGGCGCGTGAGGTGGAGAGCCAGGCTGATATCATTCAACCGTAG
>Ga0209415_10012105_pt1 | contig 14425 bp, 5 predicted proteins | sample PeaSoiSIISIP2007_FD_187696 | JGI IMG/M metagenome (GOLD analysis project Ga0209415, IMG submission 187696) | Peat soil microbial communities from Weissenstadt, Germany - SII-SIP-2007 (SPAdes) (version 2) | ecosystem: Environmental > Terrestrial > Soil > Wetlands > Peat | place: Germany...
ATTTCGAATACCCGCCATTTCTCGCCGGACGCAGTGCCGGCGGCGGATGACAGTTGCGGTAAAGCGGAAGCCGCCGAGAACGCCGGCAGCAGTGTGGCGGTTTTGATGAAATCACGTCTGTTCATGGCAACTTTCCTCTGAGTGAATGAATTAACTTGAACTCGATCGGTCAGTCACTTGCACGAAGCGACAACGGCCATTAAAGCGACGGCGGCCTTGGCGGAAGGCTGGCGAATACCGGCGGGAATTTGCAAAACACGGTTTTCACGGAGTCGGTAGGATACCGCCGACTTATTGTCTACTCAAGCCATTTTGCGGCCGGGCCCGGACCGCGATCAGCTATCCGGCAGCGCGCCTGACAAAATCGCGCAGCCGGAAACCAAGCAACCATAACACGCCAAATAGGCCGCAGCGCCAGGCGTTATGACACCCGCCAGCTTCAGCATGCGCGCCGGTGGCTTCGGTGAAGCCAAGTCCAGCTATACCGCCCGGATGCCAGTGAATCAACACATCGCTTTGATAATCCGGTGCGGAATCAAGGATACTGTCGGACAGGATAAGCAAAGAGGCTTGACGATTGAAGATAAGCAGCAATACCGTGCTTCGAAGTTTGCTCCAGTTGCTCGCGTTGTTTCGGCGCAACGGCTGGCTGCCAGAGTCCGCGAGCGAAGAGCCGCCGCTGCGATCGGCTTTACTCAGTGCAGACCAGATGGAGCAACATGGCAAGACCCTGGCGGGTACGCACCGGTTGAGTCCGGGACGCGCTCCGGACCAGCTGCTGGCGCGGCTGGCCGAAAATGAGGGCGTTCTGATTGAAGTCTGCGATCTGCTGACCGCGGCGGTCAAGGAAAACCGCCGGATCGCGCCGGCCGGTGAATGGCTGCTCGACAATTTCTATCTGATCGAAGAACAGATTCGCACGGCCAAGCGACACCTGCCAAAGGGTTACAGCCAGGAACTGCCGCGCCTGGCTCGCGGCCCATCGGCCGGGCTGCCACGCGCGTATGACATCGCGCTGGAGGCGATCTCGCACGGCGACGGGAGAGTGGACCCGGAAAGTCTCAACCGTTTCGTAGCGGCCTACCAGACCATCACGGCGCTTGCCTTGGGCGAATTATGGGGCATCCCGATCATGCTGCGTCTGGCGCTCATCGAGAATCTCCGGCGCGTTGCAGCCCGGATCGCCGTCGGCACGCTCGACCGGGACCTGGCCGACTCTTGGGCGGACCAGATGATGGAGGTCGCCGAGAAGGATCCGAAAAGCCTGATTCTGGTTATCGCTGACATGGCGCGGTCCAACCCGCCCATGAGCAGCTCGTTTGTGGCGGAACTTGCGCGCCGGCTGCAAGGACAGAGCCCCGCCCTGGCAATGCCGCTTAATTGGATCGAGCAGCGACTCTCCGAGTCCGGCTTGACGATCGAGCAGTTGGTGCAGTCGGAGACCCAAATACAGGCCGCCGACCAGGTCTCCATCAGCAACAGCATCGGCAGCCTCCGCTTTCTGGGAGCGATGGACTGGCGCGAGTTCGTCGAAACAATGAGTGTCGTCGAACAGAAACTGCATGAGGATCCCGAGGGGGTTTACCCCAGGATGGATTTTGCCACCCGTGATCGCTACCGCCACGTGGTGGAGAGGATAGCGAAAGCGAGCCGCCTGTCCGAAAGCGAGGTGGCGCGCAAAGCGATCCAGCTGGCGCACGACGGTGCGGCCCGGAAAGACGGTGACGATCGAGCGGCGCATGTCGGGTTCTACCTGATCGACAAGGGACTGCCGCAGCTCGAACGAACGGCGGAGGCGCGCCTTACTGCCGCCGAGGCCCTGCAGAGAATCGGCCGCCGGTTTCCTTTGCTCCTCTATCTGGGCACGATCGTGCTGCTGACGGCGATCTTCACCGGGGGCTTGCTGGCAAAGGCGCATGCCGGCGGGTTGCATGGCTGGATACTCGCGCTGATCGGCGTTCTCTCGGCTTTGTGCGCAAGTCATATGGCGCTCGCGCTGGTGAACTGGCTGGCAACGTTGCTGGCGACGCCGCATTTGCTGCCACGCATGGACTTTTCCGGAGGAATTCCGCCGCAATCCCGCACTCTGGCGGTGGTCCCGACCATGCTCATAAATGCTCAAAACATCGAGGGCCTGATCGAAGCGCTTGAAGTCCGGTTCCTGGCGAATCGGGACGCCAACCTGCACTTCGGCCTGCTGACTGATTTTCGGGACGCGCACGAGGAAACGCTGCCGGAGGACGAACCGCTGCTGCGTCTCGCGCGGAAGAAAATCGACGAGTTGAATGAAAAGTACCGGAGCGCAAATAACGGCACTTTCTTCCTTTTTCATCGTCCACGCCTCTGGAATCCCCGGGAGCGGCTGTGGATGGGTTATGAGCGCAAGCGCGGGAAGCTGGCGGAATTGAATTCGCTGCTGCGCGGCGGCTCAACAGACCGCTTCTCGCTCGTCGTCGGCGAGACCGCGGTCTTATCGAGCGTGAAGTACGTGATCACCCTTGACACGGATACGCAGCTGCCGCGCGATTCGGCGTGGCAGTTTGTGGGAGCCATGGCGCACCCGCTGAATCGTGCGCGCTACGATGAAAACAAGCAGCGCGTCTGCGAGGGTTACGGCATCCTGCAGCCACGCATGGCCGTGAGCCTGCCGGGGGCGAACCGTTCGCGGTATGCGCGACTGTGCGGGAGCGAGCCCGGCATCGACCCGTATACGCGCGCCGTCTCTGATGTTTACCAGGATCTGTTCGGTGAAGGCTCGTTCATCGGCAAGGGAATCTACGATGTCGATGCGTTCGAGCGCGCGCTCAAGGGTTGCTTTCCCGAAAACCGGATCCTCAGTCACGATTTACTGGAAGGATGTTACGCGCGGGCGGGGCTGTTGAGCGATGTGCAGTTGTACGAGGAATATCCCGCTCGCTACAACACGGACGTGAGCCGCCGGCACCGCTGGATCCGCGGGGATTGGCAGATTGCTTCGTGGTTGTTGCCGCGCGTTCCCTGCTCCGGCGCGAGCCGCCAGCGGAATCCGCTCTCGGCTCTGTCCCAATGGAAAATCTTCGACAACCTTCGGCGCAGTCTCGCGCCTTTGGCGCTGACGCTCCTGCTGCTGCTGGGCTGGACGATCCTGTCACCAGCCTGGTTCTGGACCTTGGCGGTGACCGGCATCATCCTGCTTCCCCCCTTGATTGCCTCCATTCTGGAAATCTTCGAGAAACCGTACGATGTGCTGTTGGGCCAGCATCTCGCCGCCACAGTACGCTCCGCCGGCCGGCGCTTCGCACAGGCGGCACTTACGCTTGCCTGCCTCCCCCACGAGGCACACTTCAGCCTGGACGCGATCATGCGCACGAACTGGCGGATACTCGTCACCAAAACGCGGCTGCTGGAATGGAGTCCGTCGGGCGAACCGGATCGTGAGTTCGACCGCGAGGCTGACCCAACCAGACGCACGAACCTCCTCGCCTCCTGGCAGTCGATGTGGATAGCACCCGTAATCGCCATTGCCGCGACGATTTATCTGACGGCATCCAAGCCGGCCGCGCTGGCAGCGGCCGGGCCGATACTGCTCCTCTGGCTTGCCGCCCCCGCCATCGCCTGGTGGATCAGCCGGCCGCTCGCCCGCCGCGCAGCGAAGCTCACGGCCGACCAGATCATTTTTCTCCGGAAGATTTCCCGCAAGACGTGGGCGTTCTTTGAGACCTTCGTCGGGCCGGAAGATCACTGGCTGCCACCGGACAACTATCAGGAGCATCCCGTTGCCGCGGTCGCGCATCGCACGTCCCCGACCAACATGGGGCTTTCACTGCTCGCGAATCTGTCCGCGTACGACTTCGGCTACATTCCGGCCGGACAACTCATCGAGCGCACGGCAAATGCGCTCCGCACGATGGCAGCCTTGGAACGGCACCAGGGTCACTTCTACAACTGGTACGACACGCAGTCTCTGCAGCCGCTGTCACCTCTCTACATTTCGTCGGTGGACAGCGGGAACCTCGCGGGCCATCTGCTGACATTGCGGCCGGGGCTGCTCGCCCTTACCGATCACAAGATCCTGGGGGCGCGATTGTTCGACGGCATAAGCGACACACTCGGGATACTCGTGGACGCGGCTGGGAAAGCCGCCGTTCCGCAACTCGCTCGACTGCAGAAGGACCTCGAGACTGCCTACGATTCCCGGCCTGCCACGCTCGCGGCGGCGTGGAGTTGGCTAACCCAGCTCACGACGTCCGCTGCGGGGGTGGCCCGCATCTTCGATACCGTGTTCGATGCTGGCAACGCAACTGAGCCTGGGAACGAAACCAAATGGTGGGCGCATGCGCTGACCAAGCAATGCCAAGGCGCGCTTGAAGAGCTGGCATTTCTCGCCCCTTGGATATTGCTGCCGGCCGCGCCGCGCGGGCTCAGAGACTTCCCCGGCATTGGTAAGATCTCGACGCTGCGCGAACTGGCAAGACTTGAGGTCGAGTTGCTGCCGGCAATCGCACGTCGGCTCGGCGCGCACGCGACGCCCGAGGAAAGCGGATGGCTTGATGAGCTGCGACGGCTTATATCGGAAGCAGGCCGTCGCGCCAAAGAAAGGATTGCGGCTATCGAGCGCCTTGCACTGCAATCAGGCGAACTCGCGCGCATGGAGTACGACTTCCTGTACGACAAAGCGCGTCATCTGCTGGCCATCGGCTACAACGTCGGTGAACGCCGCCGGGACCTGAGTTACTACGATTTGCTGGCTTCCGAAGCGCGATTATGCAGTTTCGTGGCGATTGCACAGGGACAATTGCCGCAGGAGAGCTGGTTTGCCCTGGGGCGCCTGCTCACCGCCGCCGGTGGCGCACCGATTCTCCTGTCGTGGAGCGGTTCGATGTTCGAGTACCTGATGCCGCTGCTGGTGATGCCGACGTACGAAAACACGCTGCTCGACCAGACCTGCCAGGCGGCGGTTGAGCGACAGATCGCGTATGGGAAGCAGCGCGGCGTAGCGTGGGGCATGTCGGAATCCGGCTACAACACGGTCGACGTTCGTCTCAACTACCAGTACCGTGCATTTGGCGTGCCCGGCCTGGGGCTCAAACGCGGACTGGCGGAGGATTTGGTCATAGCGCCGTACGCCTCGGCGCTCGCGCTGATGGTGGCGCCCGAGGCGGCGTGCCTGAATCTGCAGCGGCTCGCCGCTGAAGGGCTGGAAGGACAATACGGCTTTTACGAGGCAATCGACTACACGCCATCACGTCTGCCACGCGGGCAATCGAGCGCCGTGGTGCGGTCGTTCATGACGCATCACCAGGGCATGAACCTTCTCTCTCTGGCCTATCTGATCCTGGACCGTCCGATGCAGAAGCGATTCGAGTCGGATCCGCTGTTCCAGGCGACCACGTTGTTGCTTCAGGAGCGGATTCCAAAGGCCATCGCGTTCTATCTGCACACGGCCGAACTTTCCGACATTCGTGCTATTTCCAGCGGCCCGGAATTACCGGTGCGCGTACTCAGCAGCCCCGACACTCCGACACCGGAGGTGCACTTATTATCGAACGGCAGATATCACGTGATGGTCACGAACTCGGGCGGCGGTTACAGTCGCTGCAAAGACCTCGCCGTTACCCGCTGGCGCGAAGACACTACCCGCGACAACTGGGGCACATTCTGCTACATCCGCGACGTGGCGAGCGGGGTGTACTGGTCGACCGCCTATCAGCCGACGCTCAAACGACCGGAAACTTACGAAGCGATGTTCTCGGAGGCGCGCGCGGAGTTTCGCCGTCGCGACCACGATTTCGATACGCATACCGAAATTGTTGTTTCGCCGGAAGATGACATCGAACTGCGCCGGCTTCACGTCACCAACCGCGCGCGGACGCGCCGGATGATCGAGGTCACGAGTTACGCGGAAGTTGTCCTCGCGTCATCTGCCGCGGACGCGTTGCATCCGGCGTTCAGCAATCTCTTTGTGCAGACCGAGATCATCCGCGAGCGGCAGGCGATCCTCTGCACGCGCCGGCCCCGCTCCCTCGAGGAGCACGCGCCATGGATGTTTCACCTGATGGCCGTGCACGGGGCGGAGATCGCAGAAGTTTCCTATGAAACGGATCGCATGCGGTTCATCGGCCGCGGGCGCACTGTCGCCGCGCCCCAGGCGATGAGCGATTGCGCGGCGCTCTCGGGCTGCGAGGGCTCGGTACTGGACCCGATTGTCGCGATCAGGTATCGAATGACACTCGAGCCGGAACAATCGGCAACGATCGATATGGTTTCCGGTATCGACGAAACCCGCGACGCCGCCTTGAGCCTGGTCGGGAAATATAAGGATCGGCATCTTGCGGACCGGGTTTTCGAACTGGCGTGGACCCATAGCCAGGTGACCCTGCGGCAAATCAATGCGACCGAGACCGACGCGCAACTCTATGGACGCCTTGCCGGTTCTGTCATATACGCCGATTCCTCGCTGCGCGCCGACGCCGCCGTTCTCATCAAGAACCGCCGCGGGCAATCCGGCTTATGGGGTTACGCCATTTCCGGCGATTTACCGATCGTGCTGCTGCAGATCGGCGACCTGGCGAATATCGACCTGGTACGCCAACTCGTGCAAGCCCACGCGTACTGGCGCTTGAAGGGACTCACCGTGGACCTGGTGATCTGGAACGAAGATCACGCCGGTTACCGGCAATTGCTCCAGGAACAAATCATGGGGCTGATTGCCGTGGGCCTCGAGGCACACGTGATGGACCGGCCCGGCGGGATCTTCGTGCGGCGGGCGGAGCAGATATCGGACGAGGACCGCATTCTGCTCCAATCGGTCGCGCGCGCCATCGTCACCGACGGCCGTGGCGCGCTGGCGGAACAGATCAACCGTCGCGGCTTTGTAGAAAGGCGGGTCTCGCGGGCAGAACGGAGCGACCGCCGCGGCTTTATAGAGAAGCGGGTCTCGCGCCTGGTGCCGACCAGAACCCACCGTCCCGAACTCCCGGCTGCCGCTGAATTGCCGCGGCGCGATCTGATCCTCTTCAATGGTCTGGGAGGATTCACCCCCGATGGAAGCGAGTACGTCATCACGACCGCTCACGGGCAAGTGACGCCGGCACCCTGGGTAAATGTGCAGGCGAATCCGCACTTTGGAACCGTCATTTCCGAGAACGGCGCGGCCTACACATGGGGCGAGAATGCCCACGAATTCCGCCTCACTCCCTGGCACAACGACCCCGTGAGCGACGCGAGCGGAGAAGCTTTTTACCTCCGCGACGAAGAAAGCGGCCACTTCTGGTCCCCCACGCCGCTGCCCAGCCGCGGAGCGGCATCTTACGTCAGCCGGCACGGCTTCGGCTACAGCGTTTTCGAGCACATCGAGGACGGTATCCGCTCGGAACTGTGGGTTTACGTGGCCCTTGATGCTTCGATCAAGTTCTCGGCGCTGAAAGTGCGTAACGAGTCGGGCCGGTCGCGCCGGCTCTCCGCCACGGGGTACGTCGAATGGGTGCTGGGCGACCTGCGGCCGAAATCGACCATGCACGTGATCACCGAAATTAATCCCCGGAACGGAGCGCTCTATGCGCGAAACCGGTACAACATGGAATTTGCCGATCGGATTGCGTTCTTCGACGTGGACGATGCAACCCGGACCATCACCGGCGATCGCGCGGAATTTCTCGGACGCAACGGCACGCTCAAGAATCCGGCCGCGATGACCCGGTCGCGGCTTTCCGGCAAGGTGGGGGCCGCTTTGGATCCCTGTGCCGCGATCCAGGTTTCATTCGAGCTGGACGACGGGCAAGAGAGTGAGATCATCTTCAGGCTCGGCGTAGGCCGGGACGCGAATGACGCCGGCAACCTGGTGCAGCGCTTTCGGGGATCAGCCGCTGCGCGGAATGCGCTCGAAGCAGTACGGCAGCACTGGAAGAGTACTCTCGGCGCAGTGCAGGTGGAAACGCCCGACCAGTCACTCAATGTGCTGACCAACGGCTGGCTCCTGTACCAAACCGTAGCGTGCCGTCTGTGGGCACGCAGCGGTTACTATCAATCGGGAGGCGCTTTCGGTTTTCGCGATCAGCTGCAGGACGTCATGGCGGTTATCCATGCCGTGCCCGAGCTCGTGCGCGAGCACCTGCTGCGCTGCGCGGCCCATCAGTTCAAGGAAGGCGATGTCCAGCATTGGTGGCATCCGTCGTCGGGCCGGGGCGTGCGCACGCACTGTTCGGATGATTACCTCTGGCTCCCGTTGGCGGCGTGCCGCTATGTTCTGAGCACCGGGGACACGGGGGTGCTGGATGAACCCATCCACTTCATCGAAGGGCGGCCGGTCAGCAGCGAAGAGGACTCGTATTACGATCTGCCCGCCCGGTCCGACGAGGCGGCAAGTTTATACCAGCATTGCGTGCGCGCCATCCTGCGCGGTCTCACGTTCGGTGAGCACGGCCTGCCGCTCATCGGCTCCGGTGACTGGAACGACGGCATGAACATTGTGGGCTTGCACGGCAAGGGCGAGAGCGTCTGGCTGGGTTTTTTCCTGTATGAAGTGCTGATGCGGTTCAGCGAGGTTGCCAGCATGCGCGGCGATACGTCCTTCGTCGAGCGTTGCCGTCAGGAGGCGGCGCAAGTGCGCCGGAACATCGAGCAGCATGGCTGGGATGGCGAGTGGTACCGCCGCGCATACTTCGATGACGGCTCGCCGCTGGGGTCGGCGAGCAACGCCGAGTGCCAGATCGATTCGATTGCGCAAAGCTGGTCAGTGCTGTCCGGTGCGGGCGATGCCGGACGCTCGCGCATGGCGATGGAAGCGGTGGATAAGCGCCTCGTGCGCCGGGACCATGCGCTGATTCAGCTGCTGGACCCGCCGTTCGACAAGTCGGCGTTGAACCCCGGCTATATCAAAGGCTACGTCCCGGGCGTGCGGGAAAATGGCGGGCAGTACACTCACGGCGCAATCTGGATGGCGATGGCGTTCGCCGCAATGGGCGACAGCCGGCGCGCGTGGGAACTCACGGCCATGATCAACCCGGTCAACCATGCGGATACCGCGCAGGCGATCGCCACCTACAAAGTGGAACCGTACGTGGTCGCTGCCGACGTCTATGCAGTCGCGCCGCATACCGGCCGCGGCGGCTGGACTTGGTACACCGGGTCGGCCGGCTGGATGTACCGGTTGATCCTGGAATCCCTGCTGGGATTGAGATTGGCAGTGGATAAATTGCATTTCGCACCATGCCTGCCGATCGGGTGGCAGGCGTTCCAGGTACATTACCGCTACCGGGAAACCCTCTATCACATCACCGTCCGGCAAGTGCCCGCCGCGGATGCCGGGACTGGAGTGAGCGTGGATGGCGTTGCGCAACTCGACCCGGCGATAGTCCTGGTCGACGATCGCCAGGCACACTACGTCGAGGTGAATCTGCACACCGCACAGCTATCCGGCAGCGCGCCTGACAAAGTCGCGCAGCCGGAAACCAAGCAACCATAACACGCCAAAATAGGCCGCAGCGCCAAGCGTTATGACGCCCGCCAGCTTCAGCACGCGCGCCAGCGGCGCGGCGTTGAACCAGGCTTCGGCATCGCCCGCGGCAAACCACAGACCAGCGCTCATCGCAACGATCGCAAGCGCGATCTTGAGCGCGAACACTCCCCACCCCGGCTGCGGCGAGTAGATGTTGTGCTGCCGCAGCTTGTAATACAGCAGACCGGCGTTGAGGCAGGCGCCGAGCCCGATCGCGAGCGCGAGACCGGCGTGCTGGAACGGCCACATGAACACGAAGTTCATCGCCTGCGTCGCCACCAGCGCCACCAGCGCCACTTTTACCGGCGTCTTGATGTTCTGCCGCGCGTAAAAGCCTGGCGCGAGCACCTTGACCAGGATCAGGCCGAGCAGGCCGACGCTGTAGGCGACGAGCGCGTTGCGCGTCATCAACACGTCGTGCGCCGAGAACTCGCCGTAATGAAATAGCGTTGTGATCAGCGGCACTGCCAGTATCGCCAGCGCAGCCGCCGCCGGCAACGCGAGCAGCAGCGTGAGCCGCAATCCCCAATCGAGCAGTTTTGCGTACTCGTCGGCCGATTGGTCGGCATAGTGCCTGGCGAGGCTCGGCAGCAGGATGGTGCCGAGCGCGACGCCAAGCAGACCGGTCGGGAACTCCATCAGCCGGTCGGCGTAATACAGCCACGACACGCTGCCCGTCACCAGGAAGGACGCGAATATCGTGTTGATCAGCAGGCTCACCTGGCTGATCGATACGCCGAACACCGCCGGCCCCATCTGCTTCACCACGCGCCATACGCCCTCGTCCTTGAAGTCGAGTTTGAAGCGCGGCAGCATTTTCAGCCGCAGCAGGAACGGCACCTGAAATCCGAGTTGCAGCACGCCGCCGCAGAACACCGCCCAAGCCAGCGCCTTCACCGGCGGGTCGAAATACGGCGCGAGCCATAGCGCAAAGCCGATGAACGACAAGTTGAGCAGCGTCGGCGTGAGCGCCGGCACCGAGAACCGGCTGTAAGTGTTGAGGACGCCGCCGGCAAGCGAAACCAGCGAGATGAAGAATATGTAGGGGAATGTGACGCGCAGCAGTTCGATGGTGAGCGCGAATTTTTGCGGGTTGGCGGCAAATCCCGGCGCGCTCACGTAGACTATCAGCGGCGCCACGGCGACGCCAAGCAGCGTGGCCACGAACAGTGCCAGCGCGAGCAGCCCGGCAACGTGGTCCACGAGCAGCCGCGTGTCGGCCTCGCCGCGCCGGTTCTTGTATTCGGCGAGTATCGGCACGAACGCCTGCGAAAACGCGCCCTCGGCGAACAGCCGCCGCAGCAGGTTCGGGATTTTGAACGCGACGAAGAACGCGTCGGTCGCGACCCCCGCCCCGAACGCGCGCGCGATGACCGTGTCGCGCACAAAACCGAGGATGCGCGACACCAGCGTCATGCTGCTGACTGTCGCGAGCGCTTTTAGCAGATTCATGGCGGGTCGGATGGGACTCGAGGCATCGGGCTAAACCGGTGATTCTTCTTGCTAAACGGGCGAAACGCCCGTATCATAGCGCCCTTTTTCACCACCGGCTCCAAAGGTAGGTAAAGGTAAAACCATGGCCAATATAGCATCCGCCAGAAAAGCCGCGCGCCAGAGCGTAAAACGCCGCGAGCACAACGCGAGCCTGCGCTCGGAACTGCGCAGCGCGATCAAGCGCGTCAAGAAAGCAATCGAAGCCGGCGACAAGGTTGCCGCGCGCGCCGTGCTGCGTGAGTCGACCAAAGTGCTCGACTCGATCACCGACAAGCACATCATTCACAAGAACAAAGCTTCGCGCCACAAGAGCCGCCTGTCCGCCGCCATCAAGGCGATGGCCTAGAGCCGCCGCTGCCTTACGGCACCGGTTGCCGCAGCGCCGGCACCGCAGTCTCCTCGGGGCGTCGCTGCTGGCGTCCCGACCGCAGCGTCAATTCGTCATCACGCGCATGGCCGTAGGCGGTCAAGCCGACAATGCCGATTTCGAGCACGTTGCCCCGCATACTGGGCTTAGTTTACCAACGACCGATGCCGGCAAAATTTCGCTTGCATCCGGCCCGCTGTTTGGATAAAACTAGCCGCTGGTCAGGTATCGAATACACGGCGGCGGCAGCCGCCGTATGTTTTTGGGGCCCACGCTTATGTCGCACGTGATGAACACCTATAAACGGCTGCCGGTCGCGCTCGAGCGCGGCGAGGGCTGCTGGGTATGGGACAAGCAGGGCAAACGCTATCTCGACGCGCTCGCCGGAATCGCGGTGTGCGGGCTCGGCCACAGCCACCCCAAACTGGTGCAGGCAATCACCGGGCAGGTGAGCAAGCTGATCCACACTTCCAACCTCTACGAGATCGAGCGCCAGGAGCAGCTCGCCGACCGGCTTGCCGCGATCTCGGGCATGGACGAAGCGTTCTTCTGCAACTCGGGCTGCGAAGCCAATGAGGCGGCAATCAAGATTGCGCGGCTCTACGGTCACGGCAAGGGCGTCGAAATGCCGGCGATCATCGTCATGGAAAAAGCCTTCCACGGCCGCACCATTGCGACACTGTCGGCAACCGGCAGCCGCAAGGTGCAGGCCGGCTTCGAGCCGCTGGTGCCGGGCTTCGTGCGCGTGCCGTTCGACGACCTCGCCGCGGTCAGGAAAGTCGCCGAGAACAACCGCAACGTGGTCGCGGTGCTGGTCGAACTGATCCAGGGCGAGGGCGGCATCAATATCTGCGGCGCCGATTACCTGCACGGCCTGCGCGAAATCTGCGATGCCAACGGCTGGCTGCTGATGCTCGACGAAGTGCAGAGCGGCACCGGCCGCACCGGCAAGTGGTTTGCGTTTCAGCATTCAGGCGTCAGGCCCGACGTGATGGCGCTCGCCAAGGGGCTCGCCTCGGGCGTGCCGATCGGCGTCTGCCTGGCAGCGGGGCCCGCTGCTCGCGTGCTCAAACCCGGCAACCACGGCTCGACTTTCGGCGGCAATCCGCTCGCATGCACCGCCGCCCTCGCAACGCTCGACATCATCGAGAACGAAAAACTGATGGCGAACGCAGCCGCCATGGGCGACTTCATCCGCGACGGTTTCCGCGCCAGGCTCGAAGGTATCGCCGGCGTGCGCGAAATCCGCGGCATGGGCCTGATGATAGGCATCGAGCTCGATTATCCGTGCGACGACCTTGTCAAGCACGCGCTCGAAGCCGGGCTCCTGATCAACGTCACCAACGACAACGTGATCCGCCTGCTGCCGCCGCTCACCATCAGGCGCGACGAAGCTCAGCAACTTATTACGATACTCACACCGCTGATCGCCGATTTCCTCGCCGGCAGCCGCGCTGCGCAACCCGCGGCGCAGACCGCCTGAGCGGTCTTGCGCCCTGCTTCCGATGGAACTCCGTCACTATTTGCAGTTCAGGGACTTTACTCTCGACGAGTACGAGTACCTGTTCGCGCGTACGCGCTGGATCAAGGACAAGTTCAAACGCTACGAGCCGTACCAGCCGCTCATCGACCGCACGCTCGCCATGGTGTTCGAAAAGCATTCGACGCGCACGCGCGTGTCGTTCGAGGCGGGCATGAACCAACTCGGCGGCTCGGTGATCACGCTGATGACGCGCGACACCCAGATGGGGCGCGGCGAGCCGCTCGAGGACGTCGCGCGCGTGATCTCGCGCATGGTCGACATCGTGATGATCCGCACTTTCGAGCAGGCGATCATCGAGCGCTTCTCGCAGTCTTCGCGCGTGCCGGTCATCAACGGGCTCACCAACGAGTACCACCCGTGCCAGATCATGGGCGATATTTTTACCTACATCGAGCATCGCGGCGCGATCCGCGGCAAAACCGTTGCCTGGATCGGCGACTCGAACAACGTCTGCAACACCTGGCTGCAGGCGGCGACGATCTTCGGCTTCAACGTGCATGTGTCGACGCCGCCGGGCTATGAAGTCGAGCCCGAGCGCGCCGGCATCTACGATACGAGCCATTTCGAATCGTTCACCGACCCGCTCGAAGCGGCGCGCGGCGCCGACCTGGTCACCACCGACGTTTGGACCAGCATGGGGATGGAAGCCGAAGACGCGGAACGCAAGAACGACTTCGAGGACTGGATGGTCGATGCCGAAATGATGCGGCTCGCCAAGACCGATGCCGTGTTCATGCATTGCCTGCCCGCGCACCGCGGCGAGGAAGTCGCGGCGGAGGTGATCGACGGGCCGCAAAGCGTGGTATGGGATGAGGCCGAGAACCGCTTGCACGTGCAAAAAGCGCTGATGGAGTATCTGCTGCTCGGCCGCACTATTGTCTAAAATGATTTTTGCCACAGAGATCACAGAGGTCACAGAGAAAACCGAAACAGATTACGATCAAGCGTTTTTTGACGTTCTCTGTGCTCTCTGTGCCGCCTGTGGCTAACGAATTGCTGGGAAATACATGAGCAAAGTGAAAAAAGTAGTGCTCGCCTACTCCGGCGGCCTCGACACCTCGGTGATCCTGAAGTGGCTGCAGGACACCTACAAGTGCGAAGTCGTCACTTTCACCGCCGATATCGGCCAGGGCGGCGAAGTCGAGCCCGCGCGTGCCAAGGCGGAGCAGATGGGCGTCAGGGAAATCTTCATCGACGACCTGCGCGAGGAATTCGCGCGCGACTTCGTGTTCCCGATGTTCCGCGCCAATGCGGTCTACGAAGGCGAGTACCTGCTCGGCACCTCGATCGCGCGGCCGCTGATCGCCAAGCGCCAGATCGAGATCGCGAAGAAGACCCGCGCCGACGCGGTAAGCCACGGCGCGACCGGCAAGGGCAACGACCAGGTGCGCTTCGAGCTCGGCTATTACGCGCTCGAGCCCGACATCCGCGTGATCGCGCCGTGGCGCGAGTGGAAGCTGACTTCGCGCGAGAAGCTGGTCAAATTTGCGCAGAAGCACCGCATACCGGTCGAGATGAAGATGAAAAGCGGCTCGCCGTACTCGAT
>Ga0209415_10012108_pt1 | contig 14421 bp, 11 predicted proteins | sample PeaSoiSIISIP2007_FD_187696 | JGI IMG/M metagenome (GOLD analysis project Ga0209415, IMG submission 187696) | Peat soil microbial communities from Weissenstadt, Germany - SII-SIP-2007 (SPAdes) (version 2) | ecosystem: Environmental > Terrestrial > Soil > Wetlands > Peat | place: Germany...
CGTGTAATGGTCGTCGACGGTATCATCGATGATCGTCCACAGCGGATTCAGATGATTGCTGTAAATGGCGTCGCCCTTGTGCCACTTGTAGCGGCCCAGCATCCAGTTGGTGTAGACGCAGTCCAGGTATTCGCTCGGATCGTTGAGCTTGAGCGTCACGAAATCCGCGACCTGCTGGCCCTCGACATCGACCAGGCGCAGGATCTGACCCTTCTTGAGCTTGCCGGTCGCAAAGGTATGGGCCGGCGCGGTGTGGCTCTGGATGAGCTTCCCGAGTTGATTTGCCATCGTGCTTCCTCCCGCTTTGGAGCCCAATACGCCCGCCTGCAGAGCCCTGTCAAGGGAAGTTACGGAGCTGTCTCCGCGATCAGCCGGGAGCCTGCGCGCGCGGCGTGAGTTCATCGCGCAATTCGTATTCTCGCGGCAACGTCGCCATGGTCGCGATCGCGCCCAGCATCGCGGCGACGGCCGAAATCTCGAAACCAATCGCGTAGCTGCCGGTCTGATCGAAAATCCGCCCCGTCAGCCACGGACCGAGCGCCACGCCCACGCAGAGCGGGAACCACATCAGGCCGGTCAGCGAGCCGAAACGCTTGAGGCCGAGCGAGTCCGCCAACACGATGGGTAGGATCACCTGCGCGGTCTCGACTACCAGCCCGTTGCCGACCACGAAGATCCCCAGCACCACGGGGTTGGCCGCGCCCAGCAGTATGATCTGCATCAAGGCGGTGAAGGCGAAGACCATCACCACTGTGATTCGCGCGCCCGCCCGGTCCGCCGTGCGGCCGATCGTGAACTCGCCGATCGCGAGGAAGCCCATCATCACGCTGAAGGCGAGCGCGGCGCGGTCGGCGCTGTAGCCGAGGCCGGTCAGGTACGCGACCAGGTGTGTGAACGGGCCGCCGAACGAATAGCCCCAGCAGAACCACGCCAGCGCCAGCATCCAGAACGAACGCGTCCTGAGCGCGGCCCGGACCTCGAGGCCGGCCAGCGTCTCGCGATGCTCGGCGACCGTGAGGGCGCTGCCCGGGGGATGGCCCCGCACCAGAAAGAACGCCATCGGGGCGACGATCAGAAACATCGGCATCGCGATCGCGATAAAGCCGAAGCGCCAGCCGCCGTAGACGATCGCGAAGTTCACGAGGATCGCGATGAGGCTGGCGCCGATCGGCTCGCCCGCCATCGTGACTCCCATCGCCATCCCGCGGTTGTCGTCGAACCAGTTCGAGATCACGACCGAAGCCGGCAGGAAGGCGGTCGCGGCAAGACCGACCCCGATCAGCACAAAGATTGCGAGCATCGGGACGAACGAATGCACGCCGGCGGCGACGAGATAGCAGCAGCCCGAAAGGATCGCACCCCCGCCAATCACCCAGCGTGCGTCGATCCGGTCGAGCAGCCATCCGATCAGCGGCGCGCTGATTCCCAGCGCCAGCGATTCGCCAGTAAATAGCAGCGAGACCTGGGCGCGGCTCCATCCGAACTCATGGACCAGCGGGGTTAGAAAGATGCCAAAGGTGTCGTTGGAGCCGACGATGAAAAACAGCGCAGCAAACAGGCTTGCAACGATCAGCCATGCCCGGCGTTGCGCTTGCGTCATGCGGCCCCTCCGATGGTCGGCGCGGACGCGGATCGCGATCCCGGCGCCGGCGGCAAGAGACGCACAAGCCGCGGCGCGATGTCAAACGCGCAGCGCAGAACTCGGGGGAGCAGGTGGCGGGACGGCGACGGCCGCAGCGCCGCCCATCTGGGAGTCGCCCGGGGCCCGAACGCGGCGCAGGACCCATCGCTCGCAGGACGTGAAACCGGTACTGCGCTCGAGACCGGCCAGCAGCGCCTCGAGTTCGCGGTCCGCACGGCGATTCAGACGTTCGAGCTCGTTGAGCAGCAGGATCGCCGCGCGCGGATCGTTGAGCAGCCGCTCCGGGTCGGCGAGCGAGCGCGCGATAACTCGGCTCAGCTCAACCCGGTCGCGCCATCGGCCCAGGCTGTCTTGCAGCTTCTTGAACCATTCCAGCAAGGGCCCGGTGTCCTCCGCGCCAAGCTCGCGCGCGAGCTCGATCCGGTAGCGCAGCCGCTTGGTGCGGATGCGAAAGGCGTGGATATCTTCGGCGTGCTTCGATTTGACGGCATTGACATAGGCTTCACGCCAGCGGTCGTAGGCCTGCGCCACCGAGGTCCAGAAGGAAGCGTCGAGCGATCCATGGTCCGGGCCGCCGGATTCCATCAAGGTCTCGCCGGCATCGCGGAGCCCGAAGATAGCGAGCTTCATGAGCCGCTTGCGGGCGCGGCGAATTTCCCGCCGGCGCGCTTCCAAGGCCGACTTCAGCACGATCGCCCAGGCGCGCCGCCGCTCGGCGTTACGCGCGCGCCCGGCGCGCCGCTCCAACGCCTCGGTCACGACGTCGTAATTGCGCCACTGCCCGATCGCGCGGCGCGTACGGCGCAGCACGCGGCGCATCGCACGCGCCCGGCGCGGCAGCGCCTCGCCGTACATCGCGACCAGCACCTGCTGCAGGCGCCGGCTCCAGACCCGCAGGTCATGGATCGCGCGCTTGTCTTCGCCGGTCAGGACCCGCGCGACGTCGTTGACGAATCGCTGCAGTTCCTTGCGCAGCAGCTTGGCCAGGCGGGCCTGCCGCTCCGCAGCGGAATCACCGGAGGGGGATGCAGCAGGCGCCGGTTGGGGCACGAGCGCGCCGTTTTTGGCGGCGTCCGTAGTTTCCGGCTCTTTCCTTGCTGCGCTGCTCGGCACGTACTTCTAAAGTCCAGTTAACTAAGGCACAATGGCGGCGTTGGCAGACAGTGTATCTGAATTGCGCCCGAGGCTGTCCGGACAGTATAGCGTAACGGCCGCCGAACTTGTCGAGCCCAAGCGGATGCCGGTGCGAGCCGCGGTTTAAACCGCCCTGAGCCAAGCGATGAGCCAGCGCGAGCGAGCCTCAGCCAACGGCACCTCCCATCGGCGCATCATGCAACACGGCCACAACGGCCGCGCGCCCCGCCGCGTCAACGTCCCGACCCGGCTCGCCGCGATCGATATCGGATCGAATTCGATTCACATGGTCATCGCGCGGATCGTAAGCGGCGGCCACTTCGAGATCGTCGATCGCGCCAAGGAGATGGTCGGGCTGGGGCGCGGTACGCTGGTCCACGGTCATCTGTCGGAGGAGGTTTTCGAAGCCGGCTTCAAGGCGCTGGCGACCTTTACGCAGCTTGCCCGGCGCGAGGGGGCCGAGCCGATCCTGGCGGTGGCGACCAGCTCGATTCGCGAAGCCTCCAACGGCGGCGATTTCGTGCTCAGAGCCTGGGAGGAGCTGGGTCTGCGCGTCGACGTGATTACCGGTCTCGAAGAGGCGCGGCTGGTGTTCGAGGGCGCCCGCCATTCGATCGATTTTCGCGGCCAGCGCCCGCTCGTGGTCGACGTCGGCGGCGGCAGCGTCGAGATCATCCAGGGCGTCGGACCCCGCATCGAATGGCAGGAGAGCCTCAAGCTCGGAGTCGCGCGCTTGACCGACAAATTCATCTCCTCCGATCCGCCGCGCAAAAGCGAAATCTCGAAACTCCGGGCCCATCTCCAGCGCAAGCTCGAAGCGGCTTTCAAGAAGGCGCGGCGTACCGAACCGACCATGATGGTCGGCACTTCCGGCACGATGCTCAACCTGACCGCGATGGCCGCGGCGATGCGCGACGGGCGGGCGCCGGAGACGCTGCATAATCACGTGCTGCGGCTCGAAGACCTGCGCGAGCTCACCGCGCGCATCCTGGAGCAAAGCGCCGAGGAACGGGCCGATCTGGTCGGGCTCGACGGGCGGCGCGTCGACCTGATCGCGGCCGGCGCGGTGCTGACCGAGGTGGTCTTCGAAGGCTTCGGGATGGACGAGATGCGAGCCTGCGAATGGGGGCTGCGCGAGGGCGTCATCCTGGATTTTCTCGCCCGCTTTCCCGGCTACGCCGAAAGCATCGAACGCCTGCCCGACATCCGCCGTCGCAGCGTGCTCGAGATGATGCGGCGCTTCGAGGCTGACGGCGACCATGGACCGCAGGTGGCGCGCCTGGCGCTGCGCCTGTTCGACGCCACCCGATCGATTCACGGCTACGGGCGCAGCGAGCGCGAGGGGCTGGAGTTCGCCGCGCTACTACATGACGTGGGCCTCCACGTGAGCCATCGCCGCCATCATTATCATTCGCAATATCTGATCAGTTACAGCGAAATTTTGCGCGGCTTCACGCCCGAGGAGATCCAGACCATCGCGGCCCTGGCGCGGTTCCACAAGGGCGCGCTGCCCAAGCTCGGGAGCCCGGAGCTGGGCGAGCTCTCCAGTTCGGCGCGCGAGCGGGTGCTCGGCCTGGCCGCGATTCTGCGGGTGGCCGACGCGCTCGACCGCAGCCATCACGGAATCGTGCGCGCGATCCGCGTAGGCCGGACGGGCTCGCGCGTGGTCGTGCGGCTCGACGCGGAGGGCCGCGATGCGGAATTGGAATTATGGGCGGCGGAACGCAAGAGCGATCTGTGGGAGAAGTTCTTCGGACATCCGCTCGAGTTCAGGCTGCTGAAATCCAGGAGCCACCGCCATCGCCGGCGCGGCGCCTGGGGCCGAGCCGCCTACGCGGCCGCGCATCCTGGATAACACCCTTCCACTGGCGGAGAGAATCGCAAGCTATGAAGCTCTACCTGGTGCGTCACGCGACCGCCGAAGACGGCAATCCCGGCCTCGATGACAAGGACCGTGCCCTTACTGACGCCGGGCGCGCCAAGATGACCCGCGCAACCGAGGGCCTGCGCAAGCTGAAGGTCCGGCCGGCGCTGATCCTGACGAGCCCGCTCAAGCGCGCGCACGAGACCGCGGAAATTCTCGCCGGCGGCCTCGAGGGCGTCAGGATCGAAGTGATTCCGGAGCTGGCGCCCGGCGTCGACTCGCCGAAGATCGTCGAGGCGCTGCGTACCTTCGCCCGCCACAAGAGCGTCGCGCTGGTTGGACATCAGCCCGGCCTCGGCAACCTGGCCTCGTTTCTGTTGACCGGATCGGAGCGGCGCTGCGAGCTCGATTTCAAGAAGGGCGGCGTCGCCTGCCTGGAGGCCGACTTCGCCGATAATCAGGCGCGCTGCGTGCTTGAATGGTTCTCGACGCCGAAACTGCTGCGCCGCGTCTAAGCGGATGGAAGTTGCGCAACAGGCGGCGGATGGCAGCGCGGCGCCCAGAATCCATCAGTTCTACGCGGTCGCCTTCGAGCAGAATTTCGTCCTGAGGCAGCTCGCCCCCGCCTTTCCCGAAGCCCGCATCACGCCGCACGAGCTCTATCTGCCGATCGAATCCGGCGCGGCGTACATCTATCCGTTCGGCGCGCTGGTGACCTATGACGTCCCGCCCGAGAAGCGCGAGGAGATCCTGGCGCGGCTCAGGCGCTTCGGACCGGCGCAGCTCACGACCCAGGTGATCCGCGAGGATTATACGGTGCTCGAAGCGCCCGGCCAGCCGATCGGAATTTCCGACGGCGCGCTCAAGATCGATCGTCTGACGGCGGCGCGCGCCGGAATCGTCGCGCTGACCGTCGCGCAGAGCGCCGCGATGGAATACTACGAGCGCCTGGTCGAGCAGCTCTTTGCCCGCACCGGCTCGCTGGTCGAGCGCCTGGAACGGCGCGGCAGCGTGCCGTTCCTGATTCGGCCGCTCAACCGGTTTATCGGCGAGGCCATTGCGACCCGCAGCGAGGTGCTGCTGGTGCTGCACCTGCTCGATAAACCCGATGCGGCCTGGGAAGACCCCGCGATGGATCGGATCTACGACGACTTGCGCGCCGAGTTCGACCTGGTCGATCGCTACGCGGCGCTGGAATCGAAGCTGCGCAGCATCCAGGAGGCGCTCCAGCTCCTGCTCGAGGTCGGGCGCGACCGGCGCCTGGTTATCCTCGAGCTGGCGATCGTGCTGCTGATCGTGGCCGAGATCGTGCTCGCCTACGTGAAGCTCTGACGGCGCGAGCGTTTGCGGCGCGCCCGGGAGCCTACTTCATGGTTTTCGCCCAGCCCTCGCTGACTGGCACCATGAAGAACATCTCGACGCGGCGCGACTTGAAGAGCCACTTGCCGTCGATCTTCTCGTAATTATCGTGCAGCCGGCCGCATCCCATCAGGCTCTGATCGCCCTTCTTGGCCCGGTTATCGAGCCAGCACCATCCGTGCGCATGATGGGCGTCGTCGAACTCGATGTAGTGATTGGTGAAGAATGGCTTGACGCGCTGCTCCCAGGTGGTCGGATAGAATTCCTTGATCGCCTGGCGTCCTTTCTTGACGCCCCAACCCACGGCGCTGAAATCCATCGCACAGTCTTCGGTGAAAAGCTTCGAGAGCGCCTCCGAGTCCATCTTCTCGAGGCACTGCCCGTACGCGTAGGTGAGCGATTTGATCTGCTCGCGATCCCACAGCTCCTGAACTTTTTCTTCGAGGCTCTTTTCCATCATTTATTCTCCGGACGGGATTACTCGCTTCGATCGCTTTCGTACGCAGGCTCGGCCCGATAGTCAACCCTTTTGCGCGGGCTCGCGGCCGAGGCGCGGCAATTTGTCGGGGTTGTTCAGGGCGGCGTAAAGCTCGGGCCTGCGATCCTCGAAGAAGAGCCAGGTCTTGCGCTGGCGGCGGAGCAGGTCGAGATCGAGTTCGACCGAAACCAGGTCCTCGCGCGCGTCGCTGGCATGCGCGATCACCTGCCCGGTGGAATCGACGATCAGGCTTTCGCCGAAGTAATGAACCCCGGGCGCGCCGCCGCGATCCTCGCCGATCCGGCTGGGCGCCGCGACGTACATCACGTTCTCTACCGCCCGCGCGCGCAGCAACAGCTCCCACCATGGCCGCACTAATTTGGTCGCGGTGACCGGCACGAACAGCAGCTCCGCGCCGTTCATCGCGGCGCATCGCGCCGGCTCGGGAAGATTGCGGTCGTAACAGATGATCACGCCGACCCGCACGCCCCACGGCGTCTCGACGACCGGAAAGCCGAGGTCGCCGGCGCGGAAGTAATAGCGCTCGCTCGCGCCCGGCAGCAGGCGCGAGGCGGGCACGCTGGTTTTGCGATACTTCGCCAGCCGTTCGCCGCGCGGCCCGAAGACCATCGCGCTGTTGTAGAGGCGGTCGCCGTCGCGCTCATAGAACGGGTAGACCATCAGCAGTTCATTGTGGCGCGCGATACTGGCGGCAGCGCTCACCGAGGGACCATCCTCCGGTTCGGCGAGCCTGAACAGATTGGGATTCTCGACGTACGGCGGATAGATCGTGCTCGCGAGCTCATGGAAGCCGAGCAGCTTCACGCCCGCTTCGGCGGCGGCGGCGGCGAGCCGGCTGACCGCCGCGATGTTTTCTTCACAGTTGATAATGCCGGTGAATTGGGCCACGCCCAGCTTAGGCATCTCTCGAAAACTCCTCAGCTTGCTTTGCGCCGGTCGGGACGCCCGTTGGAAGCGCCCGGCCAACTACGGACATCGTCGTACAGCGGTGGATCGGATTCCAGCGCTACTTCGAGGTCGAGCGCCGTCGCGCATCGCGGACAACAGAACTGCCTCAGGATCAGGCCGGGCGCCGCGTCGCGAAAGTCGCCCGCCGCGGAGACCGGGAGCGCGCGCTGTACGGCGCGATCCTTCCAGCGTTCGGCGCCGTGCGAAATCTCATGGCCGCACCAGGTGCACTGGACGAAACCGCGCTCCGGGGCGCCGACCTGCTGCAGGTATTCGCCGAGCGGGCGATGGCTCGGCGCGACCGCGCGACGCTCGCAGAATTCGGCGGCCACCGGCCTGCCGATCCGCTCCGCGCGCATCGCGGCGCGGCGCGCGCGCGTCGCCGCCTCGTCGATGCGGCGATTATCGGCATCCAGCACCACGCCGCAAATTTCGCGCGCAGCGGCGGCGGTGACCGTGCCGATCTGGAGGTCGTGCAGCGTCCGCTCGGGCTCGCGCTCGATCGGATCTCCGTAGCCGCCTCCGCCCTGGAAGCGGATGTAAACGATATCGCCCTCGCGCACCGGGTAGTCAGCCCAATGGACCTGCTCGACGCGCTCGCCGCGGGTCTCCGCCAGGCTCGATGGCAAATCCTTCAGATTCGCCGAGCGAAAGATGGTCTGTGCGATGGTGCTGCCGGGCAGGCCGCCGAAAATCCCAAGGCTCATCGGCACCTTGATGCCCTTGGAGGTGAGGCCGAGCTGAATCTGTCCAGTGCCGGTGTCATGGGGCGTGAAGGCGAATTCGTGATTGACGCCGCCGCGATATTTACCCGGACCGCCGGAGTCGGGCACCGGACTCCGGTAGAGATAAACCATCGAGCGATGCAACTCCTCGGTCTCTACGTTGGCCCAGCGCGAGACCACGTTGGGAATCTCGCCGCCGTTGTCGACCCCGTCGGCGAACGCGCGCGCACCGCCCGCGCCCGCAAACGTATCGGTCAGCAGAGTGACGAAATAATCCTTGTGCTCGTCAAGACCGCTCAGCATCAGCGCCAGATGGCTCCCGTGCCATACCGCGGTCGCGCGATCGCGATAGCGCTCGCTCGCGCCGAGCATCCGGGAGAGCACGTTGACCGAGAGATTGTTGACGACCTGGATCACGCCGGTGGTGGCGACCGAGATTGGCGCGGGGCGGATACAGTTCACCAGCGTGCCCTCGGGCGCGACGATCCGGATCGGCCGCGTGACACCCTCGTTCCAGCTTATGTCCCAGGCGAGCAGCGGAAAGATCGGCGCGAAGATTCCGCCCCAGCTCGCCCAGTAGCAGCAGTTGATGCCCTTGTCGATCTGCGGGTCGGTGCCGGTGAAATCGTAGGTCAGCGTGTCGCCTTCCTTGATCGCAGCGAGCTCCACGCGATAGAGCGCCTCGGGCATGTCGACGTACTGGCGCGCCCGCCATACGCCGTCCGGCAGCTCCAGGAGCCGTTCGCGCGTAAGCCGTTCCGATTGGCGAATCAGCTCCTCGGCGACCTGATCGACGACCTCGACGCCGTAGTCGTCGTAGAGCTTGCGCATCCGCTCCTTGGCGACATGATTGGCCGCAAGCTGCGACTTGAGATCGAGGCCGGTCATCCCGGGATCGCGCACGTTGCGCAGAAAGGTCTCGATGACATCGCGCCGGCGCCGCCCGCGCTCGACGATCTTGAGGCCCTGCGTGACGAAACCTTCCTGGAAAGTCTCGCGCGCGTTGGGCGAGAAGCCGCCCGGATCGATCGCGCCGATATCGGTCACGTGCACAAAGTTGCCCACGAAGCCCGTCAGCCGGCCGCGATGATGCACCGGCGAGATCAGGTAGACGTCGGGCGGATGGAGCGCGGCGGTGTAAGAATCGTTGAGCATGAAGACGTCGTCCTCGTCGATTCCCGGGTCATCGGAGTAGGTCGCGACGATATGCTTGACCGCCTGCGCGGCGCTGGTCAGATGATGCAGAAAGCCGACCCCGCCGACCATCAGGCTGCCGTCGGCGCGATAGAGCGACACCATCATGTCGTGGCCTTCGTTCGTGATCGGCGAGCCCGAGACGTTCTCCAGCGCGACGATCGCCTCCTCGATCACCTGGTTCAGGCGATGACGGATAATCTCGAAGGTCACCGGATCGACTGTGATGCTCATGACGTCTTCTCCTGCCGCGGCGCGGCCGCGTCAGCCGTGATGATGAGGTTCTTGAGCCCGTCGCAGGTGGTGGTCTGCCGGCTGTTGGTCACCACCGTCGTGATCGGCGTCCAGATGATCGCGGGGCCCGGAATCACGTTGCCGGGCTCGAGCCGCTCGAAATCGTAGCCGGGGGTTTCGACCACCCGCGCCAGGTCGGTGACCCAGGCCTGACGGCGCTCGACGATCGCGCGGCTCGCATCGCGCGGGCCGAGCGGCGCCGGGCGCAGCTCCGGCTTCGGAACTATCCCGGTGCCGCGCACCCGGAAAGTGACCAGCTCCGTTCCGGCCTCGCTGAAAGTCGAATCGGCCCCGTATTTCTGCTTGTAGAGCGATTCGAAGCGCTCCGCGGTCGCCGCCAGCGTATCGGCGGTGACCGGAGCGGGCTGATTGCGCGGCACGCCCGCGGTCTCGAGGTCGAACGGAACGGTCAGGATATGGACCTGGCGGCGATAACGCATATCGATCGAGCGATAGAGATCGATCTGCTCGAGCTTGAAGCCTTCCGCGGCGAGCTGCGCGCGCACCCGCTCCAGGAGCTCGTTGAAGATGCCATTGATCACGCCGGGGTCGGCCGGATGACGCTGCGGGCGGGTGGTCAGCTCCTCGTGCACGATGTCGGAGGTGACCAGACCGAAGGCGCCGTGAACCGACGCCGAATGCGGCACGACCACGTGGCGCACGCCGAGCTCTTCGCCGACCGCCGCCAGATGCATCCCCGCGGTGCCGCCGGTCGAGAACAGTGCGAACTCGCGCGGGTCGAGCCCGCGCTGCACGGTGGTCTTGTGCAGCAGGTCATAGATCATCGCGTTGGCGAGCTTATGGATCGCGGCTGCCGCTTCGATCGGCGGCATCTGGAGCGGCTTCGCAACCCGCTCCTCGAAACCGCGCCGCGCCTTTTCGATATTGAGCGAGGCCCGCCCGCCGAGGAAGTAGCGCGGGTTGAGGTAGCCGAGGATCGCGTCGACGTCGGTGAGCGTGGGCTCCTCGCCGCCGTGGTCGTAGCAGATCGGGCCCGGGAATGATCCGGCGCTTCGCGGGCCGACGCGCGGCAGGCGCGTGCGCGGCTCGATCGAGATCACGCTGCCGCCGGCGAGTCCCAGGCTGACGACGTCCATCTTGGGGAGCGCGTAATGGTAGCGCAGCACCATCGATTCGCGCTGGTATTCGATCAGCCCCTCGCGCACCGTGCCGACTTTGAAGGTGGTGCCGCCCATGTCGGCGGAAATCACGTTGCGGAGTCCCATCAGATCGCCCAGCCGTTTGCATCCGACCAGTCCGCCGACCGGTCCCGACTCGACCATCCCGATCGGACGCGTCGCGGCCTGCTCGAACGGCAATAACCCGCCGTGCGCCTGCATCACCAGCAGATTGCCCTTGAAGCCGAGCTTGCGCAGGCCTTCGAGCAGATTGTTGAGGTAGCGCGCCACCACCGGCCCCAGCGAGACGTTGAGCGCGACGGTCGAGGTGCGTTCGTACTCGCCGAGCACCGGCGCGATATCGGAGGAGAGCGTGACGAACAGGTCGGGACGCATCTCGCGCACGATACTCGCCACGATCTGCTCGTTGCCCGGATTCACGAACGACCAGAGCAGGCTGATTCCGAGGGCCTCGAGCTGTTCGCCGTCGAGGCTGCGGACCGCGCGCCGCACCTCTTCCTCAGCGACCTTGGCCAGCACGCGGCCGTTGTGATCGACGCGCTCGCGGACCGCGCGGATGCGTGAGATTGGGATAATCGGCGCGGGCTTATCGGTGCGGATCGGATCGCGCTTCTCGTCTTCGGTGAGCCCCGACCATCGCCCGTAGCCGCCGCGCGTCGCGAACAGCGTCTGCTCGAAGCCGCGCGTCGTGATCAGGCCGGCGCGCGCCAGGTTGCCGTCGACCATCGCGTTCTCGGCGACCGTCGTGCTGTGCAGGAAGAGGCGCGTCGAGGCGAGGATCTCCGCCGAGCCGACGCCGATCGATCGCGCGGCAACTTCGAGCGCATCCAGGATGCCCCTGGAAAAATCGGGCGGCGTGGAAAACGCCTTGCCGACCGTGACCCGCCCGCTGTCTTCGATCACCACGCAATCGGTGCAGGTGCCGCCGATGTCAATTCCGACCAGGTATTCCATCGATCGTCTGAACCTTTCCCGAACTATTCAGGTTGCCTGACGCGCAGCCGGCTTGGCAAACATCCGGGGCAGCGTTCAATCCTGAACGATTTCAGGCGGATGGATTCGCCCAGCGCGGGAGCGATGCGTCCTCGATTATCGCGCGCGCGACGAGTGTTCCAGCCGTTACGCTCAGGGCGACGCCGTGACCGGCGTAGCCGCTCGCGATGAAGATGTTCGATGAACCGGGAAGGCGGCCGATTTGCGGCGCCTGGCCGTCCGGGATCGCGATCGGCCCGGCCCATCGATGGGTGATTTGTATCGCTCCGAGTGCTGGATTGAGCTTTCGCACCCGCGCTTCGAGCCGCTCCAGCACCGCGCGCGACTCGCCTTCGCTGACGTCGAGCGCCTCGAGTTCGTCGGCGCTGCCCCAGACCAGGCCGGCGCCCATAATCAGCCGCCGATCGACGGTGAGACGACCCCAAAGATAGGGCAGATCGACGGTGTAGAAAGGCAGGCCTGGGTTGAGCGCGATCGCTGCCAGCGTCGACTCATCGAGCGGCGCGGTCGCCAGGGCATAGGTCAGAGCAGCGCGAGTCGGACGAATCGCTGGCAGCAGCGCGCCGGTCCAGGCGTTGGTCGCGATCACGAGAGAGCGGGCCGCAAAGGTAAATCCCGCCGCTTCGACCGCCGGGGTTTCGCCCGCGATGATTTTCGTCACCCGCGCATTCTCGTGGAGCATCGCGCCGGCCGCCACAGCCCGATTAGCGAGCCCTGCCAGCAGTGCGACCGGATCGACCACGCCGCCGGCAACGGTCCGGGCGATTCGTATCGGCAACTCACCATCGCGCCACGGAAGGCGCCTGGCGCCGGTGCCCTCGCGATGTTCAATCTCCCAGCATCCGTTGATCTCGAGATCGCAATCGATCGCCTCCGCGGCGACGAGCCTTTGCAAATCGGGGACGCATTGGCTTGCGCCCTCGCGGATGCCCCATGCGGTCCCCTCGAGCACGATTGCGCCGGTGCGGCCGCTGGCGGCATCGCCGAAGCGGCCGGCCTCGAGCAGGATGGTGCGCATCCCCGCGCGCGCGGTGAAAAGCGCCGCGGCAGCGCCGGTCAGGCCGCCGCCCACGACGATCACCTCGGCGGGCGCGCGATCGAGCGGCCGAACCTCGAAGTGCCGCGGTTGCCACGGCTGATCACCCCATCTGCGGATCGCGTTAGGCATCATGATATCGCGCAGAAATCGGCTAGCGCTTGCGAATGTCCCGAACGCGAACCGCCTTGCCCTCCGAGCGCGGGACCGCGCCGGGCGATTGCACCCGAACCTCGCAGGTGACGCCAATCCGCGATTTGATCTCGCGGGCGATCGCGGCCTCGAGGTGCGGGTATGAATCGGCAGACGCGCCGGGTATCGCCTCCGTCTCGACCGTCAGCGTGTCGAGCGGACCCTCGCGTCCAATCAGCAACTGGTAATGAGGCGCGACCTTGGCCAGTCCGACGAGTATCTCCTCGATTTGCGACGGATAGACGTTGACGCCCCGGATGATCATCATGTCGTCGGTGCGGCCGGCAAACTTTGCGAGTCGGAGATGCGTCCGGCCGCATTCGCAGCGGTCGAAAGTGGCCCTGGTGATGTCGCGCGTGCGATAGCGCACCAGCGGCAGCGCCTGGCGCCTCAGAGTCGTGATCACCAGTTCGCCCGGCGTACCGGGGGCGAGCGGCTCGCCGGTTTGCGGATCGACGATCTCGAAGATGAAGTGATCCTCCCATCCGTGCATCCCGGCGCGCGCCTGATGACACTCGATCGCGACCCCCGGGCCCATCACCTCCGACAGGCCGTAGATATCGACCGCCGTGATGCCGAGGCGAATCTGCAATTCCATCCGCATCGCCTCGGTCCATGGCTCGGCGCCGAAGACGCCCAGGCGCAGCGGCGCGCCGCGCAGATCAGCGCCGTCATGCTCGGCCAGTTCGGCGATCCGGAGCGCATACGAGGGCGTGGAGCAGATCACGTCCGCGCCGAGATCGCGGAGCATCGTGATCTGCCGCGCGGTGTTGCCGCCCGAAATCGGCACCACCGTGCATCCCAGCCGCTCGACGCCATAATGCACGCCGATACCGCCGGTGAAGAGGCCGTAACCGTAGGCGTTATGGACCATGTCGCCGGGCCGCACGCCGGCGCAATAGAGCGAGCGCGCCATCAAGGCGGCCCAGGTATCGAGGTCGTGGCGCGTATAGCCGACGATGGTCGGCCGGCCGGTGGTCGTGCCCGAGGAGGCGTGGATCCGCACCAACTGGTCGCGCGCGACGGCGAACATCCCGAACGGGTAGTTGTCGTGTAAATCGCTTTTGGTCGAGAAGGGCAGCCGGCGCAGATCGTCGAGCGTGCGGATGTCGTCCGGCGTCAGGCTCTCCAGTTCCATCCGATGCCTGAAAACCGCGACCTTCGCGTACGCATGACGAATAGTTTCGCCCAGCCGTTCGAGCTGAAGGCGCGCGAGCTCCGCGCGCGGCATCGTCTCGATTTCCGGCTCAATCATTTTTCTTTTCGCCGTCTACTTCCCGTCGGGGTTCGAGCCGCCGGTACATCCCGGCGAATTTTCAGCACCAATGAGACGACCGAGTTGATCCTAGCGCGAAAGCCCGCCGCACGCCGCATCCCGCGCGCGCTCCCTCTCCGGTCAAGG
>Ga0209415_10012109_pt1 | contig 14420 bp, 12 predicted proteins | sample PeaSoiSIISIP2007_FD_187696 | JGI IMG/M metagenome (GOLD analysis project Ga0209415, IMG submission 187696) | Peat soil microbial communities from Weissenstadt, Germany - SII-SIP-2007 (SPAdes) (version 2) | ecosystem: Environmental > Terrestrial > Soil > Wetlands > Peat | place: Germany...
CGGACCGGATGGCACCGACACCGGATCGATGACATATCGCTCACTTAACCATTGCGGACTTGCGTCACGATTTTAAGGCGCTTTCGATGTAGTATTTGCAAATATTAGGATACCGCGACCACGATCGCGCGGTCTAAATTGGGGAGGGGTTCAAGGTTATGGAAACTCATCGCACTGCGGCCGGACCCGCGCGTGTTATCCCCGTGCATGCGGGTGACCTCAAAGCACGCGCCCAGGCCGCCGCCGCCGTCGCCAGCACCCATGCGGCCGGCGTCGACCGCGATGCCCGCTTCCCGGCTGAGGCCTTCAGCGAGATCCGCAAACAGCGCTTGCTCGGCATCATGGTACCCGAGGCGCTCGGAGGAGAGGGCGCGAGTCTCGCCGACGTGGTCGATATCTGCTACGCGCTCGGTCAGGCATGCGCGTCGACGGGCATGATCTACGCGATGCACCAGATCAAGATGGGATGTATCGTTCGCCATACGAAGGCCAGCGCGGAGCTGGAACGCATTCTCCGGCTGGTCGCCACCGACCAGTTGCTTCTCGCCTCCTCGACGACCGAAGGCCAGGGCGGTGGCAACGTCCGCGCGAGTGAGGCTCCCGTGATGCGGGAGGGCGAGCGCATCAGCCTCGAGCGCAAAGCGACCGTGATCTCCTATGGCGTCGCCGCCGACGGAATAGTCACCACCGCCCGGCGTTCGCCGGACGCAGCGCCGTCGGACCAGGTGCTGATCGTATTCCTCAAGTCCAGCTACACGCTCGAGCCGCTCGTCGGCTGGGACACGCTCGGCATGCGTGGTACGTGCAGCGAGGGTTTCACGCTCCGTGCGAAGGGCACGACGGACAATATTGTCCCTGATCCCTATGAGAAGATTCATGCCCAGACGATGGTGCCGTTCGCTCATCTGACGTGGGGCGCCGTCTGGGCGGGCATCGCGGCGGCCGCGACGGGGCGCGCCCAGGCGTTCATACGCAATGCCGCCAGGCACGCCAATGGACAACTGCCACCCGGAGCGCCCCATTTCACGAGCGCGGTCACATCGCTTCGGACGCTGCGCGGGCTACTCGCCTCCTCGCTTCGCAGCTACGAGCTCGCGATGCACGACGACAAGGCACTGAGCTCCCTTGAGTTCCAGTCGATGATCACGCTGACCAAGGTCGAGGCGTCCGAGCTCGCCGCGACAACCGTCATGAGCGCGATGCGCGCCTGTGGCCTTTCGGGCTATCGAAATGACAGCGAGTACAGCATCGGGAGGCACCTGCGCGACGTGCTTTCCTCGCCGATCATGATCAACAACGACCGGATCCTCGCGAATCTTGCGACGCCGTCGCTGATGACTCCGCTACCGACGACGATTAGCGGCTGAAGGAGCGACGACCTCGATGAGCACCCCCGTTAAGACGCCCGTCGCCTCGCCCGCCGATCCGCTGGCACCGCTCGCTGAGGCGTTATTCCGCCCGATGGGCGTCGATGGCGTGTATGCGCGGACGGCGATCTATGAGGATGTGGTCGACCGTCTCGGCGCCTTCATCACCCGCCAGCGCGAGCCGCAGGCCGAGGTCATGCGGTTCCCGCCCGTGATGAGCCGCGAGCAACTTGAAAAATCGGGCTATCTCAAGAGCTTCCCGAACCTCCTCGGCTGCGTGTGCGCCCTGCATGGAACGGAGACATCCATCCGCAGCGCCGCGGACCGGTATGAGACGGGCGGCGACTGGACGACCTCGCTGTCCCCTGCCGACCTCGTGCTCTCGCCGGCCGCCTGCTATCCGTTGTATCCAATCGCGGCCGCCCGCGGCCGGATGCCGAACGGCGGCCTGCAGTTCGACATTGCCGCCGACTGCTTTCGGCATGAGCCATCCCCCCATCTGGACCGACTCCAGTCCTTCCGGATGCGCGAGTTTGTCCGAATCGGCTCGCCGAACGATGTCATGGAATTCCGCGAGCGCTGGATGGCGCATGCTCCGACGCTCGCCGAAGAGCTCGCGCTGCCGTTCAAGATCGATGTGGCCCACGATCCGTTCTTCGGCCGGGTGGGCCAGGTGATGGCGGTCAGCCAGCGGCAGCAGGCGCTCAAGTTTGAGCTGCTGATTCCGTACTATGCCAGCGCGACGCCAACTGCCTGCATGAGTTTCAACTATCACCGCGAGCATTTCGGGCAGGTATGGGGCATCCGCGACGCAGCCGGCGACATTGCTCACACGGGGTGCGTTGCGTTCGGCATCGATCGCCTCGCGGTCGCGCTCTTTGCGACCCACGGACTCCAGCTGGCAAACTGGCCGGCATCGGTGCGGCGGGCGCTGGCCTTCTGACGCCCTGCGGGCGGGATGCAATGCCGCTCGACCCTCGTGCCAAGCGCCTCCTCGACCTGCTGGCGGCAGCCAATCCGCCGAGCGCGCTGAGCCTGACGGTCGAGCAGCGCCGGAATGCGCTCGCCCAGCTGATGAAGTTCGCCGGCCCCGGAGACCCGGTCGACCGGGTGGAAAGTCGGGACATACCGGGCGCTGGCGGCCCCCTGGCCATACGACTCTATACGCCTCTAGGAGCCGATCTAGCGTCACTCCCGGGCCTGATCTACTTCCATGGTGGCGGGCTCGTGGCGGGGACCCTAAGCACTCACGATGCGATCGGCCGATTGCTCACCAATGCAGGCGCCTGCCGGGTCCTGTCGGTCGACTATCGGCTGGCCCCCGAGCATCCGTTCCCCGCCGCGATCGAGGACGCCTCGGCGGCGATCCGGTACATCGCCGCCCACGGCGGCGAGTTCGGGATTGATCCGACGCGCCTAGCCGTCTGCGGCGACTCTGCTGGCGCAACCCTCGCCGCCGTGGCGTGCCAGGCGGCGGCCCTTGCGGGAAGCCCGCGCCTCGTCCTGCAGCTGCTGATCTGTCCCATCCTCGATTACGGCGGGTCGACCGATTCCCGGCGCGCCTTTGCAAGCGGCTTCCTGGTCGACCAGGCGACGCTGAATCACGACCTGCTGCACTATGTCCCGCCCGGCACCGATCCGACCGATCCGCGCATCTCGCCGCTCCGGGCGTCGGATCTCCGGGGTCTTCCGCCTACCTCGATTCACACCGCCGAATTTGATCCGCTGCGTGATGAGGGCGAGGCGTACGCCGAGCGACTGAAACGTATGGGCACACCGGTGTCCTATACGTGTCATCCCGGGATGATTCACCTCTTTTACGGGCTAGGCACCGTCATTCCGTATGCGCGCACTGCGTTCGAACAGATCGGCGCCGAGCTCCGCACGGCGCTTGCTGATCCAGAAGGCCGCGACGGACTGGCGAACGCTCATTGAAGCTGCTGTACTTGTAGCGCGCGAGGGAGATCGCGAATGACAGATCGCCTCGAGATTGGTCGGATTGTGCGAGATCTGCATGCGGCGCGCGTGCGAGGAGATCTTGCGGCCATGTGCCGGGCCTTTGCCGACGAGGGTACTTTCAGGATCGCAGGCTCAAGCGACGGCAAGCCGATCGCGATCAACGCGACCGGACTCCCCGAGTTCCGGCCGTGGCTCGCGATGATGGTCAAGGCGTTCCGGCTCAGCAGCTATGAGTTGCTGTCGTTGGTCATTGACGGCAATAAGGCCGCGGCGCACTGGCGCGTCCGGATTCACTCGAGGATTACGGGCGTGTCGGTGCAGACTGAGCTTGTCGACCTGGTCGAAATTCACGATGGCCGGATTGCGAGCTATACGGAGTTCTTTGTGCCGCGCTGATGCCGCCGGCGCGTCTGCGAGCAATGGATTATCGCGGTGCTAGCGGTCGGCTGCTGCGCTGACAGATGTGGACGGAGGAGGAGTCGCAAGTGGGAATCATTGAGTGGGCGCACCGCCGGGAAACCCCGCTGCAGCGGAGAATATTCGCGCTGCTCAAGGCGGGAGCGCGGGTCAATGCTCCTGTAATCCCGCTGCTCCACCCGCTGCTTCTCGCCGAGCGGCGGTTTCGCAAGGGGCCGCTACGCCTGATGGCGAGCAAGTTGTATTACGAGCCTCTGCTGCGGCTGGAGTGCGAACGCGTCGGGGACGGACTGCTGCTTGAGGAAGATATGCCAAAGATTCTCGGCAATCTTCGTGTGCGCATTGGCGACCGTGTCACGCTCGGGGGTGCACAGGTGTGGATTGCGACGGGCAGCGGTGCGGTCAAGAACCTGGAGATTGGTGATAACGCGTCGATCGGGCATCGGTGCGAATTGATCGTAGGAGATTCGATTTCTATCGGCCGACACGTACGGATCGCCGGTCGCGCGTCTCTGAACGGATTCGATGGTCACCCCCAGGACCCGTTCGCTCGGGCGCGCGACGAACCGCCGGGCCCGGACGGCATCGGTTCCATCAAGGTCCTGGACCATGCTTGGATTGGCTTCGATGCCACGATCCTGAAGGGCGTGACGATCGGTCGCGGTGCGATTGTCTCGGCGCGTTCGGTGGTGAAGACGAGCGTTCCGGATCTAACGGTGGTCGCCGGTAACCCGGCTCGGACAGTGTGGCAAGTGAAGGCGCCGGAGGGCTGGTAGAAACGGGCGGCGGAAGCCGCACGCACGCGCCGCGCGATGCTGGCGGACGATGCCAATTACATATCTAGGTCCGCCATCGTAAAGTAGAAGTCGGCCCCGGCACCGCTCGCCGGTGCGCACTGTGGCCCGCTGCAGTCCAATATCGATAGGGTCCCCGCATCGCGCTTGACGAACCCGGATGCTACGAGCGACCGGCGTAGCGCATCGTCGCCCGCGACCGCGATGGAGATTCGCGCCATGCCCGCCTGACGCGCTGCCGGTACCAGGGCAAGCAAGGCATCCCGCTGCGCTAATGGTTCAACCGGTAGCAGCGCGTCTGCGATGGTCAGCGTACCGCTGTCCGCCTCGCAGACGCAGTAGCCGAGCAGCGCCGCGGACTTCGGCCTGCTGAATTCCAGCAGCCGGTAGTTGTGGTTCGGTTCCTCCATGAAGCGCCATTCAAGGAATCGCCTGCTGCGGCACCCGATCGACACCTCACCGGTCCGTCGTGCCTCCCACAGCGAGTCATAGCGCTCGTCGAAGCGTGTCGCCCAGCGCCACTCAAGGCGCGCGCCCAACCGGCGCCGAAGACCGACGACAATCCTGTCAATACTTTCGATTGTTAAGCCAGGCACAGCAGCCACGGCGCGCGGCACGAAGCGAGCGAGGTGATCCGAGTACCCCACAACTCGAGCATATCGGCTGAATTGCAGGTCACGGTAGCCCGCCCGGCGGAGTATCGCACGGGAGATCTCGTTCGGATGCCCGATCAGCAACCGGCCCTCGTCGGTGGCGCGGCCGCGCACAAACATCTGCAGAAGCAATGCGGGGTAGAAGATGCGATGGTCCGGATGAACGACAAAATCCACAAGAATGCCGGCGCGCAGCAATGCACCGCGGCGCCAAATCTCTCGGGTACCGACTCCAGTTACGCCCACCAGGCGTCCGGTCTCGGTATGCTCGAGGAAGAACACTTGCGCGCGACCAGCGGGGTTTTGCAGATAGAACCACTTGTAGCGGTCATCCCCGTCGGCAAACGCTCTACTGTAGTCCGAGCCGCACTCACGCCAGGCACGCAGGACCTTGTCCTGATCGCGCTCGGCGTCGCCTCCGTAGACGCGGTATGGGCTTGCGGGCACCGCCAACGATACGCTCACGCCTCATCACCCACGCCGTCGACTGGCGCGATAAGCGCCGGGCGCGCATGCAGGTACGCCGTGGCGCGCCGTTTGGCGTCGATATCCGCCCACACAGCGGTCGCCTCAGCTGACGTCAGCCCGAGATACTCAGCCGCTGCTGCCGCCTCCCAACCATGGTTTCGCGCCCACAAAGCAAGATCCATACGGTGCAGCGGAAGGGAAAAATACGACTCATCCTGTCCCTGGGCGAGCGTATACGTGCCGGTCGTCGGTTGCGCATCACACACTCCGCGCGGCAACCCCAAATGCCTTGCTATGGCGTAGACCTGCGTCTTGTAGAGATGGGCGATCGGCTTGACGTCGGCAGCGCCGTCACCATTCTTGACGAAGAAGCCCTGGTCGTACTCGAGGCGATTTGGCGTGCCGAGGACAGCGTAGTGGAGCCGGTCCGCGTGGAAATACTCCATGGTCTTGCGAATGCGTTGCTTGAAGCTGGTCGCCGCCACAACCTCAAGATACTCGGGAGCCGGCAGCCGCACCTCTCGTTGCTTACCCGTCGGGCTCTGCACGACAAGGTGAAAGTAACTCAGTGCCATGCCGGAGGTCCTGACAATCACTATCTTGCTCTTCCACCCGGACCCGTACTCCGGCACAACGCGCCGGATCGCCGCGTCGCGCCGTTCATAGCAGCCGATGGCTTCCAGCGTTGGCCCAAGTTGTTCGACTGCGTGGGGCACGCCGAGCTGCGTGACGACCTCAAGGCCCAGAGCCGTGGCCTCGGGTGCCGACTCGCGCTCCGGCATCAGAAGCGCGAGTACACGCTCGGCGCCAAATGCATGCGCGGCAAGCGCCGCGCACACCGAACTGTCGACGCCGCCCGAGACCGCCACGACTACGCCGCGCCGACGCAACTTCGTTCCGACAATCTCGCGCAACCGGATTGCGATGCGCTCGACCTCGTCCGCACAGTCGATGTCGAGCACCGCTGATGTCAGTGCCGGCATCGTCACGTCCGGCTGACCCGTTTTCGGGCCAGGAATGCCTCGATGTTATCTAGGCTGTCGAGATTCTCCGGCACCATCTCATGGTCCTCGATGCGCACGCCGAACGTCCGCTCGAGGTACGTCACGAGCTCAATGAAGCCGGTCGAGTCGAGCACCCGGCGCCCGAGAAGCGAGTCATGATCGCTGAGCCCTTCGCGGTCACCGCCCATCAAGAAATTATCGAGGATGAAAGCGCGGACCAGTGGCTTCGCGTCAGTCATGATGCTTTCGGCGCGAGGCCGCCCGGCACGCTGTGGAGCCCTTTCTTGTACACCTTGCCCGTGTCGGTCCTCGGCAACTCCCCTACGAAGTCGACGAACTTTGGCGCCATGAAATTTTCGAGGTGTGCCAGACAGTGCCGGATGACGTCCCGCTCGGTGTAGGTGTAGCCGGGGCGCAGCACGACGTACGCCTTGATCGCCTCGCCGAGCAGCTCATCCGGCACCCCAACGACCACCGCCTCCAGAACTCCGTCAAGCGCGTGCACGATGCTCTCGACTTCCCGCGGACTTACTTTTTCGCCTCGGCTGTTGATCATGTCGTCCTTCCGGGCGACAAAGTACAGATATCCCTCGCTGTCTGATCGGAAGATGTCACCCGAATACAACACTAGCTCGCCGGGATAAGGACCGGGTTTCAGCCGCTCGGCCGTCGCCTCGGGGTTTCCCCAATAGCCCCGCATGACATGGCTGCCGCGCACCACAAGTTCGCCGGTGCTGCCGTTCGGCAGCTGCGCGCCTGCCTCGTCCACGAGCCAGACCTCGGAATTCGGCATGCCGCGACCGACACTGGAGGGGCGGACGTCGAGCTGCTCCGGCGGCAGAAACGAGACGCGCTGGCATTCCGTCAGCCCGTACATCGAGAACAGCGCCGCTTGCGGAAACAGTGCGCGCAGCTCCCGAATCCTTTGTTCCGGCAGCACTGCGGCCGTGCTGCTGATGATCTTTAATGACGCGAGATCGAACTCGGAAAGCGAGCGAACCCCGGTCAGCATCGCGAACATCGTGGGTACGCCTGGAAATACCGTGACCCGCTCGCGCTCCATTAATTCAAGGGCCTTGACCGGGAAAGCAAATGACCTGTCAATGACGACGCTGGCACCGACTTGCACGGACATCAGGATCTGGTAAAGACCATAGTCAAACGATAGCGGCAGCGCACTGAATATGATGTCGTCGGCTGTCAGTCCGAGGTAGCCAGATACCACGGTGGCGGCCGTCGTCATGTTGAGATGGGTCAGCATCACGCCTTTTGGCCTGCCCGTCGATCCAGACGTATAGACGATACTCGCCAAATCCACGTCAATCGTGCCGGGTTCGCTGACCGGTGAGTCGGACTCTGCCGACGCCCATGATAGGCAACGTGTGTCGTAGTTCACGGGCGTTGCATCGGCCGCGACGATAACAAAACTCACAGATGCAGCAGCCTGCACCGCCGCCGCGGCCTCGGGCAGTAGCGAAACAGACGTGACCAGCGCGCTGGCTCGCGCGTCGTTCAGTAAATAGGAGAGCTTGCCCCTCTTGGTGAAAGGGTTGACGACCATGAACACCGCGCCGGCGCGCAACACTGCGTACCAGGCAACGACCGCCTCAATACCGTTTTCAAGGAATATTGCAACTCGGTCCCCGCGCCGTACACCCCGCGACTGCAGGCCGGCCGCGAGGCGCTGAACGCGTCGATCGAGTTTCGAATACGTTACCCGCTCCGTGCCGGCTACTAGGGCCACCTTGTCAGGTGTCCGGTGAACGGAGGAACGGAGGAATTCATGTAGCAGCATCGCGCGTCGGCGTAGGAGAATGGAGCCAGCTAGGCTGGCGCGCTATCCGGCCGGCCACCGACAAATGCTTCGTGCAGCGCCATGGTCGAGACAATTCCAATCAACGACATATTATCGCCGAATCCGATGGCTCGACCTGAGATACACTTCTCAATCAACCGCCCCACGGCATCCCCGTCGAAATAGCCCGCCTCGCGCAGCCGCTGGGGGCTCAGAAGGTCGGCAATCTCCTCCCGCATGCGGCCCTGTGCAACGAGGCTCTGGCTGTCAGGAGCCCGGTACGGCTGCTTCGGCCGGCGTATGACAGCGGCCGGCAGCAGGTCTCGGACCGCCAGCTTGAGGACGTGTTTCTCCCTCAGGCCGAACAGCTTGGCGGACGGCGGAAGTCGACAAGCGAATTCGACCAGGCGGTGGTCCAGGTAGGGGAATCTCCCCTCGACCGAATGGGCCATGCTGACGCGATCACCCTGCGCCTGCAGCAGGTAGCCGGTCATGAGCGTATGCGCCTCAATATACTGATCTTGGCCCAGTGTCGGCCAGTTCGCGATGCCACGGGGTAACCGCGGCGCGAGCTCTGCGATCGGGTCGTTCTCCTCGAGGCCCGCCCGCAGGTCCGCGCTCAGGAACTGCCAGCTACGGCGCGTCGTCGTCCACCGCGGCAGGTGCGAATAGCCTATTGTGTCGTATCGTTCGTCTTCGCTGCTGAAGAATTGACGGGAGAATGTCCCTCCCCGAGCGGGAGAGTGTCGAAGATATGGGTACAGGCGCTCGAGCAACCGCGGTCGCCAGCGAGACTCCGGATGGCGCGCGATCCAGCGCCGGATCTTCGCCTCGCGAAAGATGTCGTAGCCTGCAAAGACCTCATCTGCGCCCTCACCCGTCAGTACGACCTTATAGCCTGCATCATGCACTGACTGAGCAAGCAGCATGAGCGGAATTGGCGCGGTACGGACGATCGGGGCCTCTATATGCCAGATCGCACGCCTGAATGCCGCCGCGATCGAGGCCTCGGTCACGGGCACCGTCGTCTGACGAATCCCTAGATGGTCCACGATCTCGCGCTGATAGGCGCTTTCGTCGAACTGCGGATCAGAAAAGCTGAGCGAAAACGCACGAACGGGGGCGACGCCAATGTCACGCACGAGCGCCGTGACCGCCGAGGAGTCGAGGCCGCCACTCAAATACGTTCCGACGGGGACATCGGCCCGCAGCTGCAGCCGAACGGAATCCACGAGCAGCGACCTAAGCTCCTCCGCATACGCCTCATTGGTGCGCGGTGGAGAGGATTTTGCGGCAGAAAAGTCCCAGTCCCAGAAGCGGTGCTGGCGAACGCCGTCAGCGCGAGCAGTCAATACGCAACCAGGCGGTAGCGACTCGACCCCCTCGAAGGCCGTTCTGCCCTCAAGTGGCGACCAATACGTGAATGTCTGGCCGAGCGACTGCTCGTCGATCCTTGCTTGGACAGACCCCTCGGCGAAAATCGCTTTCGCTTCGGATGCGAACAGCAGGCGCTCCCCGACCCGGGCGTATAGCACGGGTCGAATGCCAAGCCGGTCACGTGCGAGAATGAGTTGGTGGGAGCGAGAATCCCAGAGCGCAATTGCAAACTGCCCGTTCAGATAATCGACAAATCGATCTCCGTGCTCCTCGTACAGGTGCACGATGACCTCTGTGTCAGACGCCGTATAGAACGCATGGCCCCGCGCCACGAGCTCGGCACGCAGCTCGATGTAATTGAAAATCTCGCCGTTCGCGACGACCCATACAGTTCGATCCTCGTTGTGGATGGGCTGATCACCCGTCGCGAGGTCGATGATGCTGAGCCGGGCGTGCGCAAGGCCTACACCATCGCCTACAAAATAGCCGAACCCGTCCGGGCCACGATGGCGCAGTGTTCCGATCATTCGCTCGAGCGTCGGGCGATCAGGCGGTAAGGAATCCGGACCGCACCACATCCCAGCAATACCGCACATGGCTTAGGTACTCGAAAGCGATTCAGCGAGTAAGACTACGCTACGAGGCGATGACCCGCCCACCCGAGTTTCAGAGTGCGACCCGCAGCAACTACCACCGCGCCCCGCACGCTGGCTACCAGGAATCGGCCGGATCACGACGTAGCCCGGCACGAAACCGTCCGGCCACGGGCCACACCTGGCGCGCGCTGCCTGCGCGCACTAGCCTTGCCATCGTGCCTTGTCAATCCTATAAGATGGATTACCGACTGAGGCAGGAGTACGGTCATAATGCGCGATGCTAGCAGAGGACCTGCAATCACCCGCGGCAGGTGTTCTGGCAGGGCGAGTTAGCTTTCCGCGCAACAATGCGGATCGTTCGCCCTCGGCGTTTGTGTACGGTTGCCCCGAATGCGGCGAGCTTCCCGTCTTCGACATCGCATTCCTCAATGCGTCGGCGGACCGCCCACAGTGGCCGGGATGTAAGTAGTTGCGCGCGAGGATCATGTCGGAACTGGAAGGGGGCGTCTTCCCCTGTCCGGTGCGACAGTCGCGGACCGGCTGCCTTGTTCGATGCCCGCCGCCTACGATCCAGACCGCCGTTGACCCGAATTTTGGCCGGAGTCGGTTGAGCCCCACCGAATTGGTTCGCAGAATCCTGGCGCAACGAGAACTTTTGAACTCAACATCGCTTGTACCGACTGTGCGCGCCTGTTGTGATATTCCGCGCGCTCCGATCCGGCCACCACGTGGCCCCTGGGACACGGCAACAGGAGATCGCGGTGCACAGTAATCCAGGGCCGCAACTCGAGATCTAAGATTGACCTCTGCCCGCCCTTCACTGGTCGACTTTTCTGTTAACAGCCTCTTCCTGCAATCGGAGGGGAACAGACCGCGCCTCCGCATAGGTGTGCTAATTGATGGGACCGTCGCGCCGGTCTTTGCTCGGCGGGTTCTCGACGATATAAAAGCGTCCAATTTTGCCGATGTCGTTTGCTACGTCCGTAATACGTCGGTGCCGGACCGGGTCGCCACCGATCAGCCGGGCATCGCACGCCGCCTGGCGCGCGCGCTTGCGCGCCGGGCAGCATGGTCGACGCTTGGCTACCGCACATACCTTCGCTGGTTCGATTCGCGGTACCGTTTCGAATCGAATCCGGCGCGTGATGTGGATTGCGCCGATGTGATGGCGGGCGTGGAGATTCTGGACGTTGCGCCGATCGCTTCCGGCTTTGTCGACCGCATACGACCCCCGGACGTCGCTTTGATTCGCGCGCGACGTTTCGACGTCATACTCCGTTTCGGCTTTCGCATCCTTCACGGAGACATTCTGACCGCCGCTCGACACGGAATCTGGTCCTTCCATCACGGCGACAGCGATCACTATCGAGGCGGCCCTCCCTATGTCTGGGAGATAATCGAACGAAACCCCGTCTCGGGAGCGGTACTCCAAATACTCAGTGAACAGCTTGACGGCGGCCAAATAATCGCGAAGGCGCTATTCGCGACGACACCGACGCTGTCCGCCAGCGACAACGCTTTCGCACCCTTCTGGGGTACTCAGCATTTCGTAATCCGGTGCTTGCACGCGTTGCACACGTTGGGCGATGCAGCTTTCGCTGCGCGGATAGCGGCGCCACAGCCATACGCGGGAAACCGATCGGTTTACCGGCCACCCTCTAACTCCGACGTTGCTCGATGGCTGATCCCCGAAGTTTGCCGCCGCGCTGCTCGCAGGGTCACCCGCGTGCCGGCGCGTGTGCACTGGCGCATCGCGCTGCGCCGCGCGCACGTGCTTCTGCACGAGAACCCGAGTCCCGCAGAGCTTGCGAGCTTCCGGTTGATCGAAAGCCCTCCAGACACGTTCTGGGCCGACCCGTTTCTGATCGAGCGCGACGGTGTCGTGTGGCTGTTCTTTGAAAGCTTCGATCGCGGCGACGGAAAGGCCGTGCTCCGCTGTGGACGAGTCGGTGGCTCCGGCGATGTCGAGGACGTGCGAACGATTCTCACGCGCGATTACCACCTTTCATACCCACACGTGTTCGCCTACGAAGGCGAAATGTTTATGGTCCCGGAATCTGCGGATTCAGGCACTGTTGACCTCTACCGCGCACGACATTTTCCGCACGAGTGGGTGTTCGAATGCACTTTATTGCGGCTCCGCGCGGTGGACAGCACGCTCTTTGCGCATGGCGGTATGTGGTGGATGTTGAGTTCCCCTATGACCGTCCTTGGGCATATTGCGCTGACTCATGTCTGGTGCGCCCCCTCACCCGTGGGCCGGTGGCGCCTCGCATCGGACGCGCCCTTGAGCTTTGACGTCCGCAGTGCTCGCTGCGCCGGAAGCGTGTTTCCCCGCGGAACTGAGCTGTGGCGTCCAAGCCAAGACTGCAGCGGCAGGTACGGGCGCGCACTTGTGTTTTCCCGGATCGATGAGCTCGCTCGCACGCCGCGGGAAACCATTCAGCACGTCATTGAGCCAGGCTGGCGGCCGGGAATTACCGGCACGCATTCGTATAGCGCCGCCGGCGGATGGGAGGCCATCGACGCGCGGTCCCTGGAACGCATGTAGGCCACTGCGACCGACCCCGCGCACGAGCGTCGTGCCCCGGCCGGGGCACTTGCGAGGCGGCGCTCAGAATCGGCGCACGACCGCGCCGGGGGCAGGGCGCAGTGAGCGGCGCATGGCCTCACCGCTCTAATCGCAGCCCCGCGTGCTGGCTAGAACTCCCGTGACGGGCGTTCATCTTGGAACAGCGTCGACCGGCTCAAACCGGCCGCGATGGTGGAACCACACATTCAGTGCGTCGGCCCGCGCGTCGACCGCCACTGACGGCAAATGGTTCTGGTGATCAAAAGCCACCGCTTCACAACGCCGTCGATCCTGTTATGGATCCGATGCACCAGAGGTGCACGGACGGATGGCTTTCCCCATCGCACCGATTCAATATTTGTCGGATATGCGGCTTGACGAGCGAGAAATGGTCTTGTCTCCCCCAGAACGATCCCATAACGTTCGTACCGCGCCACCACGAAGTCCGCTGGCTCGTCCAATCGTGCCAATGATGCCGCAAGAAGTCGCGCGCCTTCTAGCGTTACGGCATATCCCGCCATCCCAACGGATGGCGCCAACGGCATCACCAGCCGAGTCGTTTCGCCACGCCTCAGAGTGACGCCCCAACCGTTCCGGGTCGACGCACGAAGCCCCTCAAACTTTAGGACATCACAGCGTTGCATAAAGTTTGCCAAATCAACGGCCAAGAATCGCCTGAACCGCTCGTCCCATTCAGCATCGTCCTCAAGAATGACTGCGATCGGCAACCTGCGGCGAATGATGCGCTTCAGTGCACTGATGTGCGACAGCAGGCAGCCCACCTCTCCGTGCGTCAAGGATCTATGCGCCCGCGGCGAATACATCGGATTACGGATGAGTCTTTGCAAGAGACTGAATCGATTCTTGCCGTCTATGCCGCGAACACGCTCGTACGGTCGCCCAATTCTTCCAAGTGCCGCGGCAATATTCGCCAACCTGACCTTGTCTCTATCGAGATTGATGACGAAGAGCGGGAGCCGCTGGTTGGCATCGTCCGATAGCATTAGCCGTATCCCCGTGTATCCAAGAGCAGCAATCTCGTGAACTCCCTAGCGCAAAGATTCAGCGCCGCTGCGAAAGCAACTACTGTAACCGCGGCGATGGTGGAAGCCAATTGAATGAGACTGCAGGTCGGAAACATCATTGCGGCAGCGCTGCGCTGATCAAAATTCTCTGGCGAGCCACGGGCAGTACGATTTCACGGTTCACGCGAGCGCACATGCGCCGATTGCGAGCGCCCGCCAAGGGCTAGCCCAATCATCAGTCGGACTGATGGACCCTGTAAAACATATCTGCGTTTCGGTAGCTATTCGAGAGCGACCGTTCTGCCATAGAGCGTTGCGGGACTTTCGGTCCTACTCGTCGGATCGCGGCTCATCCTAATCCTTTGGCGACATTTCGCGGTCTGCGGATCGAGC
>Ga0209415_10012112_pt1 | contig 14418 bp, 13 predicted proteins | sample PeaSoiSIISIP2007_FD_187696 | JGI IMG/M metagenome (GOLD analysis project Ga0209415, IMG submission 187696) | Peat soil microbial communities from Weissenstadt, Germany - SII-SIP-2007 (SPAdes) (version 2) | ecosystem: Environmental > Terrestrial > Soil > Wetlands > Peat | place: Germany...
CGCCATCGTCGATCTGATCACCGGCGGCGATGGCAATGCCGATGCAGTGCGCTGGGCGGAAGCGTGCAGCGGCAGCGGCTATTGCATTCCCGCCTGCAAACACGGCATCAACCCGCGCTTCATGGTGCAGCTGGCGCGCGGCTTCGCCCGCCGCAACGCCACGGGGATCGAGCCCACTGGCGCGGCGCGTGGACCGGCTCCGCTCGCGGCGGCCTGGCGCCCGGGGTTCCAGACGATGAGCCGCGGCGTGCGCGTGCTTTCGCGCCTGCAATTGGCGCCCGAGGTTTTGGCGCGGTTCGCCCCCTCGCATGCGGCGCGCACAAGGCCGCCCGAGGTCGTTTTCTACACCGGCTGCAACGTCTTGAAGACGCCGCACATTGCGCTTCTCTGCCTCGACATCCTCGACCTGCTCGAGATCGACTACGAGGTGATGGGCGGGGTCGGCCAGTGCTGCGGCGTCTACCAATATCGCGCCGGCGATTTCGCCACCAACAGCAAGGTCGCCTACGCGACGATCGACGGCCTGGCCGCGGCCGGCGCCCCGACGGTGCTGGCCTGGTGCCCCTCCTGCATGATCTCGATCGGCGAAGTATCGCTGCCCAATTACCAGATGCAGTTCGGCGAGAAGCCGTTCGACATGAACCCGTTCCTGACCTTTCTCGCCTCCCACGCCGACCGGCTCGCCGGCTTGATGAAGCATCGCGTCGAGAAGCGCATCGCCTTGCACGAGCGCCCGGTCTTCCCCGAGGTCACCGCCGCGGTCAAGAAACTTTTATCGATCGTGCCCGGCGCCGAACTCGTCGAGATCGACGTGCCGCGTGTCGGGACCCAGGCCAACTCGCTCGCCCAATTGCCCAAATTCAAGCGCGAACTGGTCAGCCGCGAGTTGGCCGCGGTCGCCGATGCCGGGGTGACCACCTTGGCGACGATCTACCACGCCTGCCACCGCTCGATCTGCGACGCGGGGGAGGGACGCAGTTTCGAGATCGTCAATTTCATGGAGATCCTCGGGCAGGGGCTCGGCCTTTATAGCGAAGATCTCTATAAGCGCTTGAAGCTGATCGGCGACATCGACGAGATGATCGCCGGGACCGCGCCCATGATCGAGGCCAACCATCTCGACCTCGACACCGTGCGCGACGCGCTTCTCGCCGAATTCGGCGCCAATGCGGGCGGGTAGGCGTTCTGCGGCTGCAACATTGACGGCGCTCGGCAAAGCCCTTAGCCTTCACGCCATGCATTCGATCGCCCCGCGCACCCTACGACGCCGACGTCGCTTGAGCGGCGGGGGCTCGCGTCGCGCGCGAGGCATGCTGCCGGTCGTCGCAGGGGCGTTGTAGCGCCGCGCTGGCCAGTATTGCCGATCGCATAGACCAGGACCCCGCCGGTCGCCTCCGGTGGGGTTTTTGTTTGAAGGAACAGGTCCATGGCATCGAACAAACCGAGCGTGTTCATCGACGGCGAAGCCGGCACGACAGGGCTCGGCATCCGCGCCCGGCTCGAGGCGCTGCCGGCGATCGCGCTAAAAAGCCTGCCGCCGGCGCTGCGCAAGGACCGGGCGGCGCGCCGCGACATCATGGCGGAAACCGACCTCGTCATCCTCTGCCTGCCCGACGATGCGGCGCGCGAGGCGGTGGCGCTCGCGGACGGTCTGGGGTCTGACGCCCCCAAAATTATCGACGCCTCGACCGCGCATCGGGTCGACCCGGGCTGGACCTACGGCTTCCCCGAGATGATGCCGGGCCAGGGCAGACAGATCGCCGGCGCGGAGAGGGTCGCCAATCCCGGTTGCTATCCGACCGGCGCCATCGGCCTGTTGCGGCCGCTCGTTGAGGCTGGGCTCGTCCCGCGCGACTACCCGATCACGATCAACGCGGTGAGCGGCTATTCGGGCGGCGGGCACGGGATGATCGAGGCGCATGACCACGACGGCGGCCCGGCTTTCGAACTCTACGCGCTCGGCCTCGAACACAAGCACGTGGCGGAGACCGAGCGTTACGCCGGGCTCACCCGCCGCCCGATCTTCGTGCCGTCGGTCGGGCATTTCCGGCAAGGCATGCTGGTTTCGGTGCCGCTTCATCTCGACGCGCTGCCGGGGCGCCCGAGGGGCGCGGATCTCAACGACGCGCTCGCCGCCTTTTACGAGGGCTGCGAGTATGTCCAGGTGGTCGCGCCCGCCGCTGACGGCAAGCTCGAACCGCAGGCGCTCAACGACACCAACCGGCTCGAACTCAGCGTTTACGCCAACGAGTCGCGCCGCCAGGCGGTGCTGGTCGCCCGGCTCGACAACCTCGGCAAGGGCGCATCCGGCGCCGCCGTGCAGAATTTGGGCCTGATGCTCGGACTTTGATCGCGGGGGCCACTATGACGCCAGGGAGGCGGGTCCCGCGTCGCAGCTTCCTGGCCGGTTCCGTTGGCGCGGCCGCGGCCCTCTTATCGGGAAGGAAAACGATTGCCATGGCCGCGTCCGCGATGATCACCCGCCCGATCCCCTCCTCCGGCGAAGCGATGCCGGTCATCGGGCTCGGCACCTCGCAGGTCTTCGACGTCGGTGCCGACGAGCGGGCGCGCCAACCGCTGCGCGCGGTGCTGCAGGCCTTCGTCGATGCCGGCGGCAAGAGCATCGATACGTCGCCCATGTACGGCCGCGCCGAGGCGGTGACCGGCGATCTGGTCGCCATGGCGGGCGTGCGTTCGCGCGTCTTCCTCGCCACCAAGGTATGGACCAGCGGGCGCGAGGCGGGGATCGCCCAGATGCGCCGCTCGGCCGAATTGCTCCAGAGCCCCGTCGTCGACCTCATCCAAATCCACAATCTCCAGGACTGGCGCACTCACCTTGCCACCCTGCGGACGATGAAGGCGGAGGGGAAAATCCGCTATATCGGGATCACCCATTACACAACCGGGTCGCTTCCCGAACTCGCGCGCATCCTCTCAAGCGAGCCCGGCATCGACTTCGTGCAGTGCGCCTATTCCTTGGGAACTCGCGTCGCGGAAACCGCGCTGTTGCCGGTCGCCGCGTCTCGCGGGGTCGCGGTCATCGTCAACCGGCCGTTCGAGGACGGCGGCATGTTCGCCCGCGTGCGCGGGCGAGCGTTACCCGAGTGGGCCAGCGACTTCGACTGCACCAGCTGGGCGCAGCTCTTCCTCAAATATATCATCGCCGAACCGGCCGTGACCTGCGCGATTCCCGCGACCGCCAGTCCCGCGCATATGGAGGACGACCTCAAAGCCGGTTTCGGCCGCCTCCCCGATGCGCGGCAAAAGGAGCAGATCCGCCAGTTGTGGGATACGCTCTAAGCGTTGCCGATCGGGCTTACTCGGCGCCGCGTTCGCTGTCGCGGGGCGCGCGCCTCGCCGCGGCGGTTGCGGCGAGGTTGCGCGCGAGTTCGCGGTCGTGGTCGGGATGCAGGGTCCCCATCAGCCGGTCCCACCAGGTGAAATGGGTCGCGTAATTGCACCGAAAGAATCGGTGGTGCTGGTCGTGGTGGGTGACGGCGACGAGCGGCGAGGGCGGGCGGGACAACGCTCCGCCGTGCTCATATCCCGAATGGCCGATGACGCCGGTGACCTGGTCGTAAAGCTTGTGCGCCAACAGCACCGCCGGCGCCGCCGGAACAAGGAAATGCGCGACCAGCCAATAGGATTGCAGAAAGAGATTATCGATCAGCCGGTCGCTGTTGTTCGACCACGCGACCGGGGCCACCGTCAGATGGTGCCAGCGGTGCACCCGGTTGTAGAAGAGGCGCGTGTGGATCAGCCGGTGAAACCAGTAAAACCACGCGTCGAACACGACGAGCGAGGCGAGGAACGCCAGCCCGACGCCGAGGACGCCGTGGACCGGCGTCAGGCCCCAGCCGAATTCGGCGTAAAGCCAGTGACCGGTGCCGAACATCGCGGCGATTGCCGCCAGCGACACAATGCTCTGCTTGCGGTCGCGGCGGATTTGCGCGGGCGGGGTCTGGCGCGCCTGGATCTTCGCCGCGGCGAGGCGCCGGTTGACCCGGCCGACGGCCAGACAGCTCGCGACATAGACCCCGAGCAGGACCGCATAGATTGCAGCGACGGTCCCTGCCCAGGAGATCAGGCGCTCTGCGATCATCGATGCCGTCCGCGACCCCCGTGGCGCGCGTTCCTCGCGCCCGCCAGGGTGACATGTTCCGCGCTCGCTATGGAAGGGGCAAGGGCGCTCGCCCTCAGCGGCCAAGCAGCGGTTGAGCGACAAGATCGAGCGGCCAGAACAGCCCCGCCGATACCGCAACAGCGAGGGCGGCGGGTCCGAGCCATTCCCGGCCGGCTCTCTGGTCGTCGCGCAGATGAACCGCGACATCGGACATGGCGGCGAGTCCATAGAGCGACAGCCCAACCAGCCATACGCGCCGGCTCATCCGCGTTCCACCGCGCTCAGAGGACGCGGATGTTCTTGAACTGCCAGGGATCGTCACGGTCGAGATCCTCGGGGAACAAGGATTCGCGGTCCCTTAGCGGGGTCCAATCCCCCCACACGCCGACAACCTCTCCGAGATACGGCCGGCAAATTTCCAGAATGCGGGCGAAATCCATTTCGTCCGGTTCGACGATGCCCTCGCGGGGGTGTTCGATCGCCCAGATCACCCCGGCGAGCACGGCGGCGGTAACCTGCAGCGAGGTGGCGTTGTTGTGCGGCGCAACACGCCGCGCATCCTCGATCGAGAGGCGCGAGCCATACCAATAAACACCTTGTCGCGGCCCCATCAATAAGACGCCGAGCTCGTCAATTCCCGCGACGATTTCGTCCATCATCAGCCGCTTGTTCTTCTGCACGCGCCAGTTCTTGCCGGCGAGTTCGTGGAGGCTGAGGACAGCGTCGTCGCACGGGTGGTAGGCATAGTGGCAGGTCGGCCGGTAGCGGACCACTTCGCCCTCGCGAAGGGTCAGGTAGTCGGCGATCGAAATCGATTCGCCATGGGTGATGAGGAACCCCTGATAGGGTCCTTCGAGCGGGGTCCAGCTGCGCACCCGCGTCGCCGCGCCGGGGCGCAACAGGTAGATCGCCGCGTGGCTGCCGAAATCGTGGCGCCTTGCGTCCGTGGGCAAATGCCGCTCATGGGTGCCCCAACCCAATTCGGCCGGTTGCGAACCCTCGCTGACAAACCCGTCGATCGACCAGGTGTTGACGAATTCCCCCGGTGCCTTGGGGATTGCGGCGACCTGCGTGTCGCGCTCGGCGATATGGATGGCCTTGACGCCGAGCCGGTCGGCGAGACGGGCCCAGCCGGCCCGCTCTGCCGGTGCCGGCGTCGCCGGATCGGCTTCGCGCGCAATGTCGATGAGCGCCTGCTTGACAAAGTGGGAGACAAGCCCCGGATTGGCGCCATGGGTGATGACCGCGGTCGGGCCGCGATTGCCTGCTACGCGCAACGCCAGCGCGCTCTCGCGCAGCGCGTAGTTGGAGCGCGCCGAGGGCGGCAGATTGGGATCGGTATAGCCACCCGGCCACGGCTCGATGCAGGTGTCGAGATAAAGCGCGCCAATTTCCTGACAAAACTCGATCAACGCAACGCTCGATACGTCGACCGAGACGTTGAGGAGAAAGTCGCCGCCGCGCAGCCGCTCTTTGAGGACGGCGCGGTAATTCTCCCGGGTGAGCGCGGTCTCGACAAAGCCGATGCCGTATTCGGCCGCGACCTCATGGCCGCGCGGTTCGGCGGTGACAATCGTGATCTGAGCGGGCCGCAAATCGATGTGGCGCAACAATAGCGGCAGCACGCCTTGGCCGATGCTGCCGAAGCCGATGATCACGAGGCGGCCGGAAAAGACGATGGGCTGGTTGTCGGACATGGCAATGCGCTGCGACAGGGGGCCAACCGGTACGGTCGTCGGCCGGCGATGTCAAGGCGAGCGGCCCGGCAGGTCCGGCGCTTCCGCCATGATTTCGCCACCCCCGGGGATTGCAATAAGGGCGGAGTTGGATAGTGTGCGGGCGCTTTCTTTAAAAGCCGCCGCGGGAGCACGGATTTTATGCGTAAATCGGCATTGGCGCTCGCTCTCATTGTCTGCCTCGCGCCGGCCGCGGCCTTGGCCCAGGCAAAGAGCGGGGATAGCGGCGTCTACGAGCAGCTCAATCTGTTCGGCGAAGCCTTCGAGCGGATCCGGCATGACGCGGTCGACCCGGTCACCGACAAAAAGCTGGTCGATACCGCAATCGCCGGCATGTTGGCCGGTCTCGACCCGCATTCGGTGTATTTGACCGAGAGCGAATATGAGGGACTGCAAAAAGAGAGCTCGGGCGAGGCTGCCTCGATCGGCCTCGTCGTTACCCTTGAAAAGGGACAGGTGAAAGTTGTTGCGCCGCGCGACGGCTCGCCCGCCGCGTCAGCGGACATCAAGCCCGGCGACGTCGTCTTCACGATCGACAAGGAACCGACCTACGATTTGACCCTGGCCGAGATCGAGCAGAAGCTGAGGGGCCCCGCCGATAGTGAGGTCGCGCTGGTGCTGCGCCGCGGCAATGGCGGCCCGATCGACGTCACTCTGAAGCGCGTGGCCGCAAAATTGCCGACTGTCGATGCCCGGCTCGAGGATACCGACATCGGCTATATCCGCCTTGCCGGCTTCGACGATGCGACGTCGGCGGCGCTCACCGAAGCGGTCAAGAATCTGCGCCAGCAGGCCGGCAACAAGCTGATTGGCTACATTCTCGATCTGCGCAACAATCCGGGCGGCAATTTTGATTCGGCGGTAGCGGCGGCGGACGCGTTCATCGACAAGGGCGACATCGCCATCGTCAAGAGCCGCAAGCCCGACAGCGTCAAGCGGATCGCCGCGACCCCCGGTGACCTCGCCAATGGACAGCCGATTGTCGCGCTCGTCAACGGCGGCACCGCGCGCGAAGCTGAACTTGTCGCCGGCGCCCTGCAGGACAGCCGCCGCGCCGTGCTCCTCGGCACCAAGACCTTTGGCGAGAGCGCGATCGCGACCTTGATCCCGCTCAACGGCAACGGTGCGATCCGCCTGACGACAGCGCGGTTTGAGACGCCGAGCGGGCGGGTGATCGAGGGCAAAGGTCTCGACCCCGACCTCGTCGTCTCGCCCTTAAAGCTGGAGAAATACGCGCAGGCCGAGCACCGCCATGAGGCCGATCTGCGCGGCGCCTTGAAGAACCCCGACGTCGCCCCATCGGTCGGCGAGGCGGCCAAAGGCGGCGCGGCGCCGGTAAAGCCGCCCGCGACCACCGCGGCGCCCCCCAAGAACGATGCGGCGAGCGTCGCCTCGGGCGACATCGGCACCACCAGCGACGAGCAGCTGAGCGAGGCGCTCGACGTGCTGCGCGGCCTCGCGCTCGTCAATGGCCGCACCGCGGCAAAGTAGGGCGACATGCGCGTTCTCGTGCTCGGAGCCGGCGCCGTCGGCGGCTATTTCGGTGGGCGGCTCGCCGAGGCGGGGCGGGATGTGACGTTTCTGGTGCGCCCCCCGCGCGCGGCCCTCCTCGCCGAGCACGGCCTCGCCGTCCAGAGCCCGCTCGGTGATTTCCGCGTGAAGGTCAAGACCGCGACCGCCGAGCGGGTCGGCGGGCCTTACGACATCGTCATCTTGACTGCCAAGCACTACGACCTCGACAGCGCGATTGATGCGATCCGCCCGGCGATGGGGCCCCTTGGCGCTCTCTTGCCATTGCTCAATGGGCTCGTCCATCTCGACCGGCTGGACCACGCGTTCGGGGCCGGGCGCGTCCTCGGCGGGGTCGCCTATGTCGGCGCTGTCCTGCAGCCGGACGGCAGCATTCGCCACCACAACCGCCTCTCCGGGATCGCCTTCGGCGAGCGCGACGGTCGCTTGAGCGAGCGTGTGCGCGGCATCGAGGCGGAATTTGCCGGAACCCCGGTCAGCGCCCCGGCGGGCGACAACATCCTTCTGGAGATGTGGGAAAAATTCGTGATGATCAGCGCGATGGCCGGGATCAACTGCCTGATGCGCGGCACGGTCGGCGAGATCATGGCGACCCAGGACGGCCGGGCGCTGATGTTGGCGGCGCTCGCCGAGTGCCAGGCGGTGGCGCAAGCGTCCGGGTTTCCCCCGCGGGCAGAGAGTCGCGCGCGGGTCGCGGCGATGCTGAGCGAACCGGGCAGCGTCAGCAGCGCCTCGATGCGCCAGGACCTCGAAGCCGGGCGTCGCACCGAAGCCGACGCGATCCTCGGCGACATGATCGCCCGCGCCGGGGCGCCGCAGGTGGCGACGCCCTTGTTGCGCGCCGCCTACTGCCACCTCCAGGTCCACGAAAACCGCCTCGCCGCGCGCCGCTAGAGCGCGATCATTTTAAGCGGAAGCATAAGCCGGCGTTGGTGAGGTGGTTGGCGCATTCCTCGGATGCGAGGCGGTCAAGGAGAGCGCCGAGTTGCCGGCCCCGCTGCGCCAACGCGAAGCGGGCTCGAGAGCAGGGGCGGCGGGAGATCCGCCTGCGCCTGGTGACTGCTGCGTCAGTCCTTCGGATCGGCAGATGTTGGTCGCCATTCTGCAAATCAGTTGCGCAAGTTGCTTGCGTTAAGCGGTATCGCCGATTAGAGTTCGCCGCATGCCGCGCAAATCACGAATTTCCGCTGCGATGGTGGGCCTCATGGGCGGCGGGGAGCGTCACGCCTGGACCCTCGAGGAGTTGCATGAGGGGCTCGCCCGGCGCGGACGCGTGACCGATTTTTCATCGGTGTTTCGCGCCGCCGAGAAGCTCGCGGCCGCCGGGGCTGCCCGCAAGCTCCTGCTCGATGACGGGCGCACCCGCTTCGAACTGGTCGGCTCCCATCACGACCATCTGTATTGCACGCGCTGCCACGCGCTGGTGCCGGTACCTTGTGTCATCGGGCATGAGGATTTTGCGGCGTTGGAGCGGGCGACGGGAGGCACGATTTTCGACCATCACCTGGTCCTCAGCGGGCTGTGCCGGGACTGCGCGTCCCCGCCGGCGGGCGAGCCGGCGCGATGATCGGCTCGATCAATCTGTGGGACCCGGGCCATGTCACCTTCACGGTCGATCTGGTCACCGCCTTTCTGCTCGGGCTGGTGCACGGGATCACGCCCGATGAGCACACCTGGCCGATCACCTTCAGCTATGCAGTGGGCGGCTACTCGACGCGACGCGGCCTGCGTGCCGGCTTGATCTTTTCGCTGGCTTTTGCCGTGCAGCGCGCCCTGGCGAGCGAGCTTGCCTATCTAGGCCTGTCGCACTGGTTCACCTTCGAGCCGCTCGACGAGGTTGTCGACATCGCCGTCGGCGGCGTGATGGTCGCGGCCGGGCTGTTCATCATGGGGCGCGGAATCCTGCCACATCTCCATCTGCCTGGCCTGGCGCGTGGCCGTGCCGGCGCGCCAGAGCCCCGCGAGCCCAGGGCATGGATGCCGGCCGTGCACGGCTTCGTCGCGGGCTGGGGGTTTGGCGCCTTCGCGGTCATCATCTACACAGTGCTGGCGCCGGCGATGCCGTCAGCCGCGACGGGATGGCTGCCCGGCTTTATTTTTGGCCTGGGGACGTTGTGCGTGCAGGGCGCGGCCGGAGCCGCGTTCGGCTCGTTTCTGGCGCGCCGCGGCCTGCCGCAAGAGGCGATCCGCAAGATCGGGCTCCTCACCGCGGCGCGGACGCTGTTGTGGGGCGGCTGCGCATTCGTCGTCCTCGGCCTCATCGGAGCGGCCTTTCCCGGTGTAGCGGATCTCGCCGTCACCACGCCGCTGCGCATCCATAACCTGCACACGCTCGGTCTCCCATTCCTCGTCTTGCTGTTTACCATGGTCGGGGTCGGAGCGACGACCTTGGTCACCGCGACCCAGGCATGGCGCAGGCAGCTGCGCGCTGCGCAAGGCACCGCCGTTAGGGCCAATCCATGAAAACCGAGCGGTCTTTCGGTCGAAGCGCCGTGATGGCGCGCGCGCCGCCGGGGTAACTCCACCGCGTCTGCGGACATCCAACCGTGGCGACGGCGCGGCAGCCCCCCACACATCCGAGGTATCCAATGTCCCCCGCTCTCCTCGGGAGTTGGCGCGGTGCGGCCGCGCTGATCCTATGTCCGGCGCTGACCACGGCAGCATTTGCGCAAACCCCGCCGGCCGCCGAGCCGGCCACGACCGAAGGCTCGGTGACGCTCGATCTCGAAATCATTGCCAAAAAGCTCAACGAAGCGCGGATCAGCATCGAGCCGCGGATCGGCGCCTCGACCTACACGCTGAACAACGACGCCATTCAGGACTTGCCCGGCGGGACCAACGCGCCGATCGACGATGCGCTGCTGCAAATGCCCGGCGTCAACCAGGACAATCTGGCCAATAACGGCATCCATATCCGCAACGAACACCTCAACGTGCAGTATCGCAGCAATGGCGTCATCATTCCGGATGGGGCGACGTTCTTCGGGCAGAATTTGAGTACTCGCTTCGTCGAATCGATGGAGTTGATTACCGGGGCGCTGCCGGCCGAGTACGGTCTGCGGACCGCTGGGATCCTCGATATCCAGACCAAAGCCGGCCTGTTCGCGCCGGGCGGCTCGGTCGGGATGTATGGCGGCAGCTTTTCCACCCTGAATCCCAGCGCGGAATACGCCGGCTCAGTCAACGGATACAACTATTTCGTCTCGAGCGACTACCTGCAAAACGACCATGGCATCAATGGTGTCACGACGAAATACAACCAGATCCACGATGGCACCGAACAGGGGCATGGCTTCGCCTATCTCGAAAAGATCATCGACGCCAACAACAAGATCAGTGCGATGTTCGGCGAGTTCAATGCAAATTTCCAGATACCAAACAATCCGGGCCAGCCGACGCCGGGTGGGATAAGCGCCATCAACGGCATCCCGGCCACGGCATTCAACTCAGCGCGACTCAACGAAAACCAGACGGAGGGGGCCCAGTTCGGGGCGCTCTCGTATCTGCATTCGGAAGGAGATTTCGATTTCCAGGTATCGGCAATCACCAAGTACAGCTCGCTGCATTATTTCCCCGATCAATTGGGCGACCTTGCCTTCAACGGCATCAGCCAGAACGCATTGCGGACCAGCTGGGCCAACAACCTACAGGCGGAGGGCACCTATCGGCTGACGAGCGACCACACGCTGCGCGGCGGCATCCTCCTCACCGCCGAAAATGTGACGGCGAAGACGAGCTCCCTGGTCCTGGCCCAGACCGGCACCGACGCCTCTGGGAACCCGATTTTCGCGACGAATACAACCGGCATCGTCGCAAGCGATCAGAAGACCGGCTTTACTTATAGCGTCTATCTACAGGACGAATGGAAGGTGTTGCCGACCGTGACCCTCAACTATGGCGGCCGCTTCGATGTGGTCGACGGCTTTACCATCGGCAATCAGCTGAGCCCGCGGTTCAACACCGTGTGGACGCCGACCTCGACGACGACGGTGCATGCCGGCTTTGCCAGCTATTTTACGCCCCCGCCGCAGGAGCTGGTGTCGACCCAGAACCTGGCGCTCACCGCGAACACGAGCGGCGCGCCGCTCAGCACCATGAATTCGCCGATCAAGAACGAGAGCGCGCAGTATTTTGACACCGGGGTGACACAGGACGTCCTGCCCGGGCTCAAGATTGGCGTCGATCTTTATTACAAGCACGCGCGCAACCTGCTCGACGAGGGACAGTTCGGGGCGCCGGTCATCCTGACGCCCTTCAACTACCATGTCGGGATCAATCGCGGCGCGGAGCTGACGTCCAACTATACGGTCGGGAATTTTACCTATTACGGCAATCTGGCGATCGCCCGGCAGCAGGCGCGGGGCATCGACTCGGCGCAATTCAACTTTCTTCCCTCCGATCTTGCAGCGGCGAGCGCCATGTTCATCAATACCGATCACAGCCAGCTGATGACCGCGTCCGCCGGTATGGCGTATCTGTGGGACGGCACGCGGTATTGTATCGACATTATCGCCGGGACCGGGGTGCGCACGACGCCGCCCGGCGACACCATCAACCATGGAACAGTGCCGTCTTACGAGCAGGTCAATCTGGGTTTATCGCACCGCTTCGAATCCGCCCCCGGCGGCCCCATCACCGTGCGGCTTGCCGTTATCAACCTGCTCGACGAAAAATACCTGCTGCGCAGCCAGACCGGGATCGGCGTCTTTGCCAATCAATATGGACCGCGCCGCTCAGCTTTCCTGGGTGTTACCAAGGAGTTCTGAGCTGCCGCCGGTCATCGCAACGCATCGGGCCGGCGGCGCGCCGCAAGTGGCCGGCGCCGCTTGCTCATCGCCGGGCGGGGTAGGCATTCCAGCAGCCGATCAGACCAGCTTAAGGGCGGAGATGATGCAACCGGCACCAAACCTTTCGATTGTGACGCTGTTCCTCCATGCCGACATCGTCGTCAAGGGGGTCCTGCTTCTCCTGCTGGTCGCTTCGGTGTGGAGCTGGGCGGTGATCATCGACAAGTTGTGGCGGCTTGGGGCGGTAAGCCGGTCGGCGCGCGCCCACGAGGCGCGGGCCGCGGCGGCCGGTTCGCTCGCCGAGCTGTGGACCCTCTCGGCCACGGCGCGTGACCCAGCGGGACAGGTTCTGATCGCCGGGCTCGACGAGAGCCGGGTCGAGAACTCGGCCGGTGGTGAATCCGTAGGCGAGCGACGCGAGCGCGTTGAGCGGGCGATGCGGCTCACCCTCAATGGCGAGATGCGGCGGCTGGAAACCCACTTGCCGTTCCTCGCAACGCTCGGCTCGGCGGCCCCGTTCATCGGGCTGTTCGGCACTGTGTGGGGGATCATGCGCAGCTTTGCCGGGATCGCCGCCGCAAACAATACGAGCCTTGCCGTGGTCGCGCCCGGGATCGCCGAAGCGCTGTTCGCCACGGCGATGGGGCTCGCCGCCGCCATCCCGGCGGTCGTCTTCTACAACAAATTCATCGTCGAACTCGGGCGCTTCGCCGGCCGCATGCAGGCGCTGATCGGCCGTTGCGGCGGCCTCTTATCGCGCGAAGCCGGAGTGTGAGCGATGGCCCGGTCACTGCCGCCCTCGGGCGAGCCGGACGAGGATCGTTACCGGCCGCTCGCCGAGATCAACGTCACGCCGATGGTCGATGTGATGCTGGTCTTGCTGATCATCTTCATGGTGGCCGCTCCGTTGTTGACCGTCGGCGTGCCGCTCGATTTGCCGAAGACGAGCGCGGCCCAGCTCACCCAGCCGCAAGAGCCGATCGTCTTAAGCCTCGACCGCAAGGGGGCCACCTTTATCGGCGACGAGCGGGTGGAACCCGGCGATCTCAAGGAGCGCCTCGCGCGGCTCGCGGCGGCCGATCCCGATCGCATCGTCTACGTGCGGGGCGACCGCACGATCCGCTATGACCAGCTGATGGATGCGCTGGGGCTCCTCAGCAGCATCGGGTTCACCAAGGTGTCGCTGATCGCCGAGGGAGCCAAGCCGAAGTGAGCCGCTCGTTCGGGTTGCCGTTGGCGGCCTCGGTCGCCGGGCATGTCGTCGTCGTGGCCCTGATGATCCTGGTGGTGAAAACGCTTCCGCCGGTTGCGTTACAGCTGCCGGCGCCGAAGCCGATCGAGATCATGCTCGCGCCGCCGCCAGTCGCCGAGCCGCCACCCGAACCGCCGCCACCCATCCCCCAAACGGAACCGCCGCCGCCCCCGCCACCGCCGGTCGTCACGTCCGAGCCGCCGCCGCCCCCGCCTCCACCGCCGCCGAAGCCGGCGCTGAAACCTCCACCGCGCCGGCCGCCGCCGCGCCAGCCATTGCCGCATCCGGTGCTGACCCAACCCCCTACCCAGACCACGTTCGTTCCGCTTCCCACGCCGCCCCGACCGCCGCCGCCGGCGGCGCCGGTTGTCAGCGCCGGCTATCGCACCGCACTAAGCGTCTGGCTCGAGAGCCACAAGAGCTATCCGGAGAGTGCGCGCGAACGTGGCGAAGAGGGGCGGGCGGTGCTGCGGTTCCACATCGACCGGTCGGGCCGCGTGCTCGATTACGCGATCGTCCAGAGCACCGGCCATCCCGATCTCGACGCCGCGCTCGATCGGATGATGCATGGCGCCAGCCTGCCGCCCTTTCCGGCCGACATGGCCGAACCCGAGGTCGAGGTAACGGTGGCTGTGCGCTTTGCGATGGCCCGCTGAAGTCAGCCGCGGCCCGGCACCGTCATCCGCACGACGCGGGCGACATCGGCTTCGCCCGGGATCGCGCGCAGCGCGGCAATGAGGCCCGGCGCATCGATTTGCGGCGCGCCGAACGCGGCGAGCTCGGCAACCTTGGCGTCGAGCTCGCCTTCGGTCATCGGCCGCCCTGGTGTGCCGCGGCCATGGCGGACATGCTCGGTATGGCTGGCGCCGTCGTCGAGGACGAGGGTGACGAGCGCCGACTCGACCGGAACGCTCTCGTCCTCCTCGACCGCGACCCGGGCGCGCAGCTCACGCACCGCCGGGTCGCCAACGCACCGATCCTGGAATTGCG
>Ga0209415_10012113_pt1 | contig 14417 bp, 6 predicted proteins | sample PeaSoiSIISIP2007_FD_187696 | JGI IMG/M metagenome (GOLD analysis project Ga0209415, IMG submission 187696) | Peat soil microbial communities from Weissenstadt, Germany - SII-SIP-2007 (SPAdes) (version 2) | ecosystem: Environmental > Terrestrial > Soil > Wetlands > Peat | place: Germany...
ACCAACGCCGACGCCTACCCCGACACCAACGCCAGGCCCGCCTCTCCCCCAAGACCTGGGAACAATTGCAGGCCCATCCTCAATTCTCATAAAACCCAGGGGAACCCGAATGTCGTCGCCTCCCGATTTGCCGCTCTCTTGCTCGGCACCCATCCTGGCTTTGGCTCCAATGCAGGACGTGACCGACCTGCCGTTCTGGAAACTTATGGCCGCTTATGGCGGCCCCGACGTTTATTTCACCGAGTATTTTCGCGTGTATCCCTCGTCGCGGCTCAACCGCGAGATTCTCCGATGCGTCACTGAAAATCCAACCGGCCGCCCGGCCATCGCCCAGATGATTGGGAACGACGCCGCCGAGCTGGCACGCACCGCGCGTGAGTTGCAGGCATACCCCATCGCCGCCGTGGACCTAAACCTGGGTTGTCCGGCGCCGGTGGTCTATCGGAAGTGCGCCGGAGGTGGTTTGCTGCGCGAGCCGGCGCAGGTGGATGCCATCCTGGGTGCATTACGCGACGTGGTGAAGATCAAGTTCACCGTCAAGACGCGTCTCGGGTTTGATTCGCCGGAAGTGTTTGAGAAGCTGCTGCCGATATTTGCGAAGCATTCCCTGGACCTTCTCACGGTGCACGGCCGGACTGTTCGAGAGATGTACCGGACGGAAGTTCACTATGAATACATTGCCCAAGCCGCCGCAGCGCTGCGTTGCCCAGTGTTGGCCAACGGCAATATCTATTCTGCGGCGAAGGCTGCTGAGGTGTTGGCACTCACCGGCGCGCGCGGGCTGATGATCGGACGGGGCGCAATCCGTAACCCTTGGCTCTTCCAGCAAATCCGCCAGCAGCGGCGTGGTGAAGCGCCGCCGATGCCGCGTGGATTTGACGTCCTCAATTACGTGCACGCGCTCTACGAGACCGGGGCCGGGACCGTGAAGAGCGAAGCGGCACAAGTGCAAAAGATGAAGAAGTACATGAACTACCTGGCGGTGGGCGTCGAGCCTACCGGCCAGTTCCTGCATTTGATCCGCCGCGTTACAACCAGGACGGAATTCTTCCGCGTGTGTGAAGAATTCCTGACTCACCCCGACCCCATGCCGCTCGAGCCCTTCAGCCTGTCGCTGAAAGCAACCGACTTCATGGCGGGGTGTCAAACCTGAAAGGTGCGTCGCTCTCAGAGCCTTACTGCGTTTCGCCGCGTGTCACGCGCATGAAAACTTCTTCCAGGCCGATCTCGTCCTCTCGCATTTCGACTAACTTGGCGCCGCCGCGTACCAGGATGTCCGCCACGATGCTATGGTCGCCCTCCGGATGGGCCAGAGTAATCTTGATTTCGCCGTCGACTGGCGCGGCTTCGGCGATTTCGGGGCGGGCGCGCAATAATTCGAGCGCCTGGGCCGGGTCGCTCGAAACCCGGACCCAAACCACGCGACCCTGAGCCATCTGGTCGCGCACGCCTTGGACCGGCCCGCTGTAAATTAGCTTCCCTTTCTCGATGATCGCCACGCGATTACAGAGGGTCTGCAGCTCACTCAAGATATGCGAAGAGATAATGATAGTTTTGCCTAGGCGCTGGAGTTCCTGCAAAATGGCCATCATCTCGATGCGCGCGCGCGGGTCCAGCCCGCTGGCCGGCTCGTCCAGCAGCAGCAATTGCGGGTCATGAATCAGCACCCGGGCTAAGCCGAGCCGCTGCTGCATGCCCCGGCTCAACGCGCCGATGAGCGAGCCCTTCTTCTCGCTCAACCCCACCAGTTCGAGCACATCGTTGACCGTTTTCTCCCGCTGGGCGGTCGGGATTCGATAACACGCCCCAAAGAAGTCCAGGTACTCCGTCACTTCCATGTCTTTGTACACGCCGAAGAAATCCGGCATGTATCCGATCAAGTGGCGCACCGCGTCGGCTTCTCTCACCACGTCGTGTCCCAGAATTTTCGCTGTCCCGGCCGAGGGCGCCAGGAACGTGGCCAGTATGCGCAGGGTAGTGGTTTTGCCCGCGCCATTCGACCCGATAAAACCAAACAAGTCACCCTGGTTCACCGTCAATTCAAGGTTCGAGAGCGCGGCGATGTTGCCGTACATCCGGGTTAGTGCGAAGGTTTGAACTGCTTCCATAATTATTCCGAACAGCCTGGTTTCATCGCATTGGTCAAGTCACTTAATCTCGGCGGCGACGCGCCACAATGTATCCTGGTGCTTGCGTCGCGGAGAGAAACGGCACATCGTCCGCGTGGGCGAATAACCGCTGTCCCAGGCCAGCAGGACGGCGCGGCCATGGTCCAGGAGCGGGGACAAATCCAGACCGGGAGCGGCGACGAAGTTGGCGTAATTGTACTGGTTGGGCCGGTTTTCCTGGCGCCCCAATTGGGACAGGAAGGAAGCGGCCACGGCACAGTCTGGCAAGTTGTCGAGGCGCCCGCTCGAGCCGAAGGTGCTTTGGCGCGACTCGACCGCCCGCTGAAATGCCGCGCCGTGCTGGATCACAAAGTCCTTGAGCGGTGTGCCTTGACCTTTTGCCACCGTGAAAGTTTTAGTTTGCTTGTCCTCGAGGTTGCCCAGGTTGAACAGGTAATCCTCGGCCACCATCACCAGGTTGCTCACCCTCCGCCCCGTGCGGTTCTCCACCGTCGCGCTCCACCCGTCGGCTTGCGCGCTGACCCTTAAGGTGAAGGGCAGGGCAGCCGGCTGCCACCAATCACTCACAAAAAGCTGGCTGGTCCAAACCGGCACGAAAATCTCCGCCTTGAAATTATCACCGTTCTGCCAGATGGTCGCCCGCTCGTTGGCTTGGGCGCCTCCGCTCCAACTGCCGGCGAACTCTCCCCGCAGCGTGGCGTAGGGCTGGTCACCCTCGAGCGGATATTTCTGATTGACCGGCGAATAGACTGAGGCATACGTGCGCCCGCGCAATTCCGCCTCCTCGCCGTGCAGCAGCACATCCACCAGGTGCAACTCGTTCCACTCGGATTCGCCCGCGCGCAATTTATAGCCGATGAAATAAATTAACAGGGAGAAGCACACCACGTACGTGGGAAACGTGATCCACGTTAGCATGGGTTTGCCGATTTTTTTCAGCCAGAATTGGTCGAACGGCCCGATGACTGCCAAATAAACAATGAGCAAGAGCAGGAGCCAGCCGACTGGCAGCTTGTGCACCTGCCGCGAATCGATCATCGCACCGAAAATCCCGTCGCTGCTCCACCCGCCCTGCCGGCGCGCATCTGCGCTCACATACCACAAGGCGGGCACTTCGGTGAGCTCGGCCCAGAACGCCGGCTGGTTTTTCCACGAGCGAAAGGGCTCCCGCTCCGGGCTGAACAGTAGCGCGGTTACCCGTCCGCGCCCCCGGTCCGCCGTGACGATCAACGGCGTGTGGGTGTCCTCGGTCTCCACGAGCACCTGGCCATCTCTCAACTTGCCCACCGCCACTTGCAAGGCATTGGTCTCAAAACCAATATCATCCGTCAGTTGGCTGAAGGGATTGTTCGTGGTGACGGTTTGAAGGCTAGCGGCTCGGCCGGGCAGGTTACCGGTCGCCACCGGCGACTGTGGCCGGCCGTACCGGGGCGCGAACCCCGAAGGTGGCCGGTTGGGAGAATAGACCAGGTTGGCGGGTCCACCCGCGCGCTTGAGCCATTGCTGCAGCTCGGGATGGTGTTCGATCGACTGGACATCTTTGAGGTCGCACGGAAGTAAATCGTTCAACCACGGAGTGGCAGCGACCTCGGAGATTTGCTCCACCCCGACGATCAAATGCCCGCCGTCGTTGAGCCAGGCCAGCAACGCGCGCACTTGGCCGACACTCAACTCGGGCGCCTTCGCAGTATTGAGATAGATGGAGCGCAGACCCTCGAGCACCAGCGGATTATCCGGGAAAAGGCTCGGCACCATCCGCGCTGAAGCGGGCGCCAGTTCCGAATCCTTGTCCACCGTAGGCTCGATCACGGGACTTCCGCCCGAGGTGCGCGCCAGCGCCGCCAGGATCGGGGCCTCGGCGGCGACTTGTTTGCGGGGCCGCAGATTCGTCCGTTCCTCCCGCAGCTTCCCTCGTTCGTCGAACAAACGCACGTCCCACCCGCTGTAACCGCGCGCGGAGGAGAATACCGGAATCACCAGGCGCTTAAGCGTGCCGGTGGGCAGCTCCACCGCCATCCGCCGCGTCTGCCCGCCATTGAGCATGCTGGCCTCGACCTCGATGACCCCCGTGAATGTGGGCCCATCATTATCGACCTCGATCACCACCGGAAACCAGCTCGGCTGCGGCACGATCCAATCGTAACCCAGGAAAGCGTCGAACTGCAGGGCTGCACGGGCAGGACTGGGAGCGGCAAAAAAAAGGAGCAACCAAAGGGCGCCGAGCTGCGCGCCAACCAACCACCCCGACTGAACCAGGGCCTTGAGGCCCCCGTCTCGGGTTGACTTTGGGTCTGAATGACAGCTCCCCGTCATGAGTTTTCGCAACGACTCGAACCTGCGCATTTATAACCACCCCCGTTGGAATTGGCAATGTTTCAATTCCGTGGTTCCGTGGCATCCTGGCGGGCCTGGGACTACATCCTTCGTACATAATATTAGGCGGCCACAAACCCCAGCGCGGCGTGAATGCGCCCAACCCGGAGGGTTGTCAGAAAGTAGTAAGCCGGAGGTCGTAGCGCAGCGGAGACCTCTGGGAGCCCAAATGGAATCTCACTCCAGTAGCCAGCAGGGGTGCCAAACCCAAGGGGCGGGGACGTCTCGTCCCCGCAGTCCGCCGCAAACCAGCTAACGGTGAAAATGGAAAGGGCCTGAGCAGTCAGCGCCACGGCGTTCCTTTGACCTGATTCGATAAGCTCCGCAGGTTTGCCGGTGTCACCGATGTTTCAGATGACGAATCGTCCGCCTCCGTCCTGGCCGCTAAACAAATGCTGCTTTAAGTCATAATAGTAGCTAATTAAATAAATATCCAGGATAAGGCTACAAGGAATCTCCTTGGACGGCCCAAGGAACCTCCTCGTGGCAGTTGGCCGAGGTGCAGGAGAAAGTAGGGCATGAGAATCTGTTGCAGAAAACGGTTTGGCTTGGCGGGCATCGCCGGAAGTTTACTTTTGTTAATCCTGGCAACTGCCACCGCCTGGGCCGGCAACGCCACCTTGGCTTGGAGCGCCAGCCCCTCCGGCGACATCGCGGGTTACAACGTGTATTACGGGACCCAGAGCGGCGCTTACACCACGGAGGTGAATGCCGGCCCCTCCCTCAACGTGACCGTCAGCAATCTCACGCCCGGCGTCACGTATTACTTCGCGGTGACGTGCTACGATTCTTTCGGCGACGAAAGCGGGTATTCCAATGAAATCGGTTTCACCCTGCCCTCAGGCACCCAGCCCACCCTGCAACTCACCGTCTCGGCCCAAAAGCAAGTCACTTTGACCGCCAGCGGCCAGCCCGGCTCGACCTACAACATCCTCGCCTTGCAGAATTCGGCACCCTGGACTGTGATTGGGACCGCAACGGCGGATTCAAACGGGGCATTGCAATTCGTCGATCCCGCCGGCGCGAGCAACGGCATCTGCTTCTATCGCCTCCAATTCTCGCACTGAGCCTCGCTCGCAAGACCGCCCGAGATATTTTCAAGACACGCTCTAAGCAGAACCGGCGATTCAGGGAACGATGATTCGATAGAAGCGTTGGTGCCAATTGGTGGCTTGAGCGTCGGTGAACGTGAATCTGCCATTGGTGTCGGCATAATTCGTGGCGATGGGCGTCCACGCGACTGGGAGGGCAAGATTCGACGCTGTCAGCAGCACCTCAGCCTGGCCCACAGCCCCCGTGCCGTTCAGGGCGAAACTCCCATTGGCCGCCATGCTGAGCCCTGTGAAGACGGGTGAAACGGGCGGGTTCTTGGAGCCGGGCAGTGACGCCACCGCAATCGTCCCGTTAGTGGCCACTTTGGTGGCGTCCCAAACCAGGTTCGTAGCCAGCACCGGCAGGGCGAGGCTGGCGAATCCGCCGGCGAAAGTGCCCGCCCCAAAAAGCTTGAAGCTGTCACCGGCAGCCAAGCCGTTGGTCCCGGTATTGGTGACGCTTAGCGAGCCGCCTAATGTTAGCGCGCCGCTCACGGCGGCCGAATCGTTCGTCAGGCCCGTCCCGGACTTGCTGATTTCCATGACGGTCTGGCTGCCGGAACTCAAGGTTAGGGAGCTGCCGAAGGTGAGGGTGCCGATGCTTCGGTCGCCTGGGGATAGCGTGCCGCCGGCTTGTACGATAGTCGGGCCATTGATGAACCCGCCTCCCGCTAGCGTGGCACTGTTCTGGACCGTAACAGAATTGGACCCGAGGGAGCCATCCACCTGCAATGTCCCCGCGTTCAAGGTCGTGGCGCCCGAATTCGTTAGGTTGCCGGTGCAGCACATCAGGCCCGCGCCGCTCTTGGTGAACCCCGCCGAGTTATAGCCGCTGCCCGTGACCAGCAGGTCCACCGGCCCGGAGCCCCTCCCTACATTGAAGCTCGGAGCCCCCACGAAGTTCAAGGTGAGAGAAAGCACCGAGGGGTTCGTCGCTGGATTGATGGTATAGACTGCCCCGCCAACCGTGCGCAGCTCTCCGCTGCCGATCACTGAGCCTGCCGTGAGCGCCAGCCCACTCACGTAGTTCTCCCGGTCGAACTGAAGCGTTCCGCCATTAAGCGTCGCGCTCCGCCCGCTGGCGTCCGCGCCGAAGCCGTGAGTTGCCGTGAATTCAGCCACTGAGCCGCTATTGACGGTGAGGAGCCCAGACCCAATCCCGCGCGGGGTGTACCAGCAACTAACCGTCGAGACCAATCGGCCGCCATTGACCGTAATCGGGCCCGTATTGGTGTTGGCCACGGTCAGCGTCAGCATTCCCAAGCCGGCCTTGACCAGTCCGCCGCCCTTGAGGTAAGCGCTGATCGTGGCATCATTATTGGCGGCAATGGTCGGGGTGCCGGCGAGGTTGAGCCCGCCCCCGCCGCTGGAGATGTTATAAGACCCGCCGTTGTTCGCGTTGAACAGAACTCCGCTCGGTGTGACGTCGTCAGTGAGTAGCACCGAGCAGTTGGTCGAGGTGCCGGCGCCAAAGACCGAGAGGCTATTGTCAGCCCAAGCGACCGCCGCCGACCCGTTCCACCAACTCGCGCCGCTTGACCCCCAGTTGCCGTCTCCGTCCTCGGCGCCAGCCGCCGAAGCCCCCGCGTCCCATTCGAGCGCGGCGACCGTGCCGCTGGGGGTTGTGGTGCAATTGCTGAGGCTCGAAGGCGAACTGCCGAAAGCGTTGCTCGCCACGATGGAGTAGCAGTACGTGGTGTTGGGCGACACGCCGAGGTCGAGGTAGTTGGTGCCCGGCACGAACGCCACCGGCACCCCGCCGCGGCTCACGACATAGCCCGTCGCGTTTGCCGCAGCGCCCCAGCTTACGCTGATCAGGTTGTTGGCCAAAGCTGTTGCCGTGACCGCAGCCGGGGCGGACGGCAATGGACTGACGGTGATGAACACCGGCGAAGACCAGGCCGAGGAGTCGGAATCATAGAATACCTGCGCCAGCAGCGTGTAATCACCGGCAGGAACGTTGGTCCAGGCGAGGGCGTAAGGTGCGGTGGCTGATCCACCGAGCAGCGCCGGACCGTTGTAGAACTGTACCTGCGTAATGGCATGTCCGTTCGCGGCCACACTGGCCGCCAGGTTGATTGTCGCCGGGGCGCCAAAACTGGCGCCGTTTCCCGGCGCGGCCAGGTTCACCGAGGGCGGAGTTGACCCCAGCGACGCTGCCAGGATCTGGCTAATTTGCTGTGGCGTGAGCGCTCGGTTGAAAATGGCGACCTCGTCCAGCGCGCCGTTGAGCCGCCGGGCGGCGCTGTTCGGGTCGTAGCCGAGGTACGTCGTGCCGGCGAAAGCCTGTGCCACGTTAGCGACCGCATTCACCGCGGAGGAGAGAGTGGCGTTGGTAGCCATGTAGATGATCCCCTGCGACGGCTGGATGACCAGGGCCACAAAAGTCCACACGCCGTCTGGAACCGTGAGGCCGGAATTCCAATTATAGGTGCTGCCGGAGTTGTTCCAGGTATAACGAAGTTCATCACTCGTGCCGAAGTGCAATCCGGCAGTGGTGCCGCCTGAGCGACAGAAGACCAAGCCTGACCAGGCGGTCTGCGCTCCGCTCCGCTTCACCCAGCCGGTGATCGTTATCGCGTTGGTATTGAGATTAAGTGCCGGGATCGCCACGTCCGAATCAGCCCCGTCGAACTGGGCGGCGAGGTGGTTGTTTTCAAATCCAGTAAACGGCGAGTTCGTTACGCCAGGCACCGCGAACACGATGCCCCCTTCGCCGGTGCCGTTGAAATTGCCTGCCGAATCGTAAGCGATCGGCCCAACCGCTTCATTCAAGCGCCAGTATCCCACCGGGTTGTTTGAGAGGATGGCCGCCACCGCTAGGCTCGGCGTCAGCACGGTGAGGGTGCTGGTCGCGGTGGCCGTCCCGTTCGAGTTGTTCAAGACCACTGCGTAAAGGCCTGACGCCTGGGGCTGCACATTCGTCAGAATCAGCGTGGCGGTCGTGGCTCCCGCGACATCCACGCCATTGAACTCCCACTGATAGGCGAAGGGCGCGTTTCCGCTCGGCGTAGAGGTAAGCGCGGTGGTCTGGCCGGCATAGACTGCGCCGCTGTGAGCGGTGATCGTGACTCCTGGGGGCCCAAGGAGGTTGCCCGTCAAACTCACGTTATCAAAGCTTGCCCAGTGGACGTTGGGATTGGAGGACGGCCCCGCGTAAGTGAAGAAGCCCGCATAGAGCGTGGTGCCAAAGTCCGACAGCGTGTTGGTATTCACGGAAGTCCACGTGGTTCCGTCCGAAGAAACCGAACTGGTGAACGTGTTGCCGATGCGCTGGATCTTGAACCATCGCTGGCCGCCCAGGTTGCCGGAGGAATAACCGCCGCCGCCGTTCACCATGGTTTCATTCTGGTAATACGCGCCACCATCAACCTGCCCAAAGACTGCCGTAAAAGGCGCGGTCGTCGTCTGGCCCCAAGGATAGCCGGGCGTCATGTTCGTGGTCCCGCGCAGGATGATCCCCGCTTGCCAGCCGCTGTTGGCCGACGAGCCATCCGGCGCGGTCGCCGTGCTCGTCAGTCCCGCCAAATGCGCGATCAAAGTGCAATCTCCGCTGACTGGGCGCGTCAGCAAATTCATGCCGTCGCCGACGAGGGAGTAGGTTCCGTTTTGAATGCCCGCGCCGTTCGGCTCGTTGTGATAAAAAATCTGGGCAAACTGCCACGGCGCCAGGGTCAGGTTGGTCGTAGTCACCAGGCTCACCGGCGAATCTAGGCTGTTGGTGTTGTTGTAAATCAGCCTCGCGCGGAGGGGGTTGTTCGCCGCCGCCCACAGAAAGGCATTGGCGGCATAAGGCGCCGCTCCGGCCTGCGCCCAATAGTAGTTGCCGACGTAGAACTGCACCTTGTTGATGGGGTTTCCATCAGTGGTCACCGTCGCGCTCAGCGGTACGCTTGCACCGGACAAGGTTGTTCCATTTGCCGGCGAAGCTAACGTGATGGCCGGCTCGCTCCCCCCGGGCACGCGGTAAAGCGCGGCACCTGGCACCGGTGTGCGGGCAAGACCCGGCCCTTCATACGAAAGCGACAGCGTGTCAAAGAAGTCGCCGAACAGTGACGTCGGTTCAGTGTCACAGAAATACTGGACGTTCAACGTGTGAAATCCGGCCTGCAAGCCAATCCAGTTGCTTAAGTCCGCCGGGCTGTGCTCGCCATCCCAGTTAATAACCAATTGCCCGTCCACATAGAGCTTGCTGCCAGCGTCCGAGTTGAGCGTGAAGGCGTACAGCCCGTTGGACGGTACCTCGAGGTAGCCCGTGTAATTGAACGCGTAGCCGTTCCGTCGCCGCCGTGGCGTCAGATCCAGGCCGTTCACCGCGCCTGTAGAAACCGGCGTCAACGCTGCAAAGTTCGGCATCGCAGACCAATTGGTGCTTGAGTCACTGGTATAGTCGCTGGCCGATTGGTAATACCCATAATTCAGGCCGTTAACTGCTCCGGGCGCTGCCGTCCCGGCGCTCAGGCTGGCGTTGGTGGGAGTCAGGTCGATGGGCCCATTCGTTTGACCGAAAATATCAATGATGGTCAGCCGCGCGTAGGGCGTGGCCATGGTGCCGATATCCAGCAGTTTCTCTTGGGTGTCCGGCGCGATGTCGTAAGAAGTTAGCGCCGCCGTGCCGGTATAACTGGAGTTGGTATAGACACTAATCTGGTAAGCAAACTGGGGCGAACTGGTCGCCGGCATCTGCCATTGCACCAGCAGTTGATGGCCGGAAACACTCGCGCCGTAGTTAGTCACGACCAACGGGTCGAATGTTGGCGTCGCCGGTTGAGTGATTGTGAAGGTCGGCGACGACTGCCCGACGTTGGTGATGGTCCCCGTATAGACGCCGTTATTCTCGCAGGTCTCGTAATAAACCGCCGTGTTGGTTTCGATCAGTCCGACGTTTTCAACCCCGCCGCCGTGATTATAGACGTAAAATTGGTTGCCACTGTTCCAGGCGCCGTTCTTGTGGTAATAACAGGCGCGGTAATCCGTCCGTTGCGGCTGCGTGCCTCCGGTGGCGTTTTCCTGAAAACCCATCAAGCCATCGATGCCTGTCACCGCAAAGGGAAGCTGGACGGTCGCCTGGTGGTACCACACGCCCGCCACCGGATCGCGCATCCAGATGCCGGCAAAGCCCAGGTGGGGCGGGCCGTTCACCGGCAACCATGCGCGAAAAGCCATCCGGTACCAGACGTTGGTCTGCCACAACCTCCAGGTCCCCGGTGAGCGGAAAATCGTCCCTTCGCCGATGGTTTGCATCGAGAAAGTGGTTGGACTCGTATAACCCGAACTGATCGTGTCCGTGATGCTGACCGGGTTGCTCAAGGGCCAGAAGCTCCAGTTCAGGGTTTGTCTGGTTCCCACCGGATTTGGGGAGCCCGCGGCCGGCAACGCCAGACCGCTGTAGAAATATCCGCTGACGCCCTCCGAACTGGTCCAATCATCGCTCAGCCAGGTGTTGTAATAAGCGCTATTCCAATAAGGCCAGCGCACCTCCTGCACGATGCCGTCCGACCCGCTTTGGACATTGCTGAAATAATGGTATTCGGCCCGAGCGCTCAAGCCGGCTACGCAAATCGCGAAGGCAAATAAGCGCCTAAGATCTTCTAAGGTCCGCCCCAAGTTACGGAGGAATCCGTGGGATGCATTACAACGCGGAAGGGTGCCAACCCCTTGGATCGCGGTGGCAGAGGTAGGGCGCGCACTCCGCTGCGCGCCGCCCGAACTGGCACGGACGCCAACCTGTTCGAGAGTGCGCTGGCGAAGCGCAGCCCCCAGGCTGGTCGCGCGGAGCGACAGGGCATTCTCGAATGGTCGTAGTCTATCCACGGGACTCCTCTGTAAGTTCCATTTTTAATGCCCATTTCGAGCAACCTGCCTGCATGCAGGTCAGTTTGAGCAGCCGACCTCGCGAAGCGTTTGGAGTGCGCGCAGCCTGCTGCCGCTTTCGAAAGCCAAAGGCGCCCGAACGCGCCCCCAGCCGCTTCGCACTCTGATCCCCGACCCTTCTCCCTCTCCTCCTCACTTCAGGAGGAGAGGGTCGGGGAGAGGAGGCCCTTCTCTCGATTCCGTGGGCAAGGGCCAAGGCTACGTCTAGCAAGCGCTTTTTCGGGTAAAGATGAGCAGGGTGGAAGGGCGCTACTCGGGGCAAGAAGGCCCCAAAAATCCCTTCCGTTTTCTCACTGTTTGGCTTTGTGCGCAGGTCCGAAGACTTTCGGGCCTGCGCACAGAGCCAAACGGTGAGAAAACGGATGCAGGTAATGACGTTCAAGCCCTCGTGATCCTCAGACGAAGGGTCAAGGCGATGTCTAGCGCCATTCCCACCCATCCTCAGCGGCCATTAACACTGCCCGGGTTGCACCACAAGCTGTTCTTGATCGTGCTGCGTGCCTGGGACGCCCATTCCGCGTACTTGACGAACTGAACATTGCCGCTAACACCCAGCACAATGCCCCCCTTCTTGCCGTGCCGAGTGCCCAGGCCCCCGTCCGTGGTTGGATCGGGGTAACTGGCGCCATCGTTGTACGCGCTCGTGACCCCGTCCAATAGATAATCGTTCGGCTCCCACATGATATAGGCGTCCTGTCGGAAATCAGCCAGTTTGTAGGAGGAATCCCCCAGAGCGCCAAAGCCGCAAATCGCGCCGTTCTGGACGTACGTCGAGAGTTTGTTGGCGCGAATGGTATAGCCGGGCGCATTGGTCTTGTCCAGCGGGCAGCGATAGACAGACATGGATTTGGTTAACGGCCAAAGCAAACCGCCGTTGTTGTTCGCCGGTCCACCTTGATACGCCAGGGTGGGATTGACGTTGTAGGGGGCCGCTGAAAGGTTGGGGGGAGTGCCGAGGGTGCCATCGTACAACCAGCCTTGGACCCAAGGTGGATTCCAATTGGGGTAGGGCATCCGGTCGTGGTTATCATTGGCGTAGAGCATCGTGGCCAGTCCAATTTGTTTCTGATTATTAACGCACTGCGCCCGTTGCGCCTTTTCTCTCGCCGAAGCCAAGGCCGGCAGCAGCAGCGCCGCCAGGATGGCTATAATGGCGATGACCACCAACAATTCGATCAGCGTGAAACCCCGCTCGCGGTCTTGAGCCGCGCACGAACCGTCAAGTTGCAACTTCATAAATGGCAAACCGATGCACTCTGGACCTTTCTTCCAATCCTAGCGGGCACCGCGCTTTCGGGACAATACCACATTAGGGGGAGCAACCCGCTTGCCCGCCTGCTCGCTGATAAAATCCTCGGCTCCGATTTCCAATCGGCAGGCCACACGAACTGCTGGCGCGGGCACTCCCAACGGCTACCCCCTTCGCGGACACGTTTCCCTTGGCAGGGCGCGCACTCCGCTGCGCGCCGCCCGAACTGGAAGGGACGCTTTTGATTTCCAATGACTTACGCACTTACGGTTCATGAAGAGCTGCCCCTATGGCCAAAGACCAAAGGCCCGCCTTCTTCACGAGGGCGGAAAGCCCGTAATGTGAAAGCCTGGGGTGTAGTGGGTCCACCTCCCAGCCTGCAGGCCGCGTCAGTGAACTCTGCACTTTGAACTCCACGTTGTGCACTTGGCTGGGCCCCAGGTTCAGCGCCCCACAAATCTCTGAAGCCATATAAGAGGCGCCCTAATTCTTTCAAATGACCGCGCCGCCTCCCATCGGAACGCCGCCTTCAGGCGCCTTCAGGCGGCAGGCATCCATCATCCATCGTGCCCGCCAAGGGAAAGTTGATAAAGGTGAAAGCCGGCCGTGCCAACGCCATTGGCCTGGCTACTCATTACCACGCGGTGCCGAAGGGCAAACCGGCTGCCTTGATTGGCTCCAGCGGCCTCTTGGAGATCGCCATCAACGGCGATTCGGCGGCCAGAAAACTCAGGCTGACCGCGGGAGATCTTGTCCAGGTTCTACTGTCTAGACCCAAAAAAACCCTAAACTACTGTAGCATAAAGCTCCCCAACTAAGGCACACGCGCGACCGTTAGATAGACGCCAAACGCGCTGCCAAGGTAGCGCAGATTTGCAATATTTGCAATTTGCTGTATCGCGGATTTTTAATATTTTTTATCTGCAAGCGCCCGAAACGAGATCACGCCTCCTTAGCAATCGTGATCATCGGAGCAACTCGGCCAGCCGTGAAGGTTCAGGCTCCAGCTTCAGCGCTTCTCGCAACAGGACCAGGCTGCTGGGGGACCAGCCGGTCTTACTGCTTTGCAGATTGCAATAACCGCGAGCTTTGCACGAGCGTTGCCCGGGCGAGTGCGCGCTACGCCTTGCCTGGCCCAGCTAAGAGTGCCGCTTCAGGGCGACAGCTCGGCGCGATAAAAGCGGGTGCGATAATTCGTGGCCTGTGGGTCAGTGAAGATGAGTGAACCGCTGGTCAGCGGATTCGTGGCTAGGGGCACCCACAATCCCTTTGCCGGATTGGTACCCGCGTAAATTACGGCATTCGATCCCACCGGCCCGGTCAGCGTGAATTGGAACTGATGGTTGACCAATTGAGGCTGGGTCAGGGTCAGCACCGCGGTGATAGTCGCCCCGGCCGCATAGGGACAAACCTTGCCTCCCGCCGTCGTGAAAGCGCCCCCCGCATACAACGTGCTCCCCGATACCGCCAGCCCCAACACATTGTTGTTCATCCCGGAGCCCAGCGGCGACCAACTGCTCCCGTTCCATTGCGCAATGTAGCTGGCTGGCCTGCCTCCCGCCGTCGTGAACCGGCCCCCCGCATACAACGCGCCCTCCGAAACCGCCAGGGCAAACACATCGTCGTTCACCCCCGATCCCAACGGCGACCAACTGCTCCCGTTCCATTGCGCGACGTAGTTGGCCGGGCTGCCGCCCGCCG
>Ga0209415_10012114_pt1 | contig 14417 bp, 4 predicted proteins | sample PeaSoiSIISIP2007_FD_187696 | JGI IMG/M metagenome (GOLD analysis project Ga0209415, IMG submission 187696) | Peat soil microbial communities from Weissenstadt, Germany - SII-SIP-2007 (SPAdes) (version 2) | ecosystem: Environmental > Terrestrial > Soil > Wetlands > Peat | place: Germany...
TTCGACCCCGATCGCTACCCATGGCTCGAAGGCCGCCCCGACGCCGGCGCGCCCGCCGCGGCAGCCCGGCCGCCCCTCGTGGACGACCGCACCATGCTGCGGATGCTCCGCGCCGTCCAGTACGTGGTCATCGGCGGCGAGCGCCGCCGCCTCACGTTCCGCGCCCTGGACGTCGAACAGATCGGCTACGTGTATGAGGGCCTCCTTGAACTGGAGGTCCGCACCGCCACCGAGACCGTGCTCGGCCTGACCCGCCCGTCGAAGTGGCCGCAGAAGATCAAGGAAGACGCGGAGATCACGCTCGCCAGCGCCGCCGACCTGAAGGTCAAGGAGTTCACCGACCGCACCGGCTGGTCGGCGAAGCGTGTCCAGGCCGCGCTCGCTGACCCCGCCGCCGACGCCGAGCGGGTCAGCAACCTCCAGCGGGCCGTCACCGACCCCGAACTGGCCGATCAGATCACGCCGTTCCTTGGCTTCCTCAAGTTCGAGGAATTCGAGATTAACGGTCGCAAAGTGCTGGGCAACCCCGCGATCTTCCCGGCGGGCAGCCGGTACGTGACCCGCTCGCATCGCCGCGCCGCGACCGGCACCCACTACACGCCCAGGTCCCTCGCGGAGGAGGTCGCAGAAGGCGCCCTGCAGCCCCTCGTCTACCGCCCCGGTCCCCTGGAGACGTCGGATACGTCGCAGTGGCGGATCCGCTCGTCCAAGCAGATCCTGGAGTTGAAGGTCGCGGACATCGCGATGGGCTCCGGTGCGTTCCTCGTCGCCGCCTGCCGCTATCTCGCCGACCGGCTCGTCGAAGCGTGGCTCGACGAAGGTGACGCCGAAGCCCTTGCCATGCACCTGCACCGCACCGCAGGCCGCGTCGGCGCGGATGCCGAAGCCGACCAGCTTCTGCTCAAGGCCCGCCGCGAGATCACCGAGCACTGCCTGTACGGCGTCGACATCAACCCACTCGCCGTCGAGATGGCGAAGCTGTCGCTCTGGCTGATCACGATGGACACCGAAAGGCCATTCGGCTTCCTCGACGACCGCCTAGCCGCCGGAGACTCGCTCCTGGGCCTGGTCAGCCTGGAACAACTGGAGTCACTGCACGTGGACGCGAAGGATGGCCGTCGGCTCCACCACGGCACCCTCGACTTCGCCTCGGAATGGCGCGACAAGCTCGCCCAGGCCGCCGACCTCCGCCGCAAGATCACCGCCACCGGCGGCGTCACCATCCGCGACATCGAACACAAGGCCCGGCTGCTCGCTCAAGCGGAGAAACTGTCCGGTGAGATAACGACGGTTGCCGACGCGATCACGGCGGCCGGTCTCGCGAACGCGAAACTCAAGGGCAAGAAACTCGACCAGGCGTTCTTGGGGCTGTACGTCTCCGTCAGCAACGAGAAGGACCTGGCGCCCTACGTCGAGAAGAACCTCCAAGAACCGCGTCCAGCGGGCACGGTTGATCGCGACCCCTTCCACTGGCCGCTGGTGTTCCCCGAAATCTTCGCCGACACAACGAACCCTGGCTTCGACGCCATCATCGGCAACCCGCCATTCAAGACCGGTCAGGATATCTCAGGCTTGTACGGGAGTGATTATCTTGTCTGGCTCCAGCGCTGGGACGGTAACGACGTCAAAGGAAGCGCTAACCTAGCTGCGCGTTTCCTGCTTCGCGATGTTCGTCTCCTTTCCGCAAGAGGGCAACTCGGCCTCGTCGCCACTAGCACGCTCATAGAAGGCGCTACGTTGAGTGTTGGGATGGATCAGGTTGCAGAAACGATCATTTCCGTCAGAGGAGCTCGCTCGCCACATCCTTGGCCAACACAAAGTGCAAGCCTTCACATAGTCGAGTTCTGGGCAAGTCGCGTTCGCCCATCGAGAAACGCAATATATTGGGTAGATGGCGAAGAGGTTCCTGCCATAGGACCAGATCTAGAGCCGTACGGTCGCTTCCGTGGGCGGAAGAAGCAGCTTCGCGAGAACGAGAACTTGACCTTCCTTGGCTCGAACGTCCTAGGGCTTGGGTTCACTCTAAGCGAAGACCAGGCGCGCGAACTGATCTCCCGCAATTCGCTAAACTCCGATGTTATTGAGCGATATACGATCGGAAAAGATCTTAACCGGCGTCCCGATTGTTCGGGCAGTCGATGGATCATAAACTTCCGCGACTGGACATTGGAGCGCGCCGAAGAATATCCGGACTGCATTGAAATCGTTCGCCGGCTAGTCAAACCGCAACGGGACAAAGACAAGCGTAAGCCCCGACGTGAACGCTGGTGGATCTACGCTGAGCGCGCCCCCGAGCTATATAGGGCGATTAGCAAGTTCGACCATGTACTTGCACTTGCGCGGCTTAGTAGTTCTGTCATGCCCGTTCGCGTGCCCACTGGCCAAGTATTCGATCAGATGTGCGTCATCTTTTCTATGGACGACTTCGCAAACCTTGCAGTGCTCTCGTCCAGCATCCATCTGACTTGGGCCATACGGTATAAGACGGCGGTAGAAACCAGGATCCTCTACGCGCCATCGGCTGTCTTTCAGACGCTACCGCGGCCAGTGTCGACACGTGAACTAGAAGGACTTGGACGCGAACTAGACACGACACGACGCGATCTCATGTTGTCCAGGGCCTGGAGCCTCACTAAGACCTACAACCGGGTCCACGACCCCGACAACTACGAGCCCGCCATCCAAGAACTCCGCGACATTCACGTCGCGATCGACGAGGCGGTTATGCGGGCCTACGGCTGGGAGGACCTCGATCTCAAGATCGGGCATCACCCGACGAAGATCGGCATCCGATGGACGGTCAGCAAGGAGGCACGGTTCGAGTTGCTTGACCGGCTGCTCGAAGAAAACCACAGGCGCTACGCACTGGAGAACCCGTCGTGACCACGCCAGACGCCACCTCGTTCCATGTCCGGGCCGACCTGGAGGACCTCCTAGAGCGCGACCTGCTCGGACCGTGGGATGGCCCTGAGGAAGAGCTTCCGCCGGGCACGTCGCCGGCGGAGCGGTACATGCTCGGGCGGCTGGTGCCGCGGCAGCAGCCGGAAGAGCCTGCCGACGACGAGCAGCTCGAGCCGGAACTTGTCGACCGGGAGGTGGCCTCCCCGGCGTCCGGTGACGGCGGAGAGGAAGAGGGCGCGGAGGCAGACGCCACGGTCCGTTCGGGATCGATGTCTGCCTCAGCCATCGGACTGGCGTTCAGCGTGCCGGTGACCGTCGACGTGATCAGCGTGACCGCCACGTGGGGTCGGTATGAGCGGTCTCCTTCGGAGACGCACGAGACGCCGACCGGGCGGCCCGCGACCACCTGGCATCGGGTGCCGGGGGGCGGGTCCGTCGAGGTGCGGACGGAGGTCGAGGGGTCGGACGCGCTTGTGCCGGACGATGAGCAGCCGGGCGTGGTCGTCCGGTACACGGTGCGGCACCGCGGCGCGCGGCGGGTCGTCGAGCTAGCGCTCGTCAACGGGCAGCGGACACCGGCGCAGACCCAGGACACGGCGCGGCTGTACCAGGTGGGGCTGACCGTGACCGCGCTGGACGGTAACGTGGCGATCTTCCTCGGGCACAACGACCCGGACATCGCGGAGCCGCCGCCGGGCACTGATGACGAGCGGCTGCACTTGGAGCTGCTGCACCGGGCGACGCGCAAGTACGCGAACGGTCGGCAGTGCGCGGTCGACACTGCCGTGCGTGACGGCGAGACGCGGGCGTGGCAGCTTTCGACGACCTGCTTCCCGGCGGCGGAGGTGCAGCTCGTGGTGCCGGGGAAGGTGCCGGGTCTGGTGCTCGACATGGCGCGGCTCGGGTCGCCGGAACTGGGGCGCGATGACCTGGTGCGGGCGCTGCGGCCGCTAGTGACCGGGTACCGGAAGTGGCTTACCGAGCAGGCGTCCCGGCTGGAATCGGATCCGGAGATCGCGCGCTACGGCGACGCGGGGGAGCACGCCGTGGCGGCGGCGCGCGATGTGGCTGGCCGCCTAGAGCGGGCGATCGAGCTGCTGCGGACCGACGGGATCGCGCGGGAGGCGTTCCGGTTCGCGAACCAGGCGATGGCGCTCCAGCGCGTGCGGTCCGAGGTGGTGCGGGCGCGGATGTCAGCGCCCGGCGCGGACACGGCTGGGCTGCTGCGTCGCCTGGACGTGCCAGAGAACCGGTCGTGGCGGCCGTTCCAGCTCGCGTTCGTGCTGCTGTGCCTGCCGGGGCTGACGTCGCCGTCTCATGCCGACGCTCATCGCGGTCTTGGCGACCCGTCGGACGCCGAGGTCCAGCTGCTGTTCTTCCCGACTGGTGGTGGTAAGACCGAGGCGTACCTGGGGCTCGCGGCGTATACGTTCGCGATCCGGCGGCTGCAGGGCGTGGTCGGGTCGGGTGCTGACGCCGCTGACGGGACGCGCGGGGTCGCGGTGCTGATGCGGTACACGCTGCGGCTCCTGACCGCGCAGCAGTTCCAGCGGGCTTCGGCGCTGGTGTGCGCGTGCGAGATGCTGCGCCGGGAGCGGGTCGAGGCCGGGGACTCGCGGTGGGGGACGACGCCGTTCCGGATCGGTCTGTGGGTCGGCTCGTCGGTGTCACCGAACTCCTTCGAGGAGGCCGAGCGGCAGATCACCGAGACGCGGGGCTCGGAACGGGTGCTTGGCGGCGTGCTGCAGTTGCCGGTGTGCCCGTGGTGCGGGGCGCGGCTGTCGTCGGCGAACGTGCAGACCAACCGGCTGCGGCGGCGGGTGCTCGTGTACTGCTCGGACCCGGAGGGGGACTGCGCATTCTCGCCGCGGAACTCTCCCGACGAGGGACTGCCGGTGCTCACTGTGGACGAGGAGATCTACCGGCTGACTCCTGGCCTGGTGATCGCCACGGTGGACAAGCTGGCGCAGCTGCCGTGGAAGGCGTCGACCGCATCCCTGTTCGGGCTGGTGGACACGGAGTGCACGCGGCACGGGTGGCAGAATCCGGATTTCTTGTCTTTCTGCGGGCCGGGCGGGCATCCGGCGCGTGCGGACCTGCCGCGCGGCGTGATCCAGCCGGCGATGCGGCTGCGGCCGCCGGACCTGATCATCCAGGATGAGCTGCACCTGATCAGCGATGCCCTCGGGTCGATGGTGGGCCTGTATGAGACCGCGATCGACCGGCTGAGCTCGCGTGGCCCGATCCGGCCCGTGCTCGTCGCCTCTACCGCGACCGTGCGGCGGGCGCGCGATCAGGTGGAGCAGGTGTTCGCGCGCGGCCTTACCGTGTTCCCGCCGCCGGTGCTCGACGCGGGCGAGACGTACTTCTCCGCGACCGTGCCGCCGTCACCGTCCACGCCGGGTCGGCGGTACCGGGGCATCCTCGCGCCGGGCGAGCGGCTCAAGTCGGTGGAGATCCGGGTCGCGTCGGCGCTGATGGAGCACGCGCAGTTCCTGTTCGACAGGTACGGTGCGGCGGCCGACCCGTACATGACGCTGGTGGACTACTTCACCGCGACCAGGGAGCTGGCCGGGATGCGGCGCCTGGTCGAGGACGACATCACCGACCGGCTGCGCAGCCAGCAGGTCCGCACCCGGCGGCGGTCACCGATCGTGCAGGAGCTGACCGGGCGGATGCCATCAAGCCGGATCGCCGAGAGCCTGGCCGACCTGGAACACCGCTTCGACCCGCAGTTCGACTCGACCGCAGCCCTGGACGAACTGCGCCGGGACCCGGACGGGTTCCGGGCACGATCCGATGGCCGGGCGCGCCCGATCGACGTGCTGCTCGCCACGTCCATGCTCCAGGTGGGCGTGGACGTGCAGCGGCTCGGCCTGATGGCCGTGACCGGGCAGCCGAAGAACACGGCCGAGTACATCCAGGCCACCTCCCGCGTCGGCCGCTCGCCGTCGCGGCCGGGGCTTGTGGTGACCATCTACCAGTGGTCGCGGCCCCGCGACCTGGCCCACTATGAGTCGTTCGGGTACGACCACGCGACGTTCGGGCTCCGGGTTGAGGGGCTGACCACGACGCCGTTCAGCGACCGGGCGCTGGACCGCGGGCTGACCGGGGTGCTGGTGACGTTGCTGCGGCATGCCGGGGTGTCGTCGCTGCCGAACGTCGCGGCGCACTCCGTGCCGTTGTCCGGTCCGTTCGTCGCCGCGCTGCTCGACGCGGTCGGCGCGCGGGCCGAGGTCGTTACCCACGAAGCGGAACGCGCCAGCTCGGTCCGGGCCGAGCTGCAGCACCGGCTGGACCGGTGGTACGCCCGGCGGCAGGCCGTGCAGACCGGGCGCCTGGGGTACAAGGAGGCGCCGGACGTCAACGGGCTGCTGCGCGAGCCGGACGAGGGATCGTGGGATCTGTGGTCCGCGCCGATGTCCATGCGCGAGGTTGAGGCGGAGATCCTGCTGCAACTCGACCGGGACGACCGCAGCATCGCAGACGCGCCGGCCTGGAGCTACGAGCGTTCGACCTCTGGAGGTCCCGCATGACCATTCCGGCGGCTGTCGCGTCTGGCGTGCCCGGTGCCGGGCAGCGCAGTGCTCCCACCCGGATCGGGCAGGCCCGGCCGAGTCATCTCATCACCACCACCGGGGTGGGTGCGACCGTCGACTTGCCGTCGATGAGCGTGATCGTGCGGGGCCTGGATGCGTGGAACCCCGAGCACCAGGATCCGGTCGACGAGCCGCGCCTGCTTGAGGCGGTGCAGCGGGTGCTCGGTCCGCAGGTCCGGGCACTGCGGCACGCACCGTGGGATCCGGATGCCAACGACGATCCGCTCACGCGCACCGGCGTGCCGGTGACGCCATTCCCGCGGTGGGTGCGCTGCCCGCGCTGCTACCGGCTAGGCCCGCTGGACCCGGCGGGCCAGTTCGAGCTGATCCACCGGTGGGGGCGGCGCCCGGACCTGGCCAAGTACGTGCACGCGCAGTGCCTGCGACAGGCATCGATCCGCGTGGCGAGCAGGCGCGCGTGCGTGCCCGCGCGTTTCCTGGTCGTCTGCGAGGACGGCCATCTGGACGACTTCCCGTACGTGGATTTCGTCCACGCCACCCGGGCCGAGGGCGTATGCGACGGACCGCAGCTCACCATGTCCGACGCGGCGTCCACCTTGGGGCCACGGGTGACGGTCCGGTGCGTGACGTGCGACCATAGCCGGTCTATCCAGGAGGCGGCGGGCAGCGACGGCTGGCAGAAGCTGCCGGTCTGCCGGGGCCGCCATCCCCACCTGCAGCGGTTCTACCAATGCGGCAAGCAGCTGAAGCTGATCGTGCTCGGCGCGAGCAACCTGTGGTTCGCGGTGTCGGCGAGCGCCTTGCACCTGCCGCAGGGACAAACGGTCGAGGACCTAGTCGCGGCGAACTGGGAGATCCTGGGCGTCCAGCCGTCGGCTGAGGTGGCGCAGATGATCATCGATGGTATGGACGCGCTGCGGGGGCTGCGCGGGTCCCCGATCGAGGAGGTGTGGGGATGCATCGAGAAGCTGCGCGGGCAGGGCGGCCCCACTGCCCCGGAATCGCCCGACAACCTGCTGGACGCCGAGTGGCAGCTGCTGTCGCGTCCGACGACGGAACGGCAGGACGCCGACTTCCGTGCGGTGCCGACCGACTCGCCGCGCGGTTATGACCGTCTCATCGACCAGGTCGTCCTGGTGTCGCGGCTGCGCGAGGTTCGCGCCCTGCTCGGCTTCACCCGGCTGTCCGCGCCGGAACGCGACGAGCTGCGACCGGTCCGCCGGATCCCGCTCGGACGAGGCCCGGCGGAGTGGGTGCCAGCCGTCGAGCAGCGAGGCGAGGGCATCTTCCTGGAGTTACGAGAGCAGCACGTCGCGCGATGGGCGTCCTCTATCGCCGAGCACGAGCACATCACCGCGCTAGGGCGGGCCTACCGGCAGTGGGCGCTGGACCGGGACCAGACACCGACGACGGGGTTCCCCGTTGCCCGGTTCCTGCTGATCCACACGCTCAGCCACATGCTGATGCGCCAGGTCGCGCTGGAGTGCGGGTACTCGTCGGCGTCGCTGCGGGAACGGATCTACCTAGGCACCCCGTCGTCGCCCGCAGCCGGCGTGCTGATCTCCACGGCGGCCAGCGACAGCGAGGGCACGCTCGGCGGGCTCGTCGCGCTGGGCGAACGGCGGTACCTGGAGCGGATACTGCGTCAGGCGCTGGACGACGGTTCCCACTGCTCGTCGGACCCGCTGTGCGCGGAGCATGTACCGGAGTTCCCGTCGGCGGTGCTGCACAACGCGGCGTGCCACGCGTGCCTGTTCGCCTCGGAGACGAGCTGTGAGTCGGGCAACCGCTGGCTGGACCGCGCGGTGCTCGTCGACCTCACAGGCGACGGCTTCGCGTTTCCGCTGCGGTGAGCGGGCCTGGCGGCGGTTCCGTCACGGACCCGCATGACGAACTGGCGGACTGGGCCTGCCGCGCAGCCGAGCGGCTCCCGACCGGCGATGTCTGCCGCCTGGCCGAAGCCGCGGCTGCGGGCGGGCCGGGCGTCCGGCAGTTGCGAGCCAATAGCGGTTCCGGGATTCTGCGGGACGCGTGCGACCAGCTATTGCACCGGCTTGGCTATGCCGAGTCGGCCTACCTGGCAGGTCTGCTCACGGGCACGGCCAGGGCCATCGAGCGGTCCCGGCGGCATCAGTCCGTGTCGGTCGTCTGGACTGGCCCGGAATCCGGTGTGTCGTCATCGCGGCTGACCGCGGCAGCCGTGATCGAGCTAATCAACGCGGCACGGTCCCAGATCCTGCTCGTCAGCTATGCGACCTACACCGAGCCTTCGATCAGCACTGCATTGTCGGCCGCCGTCGCCCGTGGCGTGGCAGTCACGCTGCTAGCCGAACGACACGCGGACAACCCGTCCTACACGGCGCTGGGCACCCCCTTCCCAGGCCTCGACACACTTCGCCTGCACTGGCCTGCCAGGTCACGCCCGCCTGGCGCGTCTCTGCACGCGAAGATCATCGTGGTCGACGACCAGGTCGCGCTCGTCGGCAGCGCCAACCTCACCAGTCGCGCCATGGAATCCAACCTCGAATGCGGCATTCTCATCCGCGGCGGCCCGCAGCCCCGCGCCATCCGCGACCACATCACCGGCTTGCATGCAGCCGGACTCTTGCTTCGATTGTGAGATCTTCATGCCTTCGGCGTCGGATGGCTCCGCGACCACATCGCCCACCTGTACGCGGCAGGCCGCCTGCTTCGACTGAGCAGCGTGTCCGCTCGCCCCACAGAAATCCCATAAGTCCGGGCCGCGGCGGCGTCCCCCACACGTTCCCCACAGACAAAACGGCATTCCCCGGCACACGCCGGCACGCCTGCTAAGGTGGCCCTATAAGCCTGTGACGAGCATTTATGCAGATCAAGCGGGCTGACGGTCATCTGCGGCAGCAGATCGCTCTACGCGGTACAGACCTCCTGTTAACCGGCAGCTCATACCGACGACGGCGATCCATGTGGGCCACATAAGGTTCGGTTATCGCCCTCTTCTCGCGATTGCTTAGCGTCACAAGCGGGCATATTGTTATCGGCTCGAGCAATTACCGATCGCCGACTCTGTCCTCGAGGGCTGCCGTGGCATATGTTGCACTTAGCGCACGGATCATCTGTTCTGGAGCGGCTGCACCGGCCTGAACAGCGGGGGATTATGAGTCCTGATGCCTATTCCTTGCCAACATGCCCGCTCATCTTCGCAACAGCGCGTCGAGCATCGCTGCGAAGCGCTGCATGTCTGCGAATTTTCTGTGATCATGGTGCGGGCCACTGTGAGCATGCCGTCGCGGATTGTGAGCCGGACGGCGCCCGATTCTGCCGTGTCAAGCCGTCTCTCTCGCCGCCGTACTGACCGCGATAAGCGCGAGACAGTCGTTCGTGTCAAGCGTGCGAGGCTTTTTTCGTTGACATCGACCTGTCCCGTCACGACTTGGGTGCGAATCGGTGCACAGCCGATTTCCCGGCCGTCGCTGAATGGCCATCCCGACGGTTACGTGCCATGTCGGCCAGCCAGATTTCTGGTCAGCCTGCAGCAGGGTCTGGTGACATGATGTTCTCGGAAGTAGTGGCCTTGTGCAGGAGGGTGGACCGGTGTTAAGAGCAGCCGTGGCGGCGGTTTCTTTCGTGCTGGCGGCCGCGAGCGGCGTAGTGACCGCGCTGGTCACGGCTCACTCGTCGCGTGGGCTGTGGGCAGCCCTTGGGGTTCTGGTGGTTGTCGGCGCGGTTCTCCAGGCAGCCGTGACCATGAACGAACGACGGACGCCGGGACGGGTCACGGCATCTGGTGCCGGCTCGGTAGGGGTCGGCGGCTCAGCCAGCACGATAACCACCCGGGTGACAGGCACGCATGAACCAACGGGTGCGCCGGGCGAGAACGGCGTGACTGCCTCTGGAACTGGCGCGGTCGGCGTGGGAGGCGACGTGACCGGTCCGGTGTCGACACAGGTGACTGAGGCAGACGGCCAGGGACCGCCGTAATGAGGCGTCCGGACGTCAGCGCACCGGGCGATGCCTCGATCGCGGTGGGCGGGAATCTCGGGTCGGCGTCTACCACGCATATCGGCACACAGGTGCTGGGCGTGTCGTCGATGCCGGTCGCTGTGGCGGCCAGAGATCCGCAGGGTGTCTACACGGCAGTCGGCCTGGACAGGTTCACCGGCCGGGGCTGGCTGGCCGATCAGGTGGACCTGTTCATGGCCGCGAACCCGTGCGGGTACGTGTTCATCGAGGCGGAGGCGGGCCTGGGCAAGACAGCCTTCGCCGCGTGGCTGGTCCGCACGCGGCGGTACCTGTCGCATTTTTCCCGTTACGCAGACGGGCGATCGATACGGGCAGCATTGCAGAACCTGTCCGCGCAGCTGATCACCAGCTTCGGGCTGGATGAGCTGGCGCCGGGCGGGATGCTGCCGGATTGGGCACAGACCCCAGCAGGGTTCGAGTCGCTGCTGGGGATCGCCGCCGGGCGTGCCCGCCAGGACAGCCGCGGCCTGGTGCTGGTGGTCGACGGGCTGGATGAGGCTGAACCGCACGGGGATGGTCTGCCGTTCGGCCTGCCAGGGCTGCTGCCGGACGGGGTGTATGTCGTCGGAACGTACCGGGCCGGCCGCTCACCCGGGCGTCCCGACGCCCCGGCGACAACAATACGGATCGGAAAAGACGACCCACGTAACCACGACGATATCGGCGCGTACCTCGCCAAAGCCGTGGCTGAGGAGGTGCTGGCCGCGCAGCTGGCCCAGGCCGGGCTGGACCCGGCAGAATTCACCGCGGTGCTGGCGGCGCGCTGCGACGGGGTGTGGGTGTACCTGCGATATGTTCTGGACGAAGTGCGGATCGGGCTGCGGCAGCCCGGTGCCATCGCTGACCTGCCCACCGGCCTGCGAGACTACTACACCGATCAGATCCGCCGCTGGCAGCGCGACCCGGCGTGGGACAGCGGGCTGCTGCCGCTGGCGGCCACACTTGCCGTCGCGGGAGAACCCCTGCCGGCCGTGTCCCTGGCCCGGCTGGCCGGCGGCCTCGACCCGGTCGCGGTACGCCGCTGGTGTGACTTCACCTTCCGGCCGCTGCTCATTACTACCCAGGGCATGGCGGCCGGGCTCCCGCAGCGATACGAGATCTACCACGCCAGCTTCCGAGAAGTACTCAAAGCACACCACCTCCCGCGCGGTCCCGGCGGCTACCAGCCATCGGATGCCGCCGCCCTAGCAGATGAACTGGCCCACGCGGCCATCACCGCTCACAGTCGCATCGCCGACACGTACCTGGCCTGTTTCGGCGGCCTGGACACCGGCCTGTCAGCGCTCGCCAACGACCCGGGCGGCGGCGACGCGGACGGCGGGTACCCGCTGCGGCACCTGGCCCGGCACCTGCAGCACGCCGGGTGCTCAGCCGACCTGCACCGGCTCCTCGCTGCAGAGCAGCCAGCCGGTCAGGGCCGTGGTGTCAACGTGTGGTTCGCCGCCCACGACCACGCCGACTGCATCAACAGCTACCTCGACGACCTGGCCCGCGCCAGCAGCGACAGCGCCGTGGCCACCGGCCAGGCCCTCAGACGCCACCAGCCGGCAGCATCACTCGGCACCCAGATCCGCTACGCGCTGATGGCGGCCAGCATCGTCAGCCGCACCACCGGCATCTCCACGGAACTACTAGAACAAGTCGTCCGCACCGGGCTATGGTCACCAGCCCGGGGGCTCGACCATGCCCGCCGCGTTACCGATCCCGGCACTCGTTTCCACGCGCTCATCACAGTTCACCGCTACCTACCCGTCGACCAGCAGAGCGAAGTCCTAGCCGAGGCGCTCGCCGCGGCCGCCGCCACCACCGACTCCATCGCCCGGGCACTTGCACTGGCCGACCTGCCCGCCCGCCTGCCCGCCGGGCTGACCCTCCAGGCACTGACTACAGCCCTGACCATAACCGACGACCACGCCCGGGTGTGGGCATTGACCCGCGTGGCCTCCTGCCTGCCCGCCGGAGACCAGCCCGCCGTCCTGGCCCAGGCTCTGACCGAAGCCGCCGCCATAGCCGACGACCGCGCCCGGGCACAGGCGCTGGCCGACCTGGCCCCCAACCTGCCCGCCGGAGACCAGCCCGCCGTCCTGGCCCAGGCACTGACCGCAGCCACCGCCATCACCAGCGGCTATTACCGGGCGCGGGCATTGGCCGACTTGGCACCGCAGCTCCCCACCGAGCTGATCCCCCAGGCACTGGCCGCAGCCATCGCCATCACTAATAATCACGCCCAGGCGGAGGCACTGGCCAGCCTAGTCCCCTGGCTGCCCACCGAGGACCGGCCCGCCGTCCTGGCCCAGGCACTGACCGCAGCCACCGCCATCACCGATAATCACGCCCGGGCGGAGGCACTGGCCAGCCTAGTCCCCTGCCTGCCCACCGAGGACCGGCCCGCCGTCCTGACCCAGGCACTGTCCGCAGCCACCGCGATCACGGACTACGACGCCCGGGCACAGGCACTGGCCGGTCTGGCTGCCCGCCTGCCGACCGACAAGCAGAGCGAAGTCCTCGCCGAGGCGCTCGCCGCAGCCACCGCCATCACCAGCGACCAGGCCCGGGCACAGGCACTGGGCCGCCTGGCCCCGCGCCTGCCCGCAGAGCTGATCTCCCAAGCACTGACCGCAGCTACCGCCATCGCCGACGACCAAGCCCGCGCATCGGCACTGGCCGACCTGGCCCCTCACCTGCCTGCCGAGCTTATCCCCCGGGCAGTGGCCGACCTGGCCGCCCGCCTGCCCGCAGAGCCGATCCGCCAGGTGCTAACCAGACCTGCAGCCATGACCGGCGACGACTACCGGGCACAGGCACTGGCCTGCCTGGCCCTTCGCCTGCCCGCCGACGAGCAGCCCGCCGTCCTGGCCGAGGCACTGACCGCAGCCACCGCCATCACCGACGCCTACAACCGGGCACAGGAACTGGCACGCCTGGCCCCCCACCTGCCCGCCGATGAGCAGAACGAAGTGCTCGCCGAGGCGCTCGCCGCCGCCACCGCCACCGGCAGCGGCTACAACCAGGCATTGACGTTGGCCGGCCTGGCCCCCCACCTGCCCGCCGACGAGGCGAACAAAGTGCTCGCCGAGGCGCTCGCCGCAGCCACCGCCATCACCAGCGACGACGACCGGGCACAAGCACTAGCCGACCTGGCCCCCCACCTGCCCGCCGAACTGATCCCCCAGGCACTGACCGCAGCCACCGCCATCACCAGCGACCAGTACCGGGCACAAGCACTAGCCGACCTGGCTCCCCACCTGCTCGCCGAACTGATCCCCCAGGCACTGACCGCAGCCACCGCTATCACCAGCGACTACGACCGGTCACAGGCACTGGCCGGCCTGGCCCCTCACCTGCCCGCCGAGTTGATCCCCCAGGCGCTGATCGCAGCCACCGCCATCACCAGCGACGACGACCGGGCATGGATACGGGCCGGCTTCGCCCCCGACTGGGCCGCCGAGCGGACCGACACCGCCCGGGCACGGGCGCTGGAAGGCCTGGCTCCCCACCTACCCGCCGAACTGATCCCCCAGGCACTGACCGCCGCCACCGCCATCACCAATGACCAGGCCCGGGCACAAGCACTAGCGCGCCTGGCCGCCTACCAGCCCGCCCTCCTGGCCCAGGCACTGGCCGCAGCCACCGCCCTCACCAGCGACTACGACCGGGCACGGGCACTAGCCGGCCTGGCCCCCCACCTGCCCGCCGAACTGATCCCCCAGGCACTGACCGCGGCCACCGCCATCACCAGCGACCAGGCCCGGGCAGAGGCACTTACCGGCCTGGCCCCCCACCTGCCCGCCGAGGACCAGCCTGCCATCCTGGCCCAGGCACTGACCGCCGCCACTGCCATTACCAGGGACCACGACCGGGCAGAGGCACTGGCCGGCCTGGCCCCCCACCTGCCCGCCGAACTGATCCCCCAGGCACTGACCGCAGCCACCGCCATCACCAGCGACTTCTACC
>Ga0209415_10012115_pt1 | contig 14416 bp, 14 predicted proteins | sample PeaSoiSIISIP2007_FD_187696 | JGI IMG/M metagenome (GOLD analysis project Ga0209415, IMG submission 187696) | Peat soil microbial communities from Weissenstadt, Germany - SII-SIP-2007 (SPAdes) (version 2) | ecosystem: Environmental > Terrestrial > Soil > Wetlands > Peat | place: Germany...
CACAGGTAAAAATGCCTGGTGAATGTACACGCGAAGTCACGCTTGATCCTGGAGACCTCTGCGGACACTCCGGCCAGAAAACAAGGGCCAGGCGGAGCCTGCCCGGACCGGACGCGGGCCATCCCCTGCACGGTGCGGGCAGTCACGGCGGAAGTATCCATGATCCGGAATATGCGCGGAATCGTCGCGGGCGCAGGAGGGATAAGTGATCGAGTCCAAGCAGGCCGGATGAACAAATTCGAAAGATGTGATCTGCCGCCTCCGGAGCCGTGAGCGTGACTGCCGCGTGCCCGTTGCGTGCCCGATCGGCCGGTCAACGCCGGGTACTCGCGGTCACTCCCGGACATCTCGATGCACCGGCCCACCTGCGGATGGGCAGGCTGACCCGCTGCGAAAACCGACCTTCTAAGCAGCGGGTCGCGGGTTCGAATCCTGCCGGGCGCGCTGGTCAGAGCCTTGTAGAGGGTCTCCGCAGGCGCGGCGGGGAGCCAAAAAGGGAGCCACCCGGAGTAAGGTGGCTCCCATGACGCAAGCCACAACGGGGCGTCGCGGGCAGGGCGAGGACTCGATCTACTGGGACGCGTCCAAGAACCGGTACACCGGCGCCGTGAGCCTCGGGTTCAACCCGTCCGGGACGCGCATCCGGAAGAAAGTCACCGGCCGGACCAAGACCGAGGTGCGCGACAAGCTCAAGGAACTGCACAAGCAGGTGGAGAGCGGCCTGCGGCCCAAGCGGCGCTACACCGTGGGCGATGCGCTCGACGACTGGCTTGCCGTTGGCGTGGGTGGCCTCTCGGGCCGGACGGTGACCTTGTACCGGGACACCATCGGCAAGGCGCTTCGTGAGGAGTTGGGCACGGTCAGGCTAACCGACCTGACTGCCGGGGATGTACAGGGAGCGCTGGCGGCTCTGGCGGCGCGGTTGTCTACCCGGACAGTGCAGATCGCGCACAACGTGCTGGTGCGGGCGATCCGGCAGGCTGAGCGCGACGATTTGGTGGGACGGAATGTGGCGGCACTGGTCAAGCCGCCCAAGGGACAGGGTGCTGGGCGCCCGTCGAAGTCGCTCACGCTGGAGCAGGCGGTCTCTTTGATGTCTGCGGCTCGCGGTACCCGGCTGGAGGCGTATGTCACCTTGTCGCTCTTGACGGGTCTGCGGACCGAGGAGGTCCGGGCGCTGCGATGGGATCACGTCGTGGCCTGGGCGCGCGGCCAGTGGGAGCCGGTGAGCGAGGCCGGCTTCGATCATGAGCAGCTCGCGGTGTTCGTGTGGCGGGCCGATCGGGCTGGGGGTGATACGAAGACGCCGAAGTCACGGCGGACGCTGGCGCTGCCCCGGCGGTGCGTGGAGGCGCTGCGGGAGCAGCGGGTGCGGCAGGCGGAGGACCGGCTCGTGGCGGGGCCGATGTGGCAGGACCGAGGGCTGGTGTTCGCGTCGGCTGTGGGGACGCCACTGGATGATCACAATGTGCGGAGGCAGTTCCGGGTGATCACCGAGGCGGCCGGACTGGGCACGACGTGGGTGCCGAGAGAGCTCCGGCACACCTTCGTGTCCCTGCTGTCGGCTCATGGCGTGCCGGTGGAGGCGATCGCGTTGCTGGCCGGACATAACCAGACCGCCACGACTGAGCTTGTTTACCGGCATCAGATCGTGCCCGCCCTGACCCGGGGCGCGGAGGTCATGGACGAGATCTTCGGCTGACGAAGATGGTCAAGACACGAGCGCTGCGAGACGAGCCGCCGCCGGGGCCGGGTCAGCCGGTATTCCGGGGAATCCTCGGTGATAGCGGGCTTGTCCCTGCCGACTTGCGTCAGGCGGCCGCGCTCAACCATGAGCTTTACGGCTTTTACGGGGTCTCGGTGTGGGTCGCCAATATCGCCTTTCCGCGAGAGCTGCTGGAGTCCACCAAGCTGGTCAAGTTCGAGCGCTACGCCGAATTCACCGTGGCCGACCTGATCGGGTACGGGCTTCGGTTGTGGGCCACCGGGCAGCGCCCGCATTACGATGTGGTGTACGAAGGCAATGACCCGGAGAGCCTGGTCGCGCGGCTGGCTGCCGCGCCCTACCGGATCGTGGACAACCCCAGCGTCGACCGGGAGGAGCACTGAGATGATCTACATCGATCTTCCGGCCGACCTGAACCTGGAAGACGACGAGGGCCGCAACATCGCCCGGCTGGCCGATGCAGTCACCCCGGACACTGTCGCTCAGGGTGCGGTGCTCGTGGCCGGCACACCGCATGCCTGGTCCTGGGCTGTCATCGAGGATGTTGAGAGCGGGTTCGTCTATTTCCGCCAGATCAGCGCCCGAGACGCCGCGCGGCGCGGATCCCTGATAAAGCCGTTTCCGCGGTCAGCCTGACGACCGGGCCAGTCAGCAAATAGGCGCCTTATCACCCCGCGCCTAGGTTGATGAGCCATGAAGGGATGAGTTGCCTGCACCGGGGATGTATGTCGGTCTGCGCGAAGGTCAGGGTAGGGCCGGCCCGCCTGGTTCGTCGTAGGTCTCCCGGTATGCTTCGGCCAGCTCGGCGGCCTCGGGCACGCCCCGCTCGGCTACGGCGAGGACGATCTCGCGTGCTCGCCGACCATCTACCGGGGCCAGCCGCCCCGACCTGACCGCTTCCAGGGCCACTCCCGTGGCCTCGTCGTGCTTGCCCGCTGCAGTCAGCGCCAGGGCCAGGTCGAGCCGGGCCAGGGCCGCGCGCCGGGGCCGGGGCCGCAGCCCGGGCGCTTCGATCGCGGCGAGCACTTGGCGGGCGATGCCCTCGGCGGCCGTGTCACCAACCCAGGACAGCGTGGTGGCGACATAGAACAGCGCTTTGGGCGGGTCGTACCGGTAGTGGTGCTCAGGCCGGTCGGGCACTGGCAGCGGTGAGACCAGCGCCTCGACACGGCTGAGCGTGGCCTGGGTCTGGTGGGCGTCGCCGATCTTGGCCCAGGCACGGCCTTCCTGCGCGGTGGCCTGGATGAATGCGCTGCCGGATTTCGGGGCAATCCGCTGCGCGGCCTGGGAAATGTCCGCTGCCCGCTGGTAGTCCGCGGCGGTCAGTACCTGCCAGGCCTGGGTCTCTAGGCACCAGGCGGCGATCTCGGCGTGTTCGGTCTCGCGGGCCAGCTGCGCGGCGGTGCGCAGGTGCGCTGCGGCGGAGTGGTCACGGTGTAGGTCGATGAGGGTCGTGGCGGCCAGCAGGGACAGCCAGCCGCCTACGACGAGCAGGCGGCGGTGCTCGGCCAGCGTGGTTTTGGCGTCGAGCAGTCGGGTGACGTAGCTGAGGTAGCCGCAGACCCGGTCCAGCAGGGCGGCGGACGGGGTGCCGGGGTAGGCCGTGGCCAGGTCGTCCACGGCCAGCTCCAGCCGCTCGACCGTGCCGATGCCGACCTGGCTGGCTTCAGCCTGCCGGACGAGGTCCAGGGCGGCGATCTCGTCGGTGATGGTGCTGTCGTCCAGGGCGCGGGTCAACTGGTGCCTGCCCGGTGGGCGGTCCGGGGCCAGGGCACGCAGCGTCCCGCCCGCGGCCAGCCGCTCATCAAGAGTCTCGGCCAGCTCCGGGGAAGGCTGGGCCTTGCCGCTGCGCAGATTGGAGATGTGGCCGGGGTTGCACGGCACCCTGCGGGCCAGCTCGCGCACGCCAAGGCCACGCGCGGCCATCAGCTGCGCCAGCTCGGTGCCGAAGTCGCTCATCTGCGCGTCCCGGGTTGCGGCAAGGCCGTTGCCTGTTTGGCGTCATGTCGTCATACGGGCAACGTCTTCAGGCTACGCCCCGGCCCGGGCTTGACTGCCGGTATCGAGGCAGACACGGATACCGAGGAGAAGACGATCATGGGCAGGGCAGTCGCCGCCGACGATGGCAGCGCGCCGCCGCGCGGCCCGTTCGCGGTCGACCGGGACCGGGCGCTAGCCGAACTGGAGCTGGCGTGGTCCGAGGGCGGATACCACGGCTTCACCGCCGCGGGCGGGACCTGGTGCGCGATCACCAGCGCTGGTGAGGTGCTCACCGGCGCTACCCCGGACGACCTGGTCAGCGCCATCCGGGCGCACTGGCAGGCGATGCGAGCATGACCAGCAACGACCGGCCCGACCTGCGGGCGGTGGACGGTACCCATGAGGACTCGGTGGTCCGGCGGCGGCGGTTCGAGGAGGCCCACCCCGAGGCGGTGATCCTGCCGCCGTGCGCGGGGCGTTGGCGCGCAATTATCCCGGCTGGCCTGATCGCCGGCGACGGCACCAGGACCACGCTCGGCGCCTGGGACCCGACAGACCTGATGGACCAGCTCGACGCGATCTACCCGGACAGTAGCCAGGACACAGACTCGTAGCGCCAGAGCACGGCCCGGTGGCCGTCAATCTGCGGCCTCGAAGTCGGCGTCGCGGTCGTTGCCTGGTCCCGGCCAAGGCGGGAACGCCTGGCCGAGGTCGCCGTAGTCGGGATCCCGTGACGGGATCGTCAGGCTCAGCCGGTCTGCGAGCCGGACCGCGAAGGTGCGGTGCGCCGCGGCCAGGTCCTTGATCCACTGCCCTGTTTCCCGGGTCTCCTCCCCTGCCGTCATCGTGAGCTCCTCGCGCTGATCGCTGGTGACGGGCTCGGGTTCGGCCGATCGTAGCGGCGGGTAGTGCTCGCCGGGATGGCGGCGGCGTAGTTCGGCGTCAGCGGCCACGGCCAGGTGGCGCTGCTGCACTGTGGCCTTGTCCCAGTCATCCCTGTCGGCCATGGCGGCGGCGAACACGGTCTCGCGCTGACGGTAGGCGTCGTGCAGGGCCTGGTAGCTGCCGGCGAGCTCCTGCTTTCGGGCGGCTTCTTGGTGGTCACCGCGCTGCTGGGCGGCGGCGGCTTCGGCGCCGGCGCGGAGCCCGGCCAGCCGGGCGTCCCATGCGGCGGCGCGGACCTGGCGCAGCTCGTCGCCGACGTATCGCGGAGCCCAGGCGGTTTCGATGGGGTAGGTGTCGCGCAGGTGCCACAGCATCCCGTCGGGCATGCCGCGCACGTTGGGTCCGTCGGCGGGGCTGAAGGCGGCGAACGCCTCGTGCCATGCGGCCCGCAGGTCCGGGGCGGCGGCGACCGGTTCGGGGCCGATCGGGTCGGCCGGGTGATGGTAGCCGGATAGTTCCCGCCAGGCGCCGATGGCGGCGGCGCGCCGCTGCCAGTCCAGCCGGTCCAGCGGATGCGCGGGGACCGGGCCGAGTGCGGTGATCGCCCAGGGCGGGGCGTGGTCGGCGGCGTGCTCGCCGATGCGGTCCTTGCGGGCATCCATCAGCGCGGCGATCTGAGTGACGTAAGCACGGCGCTCGGGGTCGGCGATCTCGGGGACCTGCGCGGACGCCACGCGGTCCTTGACTAACCAGCCCATCCGGCAACCGGGCGATCCTGCCCGCGCAGCCGGGCAACTCCAAGACGTCATCTCGCCGCCAACCCGCGTCGTCGGGGCCGCCACGGCAAGCCGTCCTGCCCACCGCTGAGCCACGCAGCCGCGTCACGTCAACTCGCCCTCACATTCGAGTGGCAGACAAAGAGCTCCGGCCCGCCACTTGATCTAAGGCAGAGCAGGTCACGCGGCTGGCTACGCCTCGGATCACGCGGCACGGGACATCGGTGTCAGTGGAGAACCAGCAGCTGACAGGGATAACGACTTCGGGATAGAGTGGATGGCCAGGCCGGCGACCGCGAGAAACGGCTGACCTGTGCTCGACGATCTTCTGTCGATCGGTCGTGATGTGATGCCGAAGCGCGTTGCCCTAGGGATCAGCGGACTCGACGCCGGACCGGGCGACCACATCTGCGGGGTGTTCTCCGACGAAGCGCAACGAGATCAGGTCCTGATCCCGTTCCTGCAAGCCGGACTGGCTTCGGGCGACAAGTGCATTTGTGTCGTCGATGGCACACCCCCCGCAGAGATCGTCGCGGCCCTCGGGCCGGTCGGCCAAGCCGCGGCGTTGACCGTTGGCAAGCAGCTTGACGTCTACGGCGCGTCTGACCTGCTCTTGCGGTCAGGCGGTTTCTCGGCCGACGAGGTGATCGGGGCCTGGAAGGCCGCGATGTCGGACGTGATGTATTCCGCCCAATTCGACCTCGTGCGGGCGGTGCAGGTGTGGTCGGGGCGCGACGTCCTGCCCGGCATGGCCGAACTCCTGCTGCTTGAGTCCGAGATGAACCGGTACCTGCCTCTCTACCCGCAGGTCATGGTGTGCCTGTACGACATGAACCGTTTCGGGGGCGATGCTTTCATGAACCTGGTCATGACGCATCCCCGGGTGCTGGTGAACGGAGCGGTCATCGAGAACCCGCACTTCTTGACTCCCGATGAGGTACTGGCCAAGGGGACACCGGGCGTTGCTGGCCCGGTGACTCCGGTAACTGAGGAGGCGGGGCAGTGGTTCTCCGGCGTGATGACTGGCTAGACCTCGCGCGCAAGGTCGACTGGACGCCCCGCTACGTCGACGAGCGGGAGCTCTTCCCGGAGGAGATCAGCGGCCGTCCCTGGCTGCCGCACGAGGCGTGGCGCAACTGGAACGAGGTCTACCGCACGACCTACCGTGAGTATGTCGCGAATCAGCGGGAGAAGGACGCCGCCGTGCTCGGTGTACGCGCGGCGCTCAGCAAGCCCCACCTCTTCGACGACCTCGACCCAGGGTGGGTTCAGCTGGTCAAGTTCCACAACGGTGCGTTTGCCCTGGCGGAATACGCGGCCACGGTGAGCGAGCAGCGGATGGCTCGGTTCGGGCGCGACAGTGCCTGGCGGGCGATGGCCACCCTGGGGGCGCTGGATGAGATCCGCCACGCCCAGATCCCGCTGCTGATCGGCCACGACCTGCTGGCCCACGACGGCAACTTCGACTGGACCCACAAGGCGTTTCACACCAACGAGTGGGTGATGCTCGCGGCACGGCACCTGTTCGATGACATGTTCCTCGCCGCTGACGCCATCGACGCGGCGATCCAGCTGAACTTCGTGTTCGAGACAGGCTTCACCAACCTGCAGTTCATGGCCATGGCGGCCATGGCGGACCGCGCCCATCATCACTTGTTCGAGAAGATGGTGGCGAGCATCCAGACCGACGAGGCCCGCCACGCCCAGATCGGCCATCCGGTGCTGCGGACGCTGCAGGAGAACGGCTCGCGCGAGCGGGCTCAGTACCTCATCGACAAGATGTGGTGGCGATCCTGGCGGCTGTTCCTGGCGCTGAGCGGAACCGCCATGGAGTACCTCGCCCCGGTCAGCACGCGGACGCGCTCGTTCAAGGAGTTCATGACCGAGTGGGTGACGGAGCAGTTCATGAAGAACCTCGCCGAGTTCGACCTGGAAAAGCCCTGGTTCTGGGACCTGTTCATGGAAGAGCTCGACTACGCGCACCACAGCTTCCAGCTTGGCCTGTACACCTACCGGACCACGCTGTGGTTCGACGTCGCCATGCCCGACGCCGCGGAGCGCGAGTGGCTGAACGCGAAGTATCCCCGGTGGGAGGAGACATACGGGGCACTCTGGGACCAGCTCGAGCGGCGCTGGGAGGCCGGCGAGGCCAACACGCTGTCCTACGGGCTCCCCGCGCTCTGCAATTTGTGCCAGCTCCCGGCGTTGTTCATCCGGCCCGGGCGGAACACGGCGTGCACCCTCGAGACGGGCGGACGCCGCTACCTGTTCTGCTCCGAGCCGTGCCGCTGGATCTTCCAGCGGGAGAGCTCGCGGTTCGCGGATCACCACAGCGTGATCGACCGGATCGTCGCCGGACAGGCTCCCGGCAACCTCATCGACCTGCTCGAGTGGATGGGACTGCGGGCGCCGGTCGAGACGGGCAAGGACCTGCGCCGCGGTATCGACCCCTGGCGCCTGGCCCCCGTTCCGGCGGCTTGAGGACGCGGGCGATGCGGGTCTACCTGTTCGGCTTCGCGAGCGACGATTTCCTGGGCCGCGTGGTCGTCACGCCGGATGAGCGCACCGTCGCGCAACTGGCCGGCCAGCTAGTGTCCTGGGGCCTGGCGCCCGATCGGGGCGGGTCCCTGACGGTGCGCAACGAGGCCGGCGACATCCTCGATCCCGCTGCGACCATCGCCGAGGCCGGGCTTGGAAATGGTGACATCTTCAACGTCGAACGAGGGTGACGGCACCGTGGCCGGGTGGCGGTACGCCGGGTCGCTGGACGACCTCTGGGCGGGCGAGATGCGCGCGGTGAACCTGGGAGCCGTCGACGTCCTGCTGTGCAACCTCGACGGAGTGCTGGTCGCCTACGAAGACCGGTGCCCGCACCTGGCCAGCCCCCTCTCCGAGGGCGTCCTCAGCGACGACGGCGTACTGACCTGTGCCGCGCATGAGTGGGAATTCGATGCGCGGACAGGCTGCGGGGTGAACCCCGCCAGCTCATGCCTGCACCGCTACCCGGTGCGACTCGACGGGATGAGGATCTTTGTGGGTGTAGGGGAGGACGAATGAGCACATCCGGTGACCCCGGCCTGGGAGTGGGCCCGGTGCTGCACGCAACGCCGTTCGCGCGGGCGGTCGTCTCGGTCATCGAGGAGGAGAACACCCACGTGCTCGTGCGCGACGAGGGAGCCTACCTGCGCGTGCTGGTCCCCCTGGTGTGCCGGCTGTCGCGGGCGGGGCTCGAAGCCGCCACGGGCGGCGTCGTCCGGTTTCCCGGCGAGCTGGAGGTGGTGCTGTCGTCGTTCACGGGGGTCATGCAGCTGACCGAAGACGGCGCCGTCTGGCGGCTCGCGCGCGAGCCATCGGCGGAAACGGCCGCACCGCTGGCAGGTGACCGATGACCACGCCGGCGGGACGGCCGCCGGGCCGCAAGACCTATACACGGCTTGCAGCGGGCCGGCGCATCCCAACCGAGTACGAGCTGGTGAGCACCGATCTGCACTACAACCACCCGAGGCGATTCGAGCTGACGGCCGCCAACCCGGTGGTTGCCTGGTACTACCGCTACCGGGAAGGCTCCGCGCTGCAAGCCCGTGACTGGGAGCGGTTCTCCGACCCTCGCCGTACCACCTACCGCGGTTACACCCAGCTGCAGGACAGCCGCGAAGACGTCATCGACGGCCTCCTCCGGGAAATCGATGACACCGCCTACGACCAGGAACTTGGCGACGAGTGGGTGAGGTTCCTCGATCGCTGGTACTTTCCGCTGCGCTTCCCGGTACACGGGCTACAGATGCTGGCCGCCTACGTCGCACAGATGGCACCCGCCTCCCGGATCACCAACTGCGCAGCGTTCCAGGCGGCCGACGAGTTGCGCCGGGTCCAGCGAATCGCCTACCGCACCGTGCAACTCGGCGGCCCGCCGTCCGAGACCGAGGCGGCACGGCGGCACCAGGCGGACTGGGAGAACGCCGCGGCGTTCCAGCCGCTGCGCGAACTCCTCGAACGGGCCCTGATCGCCTACGACTGGGGCGAAGCGTTCACGGTCACCAACCTGGTCATCAAGCCCCGCATCGACAGGCTCGTCAACCAGGAGATCGCAGGCACCCTTGCCGCGGCGAACGGCGACCCGCTGCTGGCGAGCATCCACTTCTCGCTCGACGAGGACGCGCGCTGGCATCGCGCATGGACCGCGGCGCTGCTGCGGCACCTCATCGACGACACCCCCGCGAACGCCGATGTGGTCTCCGGCTGGATCCAGAAGTGGAACCCGCTTGCCTCCCGGGCACTGGAAGCCTTCGCTGAGATCCTCGCCGAGGCGCCAGTGCCGCTCGATGCCCACGCGGCGGGCGCCCGCATCACCAACGAGGTGTCGCGGGAGACTGACTCAATGCTGACGGCGCCGCCAGGGGGCTCCGCCGGACCGTAAGGTGGAGCATTTCCCCGGGCCGCCGGAGGCTGGTCAGGCGTGCCCGGTCCGGCGAAGGCTCTCAAGCGTGAGCCAAACCATGGTGGCCAGGTGGAGGTTCGTCCGGGTCGGCCCGTCGTTCAGGTCCTGACCGAGCAGCTCCCGGACTCGCTTCAGGCGGTATTTCAGCGTGCTCCGGTGTATGGACAGCGCTGTTGCCGCCTGGTCGACATTGCAGCCGCTGTCGAAGTACTGCGCGAGCGTGACGAGGAGGTCGGAGTGATGCCGCTTGTCGTAGTCGAGCAGCGTGCCGAGATGCGCCTTCATGAAGGCTTCGATTCCGGCGGGGTCAGTGACCGACGAGAGCATCCGGTACACGCCCAGGGAGTCGAACAGCAGCACCGGGACGGCGGGATGGCCGAAGGCGGATGGGGGCAGGCTGGCCACGAACTGTGCCTCGCGGTAACTTGCGGCGACTTGCCATGCGTTGGGGTAGCGAGATCCCACGGCGAGCCGGCACGTACCGCCTGGCAGTTGGCTAGTGATGCCCGCCTGTAGCTTGGCCCAGTCGGTCTCGCGGTAGGCGATGACCACGATGTAGTTGGCCCGGCCTACGACCAGGGTGGCCACGTCGAGGCGGCGCACCTCACGGACGACGGCCTGGAAGAATTGCTCGTCGAGGCCATCCCGCGGCCGCCCTGTGGCGATGATGACGCGGTGGGGTCGCTCCGGGTCGTACCCCAGAGCGTGCGCGGATGCCTTGACTGTGGCTTCGTCCGCGCCCGCTAGCAACTCCTCGGCGAAATCGCGCCGGCTGCGCAGTTCCGCCTCGTCGACGCTCTGTAGCCGGGAGAGTTCCACGCTCAGCACGGTCGCGGCGTACTCGAGCGCGGCCAGGTCGGTCTCGGTCGCCGTGCGCGCGGGGTCCGCAAGCGTGATGACACCGAGAACGCCGGGCCGTGGGTTGGCTAGGACCAGCCAGGTCCGGCGGTGGTAGAGCGCCTGGCGGGTGACCTGCAGCTGGCGGATGAGCTCTTGCCGCTGTTCGGGCGGCTCCTTGACGTGCCGACCGCTCGGCACGTCACCGGCCACCGCGCGAGTATTGCCGTGCACGTCCTGGATGAGAACCGGGAACCTGGTGAGCTGGTGCAGGGTCTTGGCGATGCCGGCCTCCCCGGCGTTCGCAACGATCTCGTTCAGCTGCCGGTGAGTCTCCATGGTCTTCGTGAGGGTCGAGACCGTCGACTCGAGATCGGCGTTGAGACTGGCCACCCGCTCGGTGTTCGCTCGCTCGGCCGCGAGCAGCTCGAGCTTGGCGATCACGGTACCGCACTGCTGCGCGAGGACCGAGAGCAGGAATTTCTCCTGGCCGGATAGAGGGCTGGTGCCGGCGACGACCAGGAAGATCGGGTTATGCGCCAGGGCAGGCGCAAGCGGGAACGCCCACCAGGAGGAAGACTCGTCCAGCTCAAGCTGGCCTGGCGCAGTGATGGTGGTCAGCGTGTTGCTGATGCTGCGCGGGGCGCGCTCGTAGTAGTCTCCCGACCTGCTCGGATGCCAGGCCAGGACCTTATGGCAGGACGTGATCGACGGGACCGCGGTGGTGAGCAGGCGGATGGCCTGGCCGGGCGAAGCCGCCTGGGTCAGGATGAGCGACAAGGTGAAGACCGCGTTGAGCGACGACAGCGTCGCGGTGGCGGCCTGTTCCGGGTTCGCCGCGGTCGCTTCCCGGCGGGCGGCTGAAGTCATGAGGTGCCTCCGTGACCGAATGCGCAAACATGGTCACCGCGGCCTGCAGCCCAAGGTCGGTGATGTCTGCGTGCAGGATGACCACCCATCTCCAGCCGGAGACTGCCGTCAGTCTACGCCCGGCAGTGGTCCAGATGGACAAACTAGCGCCCTGATTTGGTCCAAATGGCCAACGACTGAGCGAAGCGGCCGGCCGACAGTAGGAATCAGCCGAACGGCCCCGTTCCCAGACCAGAGGCGTGCTATGTGTTCACACCAGTCACTGTGCCCGTCGCGCGTGAGCGCCTATGCCCAGCCAGGCGGCGGGCGGCGGGGCCGCGTGGCCGAACTGAGGGACCGGGTCGGTGAACGCGACGTACTGGACCGGCTGATCGAGGCGGTCCAGGCTGGCCAGAGCCGGACCCTGGTTGTACGCGGTGACCCGGGCGTGGGCAAGACCGCGCTGCTGGACTACCTGGCCGGGCGGGCGTCGGGAGCGGGATGCCGGGTGGCGCGCGTGGCAGGCGTGCAGTCGGAGATGGAGCTGGCGTTCGCGGGGCTGCACCAGCTGTGCGCCCCGATGCTGAATAGCGATGGGCGGCTGCCGGTGCCGCAGCGGGACGCGTTGCGGGCCGCGTTCGGCCTTGCTCCGGGGCCGCCGGATCGGTTCTTTGTCGGGCTGGCCGTGCTCACCGTGCTGTCCGGGGTGGCCAGGGACCGCCCGCTGATCTGCGTGGTCGACGACGAGCAGTGGCTGGACCGGGGTTCGGCGCAGGCACTAGGGTTCGTGGCGCGGCGGCTAGCGGCCGACCGGGTGGGCTTGGTGTTCGCGACCCGCGAGCCGGGCGAGGCACTGACCGGGCTACCGGAACTCGTCGTGGAGGGGCTGCGGGACGATCATGCGCGGGAGCTGCTGGAGTCGGCACTGGCCGGGCCGCTGGACGCTCAGGTCCGGGACCTGATCATCGCCGAGACGCGGGGCAACCCGCTGGCGCTGCTGGAGCTGCCGCGCGGGCTGGCCCCCGCGGAGCTTGCCGGCGGGTTCGGGCTGCCCGGTGCGGCGCCGCTGACCGGCCGGATCGAGGACAGCTGCCGGCGGCAGATGGACGCCCTGCCAGACCCGACCCGGCGGCTACTGCGGCTGGCGGCGGCTGATCCCTCTGGCGACCCGGCGCTGGTATGGCGCGCGGCCGGGCTGCTGAGCATCCCGGTCCAGGCGGGGACGCCCGCGGTGGAGGCGGGACTGGTCGAGTTCGCTGGCCGGGTACGGTTCCGGCATCCGCTGGTGCGCTCAGCGGTCTACCGGTCGGCGTCGTGCTCCGACAGACAACAGATGCACGCAGCGCTGGCGGAGGTGACCGATCTGCGGACCGATCCAGATCGCCGGGCCTGGCACCGGGCTCAGGCCGCGGCCGGGCCGGACGAGGATGTCGCCGCGGAGCTGGAGCGCTCGGCCGGGCGGGCGCAGGCTCGCGGCGGCCTGGCCGCGGCCGCGGCATTCCTGGGACGATCAGTGGCGCTGACCGTCGATCCGGCGCGGCACGCCGAACGCATCCTGGCGGCGGCGCAGGCCAACCTGCAGGCCGGCGCGTTCGGCAAGGCTCTCGACCTGCTGGCTACGGCAGAGACCGGTCCGCTGGACGATTTCGCCAGCGCCCGGGTGGACCTGCTGCGCGGGCAGATTCTGTTCGCCTCGGGCCCGGGCAGCGACGCGCCCGCACTGCTGCTCAAGGCGGCCAAGCGGCTCGAGCCGCTCAACGTCGACCTGGCCCGTGAAACCTACCTGAGCGCGTGGATGGCGGCACTGTTCGCCGGACGTCTGGCGGGCGCCGGCGACCTGCTCGAGGTCTGCCGCGCCGCCCGGGCCCTTCCCCTGTCCGCGGAGCCGCCGCGGACGGTCGACCTGGTGCTGGACGGCCTGGCGCTGATCGTGACGGACGGGCCGGCCGCCGCGGGGCCGACGTTGCAGCGAGCGGTGGGCGCCTTCGTCAGCGCTCACATCACACCGGAGGAAGCCCTCCGCTGGGGCTGGGAGGCCCAGGCGGCCGTCAGCGCGCTGTGGGACGACGACGCCTGGCGCGCGGTGCTCGCCCGGCAGGTCCGGCTCGCCCGCGACGCCGGTGCGCTCGACCAGCTGCCGGTCGTGCTGGGCGCCCTGGGAACAGCCTCCGCGTGGAGCGGCGACTTCGCGGCCGCCGCGGCCCTGATCGCCGAGGCCGACGCGATCTGCGAGGCGACCGGGAGGCGCGCCGCCCCGTTTACCGCGATGATGCTGGCGGCTCTGCGGGGCCGCCATGCCGAGGTGGTCCCGCTGGTCAAGGCCACCATCGCCCAGGCCGAAGCTGACGGACAGGGAATCGCGGTGGCTTACGTACACTGGACAGCTTCCATCCTCTGCAACGGGCTCGGCCGCTACCAGCAGGCGCTGACGGCGGCCCGGCAGGCCAGCGAGGACACCTCCGCGCTGCATATCTCGATGTGGGCGCTGCCGGAGCTGGTCGAGGCCGGCGCACGCAGCGGGAATGCGCATCTCGCCGCCGGCGCGGCCGAACGGCTGGCGGAATTCACCCAGGCCGGCGGCACCGACTTCGGGCTGGGGATCCAGGCGCGTTCCCGTGCGCTGGTGACCGAATCGCGGGCCGCTGAGGGTCTGTACCGCGAAGCGATCGACCGGCTCCGCGGGACTCAGCTGCGGCCCGAGCTCGCGCGCGCGCACCTGCTCTACGGTGAGTGGCTGCGCCGCGAGAACCGCCGGGTGGACGCGCGCGAGCAGCTGCGCACGGCCCACGAGATGCTCGCCGCTATCGGGATGGAGGCGTTCGCGGAGCGCGCCCGCCGCGAGCTGGTGGCCACCGGCGAAACGGTACGCAAGCGCGGCGCCGAGACCTTCACCACGCTAACCCCGCAGGAAGCCCACATCGCCCG
>Ga0209415_10012117_pt1 | contig 14415 bp, 10 predicted proteins | sample PeaSoiSIISIP2007_FD_187696 | JGI IMG/M metagenome (GOLD analysis project Ga0209415, IMG submission 187696) | Peat soil microbial communities from Weissenstadt, Germany - SII-SIP-2007 (SPAdes) (version 2) | ecosystem: Environmental > Terrestrial > Soil > Wetlands > Peat | place: Germany...
ATCGCAAGCGGGATATTGTTGAGCATGGAGCCCGCAATCTGCCCAGTCGAATTGCCCCCGGCCTGCGTGCCCACCTGACCGCCGTCGAGATAAAGCTTAACGCCGGATGCCAGACCGCTGCCGTCATAGGTCCCGACCAGGAAATGCCACGCCCCGTCGTTGATCGAGGCCTTGGACCTCAATGAAATGTTCTCAGCACCTGGCGAGCCCAGAATCATTCCGAACTGTCCCGGGCCCTTGTCGTTGAAGAAGAGCAAGCCATAGCCGGTTAACGAGGCGGGGTCGATCTTGGTAAGAATGGACGCTGCCGGGATCCCTTGGTTCGCGGTCTTGACCCAGGCCATCAATGAAAAGGGATGGGAGGTGTCCAGGTCAAACGTAGTGCCTGCCGCAGGCTCGCCTGCGGGGACCGAAATGTATTGGGCTTGCGAGCTGTTCAGCACCGCCGCTTCGCCGGCCGGATCGCCGATGGGCGCTCCTCCGCCGGCCAGCGTGTAGCCTATCGGATTAGTGGGATTGCCGTTCACGCCGGCATTCTTTTTGGTTTGATCGGCGAGGTTGCCATCGAATTTCCAATAGCCCAACGGGTTCAGCCCGAGCACGTCGCCGGTAAACACGACATTCTGGGCAATGGAAAACGGCGCCGCGAGAGCCGCGGCTAGGATCAGTCGTGAAACGGGGTGCATCGACAATACCCTCCTGATCGTAAATGTCTGGCTAGTATACAGGATTTTAGAAGTCAAAGCACGGCTAGGCCGCCGATTTTCCCCAGGTCAATCTTGTTTCATTTCAACCGCGTGAATGGCGGCGGAATCGCGTCTCACGCTTACCGCCGGCATAACAGGATACGCAAGAATTCGTGTTTCACACCTTATCTTGAAACGTTGTTTTTTTCTTTTTTCTGTTATGCTGATAGCTAGATGTGCTCCCTGCCTCCGCGACTGCGGATGTCCGGTCTCGCCCCCAACGCCTCACTTTGCCTCGAATGAAATCCAGCGTACAGATCAGCCGCGGTATCGAATCCCTGTTTGGGACGCGCGACGAAAACATCCGGGTGCTGGAGGCGGGTCTTAGCATTCGAACGCGGCTGTTGAACGACTGCCTGGAGATTGAAGGCGATGACTTGGGCGTCGCGCGCGCCACTCTAATCCTGAACGACTACGTGACCCTGGTTCGCGAGGGCCACGTCTTCAACAACGGCGACCTTAACGGTTTGCTGCGCGTGGTCACCGCGGACAGTGAGACCAGCCTTCGCGGACTGGTCGAAAGCGGCAAGCAGCGGAGTTTCGGCAAGAAGGTCATCACGCCGAAGACCATGATGCAGCGGCGCTACGTGGATGCCCTGGAGCGCTACGATCTGGTCTTCGGGATCGGTCCGGCCGGCACGGGGAAGACGTACCTCGCTGTCGCCATGGCGGTTTCCGCGCTGATGTCGAAACGGGTGAGCCGGATCGTTCTGACGCGGCCGGCGGTAGAGGCGGGCGAACGGCTGGGCTTTCTACCCGGCACCCTGCAGGAGAAAGTGGATCCTTATCTGAGGCCGCTCTATGACGCGCTTTACGATATGGTGGACGCCGAAAAGATCGAGAAGCTGCTGGAGCGCAATACCATCGAAGTGGCGCCTCTCGCGTTCATGCGGGGCCGCACGTTGAACGACAGCTTCATCATCATGGACGAAGCCCAGAACACTTCACCCGAGCAGATGAAGATGATTCTGACGCGCCAGGGTTTCAACTCGAAGATGGTGGTCACCGGCGACGTGACGCAGATCGATCTGCCGCCGGGCCAGCGCAGCGGATTGATTGAGGCGACGGATGTGCTCAAGAACGTCGAAGGCATCAGCTTCGTGCAGTTTGACGACCGCGACGTGGTTCGCCACAACCTGGTGCAGAGGATCGTGAAGGCGTACGAGCGCTACAACGAGACGACCGGCGTGAATCGTCAATTGTCGTTGAAGCTGACGGAGCCCAGAGTGAACGAGCCAAGCCAGACAGAGCCGGGCCCGACAGAGGCGGTTACCGATCCGGCGGCTCCTAAGGAACTCGCCCGCACAACGGAGCCTCGCTCGGGGGAGACGCTCGGGGTTCCTGCTAGCCTGGAGGGCCTCGCTGGCCCTGTGCGGGCTACTGACATACCCGCAGGCGATGGACTTTCGGGCGTCGGGATCCCAGGCGCCGCACTTCCGGGCGACGGACGCTCCGCCGCCTGACGGCATCGCCATGTCTCCCGAAGACAGTACCTTGCTATTCGATTTCCCTCGGCGCGGGGAGCTCTCGTGGCGCGCGATTGGGTCCCGCCAGTCTTCGCCCCGTCGAATCTTATCCGGTAAGCCGCGGCGGCGGGAACTGAAGCGGTTTCTCGCCAATGTGGCCGCGCACGTCATCCAGGGCCGCGCGGTTACGTGTCTCATCACCAACGATCGCGAGATGCAACGTTTGAATCGCGCGTTTCGAGGCAAAAACCACACCACCGACGTGCTTTCGTTTCCGTCCGGCGACAGTAATCACTTTGCGGGAGACATCGCCATATCCTTAGACCGCGCCGTGGAGCAAGCCGCCGAACGCGGACACGGCATCGAAGAGGAAATATGCATTCTCATCTTGCACGGGGTACTGCACCTGAGCGGCCTCGATCATGAATCCGATACAGGCGAAATGGCGAAGGCGGAGAAGATGTGGCGCCGCCGGCTGGGTTTGCCTTCAGGATTGATCGAACGGACGCACCGGGCCCCGCGAACAGCGGAACCCGCCCGGAGCGCGCCGCCCCGCTCGGCTGCCGCGGTCCGGAGGGCTCGAACGTGACCTTGCTGTTGCTGACGCTCGACGCACTGGCGGCGGTGATCGTGGTACTGGTCACGTGCATACAACTGCTCTATCTCGAGTCGGAGCGCCTGCGAGCACGGGACCTCCCGGCTCTCGAGTTCTTCCGCGAAACATTGGAGCCCGCCATCGGGCTTTCGACGGAACTGGGCGCGCTCGCGTTCTCACTGGTGAAGCATATTGGCCTGGGGATCATCGGTTGCCTGACACTGGCGCTGACCTGGCAGAACACCGAAGGCTGGGAGGCGCTGCTCGCGGCGGTCCTTCTGGCGAGCGCCTACACCGTGCTCGGAACTTACATCGTGCCGCAGATCGTATACCGGAAGAGCAGCGGACGGGGCCTCCTGCCGTTGGTGCCGCTGTTCCGCGCGGCCGCGCTCGCGGTTCGCCCGATCACCTGGGCGCTGGGGTTCCTGCATTCGCTGTTCGAACTGGAGCCGCACTTGGGCGGCATGCCAACGTCGGAAGAGCACATCGACGCGCTGATTTCCGCCGGGGAAGAGGAAGGCCTCATTGAAAAGGGGGATCGCGAGCTGATCCAGTCCGTCGTGGCCTTTGGCGACAAGACGGTGAGGGAAGTGATGACGCCCCGCCCCCGCGTGGTGGCGATTCGCGCGGATGCGCCGCTCGAAGAGCTGCGCGACCTGGCGATCCATGAACAGTTTTCGCGAATACCGGCCTACGAGGCGACCATCGATCAGATCATCGGCTTCGTGCACGTGCGCGATATGTTCGAGCTGGACGAAGACGAACGGGCCGCGAAACGAGTGCGGGACATCATGCGCCCCATCCGCGCCGTGCCGGAGACCAAGCCGGTGAACGATCTGCTGCGCGAAATGCAGGAAGAAGGAGCCCACATGGCAGCCGTGGTGGATGAATACGGATCGACCGCCGGCATCGTCACCATGGAAGACATGGTGGAGGAGATTGTGGGCGAGATTCACGACGAACATGAGCCGGAGCGTGATTTTCACGAGGAGCCGGACGGCAGCTACGTCGTCTCCGGCAGCTTCGACTTGGGACGCCTGGGAGATTTGCTTGACTTTCACCCCCCGGAGGATACCGAGTCGACCACAGTTGGGGGGTTGATTACCGAGTGGCTGGGCCACGTTCCAGAAGCGGGAGAACAGGTGGAGCGCGACGGCATCACGATCAAGGTTCTGATCGCGAATCATCTGCGGGTGGACCAAGTGCGCGTCGCGAAGGCCGCCGCGAAATGACCCATCGCTCTGGCTTCGTGGCGATTTTGGGCAAACCGAACGCGGGAAAATCCACCCTGCTGAACGCGCTCACCGGGACCAAGCTGGCAATTGTCGCCTCGAAACCTCAGACCACCCGGACGGCGATTCAAGGAGTCGTAACTCTCAAGGAAGCCCAAATCGTGTTCGTCGACACACCCGGGATTCACAAGTCCACCACGCTGCTCAACAAACGCATGATGGACGCGGTTCGTGCCGCCGCGGCCGGACCGGATGTGGCGCTGTTCCTGATTGACGCGCTCGCGCCGTTCACGGATGAAGATGCGCAGGCCGTGGATCTGGTGAAGAAGATCGGCGCGCCCGTGATCGCGGTGCTCAATAAGGTAGATCAGCTTCGCGACAAGCCGCGTCTTCTCGCCCTCATCGAGCAATATCGCGCGATGCATGAATTCGCCGGCTATATTCCAATTTCCGCTCTCAAGGGCGAGGGGCTGGACGTTCTGCGCGCCGAGATCGTTCAGCGCCTTCCCGAGGGTCCGGCACTGTACCCGAAGGACTACCTGACCGATCAGCCCGAGCGCTTCCGCGCCGCGGAGATTTTACGCGAGAAGATTCTTCGGTTGACTCAGCAGGAAGTTCCCCATTCCGTCGCCGTCGTGATCGAGAGTTGGGACGACGGAGGAGAGCGTCCAGGCAATAAAGCCGCGCCGCGAACCAAGAAGGGTGGCGCCACATCGGCCAGGAGCGGATCGATGAAAGGAAACCCGGCGAAGCAGGCGCCCAGCCGTGCGTTGCTCCGTATCGCTGCGACGATCTATGTGGAACGCCCCGGCCAGAAAGCGATCCTCATTGGCGCGGGTGGTGCTTCGCTCAAAAAGATCGGTACCCAGGCGCGCCTGGAACTGGAGAAACTGCTGGGTCGCAAGGTTTTCGTCCAGACGTTTGTAAAGGTCCGGCCCGGTTGGCGGCAGGATCCCGGATTTCAGTCAGCCGTCGACTGGCGCGCCGGCGAAGAGTCCTCGTGAGCTGTCCCGGCGATTTCTTTACTCTGAGCAACCGCTTGCTCACGCGTGGCTCGGGATCGATGTCGCGGGGTCCACGGCTTCTAGCCGAGAAGGAGCGGTAATTCCAATAGTGAGCGCTTGCCGGGACCGCTTGCCGGCCCGCGAAGGGTGCGGCGCGCCTCCCCCTCATGACAAGCCAAGGTACGCTGCCGCCGCGCGTAGTTTACCCGCTCCGGGTTTTGCGGGCTGTTACTTAGGAGTGTTCTGTCCACACTAGAATGAAATACGGTGGTGGCGTAATGAAGAATTCTCATGGCGCAGGTGTTTGGTAAGGTGCTTGGTACACCGCTGAAACCCGCGCCGATCGGCCTGCTCCTGTGCTTCGCTGCGCTCGCCTGTGCCGGGCCCGTCGATTTCGGGCTCGCCGAACTCAACGCCGCGATCGCCGATCGCAAGCAACGCTGGAAGCCGAAGGCCGAGCTTAGTCTCGAGCCGCCGGAAACTTATCGCATCGAGCCTTACAAAGCCGGCGGCGCCCATATCACCGGGGGCGATCTGCGAGGTCTGATGTACGGGCTGCTGGAGGCCGCCTATCAAGTCCGTTCGACGGGCCGGTTAATGCAAACGCACGGCGCGCCGTCGGCGGCGATTCGCGAGATCCGGCTGGTGGTGGAGAATGGCGACGCCGGCCAATTCTGGTATTCGTCCGAGGATTTCTGGCGCACCTATTTTCAAATGCTGGCGCGGAATCGGTTCAACCGATTCACCCTGGTCTTCAAGCAGCCGAGTAAAGATCTTGCAGCGCCCTATCGCCTCCCGGAGATTCTTTCGCGCACCGCCGCGGACTACGGGATCGACTTCGCGCTCGGCATCGGAGGCGGCAATCTCTTTGTTCCGGATACTCAGGATGGCTTGCGTAACCTGTTGGCCGCTTGCAAGATGATCCGCAACGTGCAAATTGGCGATCCTACGCAGGCCGAAGCCGTGTTCCATGCCGTGAGCGAGGCTGGCCGTCGAGTTACCGTTGATCTGCGCGGATCGGAGCTCTCAGCGGATTCGATCAAGTCCGCGGCGGATTCCGGAGTATCGCTGCTGCGGCCGCCCATGCCGTGGCCGCCAAGTTTCGCTGTCGCGCCACCGCGGACGGAGGGTCGTCTTGAAGCGGAGGGCCGCCCGCTCTTCTACTGGGCGTGGGGCCGGTTCGGCTACGATCCCAAGACCAAGCCTCCGAAGGGTTCGGACCTTGAGGAGTATCGTGCCGCGAGCGACATGGTCCGCGTCCTCGCCATGGCACAAGAAGCGGCTTCGGAGGAAGCCACGAGCGATGACTGGGGATTCATTGCCTCTGTTTCCGAGGCACTTCACAATCGATGGACGCACGCGCCCTCCGCAAAATTGAACCCGCCTGAGATCGCGGATTTAGTGGACGTAGCCGCGGCACGGCTCGAAAAGACCGTCCTGCCGGATTTCCAAATCCTGGTGGCCTCGGCCCATGAGCGTGCTCAGCAGCTTCGCGCGGCCTACCAAGCCGAGTGGTCCCGTCAAGCGGAGGAAGGCTCGGGCACGACCCAGCGGCCTTCAGGCGATCCCGCGCCTTCAGCCGGCGAAACGGTTTCCGCGCCCCTGCCGTTATCGGCACAGAAGCCGCTGCCGCGTCCGCAGTTCTCTGACACGCCTCCTGAGACCGCGTTCGCCGACACGCCTCTCACGCTGACGATCGGCATTACGCCGCCGAAAGACGTCACGGTGGTTCGCCTTCACTATCGGCCGCTTCATCCCCTCGGCGAGTTGAAGACCATCGAGCAGCAGGCGGCAGGGAGCGTCGGTTTCACCATCCCCGCGTCCGATCTTCCGGTAAATCTGGACATGCTGTATTACTTCGAGATCCTCAATCGCGAGGACGGAGGCTGGTTTGAGCCTGACCCGCTGGCCGCCACGCCCTATTACGTCCTGAAGATCCCGGCCGCCCCGCCGATGCAGTAGCCCGCAAAGGATGCGGCGCACCCCCCTCATTACAAGCCAAGTACGCTGCCGCCGCGCGTAGTTTACCCGCTCCGGGTTTTGCGGGCTGTTACTTAGAAGCGCACAGCGCGGGACGCGCTCGTTGGTGAGTGAAAACAATCGCGGCCCGCTGCGTTGTGCGCGATGTTTACTGAGGAGCTTCGGGTTTCTTCTTTGACAGCCTGCTCAGCGTGGCGAGCTGCTCCAAGTACTGCTTGAGAGGACGGGCCGGTGTGCCCCACATCACCTGGCCGGAGCGCACGATCTTCGACGTAAGAACGCCGCTTCCCGACCCGAGAATCGCCCGGGACTCGATGCGCGCCTTGTCGCCGACGCCCACCTGCCCTCCAATCACGGCGTAGTCTTCCACCACGACGCCACCCGAGAAGCCGGTCTGCGCAGCCACCACCACGTGCCTTCCAATCCGGCAATTGTGCCCGACGTGGACCAGGTTATCGAGTTTGGTGCCCTCGCCAATCGAAGTCACGCCCAACGCGGCGCGGTCAACGCACGAATTGGCGCCAATTTCGACCCGGTTTCCGATCTCCACGCGTCCGATCTGCGGGAAGTTTTCCCACGTACCGCCGCTGAGCACATAGCCGAATCCATCCGCGCCGATGACGCATCCCGAATGAAGGACCACCTGGTTGCCGATGAACACGTCACGGTAGACGGTGACGCGCGGATGGATCAAGCATCCGTCGCCGATGTGGACGTGGTCGCCAATCACCGATCCGGCCCCAATCGAAGTGCCCACGCCCAGGCTGACTCCAGCTCCGATCACCGCCATGGGTCCGACATAGGCGCTTGAATCGACGACCGTGCCAGCGCCGATCACGGCCGTGGGGTGGACGCCGGGCTGTAGATCGATGCGCGGGTGAAGCTTCGGAATCACCCGTGCCACAGCGGCACGCGGATCAGCGGATCGGATTACGGTGCGATGGGTCTCATTCGCGTAATCGGTGGGGACCAGAAGGCAGGCGGCCTCGGAGGTAGCGGCCTGCTTCAGGGCGCGGCCACGAGTCACAAAAGAGAGATCGTCCGGACCGGCGTCCTCGAGCGATGCCACTCGCTTGATTTCGCATTCTCCATCACCCTCCCAAGGGGCATCCAACCAGGCTGCCAGTTCCCTTACGCGCACCAGATCAGTATGGCATTTGCGTGCGGATGAAACCATGCGCTCTGCTGTTGGCCGCCCAGCATGCTAAGTGCCACCAGCGGAGCGCACGGTTCCCGGTTCGAAAGAACATTCGGGAGGAACATTCTCTGTATTTGATTTCTGAGTGGGTCTCGGATCGGAAAGTTCTCAGCCGAAAAAGGGGGACGGCTCTGTCCCCCATAAGATCAATTCGTGCAATCACCGAGATGGGGAGTTGTCTGCCCCCTCTTTCAACCGGACCTAGCGCGAATCTCCATCGTGATCCGCATCCCCTCCGCCCGTCGCTTTCGTACTGAGTTGTACCGTGTCCTTGGGCGGCGGATTTTTCGCGGGCGGCGGATTTTTCGCGGGCGGCGGATTTTTCGCGGGCGGCGGAGCCTTCGGAGCGGCAGAGCTCGCCGCGTATGTGTTCTGAGCCGATGAAATAGGGTTAATCATCTGGTTGTGTAACTCCTTCCCAACGCTCATCGGCGCCCTCGGGCAGAGTCTTAGAACTTTCGAACGGGAATTGTCCTACAATCTTGAGCGGTTCTGATTAAACAGCCCGCAAAGGGCGCGGCTGCACCCGCAGTGCAAACAAGTAACAATGCCGCCGCGCTCCGTTTTGCGGGCGGTTACTCGGAAGCTCTGACCGATTCGACCGTGGTGAGTAAGCCGCCCGATCCAGCGAAATCGGCGATCATCGCTGCTCCTGCCTTTTCATCGAGTCCGCGAACCGCATCGGTCACCAGCTCGACGCGTTTTCCCGTCTTCAGCAGTCCGAAGGCTGCATGACGGACGCAGATTTCCGTGACCACGCCATAGACCACGTAACGATCGGCTTTCAGATGATCGAGCAGCGCCGGCAGATGGACGTTCGTGAAGCAATTGACCGTCTGCTTTTCGAGTAGAATCTGGTTTACTCCACCGTGGATCGCCTTCGAAGACTCGTGCGGGACGACGTTGTGGACCACCACGCGCTTTTCGAGCAAGGTCGACGCGGGTTTTTGCTGCCCGGCCGTGCCCGGCACGCAATGGTGCGGCCAGATCCTGAACTCGGGGTCGTCCTCGGAATGGGCGTCCATGCTCGAGATGACGATTATGCCCCGCGACGCGGCGTGACGGTTCAGTGCGGCTACGCGTTCGACGATTCGCTCCGCTCCAGGCACATACAGCGCTCCGGCGGGATATAGAAAATCAATTTGCGTATCGACGTCAAAAAAGACCGTCATCATAAAACTGCTCCTTGTTAAGTAACAGCGTTAAGTAACAGCCCGCAAAACCCGGAGCGTGTAAACTACGCGCGCGGGCTGCTTCCTTGGATGCAATGAGGGCGCCCGCGCGTCCTTTGCGGGCTGGAAAAGAGACTCTATAGGACCATATCGACGCTCATTGTAGGACTATAGAGCAACTCCTTGCCGGACTTTTTCGTACAAACCCTGAAGTCTAGGGCTGATCTCAACGCGCCAGGCATGTTCGTCTTCAAACAGACTCAAACACGGCGCCGGCAGCCGGGCCATGCATTCCGACGCATGCCGGCGTACTTCCGCGATGCCGGGAAGGGGCTCCACCAGCCGGCCTCCCAAGAGGACTGGACGGAGGAGTGCTTCGGGCTTCGGATCATCGTGGCAGGATGGACACTCCCCGGAGCGTGCCACCTGATCGTGGTCCACGTAGCGGAAAATCTGCTTTGCGCCGGGCAGACTGTGTTTCTCCTCGCTCAGCTTGACCGTATAGCGGCGGCCCGACTGGTTCTCGAGCTCGACCATTTTATAGACGACTCCGAGGGCCGGTGCGTCGGCGGAGGTCGCAAGCTCGGTGCCCACTCCGAAGACGTCGATGGGCGCCTGTGCCGCCACTAACTCATGGATCTTATATTCGTTGAGGTCTCCGGTCGCCATGATCTTTGCGTCAGGCAATCCTGCGTCATCCAGGATCTTGCGCACTGCCGGCGCTAGTTTCACGGGATTGCCGCTATCGAGCCTTACGCCCCACAGCGGACGGCCGAGTGCCGCGGCGCGCCGCGCGCCTTCGAGCGTGTCGTAGCTGTCGATCAGGTAGGCCGTGTTTTCTCCCAACAAGCGCTGCAACTGCTCGAACGCCAGGCGCTCGGTCGCGAACGACATGATCCAGGAGTGCGCCGCGGTTCCGAACACCGGCACACCGTAGCGCATGCCCGATTCGGTGTTGCTCGTGCCGGCGCACCCTCCGAGATAGGCCGCCCGTCCGGCCAGCACGCCAGCTTCGGGAGAGTGCGCCCGCCGCGTCCCGAACTCGACTACGTCGCGGCCCATCGCCGCTTTCACGACCCGCGCCGCTTTGGTGGCGATCATCGATTGGAACCCGATGGTCGCCAGCAGATATGTTTCCGGGATCTGAGCTTCGACCAGTGGCGCCCGCAGCGTCAGGAACGGTTCGCCGGCAAACAGCGGCGTGCCCTCCGGCACGGCGAACAGGTCTCCGGTGAAGCGCAGGGCGGCCAGCATTTCGAAAAACTGCTCGCTGGTGCGTGCGAATTGCGGGAGCTTCCGAAGATAAGCGATCTCCTCCGCTGTGAACCGAAGGCCGAGCAGATACTCGACGGCCTGCTCGAGACCCGCCGCCAGGATGAAGTTGCGGCTGTGGGGCAAACGCCGCACGAAAAGTTCGAAAGTGGCGCGCTCCTCGAGCTTACCGGCCTCGAAATAGCCCGCCGCCATGGTGAGCTGGTAGAGGTCGGTGAGGAGGCCGGTTGGCACTATGCTTTACCTTTTGATGAACTCGCGCAAAACGGAGTGTGGCGCGAAACAGTTCCTGATCTCCTTGGGACGTGCGCGCCGCACCCTTTGCGCTTTTAGACCCCGGTTGCTTCTTAGCATTACTTCTTAGCCGGCGGTGGCGGGACGGCCGGACGTATGTCCGATGCGCCCTGGCGCAAGTCATTTACGCCCTTGGCTTCGACGGAGTAGAGCGACGGTTCACCTTCCCGGCGGCCGATATAATCTTTCCCAGACGGCGCAAGCTGTACCGTCTCGGTGCGCTTGCCGTCGTTTGAGACCACGGTCAATTCCAGGGCCGTCGTGCCGAATCCGCTGTCCACGAACTTCGAGGCGGCCAAATCGCGCAGGTTATCGATGAACACCTGGATGCTGGGACCGTCGATCTCCTTGCCGCCCGACGTCCACTTGTCGCCGGTCTTCTGGTATACCGTGTCCTTCCCGCCGTCCTTGATCTCCAGGCGAGTGGGCTCCGAGAAAGCGAAATCGAACAGCTTCTTGTTCCTGAAATCCTCCAGGGATTTATCGACCCCTTCGCCGACGTCCTTCGAAACCAGATAGACGCCATCCACCACGCTCGATTTCGCGTAATAGTCGTCTTTTACTTTTCGAACTTCGATCGTCTGCGTGCCGGCGGCGTCGGTGACTTTGGCGACGCCTACCAATGGGGACGCTGGGAACGCGGCCGCTCCCTTCTTCAGTTCCTCGTCGGAAATCGCGGTGTCCATCGTGGCATCCCGCAGTTTACGCACCAGTTCGTCCACTTGAAAGCCATCCGCCCGCATCGGCTTGGGTTTCAAAATCTGCCACTCGTCCTTGTTGGGGCGGCCGAATTCGATCGCCTGGGCGGACTTCTTGGCAGCCGCTAACTCCACGCGGCTGATTTTTTCGCTGTCGAAGCTGAGGAGCCGCTTGTTGCGCAGCTGCTTGGAATTCTTGTCGAGGGCGCCCTTGGTCGCGGCGGAAACGGTGAACAAGCGCGCATCGCCGTCCACTTTCGCGTAGAGCGCCGACCCGGTCGGGTTGTTGTCGCCGAGCAGCAGCCGGGTGGACTTGCCGTCCTGCATGGTAAATGTGACCGCATCCGCAGCCGGCGCCAGACCATAGGATGCGAGGTCGGTCGCATTGCTGTCGACCATCCGCTCGGATTTGAGATCGGCCACCGTCGTCATGATTTCTCCGACGGCCGCCTGGTCCGCCGCGAGCGGCTTCGGCGCCGTGATCTTCCAGGTTCCGCCCTCGTTCTTGAGGACGATGGCTTCGCCGTCTCGCGGCTTGATTTCGATTTGCCGGACCTTGCTCCCGTCGAGCGCCAGCACACTGGGCGGTGCATCCGCGGCGGGCTTGCCTTCTTTCGCTTTCTCCGCTCGATTCGACCACCACAAGGCGGCCGAAAGACCCGCCAGCAGAACGGCGGCCATCAACATACGACCGAGTTTCATGGTTTATTCAATCTCCGGGCTGGTTCCATCTAGGATCTGTCCCGCGTAAGACCACCACTCCCTGACGGTCGCGGCTCGGAATTATCGATTCTGAGCCGCGACCGTCAGGGAGCGGTAGTAAACTACAACGCTGGACACCTCACTCGAATGCGCCGCCGCGCCGCAGACTGGATCTCTTCCCGATGCCGCGCGACCTCGTGCAAATAAAAAACTACCGTCGGCGCCACCACACTCCCACACCCGCCACCACGATGAACAACGGAATCATCACCACGCTCGCATAGAACGCCACGTTCATCTGCGTGCGGGTCATGTTCAGCCGGCGGTCCTCGGGTTCCTTGGGCCGGATCGAGATCAGGTCCTCATCCGAGGACAGCCAGTTCAGCATGTTCATGATCAGATCGCGGTTCCCGTTGAACCGCAGGAAGAAGTTGGCGACCCAGTTCGAGGACCCGACCACTATGAAACGTCCGTTTTCAGTCGCGCCCGCTCCGTTGAACGTTCCCGCGGCGCCGAGTACAAATGGACCTTTCTTATCGCTGGGGCTCTGACGGATGTCCGCGGATTTCAGGTTCCTGGTGGCGAAACTATTGTCGGGCGCGGAAAACAGCTTTTCCACGCTGGTCTTGTCGCCGTTCTTCACATCGAGCGATCGAGCCAGCGGAAAGCCGGTCGGCATGTCCTTCATTTCACGCACAATCGCGTGGGATTCATAACTGGCCACCAGCGGAACCTCCGGACCCATGCCGAAGATCTGGCCGACGCCGCTGGTATCGAGCACCAGATCCGGGTCCGCCGTCACACCCCAGCCGCCGAGCACGCCGACCAACGCCTGGTTGTCGTCGGTTTCCTGCTTGGCGAACTTCAGCGGCGGGTCCAGCATGAATAACGCGCGGCCGCCGCCCTCGACGTAGCCCTTGAGCGCGGCAACCTCGGGCGGGATGTAGTCGTGGCTCGGTCCCGGCACCACCACCAGCGTGCAGTCTTTCGGAATCTCCGCCTTCTCAATGAGCTTGACACTCTCGGTCTTATAGTTGTTCTTCTCGATCAGCGCCTTCAGTTCGCTGTAGCCGGTCCGTTCGGCATCGTCGAGCGAGTGCTCGCCCGAACCCAGCACGAAGCAGGCCCTGCGCTCGCCGCCCTTGAGCGCCCGCACCATGGCTCCGGTCAGCTCTTCTTCCGTCAGGCTCTTGGCTTCCTGGTGCTTGTTGGCCACATCCACGAAGATGGTACCGAGCGTTTTCACGCCGGCGGCGATCGCCTGGGTTCGCTGCTTGTCGGCATCGCGGTATTCGACGTCGATCTTGGGCGAAAGATTCTTGTACCGGTCCAGGAGGTCCCGCGCGCCTTCGAATTTCCCGGGCTGATCCCAGTAAGTGATGGTGACCGTGTCCTTCAGGCCCTTGGCCAGCTTCAGGGTTTGATCCGATAGCGTGAATCTCTTATTCGCGGTGGCGTCGTAGGTCTTGTTGTAGCGGTTGGCGAGGAAATTCACCAGTCCGAGGACTGCCACCACGATCAGAACGTAGACCGTGGTGTACAGCGTGAATTTGGTTTGCCGGGTTTTCATCCACGAAGTATTCATTGCCATGCGGCTAGGCCCTCCACCGTAGCGATTCCATCGAGCGCGCGGTCAGAAATAGCCCGACAAAGACCGCCGAGGCGTAATACACGATGTCCTTGGAATCGAGTACGCCCTTCGAGAACGAATCGAAATGCTGCAGCACCGAGAGGTAGGCCATCACCTTGCCGACCGCCGACGTATTGAACGCGGACATCCAGTCGAGCACCCACAGCATCAGGCAGATGCAGAAACCCGCAACCCCTGCCACGATCTGATTTTTCGTACACGTGGAAATGAAAGTGCCGATCGCCAGCAGGCAAGCTCCTTGCAGCAGGAGCCCCAGGTAGCCGATCGCAATGGGCCGCCAATCCGGCTTGCCGTAGGCGAACAGCATGGCGATGCTGAGCAAAGAGATGCCGAGCATCGCGGCATACAGCGTGAGCGCCGCCAGCCACTTTCCCATGATGATTTCGAGATCGTGAATCGGCGAGG
>Ga0209415_10012118_pt1 | contig 14415 bp, 11 predicted proteins | sample PeaSoiSIISIP2007_FD_187696 | JGI IMG/M metagenome (GOLD analysis project Ga0209415, IMG submission 187696) | Peat soil microbial communities from Weissenstadt, Germany - SII-SIP-2007 (SPAdes) (version 2) | ecosystem: Environmental > Terrestrial > Soil > Wetlands > Peat | place: Germany...
CCTCGCCGGGGGGTGGGGGCCGGTGACGGTCTCGCACCCGCGCAACCCGATCCGGATCGCGACGCTCGAGCCGTGCGCGTACGCGAAGGTGGCGACGATCTCGCTGCCGTCGTCCAAGCGCACGGCAATCGCCGCCTCTTGCTCGAGGCAGGTTGCACCCTGACCGACGCGCAGGTCGACGCCGTCGTCGCGCAGCGCTTGGGCCACGACCGCGGTTGCGTCTTCGTCCTCGCGCGGTATCAGCCGCCGGCCGGTTTCGAGGATCGTAACCGCGCTGCCCAACCGCCGGCAGCCCTGTCCGAGTTCCAAGCCGACGTAACCGCCGCCGATGACGACGATGCGTTTGGGCAGATCGTCCAGGTCGAAGAACGTTTCGTTGGTGAGATACCGGATCTGCTGCAATCCATCGATCGGCGGGCACGCCGGACTCGTGCCGGTGTCGAGCACGACGATTGGGGCGCGCACCGTGACGCCGCCGCCCGCGAGCGTCCGAACGCCGGTGAAGCACGCCTCGGCCATGACGACGCGCACGTTTGCGTTCGCCAACTTGCGCGTGACGCCGTCCTTCCATTCCTGGCGAACCTCATGCACCCGCTGCATCACCGCCGGGACGTCGACGCGAACGTCGCAGTGCACGCCGATGACCGCAGCGTCGCGTGCGCGCCCAGCGTTGTGTGCCGACGCCAAGAGCGCTTTCGACGGCGTGCAGCCGACATTGATGCACGTTCCGCCCAGGTGCGAGCGCTCGAAGAGAACGACACGCTTTCCGTCCCGGGCGAAGTCCACGGCGAGCGGGACGCCGCCTTGCCCCGAGCCGACCACGATCAGGTCGACAGCTTCGATTCCGCCGCTGGATTCGGCCATGCCGACGCTCTACGACGGGTGATGGCCCGCCTCTTGCGAAAGCGCCTCGTGCATGATCCGTTTGCGTCTGGGCATGCTTTTCGTCGCGCTTGCCGTGGTCGCGACGTCGGTGACGAGCAGCAACGCGGCCGGCGAGCCGTATGTGATTTCCGCGATCGAGTCGCGGTCCGGCCAGTTCGCGTTCCTGGGCCAAGAGGGGATCCAGGCACTTCAGATCATCGAAGACATGACGAACAAGTCGGGCGGGATCAACGGCCGCCCGATCCACTTCGACATCGTCGACGATCAGTCGAATCCCGCCACGGCCGTTCAAGACGCCAACGCGATCCTCGCGAGGCATCCGGCTTTCATCATCGGTCTCTCCGGCGTCTCGCTGTGCAGCGCTGTCGCTCCGCTCGTGGCCAAGGACGGTCCGGTGCTGTACTGCACCTCGCCGGGCGTGCATCCGGACCCCGGAACGTATGTCTTCTCCAGCGGTATCTCGACGTTGGACACCCTCGGCGCATCAAGGAAGTACTTCGAAAACCGCCACTGGACCAAGGTCGCCTTCATCACGTCGACCGACGCGACCGGCCAGGACGCCGACCGCATCATTCAAACCGTCTTCGCCGACGACAAAGGACCGCTTACGGTTGTCGCGCGCGAGCACTTTAACCCGACGGATCTCAGCGTCAGCGCGCAGATGGCCGACATCAAGGCTTCGGGTGCGCAAGTGCTCGTGGCTTGGACGACCGGTACGCCGTTCGGTACCGTGCTGCGCAACGCGCACGAAGCCGGCCTCACCATGCCGATCCTGACCACCGCCGGCAACTTGAGCGATGCGGAAATGAGCGCGTATGCTGCCTTCTTGCCGAAAGAGCTGTACTTTCCCGGTACGCCGGCGTTCGCACCCGACGTCATCCCGCCCGGTCCGCTGAAGAACGCGCTGACGAGCTATTTCGCCGCGCTCAAAGCCGGCGGCGCGAAGCCCGAAAACGCGATTTCGCTCACTTGGGATCCGACGTTTCTGCTGCTCGGCGCCTTGCGCAAGCTCGGCCCCGCGGCGACCGCGTCGCAAATTCGCGAGTACCTTGCCTCGTTGCGCGGCGACGTGGGAATTTACGGCCCGCACGACTTCGTCGCTGTTCCGCAGCGCGGGCTGGGCCAGAACTCGGTCGTGATGATTCGCTGGGATGCTCCAACGCAGGGCTGGGTCGGGATGAGCGGACTCGGCGCGACGCCGCTGCGCTAACCCGGAACCTGAATCGGCAACTCAACGGCTTCGGACAAGCGCGTCCACGCTTTCCCCGGGCGGCCTTCGCGGATCGCTTCGAGTTCGCGCAGAAAAATGCGGCGCAAGAGCGCGATCCCCGCATCCGATTGCCCCAAGCGTTCCTGCGAGCGATCGACGATCACGCCCTGACCGCGCAGCGCGACGTAGTCCTGACTTGCGATCACCTGCCCGGTTCCGATCCCCTCCGGAATCCGGTGTTCTTCGAAGAGTTCGCGATAGTGATCGGCGGGGTTGTAGCCGTCGAGCCGGTCTTCGGCGAAACGTTTGTCCGTCTCCGGGTCCGTCGACGGCGCGGTGGAGACGGCGAAACGCATCGTGTGCTCGTCGTCGATCGCCACGTGCCAGGTGGCGTTGTCGGACCACGGGTCGCCTTTGCGGGCCCCCGGGCTCACGATGTGGTTGTTGTTGGGAAACGTCCAATCGCTGATGCGGATGTTGGTTGCGGACCGGTAGGCAGTCTGCCGGATGCCGGCGCTCGTCTCCTCGTACGACAGTTCGGGCAGCGCGGTGGTGATCTCGTCGCCGAAGCGGCTGACCTTGCCCCACACGTGCACGTAGCTGACGTGCGTCGCGTCGAGCGAGTTCTCCGTTCCCTGGAAGAAGTTGTAGTCCCACTCTTGGTAGCGGATGAAGCGCAGCCGCGTCGGATCTTCGAGCGCCGGTTTGCGCGGCAGCTCGAACGCCGGTGCCGGCGCGGGTCCGAGATAGGCGAAGAGCAAGCCGGCGTATTCGTACACCGGATAGCCGGCGATCTTCACCAGATCGGGACGCGCGTGGCGTTCGGCGGGCATCTCGGTGCACTGCCCCGTGCCGTCGTAGCGCCAGCCGTGATACATGCAGCGGATCTGGCCGTCCTCGACCCAGCCGGTATGGAGGATCGTGCAGCGATGCGCGCAGCGCGCCCCGATGAGGTACGGCGTCCCGTTCTCGCCGCGGTAGAGCGTCAGGTCTTCGCTCAGCACGCGTAGGGCACGCGCCTGTCCGGGCGCGATGCTCTCCGCGACCGCGACGGGTTGCCAGAACGATCGCAACAGCGTACCCATCGGCGTGCCGGCGGCCGTCTGCGTCAGCACTCGCAACAGCTCGTATCGTGTCGGCTGGGCGTTCTCCATGGCGTCCTCCCGCGTCAGACTTCCGCAGGGCGCGAAGGAAAGTCCTGGAGTGCGGTCGCAAGCGCGAGCAACTCGTCGTCTGGGAGGATGCAGCATCAAAGTAGCGGATGCGATTGCGCGGGTGCTCAAAGAGGAAGGCGTCGAGCACCTCGTTTGCTACCCGCGCAACATGCTGATCGATCGCTGCGTGGACGCGGGCATCCGTCCGATCGTCTGCCGGCAAGAACGCGTCGGCGTCGGCATCGCGGACGGGATCAGCCGCTCGACGAACGGTGCGGCGCTGGGTGTGTTCGCGCCGCAGGGCGGACCGGGGATCGAAAATTCGTTCGCGGGCGTCGCGCAATCGTTCAGCGACGGCATCCCGATCCTCGTGCTCCCCGGACCGCCGGCGATGGGCCGCAGCCACACCTTGCCGACGTTCAGCGCCGTCGATAACTTCGAGCACATCACGAAGTGGGGCTGCGAACTCGACGACCCGGCGCGGGTGTGGGAGCTCATGCGCCGCGCGTTCCATGCGCTGCGCAGCGGGAGAATGGGGCCCGTGCTCATCGAGGCGATCGGTGAGATCACCGAAGCCGAATGCGGCCCGTATGCGTATAAGCCGGTGCGCCGCGTGCGCTCCGCTCCCGATCCGGCCGACGTCCGTCATGCCGCGGACGTCCTGCTCGCCGCGAAGCGGCCCGTGATCCAAGCCGGTCAGGGAGTCCTGTTCTCCGGCGCGACGGCCGAACTCGTGCGGGTCGCCGAACTGCTGCAAGCTCCGGTGCTCACGACCAATCCCGGCAAGAGCAGCTTTCCCGAAGACCATCCCTTGGCACTCGGCGCGATGGTGAATTCCGCGCCGAAGATGGCCTACGCGTTTCTCAAGGACAGCGACTGCGTCTTCGGCGCGGGCACGAGCCTCTCACGCGTAAACTGGGCGCCCAAGATTCTGCCCGGTAAGACGATGGTGCACCTCACCAACGACCCGATCGACATCAACAAAGACTATTTCCTCGACGCCGCGATCTTGGCCGACGCGAAGCTGGCGTTGGCGGCGCTCGCCGGCGAAATCGTTGCGCGCAAATACAAGCCGGCGCGCGATGCCGCGGCGGAAGTCGCGGCCGTTCGGCGCGCGTGGGAAGACGAGTGGCAGCCCGAATTGCGCTCGTCGGAGCGGCCGATCAATCAGTACCGCGTGATTGCGGATCTCCAGCAGCTGCTCGCCGGTCGAAAAACCATCGTCACGCACGATGCCGGGAGCCCGCGCGAGCAGATGGTCGCGTTCTGGCAGAGCCGCACCCCGCGCGATTATTTAGGCTGGGGAAAGTCGACCTCGCTCGGCGCGGGGCTTGGGATGATCATGGGCGCCAAGCTCGCCAACCCGGACGCGGTGTGCGTCAACGTGATGGGCGACGCATCGATCGGGATGGTCGGCATGGACATCGAGACCGCGGTGCGCAATCGTATCGGCATCACGACGATCGTCTTCAACAACGGCATGATGGCCGGCGAGCGGCTGGGCATGGACCACGCGATCGAGCAGTACCACGCGATCGATCTCGGCGGCGACTACCGTGCCGTCGCCGCCGCACTCGGCGCCTGGTCGAAGCGCATCGAAAACGTCGAAGACTTCGTCCCCACCGCACGCGAAGCGCTGGACGTAACGGCCGCCGGCCGCCCGGCACTCATCGAAGTGATCGCCAAGGAGTGCACCCACTTCTCCCGCTACTAAAGCCAAACATCGAGGAGCAAGTCGCCCCCATGTCATCCCGAGCTTGTCGAGGGACAGCGGCAATCGTGAACGATAGCGCACTGTCCTAAGGCGACGCGCGCAATTCCAGCATTTGCAAACGAAGGGCCGTGAGCTCCTGACGGAGCGAAGCCGCTAAGAGATCGTCGCGGTCGGTCGCCATGCGATTCGCCAGCTGTTCCAAATTGAACGTTTCGTCGGGTGCGAACTCTCCGTCGTCCGGTGGCCGGCAGAAGAGAATTCCGCGCACCTGTCCCCGGACCAGCATCGGGAACGCGACGCCAAACTCGCGCCACCCCGCCTCGATCGGGATTAGCTCGCCGTCAGGCCCTGGTAAGGAGACGGCTGCCTCGATGCCCACTTGCGTTCGGAGATACTCCACGGCAAACGGCGCGATTGCTTCCGCGTCCGGTACCTCGTCGACCATGCTCGCCATCTCGCGTAGCGCCTCCAGCCGGCGATTGCGAGCGGCAAAGAACAACCGGCTGACGATCGCATCCGTTTGTCGGCGGGAGATGCGTATGGCGTAGTACACGATGACGACGATCGCCATGTCGACGATCACGTTATGCACGCGGACGATGCCGGTAAGAAACGCGTTGGCCACCCATTGCAGTCCCGCGAACAAGCCCGCGAGTAAGAGGCTCGTAACGGCGAAGACGGCCGCCCGGTTGAGCGCGAATCCGACGTCGAGCAGACGACGGCTGAGGAGCGAGTACGTCAATCCCAGCGGCGCCAGGAAGACGACGATGTTGTCCAGGTATACCATCGCGTACCCGATGGCGCTCCCAAGCAGATATTCCGGCAGCGTGAAGACCAGATACAGGGGCACGAGCGGAATGCTGGCCCATGTGATGCGCGCCCGTTCTACGCCGCGTGTGTGCGGGATGGTGGCAAGCAGGCACAAGAGCGGCAAGAAATAGGTGGGCTCGGAGGTTAGGTCACTGATTTGCGCTCGTGTGAGCGCGCCGACGGTCGTTATCCCGAACATCGTCGAGAGTCCCCAGAGCAGCCCCAGCAGCCCGCTCGCGGCCGCCGCGGCGTACGACGCCCAAGCGAGCGTTCGGCGCAACGCGTTCGGCGGGCGCGCGAAGAGCATCGCGTAGGTCGCAAGCAGCACGATACCGGCGGCGGAAATGGACCAGGACAGGCACTCGAGCGTGGCGTCGAGCGCGGGCCATGGCGTGACCCAATTCTGAGCTTGGAAGCCGATCCCGATATTCATTAGCAACAGGAGAAGAGCGAGCGTACGCGCTTCCCGGTTGTCTGCGCGCCGCCACGCGAGTATCGTTGCAAAGAGCAACATCCAGAGAACGCCGGCGTTCGCGAGTCGCCCGTACCAGTCGAGCGGGAGCCACTCCGCGGTTAAGGTGAAATGCCGGATCGAGCCGCCGCGGATGATCGTTGCCTGGAACGGTTCTCCGGTCCACCAGAATCCGGTCGCCCAACGGTATCGATCCGTCGGGGAGGCAACCCGAAGATCGAGCAAATCACCGCTACGAAGACCGTCCCGGGCGAGCTGGCTCGATGCCGGCAACGTCAGCTTGTACACAAATGGGGTCGCGGCCGGCGCGGTGCTCGCGGAGTCGGCACTCGGCGCTGCCCCGTAGAACGGCACGGCAAACCCCGGCAGCGCGCCGAAATGCAGTTCTTGCATCCAGACCTCGACGCCGATCTGAAGAATAGCAAACGCGCACAGGCTCAACAACAGTCGTCGCCACGTTGGGGTGCTCATCGTGTCCCGGCCACTATTCCCCCGCGAGGCGGAAACTGCCTCGGACGGCGAACTCTTACCTGATGGAGTCCACGCAGCTCGAGCGAACGCTGGCCCAACTTCCCGACGCGCCCGGCGTCTACATGATGATCGGGGACGACGGGCAGATTCGCTATATCGGCAAGGCCGTCTCGCTGCGCAACCGCGTGCGCTCCTACTTTCAAGACAGCGCGGCCCACGCGTACTTCACGACCAAGATGGTCGAACGGGTCGTCGACGTGCGCACGATCGTCGTGTCGAACGAAGTCGAGGCGCTGATCCTCGAGGCGAACCTGATCAAGCGCCACCAGCCGCCGTTCAACGTGCGGCTGCGCGACGACAAACGCTTCCCGTACCTCAAGGTGACGAACGAACCGTTTCCGCGCGTCGTCTTCACCCGCATCGTGCGCGACGACGGAGCGCGCTATTTCGGCCCGTACACGAACGCCGCCGGACTGCGCGAGCTGATCGACCTCGTGCGCATCGTTTTCCCGCTGCGCACCTGTCGCGAGCCGATCGACGGCAAGCGCAAACGCCCCTGCCTGCAGTACCACATCAAACGCTGCCTCGCGCCCTGCGTCGGCTACCAGTCGGAAGAAGACTATGACAAGCTCGTCGACGAGGTGCTGCTGTTCCTCGAAGGCCATCACGAAGCGCTGATCCACCGGTTGCAAGCCGAGATGATCGATTCCGCCGAGCACTTCAACTTCGAGGCCGCGGCGCGCTTGCGCGACCGGATCATCGCGGTGCGGCGCACGATCGAGGCGCAGAAGGTCGTCTGGCGGTCGCGCATCGACATGGACCTGATCGCCGTCGCGCGCGATCGCGGTCAAGCCTGCATGCAAGTCTTCATGGTGCGTAACGGCAAGCTGCTCGGTCAGGAACACTTCATCCTCGACGGCACGGTCGACGCGACCGACGCCGAACTGTTCTCGGAATTCCTCAAACAGTTCTACACCGCGCGCAGCGGCCAGCTCGGCCTCGACGCATCGACGGCGAGCGATATCGCCGGCAGCCCGCTCGCGTTACGTGCTGCGCGCGACCAGCAGTCGCCGGTCGCCGAGAAGGCCCGCTCGCGTCACCGCCCCAGCAGCGCCGCGGCGATTCCGAAAGAAATCCTCGTGCAGTCCTTGCCCAGCGACAGCTCGCTTATCGAGCTGTGGCTGACCGAGGCCAAGGGTCAGCGCGTGCGCATCCTGCGCCCCGAGCGTGGCGAGCGCGCCGACTACCTGCGCCTGGTGCAGAAGAACGCCGAGCAAAACCTCAAAGCTTTCCTGGCCCACCAAGAAGCCCAGGAAAGCGCGTCCGCGACCGCGCTGACCGAACTCGCCTCGGCGCTGGACTTGCCCGGGCCGCCGCATCGCATCGAGTGCTACGACATCTCGAACATCCAAGGCACCAACGCCGTCAGCTCGATGGTCGTGTTCGTCGAAGGCCGGGCGAAGAAGAGCGACTACCGCCACTTCAAGATCCAGTACGACAAAGGCCCCAACGACTTCGCGATGATGCAGGAAACGCTGCGCCGCCGCTTGCGCTACCTGCGTGCCGACGCCGACCGTCCGCCGCTCGCCGACGGCGATGCCGCCGCGGCCGCGCTCGAAGTGCAAGCCCGCAAACGCGAGCGCTTCCACGAGAAACCCGACCTGTTGCTGATCGACGGCGGCAAAGGGCAACTCAACGCGGTCGTCGAGGTGATCCGGGAGATGGACATGATCGGCATCCCCGTCGCGGGCCTGGCGAAAGAAAACGAGTGGCTCTACGTGCCGGGCAATCCTGATCCGATCGCGCTCCCGTCGAACTCGCCGGGCCTGCACTTGGTGATGCGAATTCGCGACGAAGCGCACCGCTTCGCCATCACCTACCATCGCAACCGGCGTGACAAGGCGATGACGAAGTCCGCGCTCGACACGCTCGCGGGCGTCGGTCCGGTGCGTCGCAAGCGCCTGCTGACGGTCTTCGGCTCGGTCAACGCGATCAAGCGCGCGAGCGTCGATGAGATCGCGGCGGTGAAGGGCATGTCGCCGGCGCTGGCCTCGCACGTGAAGGCCGCACTGAGTGGCTGATTCGGACGCGCGCCGGAACTTCGATCCGTTCCCGCTCGCCAAGCCCCTCTTGCACCTGCTCGATCCCGAACGCGCCCACGAACTCACGTTGCGCGCGCTCGAAGCGAACCTCGTACCGCCGCAGCCGCACGTCGACGAACCGAGCATCGCGATCGAGCTGTTCGGCCGCCGCCTCGACAACCCGGTGGGCTTGGCCGCGGGCTTCGACAAGAACGCGCGCGTCTTCCGGCGCATGTACGCGCAGGGCTTCGGCTTCGTCGAAATCGGCGGCGTGACGCCGCGCCCCCAACGCGGCAACCCGCGCCCGCGCGTCTTTCGCCTCCCGCAAGACGGCGCCGTCATCAACAACATGGGCTTCCCCAACGACGGCGCGGAAGCCGTCGTGCGCCGCCTCGGCGGCGAACGTCCGCCCGGCATGCTGGGTATCAACCTCGCGAGCAACGCCGACAGCACCGACCCGATCGAAGATTTCGCCGCCCTCGCCCAACGCTTCTCGTCGTACGCCGACTACCTGACGCTCGACATCTCGTGCCCCAACAGCGTCAACGGCAAAGTGTTCCTCGAACCCGCGCATCTGCGCGATCTGCTATCGCGTTTAGCGGACGTCGACCGCGGCCCGTTACCACCGAAGCTCGTAGCGAAACTCTCCCCCGACGTCGACGACGCGCTCCTCGAAAAACTCGTCACCGTTCTACTCGAAGCAAAGATCGACGGCATCATCATCTCGAACACCACCACCGAACGCCCGCCGTCGCTCCGCGGCGACGCTTCGATGCGCGGCGGCCTCTCCGGCCGCCCGCTCTTCGCCCCCTCAACCGCCATGCTCGCCAAAGTCGCCCATCTCACCGCCGGCACAATCCCGCTCATCGGCGTCGGCGGCATCACGAACGGCCCGCAAGCGTACGCAAAAATCCAAGCCGGCGCAACCGCCGTCCAACTCTACACCGCCCTCATCTATTCGGGTACCGCCCTCGTAACACGCATCAAACGCGAACTCGCCGTCCTCCTATTGCGCGACGGCTACGCCACCTTAAAAGAAGCCATCGGCACCGCCCTACGCACTTCATCGCGGACGTAGTCGCCCTATGTCACCTCGAGCGGCAGCCGCAATCGCCATTCTTGGTGGCGGTCTCCTTCGACAAGCTCAGGACAGGCTCTCGACAAGCTCGGGATGACACGAGTATAGTCGGCGTATTAGCAATACGACCAACCGTGGAGGTCAGGGATGCCACAATACCTACTCCAAGTCTCCTATACCCCGGAGTCGCTGGCCGCGCAGATGAAGAAGCCTCAGGACCGCGTGGCGCTCGTCGGAAAACAACTCGCCAAGTCCGGGATAAAGATTCTCGCCGGCGGGTACTCGTTCGGCGAGTACGACATCACCCTCATCGTGGAAGCTGGCGATGATGTCACGGCGGCGGCGATGTCGATCGCGCTGGGCGCGGGCGGCGCGCTCAAAGCCGGCAAGACCACGCCGCTCTTGAACGGCGCACAATGGGTCGCTGCAATGAAGAAGGCGTCCAGTGTTACCTACACGCCCGCACGCTAACATGCGATAAGTTCGAGCGTCCGTTCGTCGCGACGACCGTTACAAAACTGATCGAGTGCGCGCACGAAAACATTCTCCACCGTCCCGTCGGCTAGCGCGAACAGCGTCATCGACGAGCCGAACTTCAGGTCGTCGGGCGAGCCGAAGATCGCGTGCAACGAACGGCCGGGATGCGTGAGAACCGCGTCGACACACGCGTGTAAGCGTGGACCGAGCACGGGATGCGCCAGATACGCGCGGGCCTCGTCGAGCGAAGCGATGCCGTACCGGCGGGCCAGCGGGGAGAACCCCAGCCCGCGCACCTGCGGAAAGATAAACCACATCCAATGCGTGCGTTTCGTGCCGGCGCGCAGTTCCCCGAGCGCGGCGTCGTACGCCGGCGCCTGCGCGTCCACGAAGCGCTCCAGATCGTGGGGATCACGATCGGCCACGTGGCGCTCCTTTCCGGGACTTGCCCATACGCGACGGATATGGCACCCTTAGCGAGATGCACTTCCTCATCCGCCTCCTCGTCAACGCGCTGGCCCTGCTCATTGTCGCGTATCTTTTCCAGGGCCACGGGGTAAGCGTCACCGGCTACTGGGGCGCGCTGGTTGCCGCGTTCGTACTGGGCATCGTCAACGCCATCTTGCGGCCGATTCTCTTCGTGCTGACGCTGCCGCTCCAACTCATCACCCTTGGATTGTTCACGCTCGTGATCAACGGCCTGTTGTTCTACTGGGTCGGGCACTGGAACATCGGCCTCGTCGTCGACGGTTTCTGGCCCGCGTTCTGGGGCGCGATCGTGCTCGGCATCGTGTCGTTCGTGCTGTCAGCGCTGCTGCGGGGCGTCGACCCGGAAAAGGCCTAGCGTATGCCGCGCATCCTCATCGTGAACGATGACGGCATCGCCTCCGAGGGGACCGCGGTGTTGGCGCACGCGTTGCGGTCGCTCGGTGAGGTGACGGTCGTCGCGCCCGATGGCGACCGCAGCGGCACGAGCCATTCGATCTCGGTCCAGCAGGCCGTGCGCGCGCAGGCCATGCCCGAAGCCGGCTTGCGCCGCTTCGCATGTTCGGGGACCCCCGCCGACTGCGTGCTGCTCGGCGTGAACGAACTGTGCGGCGGCCGCCCCGACCTCGTCGTCTCCGGCATCAATCGCGGCGCAAACTTAGCGGACGACGTGAACTATTCAGGCACCGTTGCAGCCGCCGTCGAAGCGACGATCGTGCGCATTCCGGCCATCGCGGTCTCGCTCGTGTCGTCGTGGCCGAAGAGCGATCCCGTGCATCACTGGGACGTCGCGGCCGCCGTCACGCGGCGATTGGCAACCGAGGTCATGCGCGAACCCTTGCCGCCCGGAACGTACTGGAACGTCAACGTCCCGAACCAACCGGAACTGCGCGGCGTTCGCTTCACGCGCCAAGGCCGCAAGCAATACGCCGAACGTTTGGCGCGTGTCGAGGAGGACGGCGAACCCGGTGCCGGCACCGCGTACTACTGGGTCTGGGACATGTCGCATCTCGGCGGGGGCGATGACACCGATACGGTCGCGGTCGACGCCGGCTACGCCAGCATCACGCCGTTGCAGATCGACCGCACCGACGAGGGGACGCTGCAACGCTACGCCGCGCGCGCGTTGCCCGCCTGATGCGCGCCGCAACGTTTTCCCACACCGGCCCCGCGCGCCAAGTCCTGCGCGTCGACGAGGTGCCCACACCCGAACCCCGGCTGGGCGAAGTCCGCGTGCGGCTCACAACCTCGGGCGTGAACCCGTCCGACGTCAAACGCCGCGGCGCGACGCCGGCCGGAAAACCGGCCGAATTCCCGCTCGTGATCCCGCACAGCGACGGCGCCGGCACGATCGATGCGGTCGGCCCCGGCGTGCCGCGCAGCCGTATCGGCGAGCGCGTCTGGACCGCCAACGCGCAGTACCGCCGCGCCTTCGGCACCGCAGCCGAATACTGCGCGCTCCCGAGCACCTTCGCGTTCCATCTCCCCGACAACATCGACTTCGCCGTCGGCGCATGCCTCGGCATTCCCGCGCTCACGGCCTACCATGCGATCATGCTCGACGGTTCGGTGCGCGGGAAAACGCTGCTCGTGCAAGGCGGCGCCGGCGCGGTCGGCTTCTACGCGATCCAGTTCGCGAAACTCGACGGCGCAAAGGTGGTCGCGACGGTCAGCTCGGATGAGAAAGCAAACCGCGCCCGCAGCGCCGGCGCCGATCACATCATCAACTACCGCACTGAAGACCGCAAGACGCGCGTCGCGGAGATCACCGCCGGCAAGGGCGTCGACCGCATCATCGAGGTCGACCTGAAAGCCAACGCTACGACCTATCCCGGTCTGCTCGTCGACCACGGCAAAGCCGTCGTCTACGGCTCCGGTTCCGGACCGATCGAGATCCCGTCGTTCATCCCGACCAGCACGACGCTCCAATTCATCCTCGTCTACACGCTGAGCGACGCGCAGCGCACGACCTACGTCGCGGCACTCGACGGCCTGCTGGCGGCCGGCAAACTCCAGCACGCCATCGGCGCGCACTTCCCGCTCGAACGGATCGCCGAGGCGCACGAGCACGTAGAAGCCGGCAGCCTCGGGAACGTGATCGTCGATGTTGCGTAACTTGGGACGCCGCGCCGCCTGCGGGCTCATCGCGGCCACGCTCGCGCTGGGCGGCTGCGCCGCGAGCGCGAACTCAAACCGCGATGCTGACACACTCGTCGAGCTGACGCGCACCGACGGCGCGACGTTGAACCCGATGTACGCCCAAACGGTCGAGGACGGGGCGATCTACGTTCAGCTCGTCTTCGACTCGATCTCGTACATCGGTACCGACTACTTGCCGCACCCGCGCTTGGCGACGTCGTGGACACACTCCCCCGACGGGTTGCATTGGACGGTCGAGCTGCGCCACGACGTGCGTTGGTCCGACGGCGTTCCGTTCACCTCGAAGGATGTCGTGTTCAGCTATCACACGTTCCTCGACCCGAAGGTCGGGTTCCTGGACTTCGGCAGCGTCAAGTACATCACGCGCGTCATCGCCGACGGGCCGTATCGCGTTCGCTTCGATCTGCAGTACCCGAGCGCGGTGTTCACGCTGAACGCGCTCGGGGAGTATATCCTACCCGAGCACGTACTCGGCAAGATTGCACCCGACCGCCAGCGCTTCACGTCGTTCGGTGAACATCCGGTCGGCACCGGGCCATACGTGCTCAAGAGTTGGCAACACGACAGCGAGACGGTCTTCGAACGCAACCCCTACGCGTGGCGGCGCCCCGAGATCGCGCGCATCGACGTGCGGACGATCTTCAACGATCAATCCGAGATGGAAGCGGTGATCAACGGCTCAGCCGACCTGATCGATGATCTCTCGTCCAACCAGTACCGCCAGATCCAGCGCCTCGCGCCGAATATCAAGCTGATGACGTTTCCATCGCTCTACAACGACGTCATCGAGCTCAATCTCGACCGGCCCGGTCTCTCCGATGTCGCCGTCCGGCAAGCAATGATGTACGGCTACGATCGCGTGGACGTCGTGCACGGGATTTACGCCGACAAAGTCGCGGTTTCGGACAATTTAATCGTGCCCGCCTTGAAGCACTGGTACGACCCGAACATCCCGAAGTACCCATACGATCCGCCCAGAGCACGCGCGATCCTCGATGCTGCGGGCTGGAAGGCCGGTCCGGACGGCATTCGCCGCAAAGGTGCAACGAAACTGTCCTTCGAGTTACTGCTCAACCAGGGCTCGGCGCTGCTGACCGATGAGATGTTGACCTTCATCGCAGACATGAAGGACGTCGGTATCGACGTGCAACTGCGCTTGCTCGATTTTGCGTCGCTCGTGTCGCGATCCTACGCCGGCAAGTACGACATCACGGCCAACGGCCGTGGCGGCGTGGTCGATCCTGATGAGACGGCGATCCTCGCGTCCTCGCAAATCCCACCCAACGGCTTCAACACGACGCGCTACCGCGATGCGATCGTCGACCGCGACCTGCGCCTCGGGCTCACGACCATCGACGATGCGAAGCGCCGGGCGTACTACGACGAAATGCAGGTCGAATTGGCCAAGACGCTGCCG
>Ga0209415_10012119_pt1 | contig 14414 bp, 14 predicted proteins | sample PeaSoiSIISIP2007_FD_187696 | JGI IMG/M metagenome (GOLD analysis project Ga0209415, IMG submission 187696) | Peat soil microbial communities from Weissenstadt, Germany - SII-SIP-2007 (SPAdes) (version 2) | ecosystem: Environmental > Terrestrial > Soil > Wetlands > Peat | place: Germany...
TCTTCCCGCAGCTCTGCAACCAGGTCGGCGTGGTAAACGCGGACTGGGCCAAGACCCATCCCGAGGTCGTGCGCAAGTTGATCGTCGCGCGCAAAGAAGCCGTCGACTTCATCTACGCGCACCCCGACGACGCGGCGAAGGTCTACGCGCGGATCTGGAAGTCCGACGACGCGCTCGCCCAAGCGACGCTCGCGAAGCTGATCAAATACAAGTACTGGTCGGACGGCACGATCAACGCCAAGGCGATGGACAACATGATGGACGGGATCAAGCTGATCGACGACCCGTCGACCGTCGTCGATTGGCGCACGATCACCGACACGAGCTACCTGCCGAAGCGGCGGTGACGCTCAGCCGAACCGCATCCGCGTGGTGATGAGCTGGCCGGTCATGAAACGGCCGGCGGCGCCGGCGAGGAAGAGGACGATCTCGGCGACGTCTTCGGGTTCGCTCAGCTTTCCGAGGGGGTCTTCGTTCACGCGGCGCTCCCACAACGCCGGCGGCATCTCGGCGCGCACGAGCGGCGTGTCGGTCGTTCCGGGATTGAGCGCGTTCACGGTGATGTCGTGCGGGCCCAGTTCGAGGGCGAGGCTCTTGGCGAACGCGATCACGCCGCCTTTGGAGGCGGCGTAGGCCGACTTCGCCGCCTGCCCCAACAGCCCGCGGTCCGACGCGATGAGGATCATCGTCCCGCTGCGCCGCGGCAGCATGTGCCGCGCGACCGCGCGCGCGACGTACATCGTGCCGTCGAGGTTGATCGCGATGACGCGGTGCCAGTCGTCGTCGGACATCTCGACGACGCTCTTGCGCGGCGAGACGCCGGCGCAGTGCACGAGGATGTCGATGCGTGCGTAGCGCGCGAGCGTGCTTGCAACCATCGCGTCGACCGACGTGGAGTCGCCGATCTCGACCGCGAGCGCCAGCGCGTCACCGTCGGCTGCCGCGATCGTGGCCGCGGCCTGCTCGGCACCGGCGACGTTGCGGTCGGCGATCGCGACCGCGGCGCGATTGTGGGCGAGCAGGCGCGCGCAAGCGAGGCCGATCCCGCTTGCGCCGCCGGTCACGAGCGCGACGCGCCCCGTTAGGTCGATGGTCATCGCGCCGGCGGTCATCCCGAGCCTTTCCCGTTGGCTCGGGATGAGTCCGGCCGCGCGTTCGCTAGACGGGCGTACCGACCGGCGGGACCGGCGGCGGCGGGGCCACCGGCGGCGCAGCTGCCGGCGGCGGCGCGACGATCACCTCGGTGCGCACCGGGCGATTGCGCGCGAGGACGCGGTCCATGCGCCAAACCGACGCTGCGGGCCCGAAGGTGAGGAACAGCATCGTCATCATCAGGATGAAGTCCGCGCCGGCGTAGCCCGGCATCGTGTTGAAGGCGTCCTTGAACGCCCACGCGCCGGCGATGATGATGAACCCGCAGAACGCAGCGAGGCGCCCCAGGATGCCGGTGATGAGCGCGAGCCCGATCAGGACCTCAGCGGCCTTGAGCACGAAGCCGACGACCTCGACGTGCGGGAGCAGGCTCGAACCAACGAAGGCCCCGAGCACTCCTTGGCCGTTCGCCGACCACGTTTCCAGCATCGGCCGCAACGATGCTGCGTCGTAGGACGGGTCGAGGATCTTGTCGAGCCCGTTGATCAACCACGAGAAGCCGACGACGATCCGCAGGAAGCCGAACCAGAAGCTGGGCGTTTTGCTGGCAAGCACGTGTCTGTGCCTCCTTTCCTCGTCCCGAGGTTCTTCCGCCGGAGCGTGGCGGCGAAACGCATCCGAGCGGTTGCCTGAAAGAGAAGCCTTTCTCCCAGCGAAGGCCCGCACATGGGTCGAGGCGGAGCGATCATCGGCATCGGCGAGACGAAGGTCGGCCGATTCCCCGGACGTACGGCGGTCGAGATGCAGGCGGAGGCGATCCGCCTGGCGCTGGCCGACGCCGGGCTCGAACGCTCGCAGCTCGATGCGGTCTACGGTTTGAGCTCGTACGTCAAGCCGATCCAGATGCATGGCATGAGCCTGACGGAGTACCTCGGCATCCAGCCGCGTTTCGCCAGCAACTTCGATATCGGCGGAACCGTCGCGTTCATGTGGATGGCCGCCGACGCGATCGCTGCCATGGCCGCCGGGCGCTTCGACGTCGCGGTGTGCGTCTACGGCGACAACGCGTCGACGCGCCGGACGGGCGGCGAGCACGGCTTCACCTCGCAAGTCGAATTCGGGACCGAAGATTTCGAGGACCCGTTCGGCTCGACGCTGGTGTCGTCGTACGCGATGGTATCGCGCCGCTATCTCGATCTCTACCACCTCGATGCCGAGGCAACGTTCGGACCGGTTGCCCTCGCGCTGCGCAAGCACGCCGGGCGCAATGAGAACGCAGCGTACCGCAAACCGATCACGATGGAGGACTACCGAAGCTCGCCGATGATCGCCGATCCGATCCGCCGGCTCGACAGCTCGCCGGTCGTCGACGGCGCGGGCGCGTTCGTCATCGCCTCCGACCGGATCCTCGCCACGCACAAGTCCTCGCACGTACCGGTCTCCATGCTCGGAGTCAACACGAAGACGACGCACAAGATCCCGAGCCAAATGCCGGACATCACCGAGTTTGGGTTGGCTGACGCAGGACCGCGCGCGTTCGCCGAGGCTGGGATCCGCCATGATGACGTCGATCTGCTCACCGTCCACGACGGCTTCACCTCGTCGATTCTGCTGACGCTCGAGCTCCTGGGATTCGTTCCACCCGGCCAAGCCGGCCGATTCGTCGCCGAGGGCGGCATCGATCTCGGCGGCGACCTCCCGACGAACACGAACGGCGGCCTTATTTCTCAGGGCCATGTCGGCGGCGTGCTGCACGTGCTCGAGGCGATTCGCCAGTTGCGCGGCGAGGCTGGTGAACGCCAGATCAAGGATGCGGAGGTCGCGGTCGTCGCCGGCAACGGCGGCGTCTGGGCGATGACCGGCGCGATGGTGCTGGCGAAGGGGCTGGTGTAATGGCGATCGCCCACGATACCGAGGCGAAAGAGCTCTTTTGGGCTTCGGTCGCGGAGCGCGCGATGAAGCTTCCGTTCTGCACCGCGTGCGGGAAGTTTTTCTTTTATCCGCGTCCGATCTGTCCGCACTGCTGGTCGAGCGAGGTCGAGTTCCGTCCGGCCAAAGGCACGGGACGGATCTTCACGTACTCCGTCATCCGCTCGCCGCACGGCAACATCACCGGTTGGCATCAACGCATCCCTTACGTCGTTGCATTGATCGACCTCGATGAGGGCGTGCGCATGATGGGGAACGTGATCGACTGCGACCCCGACGCCGTCCACTCCGGCTTGCCGGTGCGGCTCACCTACACCGAGATCGACGGGCGGCTGCTTCCGGCGTTTACGCTGGCCGGCTGACCCCGCCGAGGGCGTAGCGGCTCGCCGGTCGCGACAAGCCGAGGTGGTCGCGCAAGGTCGGGCCCGAGTACTCGGTCCGGAAGAGGCCGCGCCGCTGCAACTCCGGGATGACCAAATCGACGAAGTCATCGAGCGCGCCGGGCATGTACGGCGGCAAGATGTTGAAGCCGTCCGCGGCCCCGGTCGTAAACCACTCCTCCAAAACGTCGGCGACGTGCTCGACGGAGCCGACGATGACAAACCGGTTGCGGCCGGTGGCCAAGCGGATCGAGAGTTGCCGAATCGTCAGGTTCTCATCGCGCGCCAGCTTCATCGCGCTCAAGTACGTCCCGACCGAGCCGTTCGGCGGCGGGAGGTCCGGGACCGGACCGTCGATCGGGTACGGCGCGAGATCGTGGCCCAGTGTGAGCGCTGCGATCTCCCGCGCCGCGATCGGGTGCACGAGCGAAAGCATGAAGTCGTACTGCTCCTGCGCCTCGGCATCGGTCTTCCCGACGCAGTACGTGACGCCGGGCAGGATTACGCATTGATCGGGGTCGCGGCCGGCTGCGACGACGCGGCGCTTCACGTCGGCGTAGTAGTCGCGCGCCTCGGTGAGCTGCAGCGAGGTCGTGAAGATCGCCTCGGCCACCTCGGCCGCGAAACCGCGTCCGGTGTCGGACGAGCCCGCCTGCACGAGTACCGGATGTCCTTGTGGCGGCCGCGGCACGTTGAGGGGGCCGCGAACGGAGAAGAACTCGCCCTGGTGATTGAGGTAGTGCATCTTCTCGGGATCGAAGAACAGCCCCGACTCCTTGTCGCGGACGAAGGCGTCGTCGTCCCAACTATCCCACAGCCCGCGGACGACTTCGGTGAACTCGCGCGCGCGCTGGTAGCGCACCTCGTGATCGAAGTGCTCTTTGCGTCCGAAGTTGCGCGCCTCGGCTTCACTGGCGCTCGTGACGATGTTCCAGCCTGCACGTCCCCCGCTCAGCCAATCGAGCGAGGCGAACCAGCGTGCGACGTGAAACGGTTCGCAGTAGCTGGTCGACGCCGTCGCGACCAGCCCGATGTGTTTCGTTGCGCCGGAGAGCACCGAGAGCAGCGTCAGCGGCTCGAAGTTCGCGACGTACTGCGTCGAGCGCTTCATGTGCTCGATGTGCGTCTCGCGCGCCGCAACGGAGTCGGCCAGAAAGATGAGGTCGAATTTCCCTCGCTCGGCGGTCCGCGCCAGCTCGAGCTGGTGCGGGACGTTGATCGCCGCATCGGCCTGCGCCGCCGGGTGGCGCCACGAGGCGGTGTGGTGACCGCTTGGCGCAAAGAATGCCCCGAGATGCATCATCCGCGACATGGGTCAGTACTTGTGCCCGGCCCGCGGGCCGACCTGGGCAGCCGCAATGCCTTCAAGCTCGGCTTGTTCGCCGCGAACTGCTCGGGCGGTCGTGTCCTCAGCGCAGCTCCGGAGCGCTGGTCCGGCTCGTGGGAGGACAACCTCACACTCGCGCGGTTGTGCGACGAGGTCGGGATCGAGTTCCTCGTCCCGGTCGGGCGCTGGAAAGGCTACGGCGGCGTCCCCGACCACAACGGCGACACGTTCGAGACGATCACCTGGGCCACGGCGCTGCTGGGCGCAACCAAGCGCGTCCAGGTCTTCGGGACCGTGCACTGCCCGCTCTTCCACCCCCTCCTCGCCGCCAAGATGATGGTGACTGCCGATCACGTTGGGAGCGGCCGGTTCGGGCTCAACATCGTTGCCGGCTGGAACGAGGACGAGTTCAAGATGTTCGGCGCCGACCTGCGCGACCACGAGAACCGCTACGCGTATGCGCAGGAGTGGATCGACGTCGTCCGCATGACGTGGGAGCAGGACGATGTCGATTTCGACGGGGCCTTCTTTCACCTCGAGGGGATCCGCGAGAACCCGAAGCCCTTCGGCGGCACCCGCCCGATCGTGATGAACGCGGGCGCTTCGGCGACCGGTCGCGCCTTCGCGCTGCGCAACAGCGACATGTTCTTCACCGCGGTTCACTTGAGTCAGGATCTCGGACCGCTGCGTGACGAGGTCGCCGCGGCCCAAGCCGACGCGCAAGCGCTGGGACGTCACATCGACGTCTTCTCATCGGTCTTCGTAACCTGCCGCCCAACCCGCGCTGAGGCGGAGGAGTACGTGCACTACGCGATCGACGAGCACGCCAACTGGGGTGCGATGGAGAAGCTGTTCGAGGGACGCCGACGAATGGCGCGCTCCGAAGCCGACCTGGCGCGGGCTCGCGCGAACATGCCGCGTTCACTGCTAGGCGTCGCCGTCGTCGGCGATCCCGACGACGTTGCTAGCGGGCTCGCCGCCTACGCGGAAGCGGGGCTCCGCGGGCTGGTGCTTGCGTTCGTCAACTTCAACGAGGAGGTACCGTTCTTCGCCGAAGCGGTCTTCCCGCGACTCGAGCGTCTGGGTCTGCGCGAACCCGCGCTCGGCTAGCGCTACAACATGCTCCAGAGGCGCTCGCTGTCGTGCAGTGCCTCCTCGCCGCCGCGAAACACGACTTCACCCATCCGCAAGACGTAGACGTGGTCTGCCGCCAGCATCGCTGGATTGATCGTCTGTTCCACGACGAGGACGGCGAGCCCGAGCCGGCTGCGGATCTCGCCGATGCTGCGATAGAGGCGCTCGACCAGCACCGGGGCGAGCCCGAGCGAGGGTTCGTCGAGCAGCAGCAACCGCGGTTCTTGCATGACGGCCATCGAGATCGCGACCATGCGCTGCTGCCCACCGCTCAGCCCGCCCGCGATCGCGTGCAAGCGTTCGACCAGCTGCGGGAAGACATCCAGCACCAACGCGCGTCGCTCTCCGATGCGGCGCTCGTCGGTTTCGACCACCGACGCCGCCACATTGAGGTTCTCCTCGACGGTCAGGCCGGCGAACACCGCCCGCCCGCCGGCCGTGTACGAGATGCCGCGCCGGACCCGTTGCGCCGAGTTGCCGCGCAGCGGCTCGCCGAGGAAGCGGACGTCGCCGTGCGTTTGCTGCAGCTCGCCGAAGATCGTCCGCAGGAGCGTGGATTTTCCCGCGCCGTTATGGCCCATCAGGAGCGCGAGCTCCCCCTGCGCGACGTGCAGGTCGACGTCGTGCAAGACGGTCTTGCCGCGGCCGTAGCCGGCGCGCAGCGCGCTGACGTCAAGGACGGACGACGGTGCTGCTTTGACCAAAGTATATCTCCACGACGCGCGGGTCGGCTTGAATCGCCTCCGGCGGTCCGGACGTGACGATCCGTCCGGCATCCAGCACGATCACGGTGTCGGCCGCTTCCCAAACGAAGCCGAGGTTGTGCTCGACGAGACAGACGGTGCGACCCGATGCGGCCAGGCGCCGGATGAGTCGCGCGAACGCGTGCACGCTCGTATGGTCGAGCCCGGCGGCGATCTCGTCGAGAAACACGATCGGATCGTGTCGCGCGAAGACGGTGCCGATCATCAGCATCTTCTGCTGCGCGTACGAGAGGCTGCCCGCGGGTCGATCGGCATGCCCGTCGAGACCGAGGTCTACGAGCGTCGCGAACGCGCGGTCGCGCAGGAATGCCCGCGGGGCGAAGGCGGCCGTCGAAAGCGCAAAGACGATGTTCTCGAGCGCCGTTAGTTGCGGAAAGATCCGCACGTCCTGAAACGTGCGCGTGACGCCCAATCGCGCGACGTCGTACTGGGCCGCGTTCGTCGTCTCGCGGCCGCCGAAGAACACCCGGCCTTCGTCGGGGCGCAACAGCCCGCAGATGAGGTTGAAGAGCGTCGTCTTCCCCGCGCCGTTGGGTCCGATCAGCGCCGTAACGCAGCCCGGCTCGATCGTGAGCGATACGCCCGCAACCGCCTGCAGGCCGCCGAACGACTTGCTCAGTCCTTCGAGCCGCACCGCCGACGCCGGAATCGCGAGCGGCTCGACGGCGACCGTGTCGAGTCGCTCGAGCGCCGGCGCCGCCGCCTCGCCCTCGGCGTCCGAGGTGGGTGCGGCGCGAGGGTGCTGCGGCGCGCGCACCGAGGGGCGCTCCGGGATGAGCCCGTTGGGCCAAAAGCGCACGATCGTGACGAGGATCAGGCCGTAGAGTAGCAGTTGCAGCTGCGCGGCCGCGTTCGAGGTGGCGGGGATCAGCAGCAGAAGCTGCGGGAGGATCGTGAGGATGATGGCGGCGCCGAGCGTCCCCCACAAGTTCCCGAGCCCGCCGACGACGACGATCGTGATGATGCTCAGGGATTGGTTCACGTCGAACGACGACGGGTCGACGTAGCCGACGAATTGCGCGTAGAGCGCTCCGGCGATGCCGGCGATGCCGGCGGCGAGGACGAAGATCAGCGTCCGCTCGCGGGCGCCGTTGTGCCCGAGGGCCTCCGCAAGGACCGGGTCCTCGCGCTGGCCGCGCACGGCCAGCCCGAACGGTGAATGGGCGACCAGCAGCGACGCTGCGAACACGATGAGTGCGACGACCGCGGCATAGGCCGCAAACGGCGCGAGCCCGGCGAGCGGGCTACCGAACATGCTCGGCCGGGGGATCCCGTAGGTACCGTAGTTGCCGCCGGTCACCGCGTTCCAGTTCCGAAAGACCGCCGAAAAAACGAGCTGCAGCGCGAGCGTAGCGATGATGACGAGCTCGGCCTTCAGTCGCGACAGCAGACCGGCCAGGACCGCGCCGACCGCGCAGCTCAGGGCGAACGCACCGATCAGATCGAGCGGAAACGGAGCGTGCAGGCGGAGCACCAGCAGCGCGGCCGTGTACGCGCCGACGCCGTAGAGAGCCGCCTGAACGATCGAAAAGAGTCCGCCGAAACCGAGGACGAGGTTCTGCGAAATCGCGAGCAAGAGAAAAATGGAGACGAAGATCGAGATCTGCGTGAGGTAGTTTTGCACGCGTCGCTACCAGCGGAACGCGCGCCCGAAGACGCCGTTGGGGCGCACGACGAGCACGAAGAACAGGATGGTGAAGACGACGACATCCTGCCAGCCGCTGGGCAGAAACACCAGCGCGACCGCCTGCACGATCCCGAGCCCGAACGCCGCTATGGCCCCGGAGAGCAGGCCGGTGCGTCCGCCGATGATCACCGCCGCCGACGCGACCAGCAGCACGTTGAGGCCGCTCAGCGGCGTCAGTCCTTGCGCCCAGACGTAGAGCACGACGCCGGGTACGGTGAGCGCCGAGCCGAGCAGAAAGCTGATGAGATAGGTGCGCTCGATGTCGACGCCGACCGACGCTGCCACGACCGGTGTGTCGGCGACCGCGCGCATGAAGCGTCCAGTGCGGGTTGCGAGCACGTACGCAACGGCCAGTGCAACGAACGCCCAGGCGGAGAGCATGGCGAGATTCGCGTTCGGCATGCTGGTGGGACCCAACGGTACCGCCGCGAGGGGCAGGAACGTATACGTGACGGTGCCCGGGCCGAAGATCGTTCCGAACAACCCTTCGGCGACGATGAGAATCCCGACCGATGTCAGGAAGAAGGCAACGTGCGGGGCGTTGCGCCGCCGCAACGGGCGATAGAACCCGAGCTCGACCGCGGCGCCGATCGCCGCCGCGACCGGCACCGCGACGACGATACCGAGCCAGACCGGCCAGTCCAGTCGCGAGACGAGGAAGAAGATCAGGTAGCCGGCGGCACCGATGACGGCGCCGTGAGCCAGGTGGAAGATGTGCGTGACGTTGTAGATCACGCCGAAGCTCACGGCAAAGAGCGCGTATAGACTCCCGACGGTAAGGCCCAGGAGCACCAGGGTTACGAGGAGGCTCAACGTCGCGAACTTACTGCGGCGTGATTACCCGAATGGGGACGAACTTTCCACCGCGGAGCTCGCTCACCGCGACCGCGCGGGTGCAGCCGTGGTCCTTGCGCAGCGTGACCACTCCGCCCGAGAGGTAGTTCGGAAACGTCGGGTCGGCCTCGAGAGCGCTCAGCAGCGCGGCACCGCTGCGCGGATCTTTGCCTTGGCGACTCACCCTTTCGATGAGCTTCGACAAGAGCATGACGCCCTCGTACGGCGTGCCCTGCACCCAATCGGGGTCCTTGCCGAACTTCGCTTTGTACGACGTGTAGAAGTGCTGTACGTTACGGCTCTTGCTGCTCCAGTCGACGGCAAGCGCCGTTGTGACGAATCCCTCGGCCGCGGCGCCGCCCATGATCGGGAGGCTCGGATTCGCCAGAGCGCCGCAGAACAAACCCTTGAAGTCGTTCGCGCGCGCCTGCTTGACCAGTAAACCTTGCGGGTCGCCGGCGGCGATGTTGTAGAGCGCCTGCGGATTCGCCGCGCGGATCTTGGCGAGCTGGGCCGAGAAATCGCTGGCGCCGACGGGAAACGTTTCGCTGACGACGACCTTGCCGCCGCGCTTGGTGTAGTCGGCGATGAACAGCGCCGCGTTGTCCTTGCCCAACGGGTCCTCGGAGACCAGCGTCGCCACGGTGCGGATGCCGTGCTCGACCAGGTACTGCGCGATCGGCGCGTTGAGCGGCTCGCCGATGAGCTGGTCGTTGTAGAGCCAGGGTTTGTCGAGCAGATTGATGGAGGTGCCGCCGATGTTGACCAGCACGACTTGATTCTGCGCTGCGATCGGCTGGGCTGCCAGCGTGACGCCGGCAAACCCGGTGAGCACGTACGGAACCTTCTCGAGGTTGACGAGCTGGTTCATCGCCTGCACGCCTCCGGCCGCCACGCCCTTGTGATCGACGACGATCACCTTGAGCTGCCAGCCGGCGACGCCGCCGCGCGCGTTGACGTCGGCGACGGCGAGATCCGACCCTTGGGACTGCTCCTGCCCGATCTCGGCGCCCGGTCCCGTCATCGGGTACATCGCGCCGAAGGTAAACGTCTTGGCCGCGGCCTGCGCGTGCGCGAGGCGCGGCACCGCGCCGGCGGCGGCGATGCCGCCAATTGCCGCGAGCGCCCGAGACCGAGAGAGTGTCGATCGTGTCGATCCGGAATGCATGGTTCCCACCTTTCGGATGAGGGTGAACGCGTTGGTTCGGTTAGATGACCTTCTCGCTACGGAGCTGCGCGATCGCTTTGGCCGAGTAGCCGAACGACGTCAGCACCTGATCCGTATGCTCGCCGAGCGTCGGCGGCGCCGTGACGCCCTCGCCGCCGTTGTTGCCGTCGTACCAGACCGGGCGACTCAACAAGCGCGTCGTCCCTTCGGTGGGGTGCGCGACGTCGCGAATGTGCCCGATATGCCGCACCTGGGGATCGTGCTGAACTTCTCCGAGATCGTAGACGGGCGCGAACGGCACGTCGTGCTCCTCGAGTTTCGCGAGCCAGTACGAGCGCGGGCGCTGTTTGAAAATTGCATTGAGCTCCCCGCGCAGCGCCTCGTAGTTCGCAACCCGGCCCATCCGCTCGGCGAAGCGTGGATCGGTCCCGAGTTCCGGATGGCCGGTGGCGGCGACGAGGCCGTCCCAAAACTTCTCGGGTGAAGAGAGGTGGATCGCGACGAGTTTCCCGTCGGCGCACGGGAGCGCAAACGACGTGTTGACTTCCGACTTGCGGTACGGGGTCGGAACGTCGCCGGTCAGCCAGCAGTCGATCAGGAACGTTTCGAGGAACGACATCGTCGCGGCGATCATGTTCACTTCGACCAGGACGCCCTTGCCGGTGCGCTCCCGTTGCAGCAGCCCGCCGAGAATGCCGTACGCGGCGTATTGGCCCGTGACGCTGTCGGAATACGCGAGGCCGGTGACCCGCGGGTTGTCGGCCGGCACGTGCATGCTCAGCAGGCCGCTCAGCGCTTGACCAACGGTGTCGTAGCTCGGTCGATCGCGATACGGACCGTCAGGTCCGAACCCGGTGATCGCGCAGTACACGAGGCGCGGGTTCAGCGTTTTGAGCCGTTCGTAGCCGAGTCCGATCTCGTCCATGAAACCGGCCCGATAGTTCTCGACCAGGACGTCGGCCTCGGGCAGCATGCGCTCGAAGAGTGCTTTACCTTGCGGTTTGTTGAGGTCGAGCGTCATGCTCTTCTTGGTGCGGTTGTGGCTGCGGAAGTGCGGACTGTAGAGCCCGCCTTTGAAGGCGCGGAACGGATCGCCGCCGCGTGGGCGCTCGATCTTGATCACCTCGGCGCCAAGGTCGGCGAGCATCATCGAGGCTTGCGGCGCGGTGACGAATGAACCAAGCTCCAGGACGCGGGTTCCGGTGAGTGGCTGCATGCAGTACCTCAAGGCCTCGGCACGACCGCTCGCCGCGCGAAGTCGGCCGTGCCTTCCGCCGTGGCGGTCGGCTCTCCCGCTCCGAGGGCGGGGTTGCCTCGCACGGCGAATGATGATGGTGATGAGCGCGACGTCGATCGAGCCGGCGCGGGCGCGCGATGCGGCCGTCCTGATCGTCACCCGCGACGCGCGGGACGGCATCGAAGTGTTCATGCTGCGGCGTAGCGCTGCGGCGCGCGCATTCCCGGATGCGTACGTTTTCCCGGGCGGCGCCGTAGACGAGGATGACCGGTCACCCACCGCGCGGGGACAGCTCGACGGGCCGTGGCGTCCGGCGGAGCACGAGTTCACCTACGCCGCCATCCGGGAGACGTTCGAGGAGTGCGGGCTGCTCTTCGCGAGCGCGCCGGTCGCCGAAGAGCGATTGCGCGCAGCGCGGGCGCAGCTCCTCGCCCAGACGCGCACGTTCGCCGAGGTGGTCGAGGACCTCGGCGTGCGGCTCGATGCGCGCGCCGTTCGCTACTTTGCACGGCGCGTCGCACCGCCCACCGCAGAGATCCGCTTTGACGCCCGCTTTTTCGTCGCCGAGGTGCCGCGCGATCAGCACGCCGAGGCCGACGAGCGCGAAACGTCCGGCGGGCGTTGGGTCCTGCCGTCCGAAATGGTGACGGCCGCCGAAACCGGCGCGCTGCGCATCCCCTCGCCGACCGTGCACTATCTGCGCCGTCTGGCGCAGTTTGCGGACACGGCGTCGCTCCTCGCCTTTGCCGAGGAACAAGAGACCATCGAGCCGGATCGTCGTCCATGAGCAGCTCGCCGCTGGTAGCGCTGAGTCCGCGCGTGAAGCGCCTGCGGGCGCCCAACCCGGGACCCATGACCTTGGACGGCACGAACGGCTACGTCATCGACGGCGGTGCCGGCCGCTGGATCGCCGTCGACCCCGGTCCGGACATCACCGAGCACGTGGAGCAGTTCGTCCGCGCCGCGGAGGAGGGCGGTGCACGGTTCGAGGCGATCGTCGTCACGCACGGCCACCCGGACCACTATCCGGCCGCGGCTCCGCTGGCACGCGCAACCGGGGCACCGGTCCTGGCGCACGCTGCGGTGCCGTTTCCGCACGATCGGACGCTTGCGGAGGGCGAGCGGCTCACCGTCGGCGATGCCACGCTGCGCGTCGTCGAGGCACCGGGGCACGCGCGCGACCATCTCGTCTTCTATTTGGAGGACGAACGCGCGCTCTTCACCGGCGACGTGATCCTCGGCCGCGGAACGGTGATCGTTGCGCCGCCGGGTGGGGACATGCGCGTGTACCAAGGCACCCTGCGCCGCTTGCGCGACGAGCTTCCCGACGCGACCGCGATCTACGGCGGTCACGGCCCCGAGATCCGCACGCCGGCGACGACGATCGCGTTCTACATCGCGCACCGTGAAGAGCGTGAGGCCGCCGTCCTCGCGGTGCTCGCCGGCGGACCTGCGACGATCCCGGCGCTCGTTGCCGCCATCTATCGCGACGTCGACGAGCGCCTGTGGCCGGCGGCGGCGCGCCAGTTGCTCGCCTACTTGATCGCTCTGGAACGTGAAGAGCGCGTTGTCGCGCGGCTCCTCGAACGCGAGCCGACCGAACGCGAGCACGCGCTGCTCTACCCCAAGAGCGGACCCTTCGGCGACGAGCGCGCTCGCGCGGTTGCGCGCGCCGAGCTCGGCATCGGCAACGTCATGCCGTTCGCCGAATATGCGTTGAAGAGCGCATGATCGGCCGCCGTTCGTATCTCGTGGGTGTCGCCGCCACGCTCGTGGGGCTCGGCGCGCGGCGCACGAGCGCGCAAGCCGATCGCGTCGTGCACCTCGGGGTCAGCCCGTTCGAAGCGCATGCCGATGCGTACTACGCGCAGGAATTGGGTTCGTTCAAACGCGCGGGACTCGATGTCGACATCCAGCAGTTCAACGGCGGCGCGACGGTCATCGCCGCGATCGTCGGCGGGTCGTTGCAGATCGGGGCCGGGAGCCCGCTGCCGGTCGCGAGCGCGCGCCTGCGCGGCGTGCACGTCTTGCTGGTCGCACCCGGCTACATCTACGATTCGAACGCCGCCGCGCCGATCGACGCGCTGGCGGTTGCGGTGAACGCGCCCTACCACAGTGGCCGCGACCTCAACGGCAAGACCGTCGCCGTCGCCGGCGTCAAATCGGTCGCGCAGCTCGCGGCGTTTTCGTGGATCGACCGCAATGGCGGCGACTCGAGCACGGTAAAAGCGGTCGAGCTGCCGCAGAACGCGATGGCCGACGCGGTCGTCGATGGACGCGTCGATGCCGCCGAGATCGGCGACCCCGCGCTGACCGCCGGGATTGACGCCGGCAAAGTGCGGATCATCGGCAAGGCGTACGACGCGATCGCGAAACGACTCTTTGCCGCGGCGTGGTTCGCGACCGACGAGTGGGCCGACCAGAACGCGGACGTCATCCACCGGTTCACCGCTGCGATCAACGATGCGTCGGCGTGGGCGGTGAAAAACCCCGAAGCTGCCGCCACCGTCCTCAAGAAGTACATGAAGGTCAGTTTTTCGCGCGCGCACGAATACCACGCGCGCACGCTCGATCCGGCGCTGATCCAACCGCTCCTCGACGCAGCGACACGCTATAAGGTCTTGGATCGCCCGATGGATGCTCACGAGATCATATGGAAGGGATGACGCCGATGCCGCTACGCCTCTGGGTTGCGCTCCTCGCGTTCTTGCTCGTTTGGGGTATCGCCGCGCCGCAGCGCGCCGCGCTCGCGCAGTCGAGTGACGTCATCCGGGTCGGCGTCGGCCCGTTCGAAGCCAATGCCGGCGCGTACTACGCGCAGGAGACGGGTGCGTTCAAGCGCGCCGGGCTCAATGTCGACAT
>Ga0209415_10012122_pt1 | contig 14411 bp, 11 predicted proteins | sample PeaSoiSIISIP2007_FD_187696 | JGI IMG/M metagenome (GOLD analysis project Ga0209415, IMG submission 187696) | Peat soil microbial communities from Weissenstadt, Germany - SII-SIP-2007 (SPAdes) (version 2) | ecosystem: Environmental > Terrestrial > Soil > Wetlands > Peat | place: Germany...
GCGGCCACCGATTTGAGCTCGATGTCGATGCCCGCCTTCTGGCAGGCCTGCTTGACGATCGCCTGGTTCTTCTGCCGGGGCTCGTTGATCGAGGTCTGGTAGACGAAGTGCAGCTTCTTGCCGTCCTTCTCGCGGATGCCGTCCGAGCCGCGCTTCCAACCGGCGTCGTCCAGTATCTTGTTCGCCTTGTCGATATTGAACTCGAACTCCGTGATCTTGGAGCGGAAGCGCGGAGGGTTGTTGAGGAAGTTGCGGGTCGCGACGCCCGCGCGGCCGTAGATGAACTTCTCGACCGAGGCGCGGTCGACCAGCAGGTTGAGCGCGTCGCGCACCGCCTTGTCCGAGAGCGTCGGGTGCTTGGTCTTGAGGCTCGATCGCTCGCCGTCGACCTCGGTCCAGGGGTCGGTGAAGTTGATCCCGATGTGCTCGATGCTGCCACCCTCCACGACGACGACGTGGCCTTTGCCGCCTTCCTCCAGCTTCTTCAGGATGGCGTCCTCGACCTGGAGGTTCCAGGCGAAGTCGTATTCGCCGGTCTGCAGCACCGCGCGCGCCGCCGAGACCGCGTCGCCCCCGCCCTTCATCTCGAGGGTGTCGAAATAGGGCCGGTTCGGCAGGTGGTAGGCCGTATTGATCTCGCCGCGGACGGAATCGCCGGGCTTGAAGTCGACGAACTTGTAGGGGCCGGTGCCGACGGGCTTCAGGTTGGCGGGCGCATCCCGCGACTTGTCCCCCTTGTAGGCCTCGAACAAGTGCTTCGGGATCATCATGCCGCGGACGCCGACGAAGGGATCGGCCCAGAACGGGGTCGGCTTCTTGAAGATCACCTTGATCGTGTGGTCGTCGATCTTCTCGACCTGGATGTCCTTGTAGGTCGCGACATCGTAAGTGGCGGTCGCGGGATCGCCGGCGTATTGCCAGTTGAAGATGCAGTCGTCGGCGGTGAAGGGCTCGCCGTCATGCCACTTCACGCCCTGCTTGAGCTTCCAGGTGACGGACTTGCCGTCGTCGGAGAGGCCGCCGTTCTGCTGGCTCGGGACCTCCGCCGCCAGGATGGGCACGAGGTTGCCCTCGCCGTCCCAGCCGGCGAGCGACTCATAGAAGATCCGGGAGGCATCCTGGTCCTTGGTGCCGACGGCGAAATGCGGGTTGAGGAGCGTCGGTGCCTGCCACCACAGCACCTTGAGCGCGCCGCCGCCGCCGGCCTTGGTGGGCTTGTAGGCGGAGGCGGCTTGCGCCCAGGCGACCCCTGAATGGCTCAGCATCATGCCGGCCATCGGCGCGGTCAGGCCGAGCGCCACCATCCTTCGCACAAAAGCGCGGCGGGACATCCGGCCGGCCTTCACCCGCGCGACCATCGCGCGCAACGCTTTCTCTTGCATGAGACGCTCCCTGTTTAGCCTCTACCCGTTGTCCATTTTACTTTTTGAGCGGGCCGCCTGTTTCCGGCCCATTTCACGAAACGCTAACACAATGAAAACAAGACCGGAAACTCAATTCTTCTCGGCAAAGATGCGGCCGGCCAACCTGCGCGCCGCGGCCGGCGCGGCCCGCGTCGCAGCCGGCGCTGGTAGCGGCGGATCTTGCGATCGGGGCGCTCCCGGCGAAGAGCGTGCCAACTCGCCAGCAGGCGCGTGCCGGCATCCGAGAACCGAGCATCGAGCGCCTCGGCGGCTCCGATCCGCCCCACGCAAAAGGGATGGTCGCCGCTCCTGGGGATTTGCACCGATCCGTGAAATAAAATCGTCACAAACCTGAAACTCTGCCGTCGTGTCGGGGCGCTAGCTTCCGCATCGTGACCGCCGACACTCTTCCTAGGCTGCGGAGCACGCACCTGGCCAAGCCCGTGCTGGCGGCATCGACCCGGCGGCGGCTGAAGCCGTTGCTTCTGCTGTTGCCGTCCTTGGTTTTTCTCGGCGCCTTCACCTATTGGCCGGTTGCCTCGGTCGCGGTGGATTCGCTGTTTGGCCGCCGCCTCGAGGAGAAGACCGCCGAGTTCGCGGGGTTCGGGAACTACTTGCGGCTCGCCGCCGATCCGAAGTTCACCACGGCCGCGCTCAACAACCTGGTCTATATCGGCGCGACGGTGCTGCCCTCGGTCGCGCTCGCGCTCGCCTTCGCGCTGCTGCTGCAGCGATCGACCCGGTTCACCGCGGCGCTCCGCGCGCTCTTGTTCTTTCCGACCATCATTCCGCTGATCGGGGCGGCGGCGCTGTGGACGTTCCTGTTCCTGCCGACCGTCGGGCTCATCGACTACTACATCGGCCGGCTGGTGCCGCTGTCGATCAATTGGCTCGGCAATCCCGATACGGCCTTGGCGTCGATCGCCATGGTGACGGTGTGGAAGAACGCCGGCTACTACATGCTCTTCTACATCGCGGCGCTGCAGGCGGTGCCGCAGGAGCTGGTCGAGGCGGCAGTGCTCGACGGCGCCGGCGCCTGGCAACGGCTGCGGCACGTGGTGCTGCCGCTCCTCGCGCCCACCACCGCCTTCGTCGCGGTGATTGTGATGATCCAGGCGATCACCACCGTCGACCACGTCATCGTGATGACCAAGGGCGGGCCCGACGACGCAACCAACCTCTTGTTGTTCTACATCTTCCAGACCGCGACTGAGCTGCACGACAGCGGCAAGGCGGCAGCCGCCACGGTGGTGACATTGGTGGCGCTCTTCGCGGTCTCCACCGTGGGAATCCGCGTCCTCGAGCGCGGCGGCCGTCATGCGGATTAGATCGGGCTGGGCGGCAGCAGTCATGACGGTGGTTGTCGCTCTCATCGCCCTCGTGTGGTCGGCGCCGTTCCTCTGGATGATCGTGGCCTCGCTCCGGCCCGACAGCGAGGGCGCCCTCGATATGGCGTCGCTTTGGCCGAGCTGGCCGCCCTCGCTCGCCAATTTCCGTTTGGCTTTTGAGAGCGCGGACTTCCTCCTCAATTACGTGAACACGCTCATGGTCGTCGCCGGGACGCTCACGGTGCAGCTCGTCACCATCAGTCTCGCCGGCTATGCCTTCGCGCGGCTGCAGTTCCCCGGGCGCGACCTGATCTTCTACTTGTTCCTTCTGCAGCTCATGATCGTGCCGCCCGTGCTGATCGTACCCAACCTCAAGACGGTGCTGCGGCTCGGGATCTACGACACGCTCTGGGCGGTGATGGCGCCCTATTGGGCCTCGGCCTTCGGCACCTTCCTGATGCGCCAGACTTTCCGTGGCATTCCCCGCGATTTCGAGGATGCCGCGGAGATCGACGGCTGCACGCTCTTGCAGACTCTGCGCTATGTGCTGCTGCCGCTGGCGAAGCCGGCGCTCATTGCGTTTGGGATCGTGAGCGTGGTCGCGCACTGGAACGAGTTCCTGTGGCCGCTGATGGTGATCGATTCACCGAGCAACCGGACGCTCACGCTCGGCCTTGCGAGCTTCGTGAGCGGCGGCGAGGGCGATGCCGAATGGGGCCTGATCGCCGCCGGCACGCTGATCGTGAGCCTGCCGCTGTTCGCGGGCTTCATCGCCTTCCAGCGGCAGTTCATCAACAGCTTTGTCCTATCCGGCATCAAATAGAGGGAGTGACCATGACATCTCTACGCCGAATCACCTTGAGCGCGGTCGGGATCGCCGCGTTGCTGAGCGCAAGCATCGCCGCATCGGCGAAGACCAGTATCGATTTCTATTTTCCGGTTCCCGTGCAAGGGGCGCTGGCGCGGGAAATGACGCGCCTCGTCAAGGAGTTCAACGACGCCAGCCCCGACGTCGAGGTGGTGGCTGCCTATACCGGCAGCTACGACGATACTCGGCTCAAGACCCAGGCCGCGGTCGAGGCGGGTAAACCGCCAGCGGTCACCCTGATGTCCGCGAACTTCGTGCAGGAATTCGTGATCTCCGGCGAGATCGAGGCAATCAACGACTTGCTGGCGGAGAACGGCGGCGATCCCAAGACCTTCCTCGACGATTTTTGGCCGGCGCTGCGCGGCAACGCCACCGCCAACGGCAAGATCTACGCCGTTCCGTTCCAGAACTCGACGCCGCTCGTCTACATCAACGCCGACCACTTCAAGGAAGTCGGTCTTGACCCCGCGAAGCCGCCGGCGACATGGGCCGAGTTCGTCGACGCCGCAACCAAGCTCACCAAGCGCGATGGCGACAAGATTACTCGTTACGGTTTCGAGATGCCGGGGTCCTACGATTATCTCGGTTGGCTGACCCAGGCCTTCACGATGTCGAACGGCGGGCAGTTCTTCAACGTGAGCGCACCGGGCGAGGTCTATTACGATCAGCCTTCCACCCGCGGCGCGGTGCAATTCCTCCACGACCTCGTCTTCACGCACAAGGTGATGCCGGAGGGCGTCATCGACCCGAACCAGGTCTCGACGGATTTTTTCGCGGGCAAGGCGTCCATGGTGCTGCTGTCCACGGGCTCCCTGAGCTTCATCCGCAACGGCGCAAAGTTCCCATACACGGTCGCTTTCGTGCCGCGAAACGTGCGCAATGCGGTGCCGATCGGCGGCGGCTCTCTGATCGTCTTCAAGGGCATCACGCCGGAGCAGCGCAAGGCGGCCTGGAAGTTCGTGAGCTACATGACCTCGCCGGAGACGCTGGGCTCCTGGAGCCGCTTCACCGGCTATTTCGCGCCGCGCAAGAGCAGCTATGACATGCCGGAGATGAAGGCTTTCGTGGCGGAGCATCCGGACGCGCTCATCGCCGTGAAGCAGCTCGAATACGCGCAGCCCTGGCTTTCGACATACAATGTCGTGGCGGTGCGCAAGGCGATCGAGGATCAGGTGCAGGCCGTGCTGAGCGGCAAGAAGCAGGCCGATGAGGCCGTGCGCGACGCGCAGAAGAACGCGGACGAGATCCTGCGCCCCTACAACGAGAAGATCGCCCATGTGAGCGGGCTCTGACCTTCGGAAGGTCCGGTAATGATCATCGTGCAGCTGAGCGATCTCCATGTCCGGCCGCCCGGCGTCTCGGCCTATGGTCGTGTTCCCACCAATGACATGCTGCGCGATGCCATCCAGCATGTGAACGCGCTGAGGCCGAGGCCGGACGTCGTTCTCGCCACCGGCGATCTCGTGCATGCCGGCGAGGTCGAGGAATACGCCATGCTCCGGCAGCTCCTGGCCGAGCTGGAGATGCCGGTCTATCTCGTGCCCGGCAATCACGACGACCGGGGAAACCTGCGCAAGATCTTCGCCGACAGCGACTACCTGCCGGTTGCCGGCGAATTCCTGCACTACAGGGTTGACGACTATCCCGTACGCCTGATCGGTCTCGACACGGTGGTGCCGGGCGAGGCCGGCGGAGAGCTTTGCGAGCGCCGCCTCGCCTGGCTCGAGGACGCTCTGGCCGAGGCGTCCGGCTGCCCGACCGTCGTGTTCATGCATCACCCGCCGTTCCGCACCAACATCGACCACATGGACGTGATCGGGCTCGAGGGCGCCGATGCCATGGGCAGGCTGGTCGAGCGGCATCCGCAAATCGAGCGCATCCTCTGCGGTCACCTGCATCGGCCGATCCAGGTGCGCTGGCGCGGGACCCTCGCCTCGACGGCGCCCAGCACCGCGCATCAGGTGGTGCTCGACCTCCGGCCTGGTACCGAGGGCGCCTTCGCGCTGGAGCCGCCGGGCTATCAGGTCCACGTGTGGTCGCGCGATACCGGCATCGTGTCGCACACCGCCCATGTCGGCCGCTTCGACGGCCCGCATCCCTTCGTCGAGCTCGAACCGGCAGAGGAAGAGGAACGCTGATCGGGTGCTATGCCGGAAGCGCCGAGTGCGGCCTCCCCGACGACGCCTTCGTTTTCGCGTGCTTCAACAACCCCTACAAGATCACGCAGGAGGTCTTCGACGTCTGGATGCGCCTGCTCCAGACCGTGCCCAGGTCGATTCTCTGGCTGCTCGGCGCTAATTCCTGGCAGGAGCGGAACCTTCGTCGAGAGGCGCTGTCGCGCGGAGTCGCGCCCGAGCGTCTGACTTTCGGCGCCCGGATTCCGTCGCCCGAGCAGCTCGTGCGATCTGGGCGCGCGGATCGCCCGCCAGGTCCGTCACGTCAGGCGATGCCTCGCCGGCGGTAGCGTCGCTGCACCAGTGCGTGGGCACCTACCGTCAGCACCAGCGTGGCCGTCATGAGAACGAAAGCGAGCGCGCCGCCGAGAGGCCAATTGGATTGCTCCGATATCTGCGTGTACACGACCGGCGCCATCATCTGAAACCGCGGGCCGCCGAGCAAGACCGGATTGGCGTAGGCGTTCATCGCCAGGATGAAGCAAAGCAGGGAGCCCGCCACCACGCCCGGCAGCGACAACGGCAGCGTCACGCGCGAGAACGCCCGCAAGGGACGGGCACCCATGCCGAGCGCCGCCTCCTCGAGGGCGGGATCGATGCCCTCGATCACGCTCTGCAGGGTCAAGACCATGAAGGGAAGATTGAAGCCGGTGATGCCGATGATGACCGCGAGCGGGGTGTACATGATGTCGAGCGGCGCGTCGACGATGCCGAGCCAGGTCAACGCGGCGTTGAAGGCGCCCTGCCGTCCGAACACCACCATCCAGCCGGCGGCGCGCACGGCGTTCCCGACGAAGAGGGGCATCACCACGAGCAGGACGAGCCAAGTCTTGAAGCGCGACCGAGTACGCGCGAGCACGTAAGCCGCGGGGTATCCGAGGACGAGACAAAGCGCGGTGCAAAGCGCCGCGATCAGGCCCGTGCGGAGGAGCACGGTGCGGTAATAGGGATCGACGAAGACCTTGACGTAGTTCTCGAGCGTGATTGCGTCGACCATGAACTGGCCGGGCACGAACCGGTTCAGGCTGTACCGGAAGAGGATGACGAGCGGCGCCACCAGAAGGATCACCACGATAATGGTGGCCGGTCCGATCAGCGCCGCTGCGGAGAGTGTCGTGATGCCCGTCGTCGACCGCAGAGCGCTACCCGCCTCCAGACCCTTCCCCTCGAGGGGGGAGGGCTCATCTAAGCGAGGCTCTGAGAATCCCCTCCCCCCATGAGGGAGAGGGCTAGGGAGGGGGGTGGTAGCGCGCTGCCGCACGGCGCTTGTGGGAAAATCAGCGCCTCACGTCTTGAATTCTTTGTCCCACCACTCCTTGAGCTGGGCGTCGTTCTGGGCGAGGTAGTCGCTGTCCTCCACCAGGAGCAGCTTCTGCTCCTCGGCGGTGAATCCCACGCGCTTGGCCATGGCGCTCGCGAGCTCGACGTCGTCGACAGTGGGGTTATAGCCCATGTCCTCGATGAACCCTTCCTGCGGCTTGGGGTCGAGCATGGCGTTCAGGAACGCGTACGCGCCGTCCTTGTTGGGGGCGTTCTTGGGAATGGTGAAGTCGGAGATATAGGTGACCACGCCCTCCTTGGGTGCGGCGATCTCGACGGGCACGCCGGCGTTCTGCCACATGACGCCGCGCGCCTTCCACATGATGCACATCCAGACTTCCTCGGTCTTGAGCGCCTGGGCCATCGCCTCGTTGGTGGGCATCATCTTGTAGCCGATCTTCTTGAGCTCCATCAGCTTCGCCTTGCCGGGCTCGTAGTTCGTGAAGCTGCCGCCGCTGATCATCGCCGCGGACTGGATGGTGGTCTGGTACTGGATGTCGATGATGCCGACGCGCCCGGCGTATTTCGGGTTCCAGAGATCCGCGTAGGAGGTCGGCTTCTCCGTCACGAATTTCGGGTTGTAGAGGATGATGCGGCCGGAAAAGATGTGCGGCACCGACCAGGACGTGGCGAATTTCGGCAGGACGTGCTTGGCGTTCGGGATCTTGCTGGCGTCGATCTCCAGCAGCGTGCCGGCCTTGTACATCTCGTAGCTGCCCGCGCGGTTGAGCGCGGAGATATCCATGGTGCCACGCGGCAGCATCTTCTCCGCCATCATCTTGGTCTTGCGCGGGCTGTCGTTGCCGGTGTCGTAGATCACCTCGATGCCCTGCGGCTGCAGCAATGGCGCCGCGATGTTCTTCTGGATCAGGTTCTGGTAGTCGCCGCCCCAGGTGCCCACGACCACTTTTCCGCCGGCCGCCCGGGCGGCGCGCGGACCGATGGCGGCTGCCACGCCCGTCAGGGCGGTGGCGTGCAGGAAGCCGCGCCGCGAAAGGACGGCGCGAGATTTTGTCTTGGGCGAGCGGGATGTCATGACGGATCCTCCTCCGGGTTCGCTGGATATGGTTCTGTCGTATGGCACAGCGGCGTCAGGCGATGAGCTGGCAGGCATCGGGGTCCCAGGCGACGCGAATCTGGGATCCCACGGTGAAAAGCTCCACGTTGCCGGCGCGGTCGTTGTGCATTTCGACCGCTAGGGCATCGCCGCTCGCGAGGCGAACGACGTACTCGGTGGTGGCTCCGAGATAGCTTACGAACTCGACCGTACCGGCAAAGCTGTTGGCGGCCCCGTTTGCGTTGCCCAGCCTGACGCGCTCCGGCCGGATCGCGAGCAGACGCTCCGGCGCGGCGGCGGATGCCACCGAGATCTCGAGACCGCTCTCGGTGCGAAAACGCTGTGGCCCGATCATGGCGCCCGAGAGGAAATTCGTCCGGCCGATGAAGCTCGCCACGAACTGGTTGGCCGGCGCGTTGTAGAGCTCGCGCTGCGTGCCGATCTGCTGGATTTCGCCGTTGCTCATCACCACGAGGCGGTCGGCCACGGAGAGCGCCTCCTCCTGATCATGGGTCACCATGACGGTCGTGAGGCCGAGCCGCCGTTGCAGCTGCCGGATCTCGACCCGGACCTCCTCGCGCAGCTTGGCGTCGAGATTGGAGAGCGGCTCGTCCAGCAGCAAAATCTCGGGCTCGATCACCAGCGCCCGCGCCAGCGCCACGCGCTGCTGCTGGCCGCCGGAGAGTTGCCTCGGCATTCTCTCGGCGAGCGCCTCGAGCCGGACCAGGCGCAGCGCCTCCCGCACGCGCTTCTCGATGGCGGCACGCTCGAGCCTGCGCATGCGCAGGCCGAAGGCCACGTTCTCGAACACGCTCAAGTGCGGAAACAGGGCGTAGCCCTGGAACACCAGGCCGGTGTTGCGGTGGTAGGACGGCAGGTCCGTAACGTCGCGATCGCCAAAGAGGATGCGACCGGCGCTCGGCTCGACGAAGCCGGCGATCATGCGCAGCGTGGTGGTTTTGCCGCACCCGCTGGGCCCGAGGAGCACCAGGAACTCCCCCTCAGCGATCTCCAGTGTGAAATCGCTGACGGCCCGCTGGTCGCCGTAGATCTTCGAGACCGATTGCAGCCGGACGCTCGACATGCGCTCAGACCACCTGGCTCAGGCGCACGAAGCGGTTGGTTCCCACCATCGCCGCCGAGATAATCGCAATCTGGATCAGCGACACCGCGGCGATGGTGGGATCGATCTTCCATTCGAGATACTGCAGGATCGCGATCGGCAAGGTGGTCTCGCCGGGGCTCACCAGGAAGAGCGAGAGCTCGAGATTGCCGAACGAGACGACGAAGCTGAAGAGCGCCGCCGCGACCACGCCCGGCCGGATCACTGGCAAGGTCACTCTGAGCAGCGTACGCAATCGGTCGGCGCCGAGGTTCATCGCGGCTTCCTCGATCGCCCGGTCGATGCCGATGAGGTTTGCCGCGATCAGCCGGACAGTCCAGGGGATGGTCACCAGGACGTGGCCGAAAACGAGGCCCGCCATCGACCCCGTGAGCGGCAGCTCGGTCGCGATCTCGACGTCGATCAGGAAGAAATAGAGCGACGTGCCGATCACGATGCCTGGGACCACCAGCGGAGACAGCAGAAGCGTGTTGAGCGTCTCGCGCATCGGTAGCTCCGAGCGGACGAGGGCGAGGCTCGCGGGTATGCCCACGGCGAGACCGCCGAGCATGGCGAGCAGCGCTACCTCCAGGCTCGTCACGAACCCGTCGGCGAATTGCGGCTGCAGCCACAGCGACGTGAACCACCGCAGCGTATAGCCCTCCGGCGGGAAGGACAGGATCTCGTTCTTGAAGAAGCTGAGCCAGCACACGAAGAAGATCGGCAGCAGCATCACCGCGAAGCAGGTTGCCGTCGCGGCTCGGAGGGCATAGCGAGGCCAGCGCCTGCGAAGGACCAAAGCAACCGCGGCCGCGCCGGCCATTCAGTGCTCCAGCAGGTTCTTGTGGAACTGGCCGCCCTTCATGATGGCCTTGAGGTGAGCGCCTTGATCCTGCAAGAATCCGAGATCCCGCAGTGGATTTCCGTCAACCACGAGCAGATCAGCGAGCGCGCCCGGACGGACCGTGCCCAGCAGCCCCTCTCGCCGCAACAGCCGCGCATTGATCAGGGTGGCTGACCGAATCACCTCCAGCGGCGACATCGCCTCGCCGCGGATCAGAAACTCGCGCGACTGGTCGTTCTGCAGCTGACCGAGGAGATCGCTGCCGAAGGCGATGGGGACGCCGGCCTCTCTGCAGATCTCGAGAGAGCGCAGGCCCGCCGCGAGCACGCGCTCGTTCTTCTCGAGACTCACCGGCGGCAGGCCATAGTCGCGGCCGCGGCGTTTCATCGCGTCATAGGCGACCAAGGTCGGCACGATGAAGGCACCACGCTCGCGCATGAGCTTCGCGGTCTGCGCATCGACGAAGTTGCCGTGCTCGATGCTGCGAACGCCGCATTCGACCGCGCGCCGGATCGCGTCGGTGCCGTAGGCGTGGGCGCCGACATATTTGCCCCAGGCGGTCGCCTCGCCGACCGCGGCGGCGATCTCCTCGCGGGTGAACTGCGTCGCTTCCAGCGGGTCGCGCGGCGAGGCGACCCCGCCGGAGACCATGAGTTTGATGTGATCGGCGCCCTTGCGGAGCTCGTCGCGCACGGCGTGCAGCATCTGGGGCACGCCGTCGACGATGCGCGAGATCAGCTGCACGCCGCTGCAGCACTGGCAGGCGTGCTCGCCCTCGGTGCGCAGGCGGAAATCGCCGTGCCCGCCGGTCTGGCTCAGACTCTGGCCCGCTATGAAGAGCCGCGGACCCGCCATCTGACCGGTCTCCACCGCCTCGCGAATGCCCCAATCGGCACCGCCGGTGTCGCGCACGGTGGTAAAGCCGCGATCCAGCATCGCGCGCATGAGCGGTCCGGCCCGGGCGGCCATCAGCGTCAAGGGAACATCGGCAAGACGCCCGATGTTCACCTCCGAGAGATAGACATGCGCGTGCGCATCGATCAGGCCCGGCATCAGGACCAGGCCGCGAAGATCGAAGACGGTGGCGCCGGACGCCGAGACGGCGCGGTCCGACACCTCGCGGATGTGCTCGTCCTCGACGAGCACGCTCGCGCCCTCGCGGAGCTCGCTCGCTTCGGGATCGAGCAGCCGACAGTTCTGGAATAACACGAGCACGATCTCGCCTCCTCTGCCGGAGCCCCACGCCAGAGCCTGCCACGGCGCAGGGTCGCTGCCCAGTGGAGTGATATTGGGAACGCTATCGAACCGCTATTGGCTTGTAAAGAATAGGCTCTTCCCTGAAAACGCTCGAAAAACAGCGGATTTCCGAGGCTTACGTGAGTTTCCTTCGTAACTCTGTGCTCACTGACAGACCCGTAGGATTCCGCCCTTTTCCGACGCGTCCCGGAGCGAGCGCTGTCCCGGGACAGTTTCGGGGACAGCGATTTGACCTCGCTCCGTTCTGGGCAATCTTTCCAGGAGGAGGACGAGCAAATGGCGAACAGAGTTGAAAAATTCACGAGTGAATTTGTGATGGGGTACCAGGTTCCGAAGTCGGGACGGGTTCGTGTTTGGGAAACGGCAACACCCGGCCTGTGTTTGCAGGTGACATGCGGTGGCGCGCGATCCTTCATCGCCGTGTACCGCCTGATGGGTGATGAGCGCCGCGCCACTCTCGGACCCGCGACGATGAAGCTGAGCGAGGCACGCAAGCTCACCCTGGATTATCGCGAGGCTGCCAGACAGGGGCGGGACCCACTTGGCGGAAGACCTGCGGCACAGGTGCGGCGCGGCGGGATCAAGCTCGGTGACCTGAGCCACTCGAACTGGACAGTGGCCCGATCCCGAAGGGACCTTCGAGGACGAACACGTCGGCGTCGAATGAGCCATGATCGTGTTCATATCGATCCCAGAATGCGTCGAGCGCTTTGTGAGAGGTTATCGACCTTGTAAGGCGGGCCCGTAGCCGACGATATCATTTGAGGGCGTGGCCCATTCTCTTCTCGGAGGCCACGCACGAGGCCCGTGCATGCTCGGGCGGGGCTCGTGAGAAAAAACTCCCCCTATCTCGGCACATCTAATAGATATCTATTAGGACACCCCCGATAGAGGGAGTTTTTGTTTGACCCTTCAGGCCCCGGCTTTGTGTGCGATATGGATGAACGGCTGAGGGAACTAGCCGTTTTAATTGGATCAAAATCACACGAATCTACTAGCTCAGGGACATCAGTTTCTGTAGTTTCACTCCTCCAAAATCAACATTAGGAGTTGTCAATGGCATTTCTCGATAAAGTGAAGCCCATAAAGGTCCAGGTGACGGGTTCGCGAATGTCACCGGAGGAAAAATGCAGGGCGAAGATGATTATGCTCCTCCGGAAACAAGCGGCTCCGAAAAAGGGGAAGCGCTCCTGGTTCCTCACCATAGGGGGTCAAGAGGTGTTCGTGCCGCGATATGCGAACGTGAATCTGGTGCAGCGCATGAGCGGTGGCAAAAAGAATGCCTACCCCGTGTATAAGACACGGAAGATGACCTTGCGGATGTTCACAAGGGACGTGGCGGAGGGAAAGCTCGACGCCCCGATGCTGAAAATCGCGCAGGAGCGATCCAAGCAACTGACGGGGAAGCGGCGCAAGAAGTAGACACTCGATGGCCCATGGAGCCTCCGCGTTTCCATCATCTCGGGCGTGATTTCGATCTCATCAACACGGGAGGAACCATATGCAACGCGGTAAGTGGTTTTTCGTGGTTCACTGCCGAAAGTGCAATGGTCCGATCCCCCTTTTCCAGGCGACCCCTCAACCCGAACCGGTGCCGCCGTCGCAAGATTCGTTTGACGCGACGTGCATCCGCCCAAACTGCAATTATCAGGCAACGTATCGCCGGGCAGAACTTCAGCGTCAGCTAGTCCGTAGTGGGGAATAGCAGATGCGACGTGCTATTTGCGGTCTTGGAAAGATTTGAATCGGCGCGCAGCGAATCTGTTCGGGTGAGCCGGGATGGCGGCCCGCGTTCGCGAGATCATGCTGATCGCTCCTGTCGTGGCCGCTTACGAGCGCATCTCGTCACCACGAACCCAGAGAGCCTTATCAAGCTCTCGCATGGTAACCCCATGCTGTCGGGCCACACCTCGGCAGCACGCGACATACTCACTCCACAATCGACCGCAGTATGCGGGTACCTCCTCCCGACCTCGGATTGCGCCGACAGCGGTCAGCGCGTTCACATCAAGTATGGGGTACTCCCGCCGCTGTCCGAGAAAGGCAAAGTGAAGAATGACTGACGCCATCGGCCAGCCCACCCCAGAAAGCGTCGTCAGGGCGACGATACGAATCCACTCGTGGGTTTGAGCAAATGCTGCCGTGCTGATGTCAACGACCTCCGACTCAGTGTTCTGGTCGCACAACTGCCAGGTACGACCACCTCGCCACTTCCACTTCGCTAGGTCGATCAACTCGGCCTTAGTGATGTGCGGCGGTGCCCGACCATGTGCTCGCTTGCCCAGTATCATGAGTTCTGGTTCGAGCGGGGATGGCTCGTATCTGGCAGCGCATTCCAGCAACTCCTCCTTAGTAATGAACGCCTGAGCCATCATTTGCGAGTCTCCTGTTCTTTATGTGTCGAGCGAGGCTTACGTCGCCGTTGCGTGATGCGGCAGTCGCCGAGGCGCATTTGGTGCCGACGACAAAACTCCAAACTGATGGCCATAAGAAGGAGGGCGCGGCACTCCTCTTCTCGCAGAGGTCCGCAAGAAACTGCTTCCGGTTTTGGGCACTAAACAGAGCAGGCGTGCGTGCCACCAGTCGGGTGACTACGGCTTGGGTCCGATGACGGTGGTGCCGCTGGACCCACGCAGCAAAGCTGGTGAGGGTTTCTGTGCTCCCGGCGGCAAGGGTTCCGGACTTGCCGAGGCCCAGCAGGCGGCGCGATCCACATCTGGCATAGTGTCTGGACATTCGGATTGCGAGGCGACCGGCGCGGGCTGGGCGCAAGCTGCCAACAGGATCAAGGGGAGCAGAAATACCGAACGGATCATCGGTTCGCCCAACTTCCAGGGCTGTAATCTTTAGAGATTATCGCGCCGACACCAAGCGGGGTCCACCTCTCAGTTGACGATGCGCTTGTCGGAAACTTCTCAAAAGTCTCGTAGAGGCATCTTAATTCTGCGAGCGTGCGCCGTTAGCCCCGCCATCAGCGATCTCGGTCGCGACGAGCGAGAGCGGTGTGCCGGAGCCAGCGCCGGGAAGCCCGTGGGATAACAGGTTCCACGTCCGGCGG
>Ga0209415_10012123_pt1 | contig 14410 bp, 13 predicted proteins | sample PeaSoiSIISIP2007_FD_187696 | JGI IMG/M metagenome (GOLD analysis project Ga0209415, IMG submission 187696) | Peat soil microbial communities from Weissenstadt, Germany - SII-SIP-2007 (SPAdes) (version 2) | ecosystem: Environmental > Terrestrial > Soil > Wetlands > Peat | place: Germany...
CGGCTTTGACAGCGGTGAGATAGATCCCGTCGTCCTCATAGCCGGGGTGATAGCCCATCACCAGGAAGCCAATCACTGTGAACAGCAACACCAGCAACGATTCTTGAATTAGCTTCTTGGGTCGCAAATAGAAATTCCTTACACATCAGGTAGTTGCCGTTCCCAGAGGAACTCTGCACTCGATGATACTTTCCCCGGCCGCACCCTGCCGAGACTTCGAAGAAATCAATTGGTGAGCGGATTCCAGCGCGGATCCCGGGGGCTGGACGTGGATGTGCGGGGCTGGCTGGGGAATGACGCGCGGCTGGGGGGGCCGCAGAGAGAAAATCGCCGCGTGAAAGTGCGTACAAAGGCTATTTACTCCATATACACTGGGAGAGGATGCAGTCGACCATGATCGTGCCATCAACCACGCCGGACGCAGGAGTGGATTTTCCGCCGGCAGCCGGATCCACCAACCCCGCTCTGGAAAAGCTGGCACTGGTCATCCCCACCCTGTGCGAAGCGGAAAACATCGGCGGCCTGCTGGTCAACGTCCGTTCCGTGCTCGATCCGCTCAACATCCCCTACGAAATCCTGGTGGTCGACGACGACAGCTCCGACGGAACCGGCGGCGTTGTCTCCGCCATCGCCCAGGAGGACCCGCGCGTCCGCCTGCTGGTGCGCAAAGGCGAGCGGGGGCTCTCCGGAGCCATCCTCTATGGCTGGCAGCGCACGGATGCCACGATTCTCGGAGTAATGGACGCCGACCTGCAGCATCCGCCGGAGCTGCTGCCCAAGCTGATCGCCGCAATCTACGCGGGCGTCGACCTGGTTATCGGCAGCCGCTACACGCCGGGCGGCGAGACGGGTAAGTGGAACCCGGTCAGGAAGCTGGTTTCGGCAGCAGCCGTATGGGTCACCTGGCCACTGCAACGCGCCCATCTCCGCGCCAAGGACCCCATGTCCGGTTTCTTCATGGTCCGCCGCCGCTCGATTCCCCAGGCGGAGTTTCAGAAGTCCGGATTCAAGCTGCTGCTTGAGATCCTGGTGTGCGGGAAGGTTGAGTCGGTTGCCGAGGTCCCGTTTGCCTTCGGCCTGCGCTACCGCGGCGCCAGCAAGGCGAACTTCAAGGTTGCCTGGGACTATGGCCTTCTGCTGGCAAGGCTCTACGCAAGCCGGCTCGGCTTCGGCCGCCATTCCTGAGGCTCGCTTCCGGACTCAGAGCGCCGGCAGCAACAGCCGGAGCAACAGAAATCCACCCACGCCTGCAAAAAACACCAGCGCCATGCGTACTCCCGGCTCGCGATTGACTTCGGGCACCAGGTCGGTGGCGGCCACATAGAACGCCACGCCAGCCGAGATGGGCAGGCCAAAGGGGAGCAGGCTCGGCGCGAGCTCGATGACCAGCACGCCGGCAAGCGTTGCCGTCGCCAGCGCAATCGCGGAATACAAAGCCGCGGACCGGCTGCGCCCGCTGGCCAGCATCACAGAGGCCATGGTGAACCCCTCCGGCGCTTTGTGCAGCAGGATGGCGAGAAAAATGAGTACGCCCAGCCCGGTTGAAACCACGAAGCCCGAGCCGATGGCCACGCCGTCAAACAGCGCATGCACGCTGAGCCCGGCCATCACCGAGTTGCTGGTGTGGCGCGAGACAAACTCGCCCCTGTGCGTCTCCTCGCCGAAGTGAAAATGCGCGTTGATGGTGTGCTCCAGCAGGTGCACGATGCAGTAGCCGCCCATGATGAGGATGGGGCCGAGACGCGGGCTGAGTTTGAGGCTCTCGGGCGCCATCTCGATGACCGCCGTGGCCATCAGAAAGCCGGCGCCGAGGGCGACGAAGTAGCGCAGGTAGCGCTCCACGCCGCGTGCCCGCACCAGCACCAGCCCGCCGGCCACATCGGCCAGCGCGGCAATCGTGCCCAGCAGCAGCGAAAGCTTCAGCATCGCGTCAACCGCTGTGCCGGATGTGCATCACGTCGCCATCCTGCACCACGTATTCCTTGCCTTCCAGGCGCAGCGTTCCTTTGGCGCGAGCCGCAGCCTCCGAACCGGCTGCCAGCAACGCATCCCAGCGGATGGTCTCGGCGCGAATGAAGTGGTGCTCGAGATCCGTGTGAATTGCGCCGGCGCCCTGCGGCGCCTTCGACCCAAGTGGAATGGTCCACGCGCGGCACTCGTCTTCGCCGGCGGTAAAGAAGCTGATCAGCCCCAGCAATTCGTAGCTCTTGCGGATCAGCCGCACCAGCCCGCTCTCGTGCAACCCGTAGCTCGAAAGAAACTCCGCCGCTTCCTCGTCGTCCATCTCCGCCAGCTCGGCTTCCACTTTGCCGCAGATGGCGGTGGCTCCGGCGTTGGGCCGCGAGGCAACCTCGTCCAGCTTGAAGCGGCTGACCGCTGCTTCAAGGTCGTCGCCCAGCGTAGTGCTTTCGCCGATGTTGACCACGTAGAGGATGGGCTTTTGCGAGAGGAACATGAAGCCCTTGATGAGCTTCTTCTCCTCGTTGGTCATCTCGAGCTCGCGCAGGGGCAGCTCTTTCTCGAGCGCCTCCTTCGAGCGCAGCAGCAGCGCGTGTTCCCGTTCCAGTTCGGCGGTGCGCTGCTTCTTCAGGTCTTTCTCCAGGCGCTCCAACCGCTTTTCCACCTGGGTCAGGTCGCTGATCATCAGGTCGAATTCAACACTCCTGATGTCGCGCAGCGGATCGATCTCGCCCACGTGCGCAATCGACTCTTCCTCGAAGGCGCGCAGCACGTGAATCAGCGCGTCCACCTGGCGCAGGCTGGCCAGGAACGCCGTCTCCTTCAGCGCCTCCTGCCCGATGGCCGCCACGTCCACATACTCCACCGTAGCGTAGGTGGTCTTCTTCGGCGCGTAGAGCGCGGAGAGCTTGGCAAGCCGCTCGTCCGGCACGCGGGCCACGCCGATGTGCGCTTCACGGGAATGGCCCCGCTCCTCGAGCCTGGCCTTGGTCAGAATCTTGAATAACGATGTCTTGCCCACCTGCGGCAGGCCGATAATGCCAGTTTTCATTTGCGTCCCATTGCGGCCCCTGCACGATCGAGTGTGTGCTTGAGGGCCTCTTCGATGATACAAGAGCAGGGAACGAAAGGCAGGGACCAGGGACTAAGGGACCAGGGACTCGTCCCTAAGCTCTCACGCTCTCCGCCCGCGCCACCAGCACCACCGTCGCCAGGCCAAAGAGGAGAATGGCCATCTCCACATTCTCGCTGCGGTTGTGCAGCTTGTTGAAGTCCACTGTATTGGGGTTGGTGATGGCGCTGGTGTCGATGGCGCCGCCGGCGGCCATGCGGTCGCGCTCCATGGCGGGAATGATGCCGAACTGCGAATAGACCGTTGCGGCGATCATGAAAATGACCAGCGCCATGGGCGCCAGCACGCTGCGCGGCTTGTAGATGCCCCAGGCCGGGGCCAGCGCCAGCAAGGCCAGCGCCACCATGCCCGACACCAGGCCCATGCCGTGCAGGATGCGCAGCAGCTGGCCCACGATGATGCCCGCAGTGTGCGTGTTGGGCTGCAGCGTGGTGAAGGTGACGGCGGCCACCACCGGGAAGAAGATCTCCGCGCCCAGCCAGACGATGAGCGCGAGGTAAAGCAGCGTGCGAAGCAGAGTCTTCATTCGGGAAGGATACTACCTGGGAACAGGGAATCGGGAATAGGGTGCAAGGAACAGAGAACGCGCGGGCGGAGTTCGTGCTTCCCCATCCTTGCCGCGATGAGACTGCGGCAAGGATGGGGCACCCAGCTGGCTTGTTGGTTCGCTGACTTGCTACTTGCGGTTCAGCGCCCGCTTCAGCACTGTCTCCAGCGCCGCCTTCACCTTGGCGTATTCCTCGTCCGCGATGGAGCCGTGGATCTTTTCGCTCTCCAGCGCAAACATCTCTTCCTTGAGCACGCTCAGCAACTGCGACTGCTTTGCGGCCGGGGAGCCGAAGGCCGGGTAAGCTGCCGCTGCTGCTGCGTCGGGCCCAGCGCCCGCGCCCGCGACTGGCGCATCAGCCGGCTTGCGCAACAAGAAGGCTGCGGCGGCTGCCAGCAGCAGACCCAGGCCGCCCAGGATCCACCACTTGTACTTCGACAGCGGGTCGGGCGTGTTGATGGGGTTGCCGATGCCGCCGCCGGGAGCGCTGCCCTGTGCGGCAGTGCCCTCTGAGCCCGATGCCTCCTGCCCGCCCATGCCCGCAGGCTGTTGCCCGCCGGGCGTGCCCTGCTGCTCGCGAGGCATGGATCCGGTGCCAGCGATGGTGAACTCCACGGCCTTGCCCGGCGTGGCGTTCTTGAGGACGAAGGTCTGAACATTGGGATCTTCAGGCACGCTCTTGAAGGCATCGCCCGAGCCCGCGGTGAAAGTCATGCTCTTGGGCATCAGCACGGCCAGGTTGTCCGCCGGCAGCGTGACCTGCGCATTAAAGGTGAACTTCCCGTCAGCGTAGGGCAGGTGGTAGGCAAGCTGGAAGAGAGTGTCCTTGTCGCCGTCGTCGGGCTGGATGGGGAAGTTGAACGCGTAGTGACCTTTTGGTCCGTCCGGGTCGATCTTGATGGTGGTGGGCAGGCCGTTTGGCCGCTGTCCACCCACGCCGTCCACCACCGCCTCTGGGGGTAGCACCACCTCGAACGACTTGGCGCTCCACTGCGTCGTTGGCGGCGAGCTTGTGTTGTGGACAAAGAAGCGCTCGGTCACCTTGAGCTGGTTGTTCTCGGTCTCCATTTCCAGCACATCCGCCTCGATGGAGACTCCCTGCACCTTGGAAGCTACGTCATAGACGGTGATGTCGGCAGGCGCCGCGCCCTGCGGAGCCGCCACAAAATAGCCGGCGCCCTGGTGCGTCACGCGGACGAGATAGGGGCTGTTGCCGGGCTCGACGAGCGAGTAGTGGCCCTTCGAGTCGGTGGTGGCGTGGGCCACCTCGCCCATGCCGGCCTGCACGTCCACCAGCACAACAGGGTCGCCCGCGGCGGGCTTGCCGGTGGTCTTGTTGGTCACCGTGCCGGTAACGGTGGAGGCCTGCGCCAGCGCGCCCGTAAGAAGCAGGGCCAAAGCAAAAATGCGGATGACAATCTGGTTCGATTTCATAGTCGTGAGGAGATCCTTCTTATCGTGGAGCACTGCGTTTTTTCTCATCTTCTCTGCTGAGGCTAGTTGTTGTCTTGAAAGGGCACGGCTTTAGCCGTGCCGCCAAGTGATCAAGAAAAAAGATTGGGCTTTAGCCCCTGAGGGAATGTCTGGTCCACTCCTCGCATTCCCTCGGCGGCTAAAGCCGGATCCAGGTTGGGTCCTGCAGCGGCACGGCTGAAGCCGTGCCCTTTCAAAACCAACATCCGTTCATGCCTGTTGCAGAAGCTCGATTTCGGCCAGCAGCAGGGCTGCTTCGTTCTCAAGCTGCGCCCGCTGGGCCTGAAAATCCTCGTCAGGATACTTGCCGGCCTTGAACTCGAAGTTCAGGTCGCGCAGGTTCTCATAGAGCTGCTCCTTGCGCTCCAGCAGATAGTCCAGGCGGGTTTTCTCGCGCTGGCTGGCAAACACGTTCTCCGGCCAGAAGGTGTAAATGAACAGCGCCACCAGTAGCGCGATACCGGCCAATTCCCCTTGCAGGGTAGTCATCGCTTAAAAACCTCCGTCGCCGGTGTCGCGGCGAATCTGTTCCCGGCGTTCGCGCTCGGCCGGATCCATGGTTGCTGTCTCTGTCGCAGCCGCCAGCGTCTTACCCACCGACCACCGCCGCACCAGCAGAATGGTTCCCAGCAGCGCGGCGCCGAATACGGCGAAGGGCGCAATCCAGGCCACCAGGTCGAAGCCGTGTCCGGTGGGCGCGGCCAGCATGGTGGCGCCGTACTTGGCGGCGAACCAGGAGAGAATCTCCTGGTCGCTCTTGCCGTCGGCGATGGCCGCTTTCAGCTCCTCGCGCTCGCGGCCCGATTCAGGGCAGCCCACGTGGTTGCACTCGCCCAGCAGCTGCGCGCAGCCGCAGGTGCACATCAGTCTGTGCCCCAAATCGTTGAACCGCGAGCTGGCGTCGGTGGCGCCCAGCGAGAAACAGACCGCGACGGCCAGCACCCCCGCTTGCAATGCCCTCGACCAAAAAGTAAAACGCGCGGAGCGCCTCACAGCTGGCCTCCCTTCAGCGCGGGCTCACTCGGAACTGTTCGAGCCGGCACGCGCAAGGAAGCAGTCGCGGGGCTCAAGGCGGGAACCAGCGCCACCAGCGTGCCGAAGACCAGGATCATAAGGCCCGCCCAGATCCATCCAACCAGCGGATTGAGAAATGCCTTGATGATGGGCTGGCCGGTCGAGGGGTTGGTGCCTTCATACACCACGTACAAGTCCCAACTGGGAACCGAGTGAATCGCCACCATGGTCTGCGGCTGCCCGGTGATCAGGTAGACGCGCTTCTCCGGGCTCATCTGGAATTGCTTCTTGCCGCCCCTCGAGACGTCCAGCAGCGCGTACTCGGAGTTGTAATTCAGATTGGAATCCTGCGTGAAGCCCACGCACGCCAGCGTGTAGGGGCCGATGGTCATCTTGCCGTGCAGCGCCAGTTCGCTCTCGATGTTGCGGTTGAAGGCCGCGCCGGCGAGGCCAATCACCACAATCACCACGCCGATGTGGATGATGTAGCCGCCGTAGCGGCGCGTGTTGCGGCGCGTCAGCAGCCACGTGGCTTCAAGCAGGTTCTTGCCGGTCTGCCGCGAAATCACGCCGGCCCCGCGCAGAAACTCGCCGAAGATGGCCGTCAGCACCGCTGCCGAGACGGCAAACGAAACCAGCGCATAGAAGTTGCCCTGGTCGAGGGCGCCTTCCTGCCACGGCCGCACACCCACCGCCAGGCAGACAATCGCCGTGACCCAAAAGACAATCACCGGCAGCACAAAGTTGCGGCGGATGCTCTTGAACGACGCCGCGCGCCACGGCAGCAGCGGTCCAACGCCAGTCAGCAGCAGCAGGAAGATGCCAATGGGCACAGCCACGCGGTTGTAGAACGGCGCGCCCACCGTCACCTTGTTGCCTACCACGTACTCGCTCAGCACCGGGAACAGCGTGCCCCACAGAATGACGAAGCAGGCGGTGAGCAGGACGAGGTTGTTAAAGAGGAAGCTGGACTCGCGGCTCACCAGCGACTCCAGGTGGTGTTCGCTCTTCAGGTGGCCGCGCTGCAGAATGTAAGTGAAGATGCAGACCGCCAGCACAACGCCCATGAAGACCACAAACCACGTGCCGATGGAGGATTGCGCAAAAGCGTGTACTGAACTGACCAGGCCGGCGCGGGTCAGCAGCGTGCCCAGCAGCGTCAGCAGGAAAGTGGAGAAGATGAGCCACACGTTCCAGCTCTTCATCATGCCGCGCTTCTCCTGCATCATGACGGAATGCAGAAAGGCGGTTCCAGTCAGCCAGGGCATGAAGCTGGCGTTCTCAACCGGGTCCCAGCCCCAGTAGCCGCCCCAGCCCAGCACCGCGTAGGCCCAGTGCATGCCCAGGAAGATGCCGGCAGTGAGAAACAGCCAGGTCACCAGGGTCCAGACGCGCGTCACCCTGATCCACTTCTCGCCGGGGTAGCGCATCATCAGCGCGCCCAGGGCAAAGCAGAACGGCACCGAGAAGCCCACATAGCCCAGGTAAAGCAAGGGCGGGTGGATCACCATCTCCGGATACTGCAGCAGCGGATTCAGCCCGTTGCCGTCGTCCGGAATGGCTCCCTGGTAGAGCGAGAACGGCGGCGCGGCAAAGCAGAGGATGGCCAGAAAGAAGACCTGAATCCCGGCCAGAATGGTGCCCGCATAGGCATAGAGCTTGACGTCGGTCTTGTGAGTCAGGCGCAGAACGAATCCGTAGATTCCCAGCAGCCATGCCCAGAGAAGCAGCGAGCCTTCCTGTCCGCTCCACAGGGCGGAGAATTTGTAGGCGCCGGGGAGTGCGCGGTTGGAGTGCTCCATGATGTAGGTGATGGAGAAGTCGTTGGTAAAGACTGACCAGACCAGCGCAAAGGCCGCGGCCGTGACGGCCAGAAACCCGGCGATCCCGGCCCGGCGCGCCGTGTCCGCCAGCCGTTCGGGTGAAACAGCCGCAGGCTGTCCAGTCGCAATCCAGCGCAATGCCAGACTGCCAGCCAGCAGGTTGTACGCGGCCAGCGCCAACGCGATGAGAAGTGCAAAACTACCGAAGGCTGCCATGAATTAGGACTCCACGATGATTCTCGCATGCAGGGGCGGGCGGGAAGCTTTGCCTGCGAGGCTATTCTCAAGCCATGATAGCCCTTCAGCATGTGATCTGGCTCACACCAAAGATGGGGGTAAGAGCGGAGTCTTCAGAGCAGGGCTGGAGCGGGGAACGGAAGCCAACCGCCGCAAGAGAGGTGCGGCTGTTTCCGGCCAGTCAGGCGTGCTGGGCCAGCAACTCGCCGGCGGCCGCCAGCAACTCTTCGCCGGCAAAGGGCCGGGACAGGAAGCGCACCCAGCCGCCCTGGTAGTCGGCAGGCGCCTCGCCGTGGCTGCCCAGGACGAGAACCGGCACGTTGGGCAGCCGCTCATGCAGTTCAGCCACAAAGGCCGGTCCGCCGATGCCCGGCATATTCAGGCCGCTGACAACCAGCCCCAGGCGGTCGGCAAACTGCGGCTGCTCCACCAGGCAAAGCGCCTCGGCCGCGTCGGCCACTCTTTCCACCTTCGAGAATCGCCGTTCCAGAATCGACTTGCGCTGGAACGCCTGCAGCGGATCGTTGTCTACGAGAAGAATTGTGGTCATAGGCCCCGAAATTCTGCGCGGCCCTGGGGAAGGCCGGACTGCATCTTTACTAACTAAGCAACTAGGATGTTACGAACCCCGGTCCGGTTGCCCGCCGCGTTGCGAATTGAGCGGGCAGTTGGGAGGCCAGGAGCCTCCGGGCTCAGGCTTATCCGAACAGGAACTCCTTTTCCCTGAGCTCCTTGATGGAGTCGCGCAGCTTGGCCGCCTTTTCGAACTCGAATTTCCTGGCGGCTTCGCGCATCTCCGTCTCCATTTTGGCGAGGAAGGCGTCGAGCTCGGCCTGCGAGGTGAACTCCGGCAGCCCAGCCGCCTCTTCCACCTCTACATCGCCGTACTCGGCCTTCAGGATTTGCGCCAGGCCCATGTCCATGGTGTTGATGACCGACTGCGGCGTAATGCCGTGCTCCTCGTTGTAGGCGCGCTGAAGGTCGCGGCGGCGATCCGTTTCATCGATTGCCCGGCGCATCGAATCGGTCATGTGGTCGGCGTACAGAATGGCCTTGCCTTCCAGGTGCCGCGCTGCCCGGCCCATGGTCTGGATCAGGGAGCCGGCGGAGCGCAGGAAGCCCTCCTTGTCGGCGTCGAGGATGGCGACCAGAGAGACTTCGGGCAGGTCGAGGCCCTCGCGGAGCAGGTTGATGCCGATCAGCACGTCGAATTCGCCCTTGCGCAGGCCGGCCAGAAGCTTGACGCGCTCCAGGGTTTCGATCTCGGAGTGCATGTAGCGGCAGCGGACCCCGACCTCGGTGTAGTAGCCGGCCAGGTCCTCGGCCATGCGCTTGGTGAGGGTGGTGACCAGGACGCGCTCGCCGCGCTTGGCGCGGTCGCGGATCTCGGCCAACAGGTCGTCGATCTGGCCTTTCACGGGGCGGATTTCAACCTCCGGATCGACCAGCCCTGTGGGGCGAATGACCTGCTCGACGACCACGCCTGCGGAGCGCGTCAGCTCATAGGGGCCGGGCGTCGCCGACACGTAGATAGTCTGGTGAATTCGGTTCTCGAACTCCTCGAATTTGAGGGGCCGGTTGTCGCGGGCGGAGGGCAGGCGGAATCCGTAGTCCACCAGGTTCTGCTTGCGGCTCTGGTCGCCGTACCACATGCCGTGGACCTGCGGAATGGTGGCGTGGCTCTCGTCCACAAATAGCAGAAAGTCGCGCGGGAAGTAGTCGAGCAGAGTGGGCGGCGGCTCGCCGGGCAGGCGTCCGGAGAAGTGGCGCGAGTAGTTCTCGATGCCGTGGCAGTAGCCCATGGATTTGATCATCTCCAGATCGAACCGCGTTCGTTGGTGGACGCGCTGGGCCTCGACCATGCGGCCCTCGGCCTCGAGCTGCGGGACCCACTCATTCAGCTCCTTGACGATGGAATCGATGGCCTCGGCCTTGCGCTCCGGCTGGACGACGTAGTGGCTCTTGGGATAGATGGGCAGGCGCGAGTAGCGCTGCTTGACGGTGCCGAAGAGCGGGTCAATTTGAGAGAGGCTCTCGATTTCGTTGCCGAAGAGGTCGATGCGGTAGGCCGTTTCATCATAAGTGGGAAAGACCTCGATCACGTCGCCGCGCACCCGGAATGTCCCGCGGCGGAAGTCGCCGTCGCTGCGCTCGTAGAGGATTTCCACCAGCCGCCGGGTAATGTCCTGGCGGCTGATGCGCTGACCCTTCTCGAGCAGCAGCAGCATGCCGTAGTAGGCCTCGGGCGAGCCCAGGCCGTAGATGCAACTGACCGAGCTGACGATGATGGAGTCGCGGCGCTCGAACAGCGAACGCGTGGCGGAGAGGCGCAGTTTGTCTAATTCTTCATTGATTGTGGCTTCCTTTTCTATATAAAGGTCGCCGGCGGGGATGTAGGCCTCGGGCTGGTAGTAGTCGTAGTAGCTGACGAAGTACTCGACCGCATTCGAGGGGAAGAACTGCTTGAACTCGTGATAGAGCTGGGCGGCGAGGGTCTTGTTGTGGGCCAGGATGAGGGCCGGGCGCTGCGACTGCTCGATGACCTTGGCCATGGTGAAGGTCTTGCCGGAGCCAGTGACGCCGAGCAGCACCTGGTGCTTTTCGCCTGCGGCCAGGCCCTCCATCAACTCGGCGATGGCGCGGGGCTGGTCGCCGCGGGGCTTGTAAGTGGTCACCAGTTGAAAGTCCATGGCTGGATTATACCCGATAAGCGAAGAACAAGCGAAGATCTGGCGGATGTTCACCAAGGACAAGCCTGCGCAGGAGGACTTGGGCGTCTGGCGCTACGACGTTGCGCTTCTCGAAGCGCTGGGGGTCGTGCTTCACTTGGCGCCGGCGGCGATGGCGAGCAGAGCTATGCACTGAAGGCCGGGCGCACGGGTTGGTGCTTTCCCGGCGGCCGGCGTGGAGTGTCTTCATGCACCGGGTTCTCTCTGACAGGCTTACCAGGGCAGCGGTTTGCCGAGGTGGAAGAAACCGCCGGCCGGTCCGTCGTCGGGCAAGAGGGCGAGCGCCGCGCTGGTCTTGCCGCCCTCGCTCAATTCCATCGTGGCCTGCGGGCCGCCCATATCTGTCTTCACCCAGCCCGGGTGCGCGGAGTTCACCTTGATCTTCGTGTCGCGCAACTCGTAGGCAAGGTGGATGGTGTAGGCGTTGAGCGCCGTCTTCGAGGCGTCGTAGGCGAAGGACTTGGCGTGGTATAGGGGCGAGTTGGGGTCGGCTTGCAGGGTGAGCGAGCCAAGAATGCTGGACAGGTTCACGATGCGCCCGGCAGCGCTCTTGCGGATCAGTGGCAGCAGCGTGTTGGTCAGCAGAACCTGGGCAAAAAAGTTGGTTTCAAACACCCGGTGCAGCGTATCCGCCGTGACCTCACCTGCGGAGTGCTCCGGACCTGTGCCGGGGAACGTGCCAGCGGCGATGCCGGCGTTGTTCACCAGAATGTCGAGCCGTCCGTAGTTTGAATTGAAGTAGTCGTATGCCGCCTGCGCATAGGCGGCCTTCGTGATGTCGAACTCGAGCACGTCGGCGTCAACGCCGGCCGCACGCAGCTTTTCAACGGCCTGCTCGCCCTGTGCAAGGTTACGCGAGCCGATGACTACCTTCACGCCGGCATCCTTCAACTGCAGCGCGGTTTGAAAACCGAGGCCGCGATTTCCGCCGGTAATGAATGCAATTTTCTGAGACATGGGGAAGTTTTCTCCTGTGCTGCTTGGATTCGGCCGCATGGAAAAGGATGCACCGATTCGGCGCGCAGAATGCCCGGCGGCGGGCACGGCACAGACGGCTCGAATTCCAGCCAAAGAATCGCAGCGCGCACTGAAAGGGGGCGGATTTGGACGGAGGGCGGTGAGCAGTCAAAAAAAGGGCGAGACCTTCTTGTGGGGCAATCCAGCCTCGCCATAGAAACGCGTTTTTTGGGGGATGCGCCGGGCGCGGCAGGGCAACCCCAAATGTTGTGCGGCGACCGGTGGCAGCCAACCGGCAGCGTCAATTCAGTGGACGCGAATGTCGCCCGAGCCGGTTTCAATGCGCACGGTGGGCCCGCCGCCGTTGATCTTGCCGGTGACGTGGTGGCGATCAATGGAGCCCTGGGTGAGCATCTCGCGGTCGGTGTGGACGCTTCCGGAGCCGCTTTCGGCATCCAAGGTCATGGGAGCATCGCCGGGCCAGATTTCCACGCTGCCGGAACCGGTCTGGAGCTTCCAGCCGGTGGCGGGCGTGCCCACGGCCTTGATGTTGCCGGAGCCGGTTTCGGCCTTGAGAGCGCCATGCACGTTTTTCAACTCGATGCTGCCCGAGCCGGTCTCAGCCTTGACGTCGCCGGCGGCCTCCTGTTCAGCATAGATGTTGCCCGACCCGGTGTTCAGCGTACTGTTTCCGTGCAGCCCGGTGGCACGAATGTTGCCTGATCCGGTGTTCAGCTTGGCGTTCTCGCCAACCCCCTCGTCGGTCACGTTGCCCGATCCGGAGCCCGCGTCGAGATAGGCGTCGGCTGGCGCTTCAATCTCGTAGTCGATGCTGATGTTGTGGAGGTTCTCGTGGCGCGCGCCGACGCGGACAATGTTGCCTGTCTGCTCGATGGGTGGATTGTTCGCAATCTCATGGACCTTGTCGTCGCTTCCGCCCCAATTGGATTTAACGCGTCCGAAGATGTGCACTTGGTTGCCCGCTCCGTGCGTCAGGTGGATGTTGCCGGAGCCGGTGGAGACCGTCAGTTCCAAGCGGCCGCTGACCGTAAGGGTGCGCTCGAACGTTGCCTCTGTGGCCAGCGCAGGAGCTGCCGCCAGGGCCAATGCTGCGATTGCGAGAAGAAGGTGCTTCATGGAGTGCCTCGATTTCAGTTGTCAGAGATCAGGGATCAGGGATCAGACCGCTCTGGAGTTTGGCTGCATTCGGGCTGCCAAAGTGCGTGTAGCGGCAAAGCCAATGGTTTCAGACAGGTGGGCTCCGCGACCCATTCTGGTTTCCCGTTTTGCATGTTCGCTTCCGGACAGTCGTGTCCGTCGTTGAACAGGCTGCTGGAGTGGTTCCCACTGACAGGTATACGCTTGGGGCTTGCGCAGTGTTCCAAATTTCCGTACTCCGCGCGCAAGAGCCTCGCCGGCCGCGACTGCCGGCCACTAACCACTGAACACTGATCTCTGATCTCTGATCTCTGATCCCTGATCCCTGCAGTGCTATTCTCACACCGAGATGCACGGGCTCTCGCTGCTGAAGTTTGTCGCTGTGGCCATGCTGATCCTGGCCAACGCCTTTTTTGTGGCTGCGGAGTTCGCGCTGGTCTCCATCCGCGACACGCGCATTGAGCAGATGCTCGCCGCCCGGGTTCCGGGGTCGCGAGCGGTGCGGCGGCTGCAGCAGGATCTGGACGACTTTCTTCCCGCCGTGCAACTGGGCGTAACCTTGTGCTCGCTGGCGCTGGGCTGGCTTGGCGAGCCGTTGGCGGCCGCCATCCTGTTCGGCTGGCTCAGCGTTCTGCCGCTTGCCGAGCCGCACGCGCTGCTCTATGCCCACGCGTTGGCCATTGCGCTGGGCTTTGCGGCGATTACCTACTTCCACGTGGTGGTGGGCGAACTGGTGCCGAAGTCGCTGGCCCTGCGGCGGGCCGAGGCGCTGGCCGTGGCTGTGGCTCCTCCCATGCTGCTGTTCATGGCCGTGGCCCGGCCGGCGGTGCGCTTCCTCAAGAGCTCGGCCGGGATGATTCTGCGCGGCTTCGACATTCAGTTGACAGAGCGGGCGGCGGTGCACTCGCCGGAGGAGTTGAAGCTGATTGCGACCGCGGCGCGGCGCATGGGCCTGCTGCCTAAATTCCAGGAGACGCTGATCCATCGCACGCTGGAGCTTGAGGATGTGACGGTGCGTGAGATCATGACGCCGCGCCAGCAGATCTTCTCCCTGCCCTCAAGCATGCTGGTGGAAGAGGCCAGCGCGAAGGTGATCGACCACCTGCACTCGCGCGTGCCGGTCTATGACGAGACGCGCGGGCCGGAGCACATTGTGGGCGTCGTCTACTCCAAAGACCTGGCGAGGCTGATGTACTTCCGTCCGGCGGCGCGGGGCGGGGCAGCGCCGTTTGTGGAACTCAAGCTTTCGCAGGTGATGCGGGACGTGCTGGTGGCGCCCGAGACCAAGTCGGTGCTGGACCTGATTCGGGACTTTCAGCAGCGGCGCCGGCACATGGCCATCGTGGTGGACGAGTACGGCTCAACGGTGGGCCTGGTGACG
>Ga0209415_10012124_pt1 | contig 14410 bp, 10 predicted proteins | sample PeaSoiSIISIP2007_FD_187696 | JGI IMG/M metagenome (GOLD analysis project Ga0209415, IMG submission 187696) | Peat soil microbial communities from Weissenstadt, Germany - SII-SIP-2007 (SPAdes) (version 2) | ecosystem: Environmental > Terrestrial > Soil > Wetlands > Peat | place: Germany...
TTATCCGATATCCCCGACCAGTCAGCAGGAGAGGACGATGTGTTGCTGGTCGTAAACTGGCCCAACGTGGCGACCCCAGCGACCGACGCGTTGCCTGCGAGGCCAAATACGGACTTTCCAAGCGACGCATTGCTGGCGGCGGTAGCGTTTGTGCCCTGGCCGAACGCTGAGCCGATCGCCGACGAATTGGGTCCATCCACATCAATAATGCGTATCGCTTCCGGACCAACGACGTAATAGTTGAGTGCGGTTCCTGAGTCAGGGTTGAAATAGTTCGGAAGGTTGCTGGCGATAGTGCCGCGCCCGAAGGAATCGGGCTCTGTAAACGTTCCGCTGAGAGCATTTCCCCTTCCCACGGGTAGTTCGTACTCAGTGACGTCGTAAATACCATTCTGCAAAGTGGTGCCACTGCTTGGGATCGTGAATACGCCCCCGTACGCAAGCGGCCCAGGGTTGGAGTCCACTCCGGACAAGATGAAGGCATAACCCCCGCTACCCAAGCTGGGAGGGTTCGTCTGAGTCTGCAAGTCCATGCTTCCGCTGGATGTTGCCGACCCATCAAACTGAGTGATAAGCGCGCGTTTGGTGTTCACAAACTGGATGCTGAATGTTTCGGTCCCATTGACGCCCAAACTCACGTTGTTCGTGATCAGGGTGAGCGTCCCCTGGCCCGTAGTAGCGCTAACCGTCAGCGTTCCTCCTCTGATTTTGTCGCCGGAAGGCTGGGGTGACGTATTTCCCCGCCCGTCGTTATAGTCTTGTTTGCCCCCAACGACGGTGCCACCCGAGGTGTCGAACTATTGCAACCCGTCAAGAAACCCAAGGCCAGGCAAATGAAGGCGAGGATGCAGGCGTAGGCTTTGGGGTTCATTGTGACTCCTCTTTCTGCGTGGTCTTTTGACTTGCCTTTTCATTTAACCGCGGCGACGCGGGGTTCCCGTGGTCGTTTCGAATCGCATAGACTCGATCCCCAACATTCACGGTGCAGGTCACGAGTATTTCCTTGTGCCTGAGCGTCTTGACGTCTCTTTCTTTACCGGTCGTTTTTTGTGAATCTGGCTCGGCTTGCGAACCGCCCAAATCCGGCTGCGTGTGTAAGCGCTCCACCTGCTGGGCCCAAACAGCCGCAAGCAATGATTCGAATTCCCTCTTTGCCTTCTCCATCGCAGCTATGTCCACTGGTGCACGTCTCCTCAGGAACAGTGCGCGCCACAGTGCAGCAAAGGCCATTGGGAGGTCAATGGACGGAGGCCGGACTGTTGCTGAACTCTTGCCGGACGGCCAAGTTATGGGAGAAACACCGGTTATATCCTCGCTCTGACAGAATGAGTGCCAAACTTGCGCAGGACCGGACCGGGTGTTAGCATGCGCTGCACGTCCCCGGTCACGGGTTTAACCACTTACATGGACTCGTCAAGAGGACCTCAGCCATCATTTGCTTTCGGTCCGTACGAAGCAGACCTTCCCTCGGGAGAACTCCGCAAAGGCGGCATTCGCATCAAGATCCAGGACCTGCCGCTACGCCTGTTGAGTGTGCTGGCTGAAAAGCCGGGGCAAGTGGTCACTCGGGAAGAACTTCAAAAGCGCCTCTGGCCGGAAGATACTTTTGTTGATTTCGAGGACGGGCTGAATACCGGCGTCATGAAGCTGCGCGAGGCTTTGGGCGACGACCCAGAAAAACCACGTTATATCGAGACCGTTCCGCGGCGCGGTTACCGCTTCATAGCGGAAGTGAAGCAAATACCGGCGCCCGCATTGGCACCTGTATCTTCCGCGGATCCGGCTCCTTCCGTGGCCATTCAAGAGCCGACGGGAGCAACTCGCGTTGCACTAAGGCGGTCGAAGAGGTGGATGCTCGGGGCGGTAGCGGTGCTACTCCTATTGAGTGGGCTGGGGTTCTGGCTTCTGTTTGGAAGACCTGCGTATTCCTTTAGTCCCCACGATTCCGTTCTCGTCACTGACTTCGAGAACCAGACGGGCGATACCCGGTTTGACGAAGCGCTTCGCACGGCGTTCACCGTCAGCCTCGAGCAATCTCGTCACGCCAATATCTTTCCCCAAGTCCGTGTTGGCACTGTCCTTCGTCTGATGGGTAAGCCCGCAACGGAGCGTGTCACCCCAGCAGTGGGACGCGAGATTTGCCAGCGCGAGAATATTCGCGGTCTGATCGCCAGCAGCATCACACGTACCGGTCAGGAGTATGCACTGACCGCCCAATTGATCGATCCGCAAACCGGCGCGACAGTACGCTCCTATACGGAACGCTCTTACGGTGAGGATCACGTTCTGGATGCCCTCGATGTTATCGCCGCGGATATTCGGCGCGACCTCGGTGAATCGCTTTATCAGATTCACCGCGCAGACCGCCCCCTGCCGGAAGTGACCACCAGTTCTCTGACCGCTCTCAAGCAGTACGCAGATAGTGCGACACTCTGGCACCAAGGAAAGTTCCAGGATGCGATAACTCTGCTGCGCGCCGCGGTCCAGAGCGACCCGGACTTTGCGATGGCCCACGCAGCCCTCGGCAGTGACTACTTCAGTTACATCGTCAACGCGCCGATCGAGGGAAAACAAGAATACGAAAAGGCCCTGGCACTCTCCTCGCGCACCACCGACCGCGAGCGCCTGCTTATCCAAACCAACTATGCAACTGATCTCGAGCATGTCAGCGACGCTGACGCCCTCTATCGTATGTATTTGAGCCGCTACCCCGACGATTGGACCATGCTCTCCGATTATGCGCGCCTGTTGCGCAGGCACGGGCGCGCTCCCGAGGCCATCGCGCAGTACAAGGAAATCATCCGGGTCGCCCCGGACGACGCCAGAACTTATATCGAAATGGCCACCGCCCACAAAATTCTAAATCAATTGCCGGAAGCGCTCGCCGCCTATGCCGAAGCTATCCAGTTGGACCCCCACTGGCTCGCGGCGGGTGAGGTCGGCAGGGAATATGGTTTTGCCCTCAGCCTGAATGGCGAGGACCAAAAGGCGGAGCAGATCTTCACAGGTCTGCTGAAGAACTCAGAAACGCGCGAAAGCGGCATGCGCTCTTTGGCAATACTGGACCTGTACCACGGCCGCTACGCCAGCGCGCGGCGGCGCTTCGATGAGTGTCTGACCATCATGCAGAATCAACAAGCTCCTCTGAGCATCGCGCGCGTCCATTTATGGCTCGCTATCCTGGCGGATGGCCAAGGGGACAGCCGCACCGAGGTGCGCGAGCTCGACAACGCTGCCGGCAACTTCGCGGCGATTGAACCTAAGGTGATCTTTGGCACGCGGATCGGCCGACAGTACGTGGGCGCGGGCGCTCTGGACAAAGCAGAAAAGTTGCTCAGCCTCGTCGCTCCACTCGCGGACTCCAAGAATGCTGAGCAGACCGGCTATTTGCATCTCTTGCAAGGAGAGCTTGCGTTGGCCCAGGGGCAGGCCGACAAAGCGATCGAATTGTTCACCCTCTCAAATTCGGAGAACAGCACACCGTTCAGCGTCGAAGCTCTCGCGAGCGCCTATCAACAAGCCGGAAAAACGGACGATGCCATCACCTGGTACGAAAAGCTCATGGGTCTCCAGAACCGGGCAATCGGGTGGGAGACCCAGCAGTTGTGGCTGGCGGCACACAGGACGCTCGCGGCCGATTATCTTGCCAGGGGCGACCACGAAAAAGCCAAGCAGGCCATCGGCCCTCTCCTTGATCTGTGGAAAAACGCCGACCCTGATCTTCCATTGCGCAAGCAAGCCTTAGAATTGTCGGGCCGCATCTCCAAATCGTGAAACACTGTTGAGATAATTGAATCGCAACTTGCACTAGAACTTGTGCCGAATTCCCTTTAGTGCTGGATACAGTTTGCGATACTCCGCGTACTGCAGGTTCATTAACGACATGGTTTGCGGATCAGGTTTAACCGTTTTTGCCACGCGAACTACGGCCTGGCACGCCAGTTCGACAGACGGCCATGTGCCAACACCGACACCGGCGAGCAGGGCGGCACCGTAGGCTCCCCCTTCTTCTGCTGCAATCAATTCCACAGGCATGCCATAGATATCGGATTGGATCTTTTGCCACAAAGCGGATCGCGCACCGCCGCCACCCAAACGGATGGATTCGATGGGTACGCGAATCTCCTTGAAGAGCGTCAGGGAGTCGCGAAGACTAAAGGCCACACCTTCGAGGATGGCGCGAATGATGTGGGCGCGTGTATGTTGCGCGGTGATTCCGACGAGCGCGCCACGCGCGTCAGGATCGAGATGAGGAGTGCGCTCACCCATCAGGTAAGGAGCCCACAAAAGTCCTTCCGCGCCCGGCGGAGTTTTCGCCGCCTCATCCATCAGCCTGTCGTAGGGATCGCGGCCATCGTCCTTCCCGGCTCCAAATTGGTCGCGGAACCATCGCAGCGAAAGCCCCGCGCCTTGTGTTACTCCCATCACATGCCAGCGATCGGGGATTGCGTGACAAAACGTGTGAATGCGCCCCTGCGGTTCCAGCACCGGTTTGGCGGTTGCGGCGAAGACCACGCCGGAGGTGCCGATCGTCGCACTGACCGCGCCCGCCTTTACAATGCCCATGCCGACGGCGCCTGCGGCCTGATCACCCGCACCTGCAACGACGGGAATACCGGCGCGAAGCCCAGCCGCACGGGCCCCTGCCTCGGAAGTGTGCCCGGCGATTTCGTGGGATTCGTAAACTTTCGGGAGCAAAGCTTCATCCAACTGCGAAATCTTCAAGATGGGCTGAGACCATTTGCGGTTGACGACATCCAGCATTAGCGTGCCAGAAGCATCGGCAACATCAATTGCGCGCACGCCGGTCAAACGAAATCGCACGTAGTCCTTCGGTAGCAGGATAGATCGCACACGCGCCCAGATTTGCGGCTCATGCCGGCGCACCCACCAGATCTTCGGAAGGGTAAAGCCCGTGAGCGCGGGGTTGGCGGTGAGCTCAATCAAGCGGCGGGCACCGACCTGCTCGGTGATTTCGCGGCATTCTTCGCCGGTACGTTGATCACACCAGATGATCGAAGGACGCAGCACGCTATCGTTTTCATCCAGAAGCACGAGGCCGTGCATTTGACCGGTGAGGCCGATGGAATTGATCTCGTCTGGATGCACGTTGCCTTTCGCGAGACATTCGGCGATGGCGCGGCACGCCGCTCGCCACCAATCCTGCGGATCTTGCTCCGCCCAGCCAATTTGCGGGGAACTCATGGGAGCATGTTCTGCCGTAGCGCTGCAAAGAACATGCCCGGACTGATCAATCAACACGGCACGCGTCCCGCCAGTTCCGACGTCGATCCCTAGAAGTTTCATTTCTTTTGTGTCTGCCATTTGGTTTGGATTTCTTTCGCGAGAATTGCAAAGTCCAAGTGACTAACATCTTATGACTCAGACGGAGCCCAGACAACCGTATAAGCAGGAATTTGCAGGTTCCCCTTGCAATGCTTGCGATCTGGCCCAGCGAAAATCTCGTCGTCCCCCGCGGGAGTATACTGGTGGGTTAAATTCGCTCTCGAAGAGACCATATGAACTTTACGGACTGTGTTCGCGGGTCGCTTACCCTAGCCGACGGCGCGTGGGGCACCGAATTGCAGAAACTGGGCGCGCCACTGGGAGCCTGCCTGGACGAATGGAATCTGATTAAGCCAGAAATGATGCGCCAGGTTGCGGAGAGCTACCTCCAAGCCGGAAGCAAGGTGATTCTGACGAATACCTTCCGCGCGAATCCCATCAGCCTGGCACCACATGGGCTGGACGGGCAGTGCGCAGCGATCAATCGCGCCGGCGTGAAGATATCGCGCGAAGCAGCAGGGCATAGGGCGCTGGTGTTTGCATCGATGGGCCCGAGCGGAAAGATGCTGGTGGCGAAAGAGGTTACGCCCGAGCAACTCCATGTGGCGTTTTCCGCGCAGGCTCGAGCACTGGCAGAGGAAGGTCCCGACGCTCTTCTGATCGAAACGATGATTGATGTTGCGGAGGCCAGGATTGCGGCAGCGGCGGCGCTCGAAACCGGCTTGCCCGTGATGGTTTCGTTCGTCTATGACTCCGGCAAAAATCGTGACCGGACGATCATGGGCGCTACGCCGGAGCAAGTGGCCAACGCACTCGTCAGCGAAGGAGTGCACGGAATTGGTGCGAATTGCGGGGTTGGCGCGCGCGAGTACATTGCGATCTGCAAACGCCTGGTGGCGGTGTGCAGTTTGCCGATCTGGATGAAACCGAACGCGGGACTACCTGAAATCGTGGAGGGAGTGGCGAAATATAAAACGACGCCGGAGGAATTTGCGGGAGCGGCAAAGGAACTCGCAAACGCCGGCGCAACCTTTGTTGGAGGTTGCTGCGGAACAAGTCCGGAATTCATCCGCATGCTGGCGCAGGACACGGCGTTTCAAACTGTCAGCGGCTTGGCCTAGTTCTTAGAAGAACAGGCTCTGCGCAAACTTATCCTGAAAATGAGGATGATTGGCCAGTTCGACGTATTCGACTTGTCTGGCGAGCGACTCGCCCAAACGGCGCCGGGAGTTGGAAACAAGCATCTGCCTTGCGCCAATCCCGGCAGCGTTGCCCACCTGACGGAATTTACCAAGAGGAATCTTCGGCAACAGGCCGATGCGGACCGCGCTCTGCACGTCAAGATAGCTACCAAAGGCTCCTGCAATAATAAATTGTTCCAGCGCTGAAGCGTCAACGCCGGAGACTTCGAGGAGAATCTCAATCCCGGCGCGAATCGCCGCTTTGGCAAATTGAATTTCGCTGATGTCCTGCCGCGTCAAAACGATATCGCTACCGCTGCCGGAGTTTGGCGCGTTGACTAGAATAAATTCGCCGCCGTTGCCGTTTTGCCGCACGCGCTCCGCGCCTTTGCGAAGATTGCCGCGCGATTCCAAGACACCGGCATCGAGCAGGGCGGCAATGGCATCGAGAATCCCGGAGCCGCAGATACCAATGGGCAAGCGTCTTTCGATTGTGTAGATCTGGTTGTTGCCGCGTTCGAGGAGAACGCGTTCGATGGCCCCGGGGGCAGCGCGCATACCGTGGCGAATATGCGCGCCTTCAAAGGCGGGTCCGGATGCACACGAGCAGGTCAGCAGGCGGCCGTTCACACTGAGAGTGAGTTCGGTGTTGGTGCCGATGTCGATGGCCAAGAATGGAGGACCTGACCTGAGAGAGCCGGCGTCGATTCCCACAAGCATCGCCACATGATCTCCACCGACGTAACCGGCGATATTTGGCGGAGTGTAAATGGCTGCGCCGGTGGCAATCTGCAAACCCAGATCGCGTGCGGACAGATGAAGAGGCTCGGTGGTTGCCGGCAGGTAAGGCGCCTGGCCCAACTGTTGAACGGGCAGGCCCGCAAAGAAATGATGCATCGCCGTGTTCCCGGCAACGACCATCTCCACGATTTGCTCGGGCGAGATGCTGAGATCGTTGCAAGATTCGCGCAGCATCTGGTTCAGCGTCTCAATAACCCTGAGCTGCAGCCGCTGGGCGGCTCCGCCAACGTGGCTGGCGTAAGAAATGCGGCTGATAACGTCCTCGCCGTAGGCAATCTGGGGGTTCATCAACCCACGTTGCGCGACAGTTTTGCCGGTCTCCAAATCCACGAGGTAGAAGGCGAGTTTGGTTGTTCCCAGGTCAACCGCCAGGCCGAAGATACAGCTCTTCTCAGGAAGTATGCTGACCAGCGTGGGAGGCGACGATTCCCTGCTGACCACGGCGCGGAAGTGACCTGCAGAATGACTGGCGGTTTCGGTGAGTTGTCTTAGACTGTCCTCGGAAGATTGCACATCCGGCCCCGCGGCGTGAAGGATGGCCTGGCGCAGCGTGCCTGGCTCCCGAGTGTCAACGATGAGATCGAAGGGCAGGACCAGAGGATCCACGGCAACCGCGATTTCACGGCCATCGATTTGAACGCGCTGCGAGGAAGTGAGAGACTCCGGCGGAATCTCCACCGTAACGGGGCTTTCCGGCATGGCCTGGCAGGCGAGGCGATAGCCTGCGGTGAGAAGTTCCGGCCCAAGTTTATCCGTTTCCTGCGAAGTGACGGCAGAGAGCGATCCTGCGATGAAGCGCACTTTGCATTGGCCGCAGGTGCCGACTCCACCGCAAACTGCTTGCAATTCCACGCCAACGGACTGAGCCGCAGACAGCAAAGTCTGTCCGGGAGCAATTTCCGCGCGCCTTCCAATGGGCTGCAGTTCAACGATCAGGTGTTTCTGGTGGTTGGCCATGGAGCAATTCAGCGGTCATCCGGCTTATGACGGCACTTCGCTGATACGCTGCATTCGTCGCAGAGATGGACAGGAAGTTGTTCCTGGGTGCCGAACCCAACGGCAATGGAAAGTGATTTGCGCGGCACCATCAGAAACGAAGGATTGAGAGAGACACCGATGGATTGCGCATCAACCTGAGTGAAAATCTGAGTCTGTCCTTCCGCGAGCGACCAGCCACGCATGCCGGGATAGGACTGATTCGTGGCGCGCAGACCCTCTTTGGCAGTCAGTTCCGCAATGAAACGGCAAATCGAGTTGGACAGAACGCCAACCGCTGCCGTGCCGAATCCATCCAGCGCGAACTCCCATGGCAAATTCGTTTGTGCCGCTTTGCTCATTTCCTTTTCCAGTTCCTTCCCGAGAGTAGCCACGGCGAGAAACACTCCGCGACATCCGGCGAGCTTGCGGGCAATTCCAAAGCCTTGCAATTCGCTGCCTCCTTTCAGGGTCACGCAAGACTGAGAGATTCCGCAAATGTCCAAACGGCGAAAGGCCGCTTGCGGATGGATCAACCCAGTGCCTTCCGCGATGGCCCGCTCTGCCAGAGCCACGAGCTGAGGCTGGCGTGCGCGAATTTTCAGGGGATCGGCGCCCTGGCCACGCAAGACCATGTCCACGGTAATGGCCAACTGCCAGTCGCTGCGGAACTGCGTTGTCTCTTGCAAAATGGAATTTTGTGTCATGTGATCTGCTCTCGGTTCAAGAGTTCGTCATCAAATTCCGGGTAATTCCGTCATGCCCGCACGTTCTGCCTGTTCGGTCACGATGGCGCGTAAATCGTTTTCGATCTGAGGCAAGATTGCGGGCCGTTTGTAAGCAGCGACGAGCTCCTTCACCTGTTCACGGGCACGAGTAAGCGTATCTCTTCTGCCGGACTGTTCCCAGGAATGCAACGAGCCGCGGTCGATTGCTTTTGAGGGAAGATGCTGCTCCATGCGGAAGTACTTTCGCGTTTCGGGGATTTTTAGGAAATCGCCTTGCGCCCCGGCTTTTGCGAACATTTCCACGGCCAAGGACTCCGTCCGTGGCTGAATCCCTTGCAGGAGTCGCTGCGCCATGGCGATGGACTCCGCATCCAGCACGAGTTTTTCCACACTATGGCAGGCCAGCGAATCCAGCATGCCTGCTCCCGAAATCATGTTAATCCCGCCAAGCGCGCCCATAATCGCAGCGACGCCACTTTCCTGGCCCGCTTGCGCATCCAGGCATTTCGCATCGCTTCCGATCAAGTAGCCGTGCGTGGGGAGCCCGAACGACTTCGCCACTTGCGCTGAGGCGACATTCAACATGGCGGTTTCGATGGCGCCCATCGGGGTGATGCCGCTACGCATGTCAAAGATAGCAGGCGCACCTCCCCAGACCACGGGTGCGCCCGGCTGTGCCAGTTGATGAATGGTAATGGCGCTGATGCATTCGGCGGCATGTTGAACGACCGTGCCGGCCAACGTCACGGGAGCTGCCGCACCCGATAGCGGCATTGAAATGATTTCGGCAGGAACCCAGGCACGCGCGAGGTCGATCAAATTCTGAGCCGCAAATTCAGACATGTGCAGAGGCGGCGAGGGACACACGTCGAAAATCGCGCGAGGTTTCTCGCGGAGAGCGGCGTAGCTTCCGCTGTCAGCGACGAGAAGTTCGATCATGGCAGGCGCGGTGTGCGGCGAAAATGCGCCGGTCACGATGGGTTTGTTCGAATACCATAACACCAGGAACAGCCGGTACAGGTCACCAATCTCTTTCGGCACTTCGTTGCAAACCACGGCGGTGGATTGCGCGGCATACTGCGGGAGCATCTCCGCGACCTGCACCAGGCGCGCCAGATCAGCCGATTGGGTGAGGCGGTGCTGCAAAGTTTCCGGGTCCAAGATGTGCACGCAAGAGGAACCGGGGTCAAACTGCACACTGTCGCCGCCGTATCTCACGACAGGTTCACCGGCGCGATTGTGCAGATGAAATTCGCGTGGAACACTTTCGATAGAGTTACGTGCCAGCGATTCCGGGATGTGGACAATCCCTTTTTCCACACGCGCCCCCGCGGACGCAAGCAGGTCGGCCGCTTCCGGAGCTTGCACGGTCACACCGCGCTGCCAAATGAGAGCGAAGGCTTCAGAGAGGACTCTCTCGAGGAGGGTGGTATTCAGCAATTGGAGGATTGGCAACATTGGTAATGAGTCCCGCTGATGCTTATCTGATTCGCGTTTATCCCGGTTGCTTGAGAAGGTTGCGGGCCAGCGCCACCGACGCCAGCGCATCTTTTCCAAAACCATCCGCGCCAATTTCATCGGCCCAACTCTGTGTGACCGGAGCGCCACCCACAATAATCTTCACGTGCGGGCGAAGGCCGTGGCGCTCGACGGCTTCGACGACGTTTTTTTGTCCAATCATTGTCGTGGTCAACAAGGCAGAAACACCGATGATGTCCGCGTGAATTTCCTTGGCCTTGATGGCAAAGGTTTCAAACGGAACGTCTACGCCCAAATCGAAGACTTCAAATCCATTCGCGGTGAGCATCGTTCCGACAAGTGTTTTCCCGATTTCGTGGATATCGCCCTTCACCGTTCCCAGCACAACCTTGCCAAGCGATTTGCGCACCGAACCGCTCTTTTGAAGCTCCGGCTCCAGCGCGGATGTTGCACCCTTCATGGCTTCGCCGGCGAGCACCAGGTCTGGAAGAAACATCTCTCCAGCTTCGAATTGTTGCCCAACAAAGTTTATTCCGGGGACCAAACCATGTGTAATGGCGTCGAGCGGATGAATGCCCTGGAGAATCGCTGCCTGGCAGAGTTCACGAGCGCGATCCGGATCACCATCAATAATGGCCTGCTTCATCTGCTGGAAGAGTTCATCCTGCATGAAGTCCTCGCCTCATCAGGAATCAGATGCCCGGAGCCGGCAAATTCCAGATGAAATCGAAACGGGGTTGAGCTGATGCTGCCGAGCGGCGGAAGAGAGCTCTGTCTCTCCTCCCCATTCGGGCCGCAAAATACGAGGAAACAAGAGACCCGGGAGCGTACCTCAATGATATGTGCGAGGTTAGCTGGTGTCCAGACGCGGGCGCGTTTTTTCAGGCGTAGTGATGATGGGAGTCTGATACGCCACCCGGATTTTGGTTGGCTTCGTGCTTCAGTTTTTCTTTGCGGCAGTATTGGGACGGATCTTCTCCGCTGAGACGATTCCTTCGCCTTCCAGGACGCTGTAGAACTTGTCAGCTTCCAAACGTGTGATCGTTTCCACTTTCCCGGAGGGCCAGCGGATCTCCATGCTGTCGATCATGGTGGCCTTGTCCAAGCCAAAGTGGACGCGCAAATCGTGCTGCGAGAGGTAGCTTCCACCGCTATGAATCTCGCTGGTTTGCGTGATTCCACCGGCGACGAGTTTCAAGCGCGCACCAATCGCCAGGCGGTTGCTCCTGGTTCCCGCAAGTTCAAAGCTGACCCAGTGTTTGCCGGGAAGCCCATGATTGCGCAGGATCATTGGGGAACCGACGAGGTCCTCGACGACCAGATCCATGTTGCCATCGTTGAAGAGATCGCCAACGGCCAGACCGCGCGAGACGCGTGGCTCCCGGATTGCCGGCCCCGCCAGATCGCTTGCATCGCAGAACGTACCGTCTCCCCGATTGAATTGCACGAGTTTTGGTTCGCGGTACTTCGCTCCAGACGCGAACCGATCTGCCTGGGGATACACGTGGCCGGCCACGGTGAACAGGTCCAGCCAACAATCGTTATCCAAATCCACAAAGGCGATTCCCCATTTCACCAAAGGGAGAGAAGGGAGACCGATACCGGACGGATAGGAGACATCCTGGAAATCCCAATTGCCTTCGTTGCGATACAGAGGGGTGTTATCCAGGGCAAAATCCGTCATCGCGAGGGAAGGGCGCCCCGTGTGCAAATAGTCGCCGACCGCGACGCCCATTCCGGCTTGTTCGTGGCCGTCCTCGCCCAGGGCCGCACCCGACTCCAGACCAATGTCCGTGAACTTTCCGTCGCCATCATTGCGATAAAGAAATGCCGCCGTGGAATCGTTCGCCACATAGATATCCGGACGGCCGGTATTATTGAAGTCCTCCCAAATGGTGGTCAAACCATAGTAGCCGTTGGGGTCATCCACGCCCGCTTTCTTTGAGACATCGGTGAACGTGCCATTGCCATTGTTGTGGAACAGGGAATCGCCCGAACCCTTCAAGCCGCGGGGGCCGCATTGCACGTCCACGCCCATAAACCTGCAGGTTGAGCTGCTACCAAAAACCGGAAGGTGATGAAGATCGAGATCGACATAGTTCGTAACCATGAGGTCGACGAACCCGTCATTGTCGTAATCGCCGAACGCGGCGCCCGTGGACCAACGGCCATCGGCAACGCCCGCTTCCTTGGTTACATCGGTGAAAGTGCCGTCTCCATTATTGCGATAGAGCACGTTGCCGCCATAGCAGGTCACATAAATGTCCGGCCAGCCATCGTTGTTGTAATCCGCCACGGCTCCGCCCATCGCAAAACAAGGTGTGCCGATGCCGGCCTTCTCCGTGACATCCGTGAAGGTACCGTCGCGATTGTTGTGAAAAAGGGCGCCGCGCGCTTTTTCCCCTTTGAGGGCCATCTCAACGGTGGGTGCATTTGTGAAATAGATGTCCAGCCAGCCGTCGCGATCATAGTCGAGCAGCAAAACTCCCCCACTCATGGACTCGATGATGTAGCGTGCCTCAGGCGCAGAAATGTGTGAAAAGTGAATGCCCGCCTTTTCCGTGACGTCTTCGAGTTGCGGAATCGGGCGATCCTTGCATTGTGTGGTCTTCGCCGTCGGCGGCGGCGCTACGCCTTGACTCACTCCCTGACCAAACATCCCGCCAGGGAGCGCAAGCACACAGATAAGGAGCAAACACAACGCAATTGGCAAGCGAGTCATCAAGACCCTCTGAGAGATGGGAGTTCCATTTACAGTTTAACGCACACGAGAAGCAGCTAGTCCTGGACGTTACAATTCATCGCGCTTTGCTTTCATGCGCAAGCCACTGATAACTGACAAAAGCCAGTTTCTTGCTGTCTGGCGACCAGGAAGGTACGTTAATCGTTCCCTGCCCTCCAAACAGTTTGGCCAAGACAGTGATCTTTTTGTCCGAGAGTGACATGAGCCGCAACATCACGTCCTTATCCTCGGGGTGGCCTTTCACACTTAGGTCGTAGGAGAGAAACACCATCCATTTTCCATCCGGTGAGATATGGGGAAACCAGTTGTTGTGATCATCAAAGGTGACTTGCTCTTGCTCGCTGCCATCGGCGCGCATACGCCAGATCTGCATCTGCCCGGTGCGCTCGGAATTGAAATAGATGTACTTGCCGTCGGGAGAGTAATCCGGTCCGTCGTCGAGTCCCGGAGCAGTAGTAAGTCGTTTTTCTTCGCCGCCCGTGACGGGAATGACATAAATATCAAAGTTGCCGTCGCGCTCGCCGACGAAGGCGAGAGTTTTGCCATCGGGTGACCAGCCGTGCCAGTAGGAAGGCGAGTATTGCGTCAAGCGCTTCGGCGTGCCGCCGGTGATCGGCAGGACGTAAACGAGCGAACGGTGCTCCTCCTGCGATGAATCGCTGATGGCCAGCAGGTGGCCATCCGGCGAAATGCCATGGTCGTTGTTACAACGGTTCGCGAAACCCGTTTCAATCGTTTCGGGCGTGCCGCCGCTCACGGAGATTTTTTCGATATGGCCGTTGCGATTGAAAAGAAGCGATGCGCCATCCGGCATCCAGTTGGGAGCTTCAAAACGTCCTGGGGCGACGTAAACGACCCGGCGGTCCGTGGACTCGATGGGGACCGTTTCGAGGGTGCTATAGAGAGCGGGTTGTCCGGAAACCACGGGTGGCGCCTGCAATTGGACATTGGTGAATACGGCCCTTTCAATCAGGTCCTTTTCATGCGAACACACACCGATGCCCACGTAGTATTCGCCGTGAATCGGAACACGGATGGAACCGCCCGCAACCTGAGTGGGGTCGCCGCCTTTTCCGAGCAACATGTAGACGTAATCACCGTGTTTTTCCAGTTGGATACGGCGGGGCGCAGAGAGATTAGACTGAGTTTCGTGCGTGGTAGCTCCCTTTTCGTCGCGATACTGCACTGACGTCAGACCTTCACCGTGCAGGGCCACA
>Ga0209415_10012125_pt1 | contig 14410 bp, 6 predicted proteins | sample PeaSoiSIISIP2007_FD_187696 | JGI IMG/M metagenome (GOLD analysis project Ga0209415, IMG submission 187696) | Peat soil microbial communities from Weissenstadt, Germany - SII-SIP-2007 (SPAdes) (version 2) | ecosystem: Environmental > Terrestrial > Soil > Wetlands > Peat | place: Germany...
GACTGGGAGTGCTTGTGCGGCAAGTACAAGCGCATGAAGCATCGCGGCGTCATCTGCGACAAGTGCGGCGTGGAAGTGACGGTCAGCAAGGTCCGTCGTGAGCGCATGGGCCACATCGAGCTGGCCTCGCCCTGCTCGCACGTCTGGTTCTTCAAGGGCCTGCCCTCGCGCATCGGCCACTTGCTGGATATTTCGCTGCGCGATCTTGAAGGCATTCTCTACTTCGAGTCCTACGTCGTGGTCGATCCCGGCGACGCGCCCGTCAAGGAGCGCGAGATCATCAAGGACGAGGTCAAGTTCCGCGAACTCGACCAGCAGTACCGCCCCTCCGGCTTCAAGGCCATGATGGGCGCGGAAGCCATCAAGGAGTTGCTCAAGCGCGTACAGATTGACGAGTTGGGCATCGAGCTGCGTGAGCGCCTCAAGACCGAAACTTCGGTCCAGAAGAAGATCAAGTACTCCAAGCGCCTCAAGGTCGTCGAGGCCTTCCGCAAGAGCGATAACAAGCCGCAGTGGATGATCCTGGACGTGCTGCCCGTGATCCCACCCGAGCTGCGCCCCTTGGTGCCGCTGGATGGTGGCCGCTTTGCCACCTCGGATTTGAACGACCTTTATCGTCGCGTCATCAACCGCAACAACCGCTTGAAGAAGCTGATGGACCTCCATGCGCCGGAAGTGATCGTGCGCAACGAGAAGCGCATGTTGCAGGAAGCGGTGGACGCGCTCTTTGATAACGGCCGTCGCGGCCGTGTGCTGCGCGGTGCCAACAACCGTCCGCTCAAGTCGCTCTCCGATACCCTCAAGGGCAAGCAGGGCCGCTTCCGTCAGAACCTGCTCGGCAAGCGCGTCGATTACTCGGGCCGTTCGGTCATCGTCGTGGGTCCGGACCTCAAGCTGCACCAGTGCGGACTGCCCAAGAAGATGGCGCTCGAACTCTTCAAGCCCTTCATCTATCACCGTCTGGAGCAGACCGGCCACTGCACCACCATCAAGCAGGCCAAGGAGATGGTCGAGATGCAGGACCCAGTGGTCTGGGACATTCTTGAGGAAGTCATCAAGGATCACCCGGTGCTGCTGAACCGCGCGCCTACGCTTCACCGTCTGGGCATTCAGGCCTTCGAGCCGGTGCTGGTCGAGGGCAAGGCCATCAAGATTCACCCGCTGGTCTGCACCGCCTTCAACGCCGACTTTGACGGCGATCAGATGGCCGTCCACATTCCGCTCTCGCCCGAAGCGCAGATCGAAGCCAGCGTGTTGATGCTGGCCTCGCACAACATTCTGTCGCCGGCCTCCGGTCAGCCCATCACCGTTCCGACGCAGGATATGGTGCTCGGTCTCTATTACCTGACCAAGGCCAAGAAGGGTGCCAAGGGCGAAGGTCGCGTCTTTGCCAATACGGAAGAAATTCTCATGGCGCTCGAAGCCAAGCAGGTCGAGACGCTCTCGCCCATCCGTCTGCGTTATACCGGCCAGGTGCTGGATATGACCACGGCATACGACGATCAGGATTTGACGCATACCGAGGCGGTGGACTTCAACAAGCAGTACATCTCCACCACCGTGGGCCGCGTCATTCTGAACGATTCGCTGCCGCCGGGTATGCCGTTCGTCAACGGCCTGCTCAAGAAGAAGGGCATCGGCCAGTTGGTCAACTATTGCAACCAGAACCTCGGTCTCGAGGTCACGGTCGGCATGTTGGATCGCATCAAGACGCTGGGCTTCAACTATGCCACGCGCTCCGGCCTCTCCGTGGGCTTGGATGACATGGTCATTCCCGCCAGCAAGTACACCGTTGTGCGCGATGCCGATCTGAAGGTTGTCGAGGTCCAGAAGCAGTACATGGACGGCGCCATCACCAACGGCGAGCGTTCCAACAAGGTCATTCAGATGTGGTCGGCAGTCACCGAGCGCGTCGCGGATGAGATGTTCAACAACATGAAGCGCGCCGACCAGGAAGGGACCATGAACCCGATTTACATCATGGCCGATTCCGGCGCTCGTGGTTCCAAGCAGCAGATTCGTCAGCTCAGCGGTATGCGCGGACTGATGGCCAAGCCCTCCGGCGAAGTCATCGAGACCCCGATTACCGCCAACTTCCGCGAAGGCCTCACGGTGTTGGAGTACTTTATTTCGACCCACGGCGCGCGTAAGGGCCTGGCCGATACGGCGCTCAAGACCGCTGACTCGGGCTACCTGACCCGCCGCCTGGTCGATGTGGCCCAGGATGTGATCGTCACCGAATACGATTGCGGTACCGTCGAGGGCATTTACGTCGGTGCAATCGTCGAGTCCGGCGAAATCATCGAGCCGCTGCGCGACCGCATAATTGGCCGCGTCACGCTGGATCGCATCAAGGACTACGACGGCAATATCGTGGTCGATGTGAATCAGGGCATCGACGAAGAAATCGCCTCGGCAATTCAAGGCGCAGGCGTGGAGCGGGTCAAGATTCGCTCCGTGCTCACCTGCGAATCCCGTCGCGGCGTTTGCGCGCTCTGCTATGGCCGTAACCTCGGTTCAGGCCGCATGGTCGAGCTGGGTGAAACCTGCGGCGTCATCGCCGCGCAGTCCATCGGCGAGCCGGGAACGCAGTTGACCATGCGTACCTTCCACGTCGGCGGTACCGCCAGCCGCGTGCAAGACAAGTCGCGCCTCGACGCCAAGAACAACGGCGTCGTGCGCTTCATCAACCTGAACTACGTCGAAAGCAAGGACGGAACGCTGGTCGCCATGAATCGTTCCGGCTCCATCGCCGTGCAGGACGAGCGTGGCCGTGAAAAGGAACGCTATCAGGTGGTCTACGGCGCGCGCATGCGCGTGAAGGACGGCGAGCACGTAAAGCTGGGTCAGTTGCTGGCCGAGTGGGATCCGTATACTTACTCGATCCTGACTGAAATCGGCGGCACCGTGCAGTTCAAGGACTTGCAGGAAGGCATCACGCTCAACGAGGAAGTCGATGAAGTCACCGGCCTCTCGCGCTGGGTGGTTGCCGATGCTCCCGACGAAAAGCGTCAGCCCGCCTTCATGGTCAAGAATGCCAAGGGGCACAAGCGTTATCTGTTGCCTCGCGGCGCTCACTTGATGATTGAAGACGGCAGCGAAGTGGGTCCCGGCGACGTGCTGGCCAAGATCCCCAAGGAGAGCACCCGCACCAAGGACATCACCGGCGGTCTGCCTCGCGTGGTCGAGCTGTTTGAAGCCCGCAAACCGCATGAGACGGCCATCATCAGCGAGATCGACGGCGTGGTGCGCTTTGGCGAAGTGGCCAAGGGACAGCGCAAGATCTACGTGACGGCCGACAACGGCGACGAGAAGGAATACTCGGTGCAGCGCGGCATTCACGTCAACGTTCAGGAAGGCGAGCGCCTCAGTGCCGGCGACCCGCTCATGGACGGTCCTCTCAACCCGCACGATATTCTGGCCGTGCTCGGCGAGAAGGCTCTCCAGGCTTACCTGGTCAACGAAATCCAGGAAGTCTACCGCCTGCAGGGCGTGGCGATCAGCGATAAGCACATCGAAGTGATTGTTCGCCAGATGCTGCGCTGGGTGCGCATCGACGAGGTGGGCGATACCGCCTTCCTGCTCGATCAGCAGGTGGATCGCTTCCGCTTCCGCGAAGAGAACGACCGCGTACTCAACAATGGAGGCCGTCCGGCTATCGGGCGTCCGCTGCTGCTGGGTATCACCAAGGCCTCGCTCTCGACCGATAGCTTCATCTCCGCCGCCAGCTTTCAGGAGACCACTCGTGTTCTCACCGAAGCCAGCATCAACGGAGCCATCGATAACCTGCGCGGCTTGAAGGAGAACGTGATCGTCGGTCGCCTGATTCCCGCTGGTACGGGCCTTGAGTACTACCGCAACGTTCAGCTCTCTCCGGAACTGGAGGAAGCAGCGGCTCGCGTCAAGCAGGAAGTCACCGCCGAGATCGAAGCCGCCGAACGCGAACTCGAACTCATGCGCCAGGAAGGCGAAGCCGAAGAAATGGCCGCCGAGTAACCACCTGCGGTGGGGCCAAATGCCTTCGGCTTGGCCCGCGCCAGTAAAAAGGCGCGGGAGAGGGCGTTTGGGTCGTTTGGCGATGTTCTCATCGGAAATGCTTCAGCAAATCAAGAGGCCCGGCGCAAGCCGGGCCTCTTGATTATGCAGAAACTTCGCAGGGAGGATCGCCGAGCTGACTTTCTTCTCTTTTCCGCTTGTCATTTTTGGCGACGTACATTCTGGCATCGGCAACATTCAGCAGTTTGTCTTTGGTCGTTCCATCCTCTGGATAGAGGGCGATGCCGACGCTGGCGGTTCCCCGAAGCAGGAATCCCTCCACGATAAAGGGAGTATCGAAGCTGAGTTCGATGCGCCGGACAACTTCTTCGATGTGGGTTTGAGTGGGAGCCTTTGAAATCAGCGCCGCGAACTCATCGCCTCCCAGCCGCGCCAGCATATCGCCCTCGCGCAGTTGCTGTTGCATGCGCCGGGCCACCTCTTGCAAATACAGATCGCCGATGTGGTGACCGTAGCGGTCATTGATCGGTTTGAACTTGTCCAGGTCAATGAAGATAAGACCGAAGATGGTCTGATCTCGCTGTGCTTCTGTGATGAGAAGGTCGAGACGTTGCTGCATTGCAAAGCGATTGGGAATGTCCGTCAGCAGGTCAAACTCCGAGCGGCGGCGCAGGTCGGCGTAGAGGCGTCGGGTTTCGATGGCCAATGCGGCCAGTCGCGCGCCGTTGCTCAGCGCAATCGTCTCTCGGGTGTCAACCGGCTTGGCCGGATCGAAAGCTGCAAAGAGTGTGCCGAGCGCAGGCCCTGAGCGCGCGTGGATGCTGGCGCGCTCAACTCGATGGCCGTTCACGTCCGCTACGCGATTTCCATACATGGCTTCGCCACCGATTTCGCACCAGCAGGGAACTCCATCCAACATGAATGAGGCCATCTCTGTGATCTGCAACAGAATCTCTTCCAACGGCCTTGATCCGTTTATGTCCTCCAGAATATGGCTGCGTTTTTGTTCTAACTGGGCCGAGTTCCGTTCGTGTGCTGCTTCTGCTTCCACGCTCACCGCCAGTGCGGCCGTCTTCTGTCGGACCTTGCGCTCCAGACCCCATGCCCTGGTCAGCGCGGCAAAGACCAGGAGCAACAGCATCCCCACTGCCAGAATCAGATTGCGAATATTCAGCGGCGAAGGGTTGGCCACGACGGTAATGTCATCTATCGAGCGCATCAATATTCGAAATGGCACATTGGCAATGAACGGGTTGGCGCTCTCACGGATGCAGATGCCCGTCACGCGGATACTGGCTCCAACGGGTACCGGCTTGGCCTCCTGAAGCGGGTTCTCTGTGCGGCCAAGAAATGCGGAGAACAGTTTGCCATCCGCAGACAGCACAAACTCCTCCTGTGAAGCCTCCTGAACCTGCGCCACCACCCGGCCTTCAATCGAAACCAGATCGTAGTGGTGACCCATACGCTCGAATCCTGATGGACTGAGAGTGCTCCAGGTGGCTTCCAGGGGAGTGACTGGCGCAGGAGTGAATCTGTCCCGAATTTCGCCATGCGCCAGACGGAGAAAACCGTCTTGTGCGACCGGAAAGCCCGTCGCGCCGGCTGCGTCGCCGATCCGCAAGGGGATTCTCGTCTGGGTGGCAACCCAGATGCTGCGGTTGCCGTCCTGCAGGACAACGGCGACTCCTGGTTCGTAGTAGGTGATGGTTCCGTGAACCCGCACTCTCGGCGTGGAGTCCTGCGTGTGAGATACGGCCAGAACGCGATCCATCGAGGTGAGCGGCAGAGACCATGGGCTGGTGCTGGCGCGCTTCAGTATCTTGACGTTGGCCAGAGTCTGAATATGCATCAGAACTCCGGTCTGCTGCATCTTGCCGTCGAAGGTCTCTCCGCCAATTCCGGTCAACTCCACCTCCGCATCCAGCAGATCTTCAAGCGAGCCTGCATCGTCGCTGTCCACGTTGACATTGATGTAGCCGCCGTCGGCCAGCACCTGCATGCGTATCGAGCGCACGGGGGCCAACGCACTTACTGTGAAATCGATGGTGTGAATGATGCCGCGCGTTGTGACCAGCCTGCAATCGAACTGCGCGCGGATCAGCTGATCGAAGCTGGCCGACACAGGGGTGGGCAGGGGGACACGTCTCAACACCGTGATGCTGTCGCTGTTGACGTAAGGAGTGAAGTTGGCCCGCGTCGTGCCGCGAATCAGAATCCGGTCGCCGGGGGAAACTTTGGCATCTGTTAGATGGTTGACGAAGATGGCCAGATCATCGTCCTGCACAAACAAGGTTCGTTCATAGCTGCGATAGTAGGTAACGGTTCCTTCAAAGGCCACAGGCAATTGCTTGCTTGCTTCATCGTTTGACAGTGCTCGAATTGCGCGCAGAGAGGTCAGCGGTGCTGGAGCCGCCGCAAAGGCAGCAGTCACCCACACGAGAAGAAAAAAAGCCAGGAAAATCCGTTTTTCCCAGGCGCAATGAGTTGAACCGGAGTTCAAATTCTGATCCTCGAGAATTGTATCGGCAAGTGTGGTGCAGCGATTACATCGATGTCAATACAAATCTGGAAATCCTAACTTCACAACCACCCAGGCAATGCCCTTTCAATGACTTGCAATGCCATCTGTATTTCAGGCCCCCAGCGCCGTTTCTGACCCGCCGCACATGAAATTGTAGCGCCGACCTCCCGGTCCACGTCTGTGTCCACGTAGCCTCCCACCAGGCAGGGTGCCCCAGGTGCCAGGGAAAGTGCTCAAATCACAGAAGATGGGCACCTGGGAGACCTCAGACCTCAATCCGTCCAGAAATCACTCCAATCGCAATATCTCCAGAGATTAGTTTTACACGCGGAATGCTCAGGCGGTGTTGACAGAGCTAGTCGTCCCGTCGAGTCCCATCTCGTTCTGGTGTTTGGAGTTCTTGATCGCATACATATTGACATCGGCGGAATGCAGCAGTTTGTCCTTGGTGTCGCCGTCCTCTGGGAAGACCGCGATGCCGATGCTGGCCGCGCCGCGCAACATATAGCCCTCGATGGCGAAGGGAAGATCGAAGCAGTGTTCCAGGCGCTGGGCAATATCGTCCAGATCGGCGCGCGCACGCACTTGCGGAATCAGGGCCGCAAACTCGTCTCCGCCGATGCGCGCCAGCATATCGTTGCCGCGCATCTGCCGCATCATGCGCAGCGCCACTTCCTGCAGATAGAGGTCGCCAATATGGTGCCCGTAACGGTCATTGATGGGCTTGAACTTATCCAGATCGATGTAAATCAGTCCGAAACTGCGTTCGTTGTGCCGCGCCTCGTCCACCAGATCGGCGAGATTCCTTTCGAGTGAGAAGCGGTTGTGAATGTCGGTAAGCAGATCGAACTCGAGGCGGTGCCGTAACTCGGAGCGATGCTGGCGGGTATCGATGGCCAGCGCGGCGATGCGCGCCCCCTCGATCAACGAGTCGCTCTCCTCCGCCGTGGGCCTCGAATCGGGATCGAAGCCGCCCAGGATGCCACCTAACTGCGCGCCGCCGTGCATGAAAATCTGCTTACGCACAATGCGCAGATTGTGCTCCTGCGGAGGAGGATTGCCGAGTCGCGTACCGTCAGCCAACTCACACCAGCAGGCGGCACAGTGCAGACGGCTGGAGACCGCATCCGTGATCTGCTGAAGAATCTCCGGCAGGGGCGCGGCACTGTTGATCTGCTCCAGGATGCTGCTGCGCCTCTGCTCGAAGCGGGCAATGGTCGATAGCGTCGAGGTCTGCCGCAGCACTTTGCGCTTCAGCGTCCAGCCCCACCCACCCACGACGATGACCACCAGCAAGAGAGCGCCGGTCAGTAGCATCAAGTTGCGCAGGTTCACAACCGAGGGCCTGGTCACGACCGTAATATCGTCCGGACCACGCATCAGGATATTGAATGGTACATCGCCCCAGTACGGATTCGAGCCTTCCAAGATGCAGATGCCGGTCACGCTGACTGTCGAACCCAGCGGCACCTCCTTAATCGGAAGCATGGGTGTATCCACACTCGGGGGATGACGGATGATGGCCGAGAATTTGTATCCGTCGCTGAGCAGAACGTACTCATCTTGCGAGCTTTCTTGGTTCTGCATGACGACCTGCCCCTGGATCGTAACCAGATCGAATAGATTCCTGCTTGCCGTCAATTGCCGATGCGTGACGGGGATGGGGACAATCGGCGCATAGATCGGGGTCTGCTGCACTTCTCCGTCGATCAGGGCAAGAAAGCCGTTTTGTACACTGGCAAATCCGATGGCGTCGGCCAAATAACCTATCCTGAGCGGCGTTTTCTGGTTGGTCATGACCTGCAGGCTGGTCCCGCCCAACTGCAGCACAGCAAAGCTTCCCGGTTGGAAAAACGTGACTGTTCCCCGGATGTGCGCACGCTGCGTCTGATCCTTGACCCGGTTGCTGGAGAAGATGGTGCCCATGGGGATCACCGGAAGCGACCAGGGGCTGGTTTCGGGATGCTTCAGAATCTTGATATCTTCCAGAGAAGAAACATGCAGCAGGATGCCGGTCATTTCCATCTTCCCGTCAAAGGTGCCGCCGGCGACTCCCGTGAACTCCACCTCGGAATCCAGCAATTGATCGGAGATGTTCAGGTCGTCGCTGTCCAGAAAAACCGTGATCTTGCCGTCGTCGGAGATAACTTCCAAGTGGATGCTGAATACAACTTCGTGCGGAACCCGGTTTGCGATTCGCGGCACCCGATTGGCGGCGCGGACTACACCCCGGACCTTGACCAGTTCGCAATCGTACTTGGAACGGCTCAGCTCGTCGAAGGTTGCCGGAACCGGCGGGGGAAGCGGACTGTGCCCCAGCACCGTTGCGCTGCTGGCGGCGACAACCGGGTTGAAACTGCCTGCGGTCTTGCCTTCGATCTGTACCCGGTCGCCGGGTACCAACTTACTGTTGGGCAGATTCACGAACAGTCCCAGTCCCTCGTCCTGCACAAACAGAGTGCTTTCATAGGCGCGATTGTAGGTCACTATAGCCTGAAAGGAGACAGGAAGCCCTTTGGCGGCTTCCGTTGCGTTGAGTGAGTGAATGGCGCGCAGCGTCGTCAATGGGGCGGGCGACTGCGCCGACGCGGCGGCGGCCCATCCAAAAACGATCACGAGAAACAGGATCGATCTGTTCATTGGCAACACACTGAGTCAACCAGTGCTCTTCCTCCGGCTCCTGAGAATCCCTATCGGCAAAATGAGCGAAGGAATTACTTGAATCCAGGAGCCTCTTGGACAATACTTTTAGTTCCCCTCTGGTGTATCCGACCTGCCGCACATGAAACTGTAGCGCCGACCTCCGAGCCAACCGTAGCGCCAACCTCCTGGTCCACGCCTGTTTCTCTTTAGCCCCTGAGCAATGCTTTGCGGGGACAAATCGTTTGTTATTTCCCCTTTTTTCGCAGCCGGAAAGCCACGCCTTTCTTGCAGGGCATCTCATCCAGCAAACCATCGGCACTCACTCCGCCTCGATGATAGATGCGTTTTCTACAAGAGTTTCGCCTTGCATTGCTTCGGCAGCGCCTTTTTCCAGCTTTCTTTTCCTGTTCTTGGCGTCGTACATGGCAGCATCGGCGGCGTTCAGCAGGTTATCTTTGGTGGTTGCGTCCTCGGGGTAGAGGGCGATACCCACGCTGGCACCGCCGCGCAGCAGGTAACCCTCCGCCACAAACGGCGCATCGAAGCAGCGTTCAAGTCGCTGGGCGATCTCCTCGACCTCGCTGCGACTACGCACCACCGAGACCAGAGCGGCAAACTCGTCGCCGCCCAGTCGCGCCAGAATATCCTGGCCGCGCAACTGCCGCTTCATGCGCCGCGCCGACTCCTGCAGGAACAGGTCGCCGATATGGTGTCCGTAGCGATCATTGATCTGCTTGAACTTGTCCAGATCGATGTAAATCAGGCCAATCAGAGCCGCATTCATGTGCGCCTCCTCGATCAGCGACTCCAGATGGCTGTGCAGTGAGAAGCGGTTGTGAATGTCGGTGAGTAGATCGAACTCTGAACGGTGATGCAGATCGGAGTAGAGCCGCCGGGTCTCGATGGCCAGCGCCGCCAGCCGCGCCCCAACAGCCAGCGCGTCCTGCTCATCGATCGGGGCCTTCTTGCGCGGATCGGCGGCGACAAACAGCACACCCAACAGCGATCCGCCTCGGCCTGGAATTCCCTTGCGCACTACGCGCAGGCCGTGGCCCTCGAACGGCATCGAACCCAGCCGCGCGCCGTCGGCGATTTCGCACCAGCAATATTCGCCCTTGAGCTTGAAACTGATCATCTCGCAGATGTGCTGAATGATCTCGGTCAGTGGCAGGGCGGCATTGATGTCCTCCAGAATGCGGCTGCGCTGCTGCTCGCGGATTGCCGTGGCCACCGTTTGCTGACGCACGCGGCGGTCAAGCATCCAGCCCCGGGCCACCGCCAGCGCCACCAGAACCAGCAGCACCCCGATCAGGATCATCAGGTTGCGGATGTTCACTAGCGAAGGTCTCTCGATCACCTCAATGTCGTCATAGGATCGCATCATGATTCTGAAGGGAACTTCGGCGATGAAAGGGTTCGAGTCCTCCAGAATGCAGATTCCGGTCACGCGCAGTTTGGATCCAATCGGGACTTGCTTGGCAACCGGACGGAAATCCAGGTGCCGAAAGACGGCGGAAAATTGCTTTCCGTCTGCGGCCAGAATATATTCATCCTGGGATTCAACCCGAACCTCGGTCACTACCCGCCCTTCGATGGAAACCAGATCGTAATGATGGCCGGGAGCGCTCTGGCCGACCGGTGTCAATGATTTCCAGGTTGACGTTATGGGCTGAATTGGTGCCTGTTTCATTTCATCCTGAATCTCGGCGTGGGCCAGGCTGATAAAGCCATCGTGGACCGCGGGGAATCCGATTGCGTCGGCAGAGTCTCCAAGCTGAAGAGGGATGCGGGTATTGGTTGATATCCAGATGCTCTTGTCGCCGTTTTGCAACACCACTGCATAGCCGGGTTCGTAGTAAGTGATGGTGCCGTGAACGCGGGCGCGCGGAGATAGCTCCTGCACACTGTATTTGTCCAGAACCCGATTCATCGGCGTAACCGGCGCGGACCACGGACTGACTGCGGAGCGGTGAAGAACCTTGATATCTTTCAGAGACTGAATATGCAGGAGGACTCCCGTCTGCTGCATCTTGGGGTCGAACTTTTCCGCTGCTACGCCTACCAGTTCCACTTCAGCATCCAGCAGGTCATTGAGTGCCTCCGGCGAGTCGTTATCCACATTCGCATCCGCAAATCCATTGCCGATATTGATTTGAAGGTTGATCGAACGCACCGGAGCCATCAAGCTCGTCGTGATGTCGGCGGTTCGAACTGTGCCATGCACACTGACCAGCATGCAATCCGTGTCCGCATGCATCATCTCGTCGAAGCCGGCAAGTCGTGGTTGGGGCAGGTCTTGGTGACTCAGCAGAGTAATGCTTGCGTCAGCAATGTAGGGTTTGAAACTCCCCTTGGTTTTTCCCCGGACCAGTACCCTGTCGCCCGGAACCAGTTTTAGCCCGCGCGGCGCGGATACATAGATGGCATCGCCGCCATCCTGCACAAACAGTGTGTTCTCGTACTCGCGAAAGTAGGTGACCGTCGCCTCGAACGCCACCGGCAGCAGGTGGTCGGCCTGGGCATTGCTGAGCTGCCGAATCTCGTGCAAGGTCGTTAGCGGCGCTGGCGTCGCCGCCCAAACCACTGCCGCGCATCCGAGTAGAATCGCAACTGCTGAAATCAATCTTTTCATCAGGCAATGGCCAATCGACCCATTCTCGATGGGTCCATGCCCTCCCTATCGGCTGTCCCTCTGAGTTCGTTCACTTTGAAGTGCAAAAATCTCCGCTGAAGAATTGTTGTAGACGGCGATAGCGATCAAGAGTGCGCCGAATCATTCGAGAGTATGAGAAGTCGCTAATTACCTGCGACCCACTCCGCGCCCTTCGCCGCGCATTTCATCGTTTCTTGCTCGCGGCGTACAATCAATTCAGATTAGAGGTCTGGCGGGATGGCAAAAAGAACTCTCACTTCAACCCGGAATGGCTCCGCGCCCAAGCTTGACCCGCGCAGTGACAGCTTCACGCGCGAGTTCAAACGAGCCGCCCAGGCCTTCACCCGCAAAGCCACCCAGTCCCCGGAGCACGCCTTGGCGGTTCTGGTCGAGATGGGAATTTATACACCTGCCGGAAAACTGACAAAGAACTACCGCTAACCAGTGCATCGTCTCTCCACCAGTTTCGTGCTTGCCTATCATGGCTGCGACCGTAGCCTGGGGGAGAGTCTCCTCTCCGGCTCCAAGTCGTTCATGCCCAGTGATAATGACTACGATTGGCTTGGTCCAGGCGTCTATTTCTGGGAATCCAATCCCCATCGCGCCCTGGAGTTTGCGCGGGAAAAACTCGGGCGCGGCGAGACTGTCCACCATCCTTTTGTGGTCGGCGCTGTGATCGATCTGGGATTGTGCCTTGATCTTACGGTGAAAGAGTCTATTGAAAACCTGAGAGATGCGAATCGTAGTCTGCTGGGTACCATTCCAGCGGGCGGCCCGCTGCCGGTCAACGGCCCAGAGAACTGGCGAAGACGGTTGGACTGCGCCGTCATTCGTTGCCTTCATCAGATTCTCCACGATTTCGGCTCCGAGCCAATCGATACGGTTCGCGGTATCTTTACAGAAGGCAAACCCATTTACGCGGGTTCGGCCTTTCTTGAAAAAACGCATGTTCAAATCGCAGTCATGAATCTTGCCTGCATCAAGGCGGTCTTTCGAGTCCCCAGAATGGTGATCAAATAACAAAATGGCAAAACTACGCGTAGGCATTCTCTTTGGCGGGCGCAGCGGCGAGCATGAAGTCTCGCTCCTCTCCGCCGCCTCGATCCTGAAAGCAATTGATCGCAGAAAGTTCGACGTGGTGCCAATCGGCATCGATAAATCAGGCCGCTGGCTTGGTGGCGGAGCCGCTCAGGCGCTGCTGGAAGGGACCGCCGTGCCGCAACTGGCTGCATCCTCGGCTCAATCCCTGCAAGGCTCGGCTCTGCTCCAGAATGAACTCAGCTTGGACGGCCAGTCCAGCCTGGCTGGCCAGCCCTCCGTCGATGTGGTCTTTCCCGTCCTGCACGGCACCTTCGGCGAAGACGGCACCATGCAGGGCCTGCTTGAGCTGGCTGGCATCGCCTACGTCGGCTCCGGCGTTCTCGGCTCCTCGGCCGGCATGGACAAGGACGTGATGAAGCGCCTCTTCGCCCAGGCGAAGCTGCCCCTCGTCAAGCACGTCACGGTGCTGCGCGCGGAGTGGGAAAACTCGCCCCGCAAGACCGTCGCACTGATCGAAGCCGCGCTCAAGTACCCGGTCTTCGTCAAACCCGCCAACCTCGGCTCCTCGGTCGGCATCTCCAAGGCACACAACCGCAAGGAACTCGGCCCCGCTCTCACCGAGGCCGCCAAGTTCGACCGCAAGCTGGTCATCGAGCAGGGCGTCGGCGGCAAATCCGCAAAGGCCCGCGAACTCGAAGTCGCCGTCCTCGGCAATGACGACCCCAAAGCCAGCCTCGTCGGCGAGATCGTCCCCGGCAAGGAGTTTTACGACTACGAGGCCAAGTACCTCTCCGAGGCCTCTGTCCCCCTCATCCCCGCGCTCCTCACCTCCGCGGAAGCCAAGCAGATTCAGCAGATGGCCGTCGCAGCCTTCCGCGCCTGCGACCTCGCCGGCATGGCCCGCGTCGACTTCCTCATGGAACCCGACGGCAAGCGCCGCATCTTCCTCAACGAGGTCAATACCCTGCCCGGCTTCACCCAGATCAGCATGTACCCCAAGCTCTGGGCCGCCTCCGGACTCAGTTACAAAGACCTCATCACCCGCCTCATCGACCTAGCCCAAGAACGCCAGGCCGAGAAGAAGCGCACCCGGTACAGCAAAGACTAGGGACCGGGGACCAGGGACATAGGGATTAGGAACCGCCAGGGAACATCCAGCCAGCTCCCGGTGTCTAACTAATCAGGGAGACAATGTTTCGAGTCGGCAGTTATGCTTGTTTCTGGACAAAGGCTCAGGGGGCTATTGCCTGTTCTCTGATCCCGATTCCCTAGTCCCTTTTTCGGAGACCCCGCACCATGACCCTGCTCGACGCTCCACAGTTCGACGAAGTACGCGACCGCCGCAACCAGCTCATTATAAAAGGCTCCGTGGCGCTGTTTGTGCTCCTGTTCATCTCCTCCTGGCTGGTCTCCGGCCGCCCTGTGGACTGGCCATGGCACTGGGCTTATCACTTCGAGGGCCGCATGGCCGTCAACGGATTCCTCTCCGCCGTCGAGAAGAACGACCTGCCCAAGGCCTACGGCATCTGGATTCACGACAAAAACTGGCAGCAGCA
>Ga0209415_10012127_pt1 | contig 14408 bp, 12 predicted proteins | sample PeaSoiSIISIP2007_FD_187696 | JGI IMG/M metagenome (GOLD analysis project Ga0209415, IMG submission 187696) | Peat soil microbial communities from Weissenstadt, Germany - SII-SIP-2007 (SPAdes) (version 2) | ecosystem: Environmental > Terrestrial > Soil > Wetlands > Peat | place: Germany...
GCTTGGATTTGCGGTGAAGTCTGCAAAGATGGCGTCCGTGAACAAATGAGGAAGAGCGAAGACAACGCGCGAATACTCAAGAAAGGTGGTGCGCTGTTTTGCCTGGCAGTTATGGCTGAAGTCCTCAGAGCTCGAAACGGAGCCACCTACTTGAGTTCCCTGAGGGAGGAGACTGTCAACAGCAACAAAATGCGCGGCAGGCTTCGAAAATACGCGGGCTATGCTGTCCTCTGCTATTTATCAGCCTTCAAGGACGAAGCCGACGCCCAAAAGCAGGAGCTGACGACACTTGTCAGACAGAAAGAGTTTTTCGACAAACTCCTTCAGCGGGTCGCGCGGCAATTCGAAAAAGGACTCGCTGAACAGCGTTTGGATCAACGGTGCGCTGCCTAAGGTAGCCTAAAACATCGCACTATGGCCGAGGACAAACGCCTCATCGAAGATTACCTGTCCATCGTGGACACCAGCGCGGAAGCGTCACGCGAGAAGTCCGTCCGCAAAGGGCACATCTCCACGCTGCACCTGTGGTGGGCTCGGCACCCGCCTGCCCCCTGCTGGGCTTCCGTTCGCGGCGGCGCGAACCAATCGCACGAGAAATGAACCAGGCCAGCACCATCAGGATGGCGCATGCAACGGCCCCCGGAAAGCCCGGGCCTCCACCGCAGCCCCGGGCCACGCATCAATCCGCAAGGAAAGCGTCCAGCGGCGAGGTCTTAACGAAGGAAATGAAGGAGGCAATAGCTCGCTCTGGTTACTTGATGGAGCAGCGGCTGGTGCCGGTGATCGAGAGTTTCGGGTTCAAGGCCACACCAAACGAAAGATTCCGCGACTTGGAAACCGGCGACCTTCGCGAGCTGGACATCGGGGCGCTTTCTGGCTTCCGTCTCGGACAGCGGGGCTACGAATTCGTGTTTCCTCTGCTGCTCATAGCCTGCAAAAACCTCCACTGCCCACTCGTCTTCTTTACGCAGCAGGTAACTCGGATGGACTTCTTCCTCGGCCCTGTGGAGGTATCGGGCTTGCCAATGCAGATTGTGAGACCAGGCCGGCCAAAGCAATCTGTCTCTTACTTTCTACAACTGGAGAAGTTTCACCACTATTATCGAACTGGTCGTTTGGCCAGCCAGTTCTGCGCGGTTTACGAGCCGAAGAAGCAGGGGGAGAAAAAGGCTCATCCTCCACTATTTGAAGCCGGCCATACGATTGGCGGGCGGATCGAACTCTTTCAGGACTTCGAAGCGCTAGGCAAAGCAGTGCTCGCATACAGGCGTGATCACGGACAATCGTTCCACCTGGACAGAAAGGGTGAGGATCTGAATCTCCAATTCTACTACCCGATCTTTGTAACGTCGGGCCCTCTCGTGGAGTGTTTCGTTGGCAGGAGGAAACCCCGGTACCGGCGCGTCCACCGCGTCGGTTTCCTTCTTCGCACGCGAGTTGGTGCGGAAGAGCGCGACTTCAGGATTGACGTGGTGGACGAACCAGGGCTGAAACGCCTCCTCAAAACTGTTAACACCGAAATAAGCCGGATCGCCGACAGGATTCGCCGGCATCGTCGCCTCATCAATGAAAGCCTGGCTTGGACCACGAAGAAGCTCGCTCGCAGAAAGGTGGAATTCCAGCGCTCCTACGTTTCAGGCGAAGTCGAACTCAATTGAAAACCTCCAGTGCAAACCGAGGATAAACATCTCATCGAAGACTACTTGCCCATCGTCGCCATTTCAGCGGAGGCTTCGCGGGAGACATCCGTGCGCAAGGGGCATATCTCCACCCTGCATTTGTGGTGGGCCCTGCGCCCGCTGGTGGCTTGCCACGCCGCAGTGTACGGAGCGTTGCTCCCAGCATCGCACTTCGTGCCAAACGCCGGCAACGGCGAGAAGAAGAAATCCCTCGGACGCGCCAATGCTGCAAAGTTTGCCGAGCGGCCCTGCCAGTACCCGGGCAACCCGACCGTCATCGCGGAGGCGCAAAGGCACACCCTGGAAGCGCACGCTGAGCGCCTGACCAACGAGACCGGCAAGATGGTCACGGTCGAGGACATTGTTGCGGGCAATGCACCGCGGCCAAAAGTGTTGGGCATGTTCGCCGGCGGGGACGCCACTGAAAGGCGGCGAACTTGCCGAGATTTCGCCCACGGCCGAGATGTCCGCCTTGTCGAAGCTGATGGCGAACTGGCAGAGTGTGGTTGAGGATGCCGCGCAGACCCCGGGGGAGAAAGAGGAGCGCCAGAAAGGCCAGAAACAGTTGATCTGATATGAGCGAGAAACCGAAGAAGAAAGCCAACGCAGCACCTGCCGCAGCCGGCGAACAGCCGAAGCCCGACTTGATTCTTTACCAAACCGAGGACGGCAAGACACGGTTGGAGGTCCGGCTTGAGAACGACACCGTCTGGCTTTCGCAAAACCAGATGACGGAGCTGTTCCAGACAACCAAACAAAACGTCAGCCTGCACATTCAGAACGTCTTTGAGGAGAGGGAGTTGGAACGAGGGGCAACTGTCAAGGAATCCTTGACAGTTCAACAGGAAGGCGGGCGTTCGGTGCAGCGCCGCGTTGAGTTTTACAACCTCGACGTGATCATCTCGGTCGGCTATCGCGTGAAGTCGCACCGCGGCACGCAATTCCGCATTTGGGCGACGCAAAGACTGCGCGACTATATCGTTAAAGGTTTCGCACTGGACGACGCTCGCCTGAAGAAAGGCGCTGGCGACCATTTCGACGAATTGCTGGAACGTATCCGCGAGATTCGGGCCTCGGAAAAGAATTTCTACCAGAAGATCAAAGACATTTACGCCACCAGCGAGGATTACGACCCGCACGCGGAAGTCAGCGTGGATTTTTTCGCGATGGCGCAAAACAAAATCCATTGGGCCATCCACGGGCATACCGCCGCCGAACTCATTGCCGAGCGGGCGGACGCGGCCAAGCCGAACATGGGTCTCACGACGTGGGAAGGGGCGAAGGTGCGCAAACACGATGCCCACGTCGCGAAAAACTACCTGAACAAGGAGGAAATGGAACTGCTCAATCTCATCGTCTCGCAATACCTCGACTTCGCCGAGTTTCAAGCGCGGACAAAAAAGCAAATGCATATGCGCGATTGGGCTAAGAAGCTCGATGATTTCCTGCGGCTGAACGACCGCGAAATCCTGCAAGGCTTCGGAAAAATCTCCTCGCAGTTGGCCAAGGAAAAAGCCGACAGGCAGTTCGTTCAGTTTGATCAGAATCGGCGCGCGCTGGAGGATGCCCAAGCCGCCGAAGACTTTGCCAAAGAGGTCGAGGAATTGGAGAACAAGGCCAAGGAACTCACCGAGCAGCCACCCGAAGACTAATTCCACAGGAAGGACACCATGCCAAACATCATCAAACCCTGGGTCGAATCGGTCATCCTGCACCCGGATGTTTTATCGCCCAGTTTTTCAGAAGGCATCGTTGCCCTCGACCTGGTGCCCCTGGCCGACGGCAACAAGAATGTTCCCGCCGTCTATCGAGACCCGGAGCAGTTTTTCCGCGCCTTTATTTGACGAACGGTTTGAAGTCGCTGTTGCAGGACGTGCTGTCCCGCCTGTCCGGCGGCGGGGGCAACCGCGTCATGAAACTCATCACGCCCTTTGGCGGCGGCAAATCGCATGCGCTTGCTTCCCTTTTCCATTCCGCCCGTCACCTCAAAGCGCTCGAGGTAATTCCCGAAGGCAAACCGCCCTGCCTGCCGCCATAGTGAAACAATGAACCCTAACCCGGACGTAACCAACCACTGCCGAAAGCGTCAATCTAAGTATGAACCACCGCGCCACAACCGGCCTTATGCGCTCTTTGCGTTCCACACGCTCGTTCATCGCGTCCGCACTGCTATTGTGGGCGTGCCTGGCGCCGGCGACCGCGCCGGGGGCAGCGGAAGCTCCGTCTCCCAAGTTTGTCCTGGGCGCGGATGTGTCCGCTTTAGCCGCACCCCGTCGCGGCGGACGGGCGACCCCTCGCGTCTATCAGGAGAACGGCCAGACCAATGAAGAGTGGGCCATCCTGCTGGCCCATGGGTGGACCCTGTTCCGGCTGCGGGTGTTCGTCTCGCCGGTCCGCAATGCTCCGAACAATTCACTCGAGAACACTATCCCGCTGGCCAAACGGATCAAAGCGGCGGGCGGGAGCCTCCTCCTCTGTCTGCACTTGTCGGACACCTGGGCCGATCCTGGACACCAGGACATCCCGGTTGCCTGGCGAAACCTGGAATTTGACGGCCTCGAAACAGCGGTCGAGACCCACGCCCATGACGTGGTCAAGCAACTCAAGGACGCCGGGGCGATGCCCGATTGGGTGCAGGTGGGCAACGAAATCACCCGGGGCACGCTCTGGCCGCTGGCGCAAGTCAACGTGCCTGGCTCCATCCAGCACAACCCGTCGGAACCATACGACGACGTCCGGCAATGGGACCGTTTGACGCGCATCCTGAAGGCGGGCATCCGCGGAGTGAAATCCGCGGCCGGCGACGCTCAGCCCCGCATCGCCATCCACCTCGACAAGGGAGCGAGTTGGGAGGTCACCCAGTGGTTCTTCGACCATCTGAACGAGGCGCAGGTCCAGTACGACATTATCGCCCAGAGCTTTTACCCGCCGTGGCGCCACGGCACCCTCGAACAGCTCTGGAACAACATGAACCGGTGTTCGCAGCGATACCAAAAGGACTTCGCGGTGGTCGAGACCGGCTACGGCCGCTCCCAATCGGAAAACAACGAGTTCATGAAATGGCCGCAGACGGCCGAAGGGCGGCTGCAGTTCATGGCCGACCTGGTGAACACGGTGAAAAAGGCCCCCCGCGGGCTGGCCGTGATGTATTGGGCGCCGGAATGGGACATTTGGAACCAGGACGGCAGTCCTGGCCCGGCCGTTTTCGTGCTGGACCACTTGACCACCCTTACCAACCGTCCGGCCAGCCACGCCCCAAGCGCCGTCAATCCGTGAGCTGCCGCGGCGGCGCCGAAGGTTCATCAAAGTCCACGAGAACGGCGGAAGTGCTGTGGGCGTCGAGGTCGATTTCCCCCCACCGGGGACCCGACCACCACCCTCGATCGGGTCAAGGCCGGCTGCCCCAGGCAGCGCAAAGACTTGCCTCTCGTCTCTGCCGGCGAGGCGGTGGAACTCATGGAGGGAATATTCTCGCGTTGTTCGACCCATCAAGGCCAATCTCCCAGAGTGCATTACTGCGAACGTAGATGACCGAATCCCGGTAGAATCCAGGGATACTGAAGTACGTGTTGCCCGCGGATGGGACCAACACTTGGTTTATGCCGGTGTCTAAATCCCGCAAAAACACTCCGTCACTGCCATATCCCGGTTCCCGCCCGGTGTACAGATAATGTCGTCCCGTTTGGTCGAAGTGGTCGGACCATCCAAATCTGAACCGCTGAGAAACCAGCTTCAACCTGCCGTCAGGGCGCTCCAGCTTGATCAGGAATGATTCAGCCGCGAGCCATTTTCGGTTCAAGTCAGTCAGATAAAAGCCATTTTCACGCCCGTTCCAGGTGGCGAACACCTGCGCCTGCCCTGGGTTGTCTGGTACCCCGCTCTCCACCAGGAACGCCGCTATCTTGCCAGGAGAAACCAAAGGAGACAGTGCCTTGTTGCGCACGTCATAAAGAGCGAAATCGCAGTCGCTGGAGTTGCTGCCTCGGAGCAAAAGGTGCGTGTTGTCCCACCAGTCACAGGGCCAGGACGGCACGTCCATTTTTCGGACTAAGCCCGCTTGCACGTCCAGCAAGTAAAAGTCGTGAAGTGTACCCCGCCCGAGCCGGCCTGTGAAACAGTAATGAAAATCTGGAGACGCAAACAAAGGGATGTTCGGGCTTCCAGGAATGTTGCCGAGCCGCTTCGGAGCGGCTTTCTCTAAATCAAGCAGCCAGTATGTTAGATTCTCTGTTTCAGGTGTTTGGAGCCGGATACGGCCGCGGGAGATTTGGGCGACGAGTTTGACCAGCCGTTCCTGAATTCGGTCCCACAATGGAACCGGGGTGGGTTGAGCGCACAGCAAACGGTGTGGGTCACCTAATACCATCGCGGGCCATCCGTTGGTGACCCGCCCCAGAACTTGCCGGTGCTCAATGTCATAGAGGAAAGCGTCCCAGTTGGTTCGCCCAGAGTCAGCGGTAATCCACATCCTGCCTCCTTCAAACGGGCGAGAACTCCAAAAGTCGTAGGCGATGACCTTCGCGAAAGCCGGAGCGCGGGCTTGCGTAAAACGCGGTGCATTCTGGTAACGTGCGCTCAGCCCGACAAAAAGGGCGGTTGCAGCGGTCAGCGTGATAACGGCTGACGAAATGAAAATGACTATTCTCATAGCCTTTCAAAGCGTTCACCTGTTGCCGCATTAATTCTGCGAATCCATGCGCCCGAAAGCATGTGCCTCAGGCCCAGGATGTCAACGTCATTCAACGGCCCAGCTTCTCAAAACAGAGTTCGTCTTGCGCGGCGGGCGCGGTTCCGGCATTGTCGAACCATGCTTGCCCACCAGACTCTCATGCGCCTGACTTTAACGCCGGTTGACTGGGTGGTCTGCATCGGGGCCTTGGGTTTCAACATCCTGCTTGGGCTCTACTTCGCCTTGAGGGCGCGGCAGAAGGCCGACAGCAGCGGTTTCTTTCTGGCCGGCCGAACGCTCACCTGGCCGATTGTGGGGGCGTCGCTCTTCGCGACGAACATCGGCGCCGAGCACATGGTCGGCCTCTCCGGAGACGCCTACCGTTACGGCATCTGCGCCGGGACCGTCGAGCTGACCACGGCGATCTGCCTCGGCTTCGCCGCCGCCTTGCTGGTGCCGTATTACATGAAGAACCGGGTCTTCACGATCCCGGAGTTCCTCGAGCTCCGCTACCGGTCCGAGGCGCGCCTCTGTTTTTCCGGCCTGATGCTCTTCATCTGCGTCGTCACCAAGATGGCGTTCTGCATGTATGCCGGCGCGCTGGTCCTCCAGGCGGTCACGGGCTGGGGCGTCATGCAGAGCGTGCTGATCATGGGCGGCACCACCGCGATTATCACGATCGTCGGGGGCTTTGGGGTGGTGGCTTATACGGACGCCATTCACTCGCCGATTATGATTGCCGGCTCGGCCCTGGTGCTCTTCATCGGGCTGCACCAGGTGGGCGGGTGGAGCGGGCTTTGCCAGGCGGTGCGGCAAACCCCGGTGCCGGATGCGATGCACATCCACAAGCCCTGGACCGACCCGACCTACCCGTTCTGGGGTGTCATCCTCGGGGCCGTCTATGGCGGGACCTTCTACTGGGGCATGGACCAGGTCAATGTCCAACGGATGCTTGGGGCCAGGGACCTCAAGCAGGCCCGCTGGGGCGCGATGCTGGGCGTGCTGCTCAAGCTGACGCCGGTGTTCATCTTCGCCCTGCCGGGCGTGATCGCGCTGGCGCTCTACCCGCACATCAACGTCAAGGACAGCCGCGCCACTTTCATCTGGATTCTCGACAACCTGCTGCCCAGCGGGATTCGCGGTTACGTGCTCTCGGCCTTGCTGGGCGCCGTGCTCAGCGCCTTGATTGCGGTCATGAACTCGATTTCGACCATGGCCGTCCGCGACTTTATCCTGCGGTTCCGGCCCGGCCTCGGCGAGGCGGCGCAAGTGGCGATGGGGCGGGTCTCGATTGTCGTGGCCATGTTTCTCGGCGTGGGCGCCGCCGCCGTCATCGCCTGGCAGCCGGAGGGGGTCTATAAATACCTCCAGACCATCTCCATTTACCTGGTCATTCCGCTGACCCCGGCGATCGTGTTCGGCATCCTCAGCCGGCGCGTGACCTTCGCCGGGGCGGCCGCCTCATTCCTTGCCGGCCTCGCCCTCTCGGCCCTGTTCGTAGCCGACGCGCTCCTCCCGGACAAGGCCCTCGCGGCCAAGTGGTTTCCGATGCTGCACTGGCCGCTGACCGAGAACTACACCTACCGCGGTTCCTGGGGAACCCTGGTGATTACGCTGATCCTCTTCCTGGTCTCGGCCTTTACCCGAAAGACCGAACCCGCCAAACTCGCCGCCACCACGCTCGAGTGGGGCGCGAAATGGGAGCCATTCCAGGGCCTCTCCGATTGGCGCCTCCACCTGGCTGTCCTCAGCGTGATTACCATCGCCGCTTATTGGTGGCTGTGGTGAGCCCAGTCACTTGTCCCCCGAGGCAGGCCGGCCGGAGGGCGTCTGTTTGATGAACCCGGCGGCCCAGGCGATAAAGTAATTCATGTTCGAACGGTCCTCATGGCCGCCATCGTGCTGGCGCCAAGCCAGTTGGCCCTCCGTCAATCCAGTATTCACCGGTGGCATCTTCGCCGTCCGGTAATCTTCCTTCTCGCCGATATCCCGTGCCCCTAACAAGCGGAACACCGGGCCAGCCGCGACCGTGGCCATGTAGCTGCCCTGTTGGTCCAGCCAATTGGCGTCCCCACGTTCCGGCACACCATAGCTGATGAACGTGAGCCGAGGCGCGCAGAGAGCGATGAGCATGTGGGCATCCACCGGGAGATCTCCCGCGTTCTTGCTGCCGAATGACGATTCTGCCGCGCCATACTTCAGGAAATTGCCAGCCATCCAGTGGTACTCGCCGGAGCCGGTCAGGTTTTCCACCGCCTCGCCGAAATTGCGGCGGTGCAATTTGGCTCCTCCCTCTCCGGAGGAGCCAATCAAGGCCATGGTAAAACGAGGTTCGAAGGCCATCGCCACCAGGGCCGCCTTGCCGAAACGCGAGACACCCTCGATCCCCACGTGCCTTGCGTCCACCGCAGGATCGGTTTCCAGATAGTCCAGTCCCCTGGCCGCGCCCCAAGCCCAGGCGCGCAGCGCGCCCCAGTCGTCGGGTTTCCGAGGTTGCCCGCGGTTGACCAGCCCGATGATCCCTTTGGTCAAGCCCGCTCCGTTGTCGGCCTGGATACTCACAGGATTGATGGTGGCGTAGCCCCAGCCGGCTGCCAGCAATTGTTCGGTGGAGGGCGGGTCCTTGAACGGGCCGCCGAACTCCGGAACGCGATTTGTGGGAGCCGGGGTGCCCGCCGGGCGTGGCATTCGGCTGCCGAATCCACCGAACATCATCAGCACCGGCACCGGCCCCTTGGCCTCCGCTGGGGTCACCAGCATCATCTGGATCTCGACCTTGATCTCGGGACAGGAGGAGTTGTCCACGCGGCCAACCAGTTGCTTGCCGTTTGCCGGCAGTTTGCCGATCAATCCGTTCGTCACGGTCGAGACCTCGGTCCAAGTGACTCCGGGCGCCTGCTTCGGGACGCGTCCCACCACCTCACGTTCGAAGTCCTCCACAATCTCAGGGCGCCGTTGCTTCCACCACATCTCCGCAGTGGTAACCTTCTGCCCGTTTTTTAGCGTGAGCACGTCCGGCAGGTTCGGGAATGGATTTGCCTGTGCCGGATCGTAATTGGCGGAGTTTGTCCTTCCCGGAGATCCACTCGGTCCCGGCCGCAGGGCTTTGATCCCCAACTGCTCCATCATGTTCCGATGATCCTGTTGCGCGGTCCAGTTGAGCGGGGGTGCGGTCTCTCTGGTGGTTTCGGAGGGCGTTTGGCGGGCAAGCGCCGCGGTTGACGCCCCGGCCGCGAAAGCGGCCAAAATGCAGGTGGTTCGGATCTCGTGCCATTGCTTCGAGCGCATAATGGTGACTGTCGTATTCGAGATCTTGCCGGATGACAACTTTTTTGGAAGGCTTTTTCTCGTCCCAGGCGACCCCGGATGTCGTCGATCACGAACGCGTATGGCGCGCGAGTGTCCAAAAACCTTACGCCCCACCTCGACCCATGACACACCCTGACCCGGTGCCCCCTCCTCATCCTAATCTCGCGAAGCGCCCGGCGTGCGTGCCGATTCGGAATCGGGACGCTTCGGCCGGGCCTGCGCACGATCAATCCGCCTCGATGACTGCCAAGAAAAGCAGCCGCCAGGGTAAACTCGAAAACCTGGCGGCTGAGTGGCAAGCGAGGGCGACCCAGGCTTCGAGTCGCCCGCCGCTAACTATGGGATGAAGCTGGACGTGGCTTCATTACCGTAAACTAAAGGCAGCATATCCCGTGCCCGATCTCTGCAAGATGCGCTGCCTGTAGCCGCGGTTAGCCCTTCACGAAAGCGAAACCACGGGACCAGGAGCGGACAATGTCGCGAAGCGTACGGAGTGCGCGGAGCTTGCTCCCGCTTTCGTCACGGCAGGACTGTAACTTTTCCACCGGCGACGGCTCATTTATGGAGGATCGAGGTGTCATGAAGTGCGAAGAATTGCTGGCAATGCTGAACGAATACGTGGACGGCACGGTGGACCCGGCCATCTGCGAGGAGTTTGAGAAACACATGGCCGGGTGTAACCCCTGCCAAGTCGTCGTGGACACGATCCGCAAAACGATCACGCTCTACCGGGAAGGCCAGCCCTACGAATTACCGGCCGAGTTCCGCCACCGGCTCCATTCGGCGCTCCGCCGACGCTGGAAAGAGACGCATCCGCTAGCGTGAACTTAAACAAAAACCAAGCGCTCCTGCTCCATTGCCTGAGCGGCGGCCGCCGCGGCATCGCCAAACACCGGCTCAAAAGCCTGGGTTACGCGAAGGTTTTCAACCTGGGTTCCCTCGCCCGGGCCCGGAGGATAGTCGGCCGGGGGCCTTGACCTGGATTGCGAGGGGGGGAATGCTCAAAGTGGATTGTAGTCATGTCCGGCGTACAAGAATAACGGGTGACGCGAACGTCACCCGTTAGACCAAGAGCTTCGGACGTTATGGCGGGTCATAGCTTTATGACCGGCCAGGCCTTACTGCTGTGGGGCAAGCTGTTTGACCACAGCTTCTAATTTGCCCAGCCTGTTTGCCAGACTTTGAATCTCGGCATCTTTCTCAACGAGCTTTTCGTTGAGCTTCAGGTTCACTCCCTGGATGGCGGCCAGTGCCACGCCTTCTTCGTCCACCGTGGCGATGTGCTTGTCATCGGCGCCAACGCCGAACACGGCGTAGAAGTCCTGCGCCATGGGGCCGATGTGCTCGGCGGTCTTGTCCTGCTTGTAGTTCCAACGGTTGAGCGGCAGCGAGTCCAATTTCTGAAGCACCTCCCGGGGCGAAACCGGCTGGAGATTCTCTTTGGCGTTGCGATCGCACAGATTGTTGAAGGTTTTGGCGTTGACACTGCCCTTGGCATACCAGTCGCCATTATTATCCAGCCAGGAGACAAACTCGCCGGCATTGCCGAAAGTGGCGATGTTATAGGTGCTGGTCGGGCTGACGGGACCGGCCGTGGAGACGCTCAAGGCCCCATACGCCGGGCTCCCGTGGGCGATCACCCGCAGGGCCGGGGAGCTGGACGCCGTGGTATCGAGGTTCTGGATGTCCACCACCGGGCCATTAAACCCGCCGGTGGCAGCTCCGTTGAAGGAAACCGGCAGCTCCGGGCTGGCCGTGCCGAGCTGGCCGGCGGCGTCAATGTAAACCGGAACCCCCGCAACGGCGGCGCCATAGATGCCAGCGACGAAGGCCCTCGTTTGCGTGTCCAAGGTATTAGTGCCTGGGCCCTGGGTGCCGATGCGGATGGTATTGCCTTCGTTCGGCAGGCCTTCGTTCCCGATGTCAATGTTGTAACTCCCATTGATGAGGTTATAGCCGGCCAGATACCCCAAGGCGATGTTGTTGCTTCCGCTCGAACTGCTGCGCAGCGCCTCCGCCCCAACGGCGGTGTTTTCCGAGCCGCCGAGGTTATCGAAAAGCGTGTTGAAACCAAAGGCCGTATTGTTTGAGCCGTTTGAGTTTTCGGCAAGCGCGGACACACCGCCGCCCGTGTTGTTCATTCCCTTCGTTTTGGCCGTCGTCGTCGCCCCCGCTTGCTGGCCAACGAAGAAATTTCCATTGTTATCATCCCACAAGAGATATGAGGTCCCGGAGTAAATAATGTCCGGGGTGTTTTGCGTTGCCGGAAATTGCAGCGCGGTGACAGAGAGAGTCCCGGCTGCCGCCCAGTTCGCGCCCGCGAGCAGTGCCAGCGCGATGGGTGCCAATGTGGAACTGAGTTTCATAACGGAACTTCTTTGATTTTGATTTGTGTTTTTCATTTGTTTTTCTTTGGTTGAATGTTTGTGGAGCGTTTGTGCTCCACCCAAGCAAACGAGTTTTGCGCGCCAAAGGCGCAAAGTAACTGTTTAGCTCGCCGCGAGACGCCGCCAGACAGGAGCGCGGACATTCCTGTCCGCTTCAGGCGACCCACCACGTTCGGCGGACAAGAATGTCCGCGCTCCTACGCGCGACCTGAATAATTACGGCGCAAACGAAATTCACGCGCGCCTGCGGGCAGGGGAAACGATTCGCGGGGGTGACTGGATGCACTCCGCGAGATGGCAAGGCCACCGGTGCGAGCAAATGAGGACTGAAGTGTGGCGGACCACCTCCCGCGCTCGGGCGACACACCAAAGACGATTCCGGATATGCCTGGCACCGGACCGCAACCCGAGTACACCCTCGCCACGGGGGAAAACCAGTTTCCGGAAGGCGTCGAGCATTAGATGTCCAGGGTTGGGCAGGAAGCTCACAAAACGAAGGCTCTTAAGGGAGTGCGAGGTCTTCGCTGCGCACCGCGGATAGTTTACGCCGGCTCTGAACTCCCCGTACAAGGCGAGGCAGGGCGAGGCTCTTGCTGCGGAGCCTGGCCCTGCCGGGGGCACAAAGTAAAAGGCGGAGCTGCCGCTCCGCCCATGAGTCGAGTTCTCAGGCCTGGTGATGCCGTCCGAGAGCAATCGGTGAATACCTTTAGGGTGCTCCGTGCGGAGTCCAACCCCACAGTTGTGAGGACGGATCCAAATAGTTCTCCCAGAGATTTCCATCGGCGCCCCCCACGAAGAACTTGACGCCCGTCGCCACCGAATCCAGGGCGCAACTGGGCAATGTCGCCGCGACCGTTCCGGGCGGATTTCCGTGGGGCTTGCCCCAGGACCACGTCGAAGTCGCCGGGTCAAAGTCGTATTCGTAGATGCCTAAGGATGGAGGGTTGCAGCCGTAGAATTCACTAGCCAAAACCATCAGTCTAGTTCCCGCTTCTGCCGAGTTAAACAGCACTCCAGGAAAACTCCCCACAGTGATTTGCGAGTCACTGAAAGGCATCTTGCAATCATACCACGACCAGGTGTTGTCTTGCTCGTTTAGACAATTAGCCCAAAGGTGACCGTCATCGCCCGATACGAAAAACCTGATGCCTAGTCCTGGCGTGCCCGGCGAATCCAACGCGCAGGTGGAAACGAAGGCCGCAGTCGTGCCAGGCGGCGTTCCGTGCGCAACCCAAGTCCAGTAGTACATTGTGGTGGTGGTAGGCGGTCTCCCGCTCCCGGGCACTCCGGGCACCCCGGGCACCCCGGGCACGAATTCTCGAGTCGGCTGCAACCATAGCTCATAGATTCTGTTGTCGGCACCATTGACCATCAGCCTGATTCCGGCGTCCTTGGAATTGAAAAGTGCTCCGATGCCTAGAACTGTGGTGCCAGGCGGCGCTCCCAGGGAGGGACTCCAGACCCACTGGCCATTCCGCAAGAAGTTCGCATAGACGTTTCCGTCGTGGCCGATGACGAGGAGCGTTGTCGCTGTTTCTCCCGGAATGGCGGGTGGATCAATGGCCCCCGCCTGGCCCGCGACACCCGTTCCCGGCGGCGATCCATGCGATGCCCCCCAGGCCCAGCTTAAGGTGGTGGGATTCCAGCAGTATTCGTAAATAGAGGAATCCACAGTTACCATGAGTTTAACCGCGGTGCTGCCTGAGTTGAGGAGCGCGCCCGGGACTACCCAACCGTTGGCTACTGGCGATGGGTCACCGTCATTCCAGAGCCACTGGCCGAGACCATTGTCAACTAGCTGGTCCCAAGTGTTCTGGTAAAGATGAGTATCCCAGCGATTGACAAGGCATCCCATTGTCCCCCACCCAACATTCGCCGTCGTAGTCCGAGAAACAAATATCGTGGGGCTGTTTGGTACATTTCCCCAATTCTCCTGGTTATAAGCGGCGATCGCCGGGTATGGAGAAATTATCAGAGGCGGGTTCGCAGGCGGTGGAGTGGTGGTTGAGCCAGTCACTACTACCTCCAATGTGCTTGATTCCGTCACATTTCGACTGTCCGTAATCGTGCAGGTCAACGTGTATGTGCCTGCGGAGGCGTAGGTATGGTTTAGCCTCTGGCCGCCGTTTTCAACCGAGTCCAAGTTGAGCCCCGTCGACCCACCATCACCCCAATCAATGCTTCCGCTTTGCAGAGGCAATCCTACGTTTCCATAGACGTCAACCAAGAACGAGATATTTGCGTTGGGGGCGGCGTATGGCGGGTTGGCGGTCGCCTGAAATTGGACCGTGAACCCTAGTATCGGCTGCATCGGGAAGTACACGAGAGGCGAAGTTCCGACTACGGACACTTGCTTCGGCTGAT